>BNJV01000294.1_pt1 | contig 192085 bp, 239 predicted proteins | sample 8540591 | NCBI WGS metagenome assembly BNJV01 (sample SAMD00202457, study PRJDB9452) | human saliva metagenome | host: Homo sapiens | reverse complement strand
AGGTTTTAGCCTAAGGTTTTCATTTTCTCCTTGAGTACTTTTCTCATCATTTGTTGATATCGCTACATTTACCATAGAAATTATAAACTGTGTGCTTTTAATTTGATGCCATGACACTACTGATTTCTTTTTGACGCTGTTCGATAATATTATCAGTAGCTCAAATGCTACCGCTAATCTTCACGAAATAATGTGATCAGTGGTGTTCTGTTGGCGCAAGCTCAAAAACAGACTGTTGCCTTCAAAAGTCGCGGCGAATCAAGATAGACGCTTCCATCATTGGTTAAGCACGCGATATACAGTGCACGACCAATGATCACTCACCTTGCTCTAACAACAGTACATATACACTTCTTCAGCTGAGAAATGCTCGTGTTTATGCTCTTGCATTTACGCAAGGATAGTCGACCAGATGGTTCGGTGATCAACCCTGCTTTTTGAGTAATTTGATGTTTTTCTTCAGACATAATGTTCCCTTAAATTTGCTAAATTAGAATGAGTTAGCTAATTCTGCTAAACACATTTCATCGTGAAATTTGTTTCAGTACATTTCTCTACGCGTTCTGCAGTGAGTTCAGGTTGACGATCTTCGTCGCCCACATAAAACCGATTAAGTTTCCGTCGTCTACCAATGCCTGATGCTTCAAAGGTGTAAACCATCAGATTGACCCAGTGCCCACGATAATCGCGCCACGCGGTTCCAAACGATATCACGTCACTGTGCGAATCGCATCTAGAAAGTAAATCAGCATGAATCTTCTGATCGCCACAGCCAAAATACCGACTAACTTTGTCCAGGTGAAAATCAATTTCTTCTAGAGGTAGGATCATCCCAGTCGGCTGGCCTTCACCGTCGTACCAAGTAGGAATACACAGTATCATAACCATCGATATCTTCTTTAGAGCTTTTTGCAATGTGCAGAATATCAACGAGTTCGCTACCTAATTGCTTTTGAATCATTTTTGCAATGTTTTCTGCCTACCTGTGCTCACTACCATAAAATAAACCGACAACTGCCATTGTTCTTTCCTTTTTGAAATAAAATTGGGTGGTAGAAAAGATGAGGCAAACAGGCAGCTGCGAACTATGTGCAGAACATAGTTCTCACTTTGGAATAGAATAATTCTCATTTAAAGCGATTAATTCTTATTTAGAAACCTATCAATAGCGTATGCACAAATCGGTTTTCCACGCTGAACGCAGTGCCACAACCATTGATGGTGAAGGAGGTCGCATTCGAGTGTTTTCAGAAATGCATCCGTGTATTCGGGCTGTATATAGGAGGAAAGCCCACTTCTTTGATAGAGAGTAGCCGAGCGTATTAGCGTAAGACCTCCTGCCAATCCATCAGCTCACTGCATAATGCTCCAAAAGTGCGGTCAAATTGAAACGACAAATATTCAGCATGAAGTCGGCTCAGATTTCAACATAAATTGCACTACGCTCGGATCGCCAATTTCACTTTCTAAAATGGGTTTCAGCTTGTTGACGAGTTTGTGGCTGCGCGTTTTCGCAGCAAAGCAAACCACGAAACGCATCATCGTGTCAACACTGCTATTTAGCCACTGTGCAATATCAGCGGCAATCAGGTCCACACGCTTGCGCTGAAGTCGGTCATTTTCATTGCCGTTTTCCGCCCATTGATGACCAGTGGATCGCTTTATCTAGTGAGATGATCGATAGGTTGCCATACATCATCAGCACATGACATCGCGTAATTCATTGTTTCTGAATGAGAAACTATGTCTCGTGATTGCGTAAATCCACGCGCAAAATATTATAGTTATCGCTAAATGCGCGGGCGATAACGCAAAGATTATTCCATATCCCCAAACTAAGCCGTGAATGAAAAACTAAAGAGTGGGTGAATTAATTGCTTGTTTTGTTTGATGAGTGATGGTTTAATAATTGGGAGGAAGATGACATATATTTTGCGTGAGAGTTTGGATTTAAAGAAATCGTTATAATGGCGAAAATTTTGGCAAACGGAGAGAGATGAAGATAAATTGAGAAGTCGATGAGAAAGAAATTATATCAATACATTTGGCTGCACAAACACAGTCTATTGGAGAAAGTGCGTCTGATATTCTTCGCCGATTTGTTGAGTTTACCCGCTCACGCAACCAGCTCGGTTGATACTGAATCCAGACGCGTCAGCTGAAAACGCCAGTGCGGTGCATTCTGGGCCTGTTTGCTAACGGACAACCGAAGCATCTCCAACCAAAGAGATTGAACCTGCAGAGCCGCCAAAAGCGGATGACAATCGGATGAAGCAATCAATCACATTGTTGATAAAGGTCCGTGCCTCTTGAATTCACCAGAATTTCAAAGAAAGAGCCAAAAAGCAGTCGTGCGTTTTTAAGGAGAGTATGTGCGTACGCTTTTATCAGTACCGCAATCCGAAAGGACTTTTGCACAGGCAGCGGCAAAGCTTGCAAAGGCCCGTACTCGCGTGTAGTTTTGCTCGTGATGAAGGACGTTTAAAGCATGTAGCGGGTAATCACACGCAAACCAAAACAGATTCCAGACACCATATTCGGGTGATTACCAATACCAATGGTGGCCGTCGAGATTGCGTATGACAGAAAGGGGCGATGCAGTCTAACTGCATTTGCCGGAATATTTAATCGGCCGAAGTTCGCCCTTAGTTTCGTTAGCACGCTTCAAGTCAATGCACATTCCATGGCGAAGCATTTGCCCAGAAATTCCAGCGTATGCGATCCGGTCGCGTTGCGAAAATTCGCAGGGGCGATCGCTTTTGACGGGCGGAACTTTGCTCAGAAAATTAATCAGGTAGAAGGCTTTTCTTTTACAACAAGTGTGACGGCGCAAAGTGCGGTTGCTTTTGTGGTAAGTCCGAACAGATCTTATTTCTTTCATATGGCCGTTATTCAGCTGGGCGCAAGAATTTTTAAGGATCAACCAGCATTTCCTCAAGAAAAAGGAAAGAATTATTGCTACCGAGTGTATGGGGTAGCACTGCATGTCCAAGCCGAAGATATTCGTGTTGGTTGCTGAACTATACCCTGCAGAACATAAACGCTGACTTTTACAAAAGCGGCAACGATGACCTTAACATCCGCTCGACTGGTTTGCCTAAAGCGGTGGTGCATAATGTCTGCTCATTTGGCTAATGCGGAAGGCGTTTGTGCCTTAATGAATTTTGGCCAAAGATCAATCATCTGCTACTTTCTTTGCCGCTTTATCTCATGTTTCTCGGACAAGGCATTGTGTGGCGCCTGGCGTTTACATGCGGGAGCAACCTTAGGTACTACCGAAAGAAGATTTTTATCAATCTATTGGTGAGGTTTCCCATGTTTCTACTCGATTACTAACACCAGTGACAGCGATGGTTTGATTATTTGCCGACATCCTCAATCTATTCCAAACGCAAAAGCGGGCGTATTTGAGAGTTTGGAACACCGATCCCGTAAAATTAACAAAGCGTTAAGTGAATTAAGGGATTCGCAGCTAGTCGGCTATGGCATTGACCGTAGAAATGGCTTCTACCGCATTCGCTAAACAATCGGATGGAAAAATCGAGTGTGGGACAGCCTTTGCTTGGGCGAGAGTTCAAGTTAGTGAATGAAGAAGTTTGGCTAAAAAGGTGCCGGACTTGCCATGGGATGTGCGCAGATAGGACATATGTCACCCGCTCACCAATGCCGAAGGTTGGTTCAAAGCAAAAGATAAAGCTCAATGGCTCGATGACGAATTAGTCATTCAAAGGCCGATTGGATAATAGTTTGTCACAGCGTGAAAATATTCAGCCGGAAGGTGAGAAAAGTGATTCGCACAATCAGATTTGGTGAAACAAGTCTTTGTTTCGACGTGCAACGTGAGAATTTGGTACCATCGCCCAGTCGCGATTGGTGGAGCCTCATACGCTCGTTTAATGAGGGTGCGGTCGAATCTCTCAACGTTTTTACAAGGGCGATTGGAGCGAGTTTAACCCAACCCGTTGCCTACTATGAACTCTCGATGGATTTAATCCAGGGGCAATAAAGATTTCTCGCAAAGCACTCGCCGATTGGCTAGTCATCGCAACAATAGGAAAGAGTGAGTTTAATGATCTCTCGTGTTTGACCGCACCTTGGTGCTTTCATTTGTTTTTACGCTGGCGCTTTCTCAACACTGTTTGGGCGAGAGAATAGTAATGCTGATTTGCCGACAGATGCACTAGTGAACTGATGCGAGGCGGAAAAGTTACCGGATGGTGAGGAAAAAGACAAAGTAATAGTGGCCCGACAATCCAGGCGTCGCTAGATTTCTTTGCAACAAATTCAAACGCAGCAGCGATAACGAGCTGCAAAGAGACACTCGTGATGCGGATTCTAAAGAAATTCAGAAGAACAGCAGCGATCACTTCAAAATGCTTACAGCTAAAGCACATGAGTAACACCGATTAGCACTACACAAAGCTTTAGCGACTCTGCAGGCTCGGGCTTGAGAAACGACCAATCAGCATACAAAGATGCCCAATCTGCACCTTAGGGTGCCGTGAATACACAACACGCGCCGAAGCGCGGTAACTCTGAACGCCGTCAGCGACCTTAACAGACAATGTTAAACGTGCGCAGGAGTAGGGTCTAGAAATTGGCCAGAATCAACGCGACAGAGTTCACTGTTAAAACAACATTCAGCTTGAGTTGCAACTGATTGAGCTATATGCGTACGATCAGTGCTGATAAAAGAAATAGCGATCAGTTGACGGTGCTTTACACGCAGAGCCGATATGACTTATTGAATACGCGTGTTCAAGCGCGCTACGAAAAACAAATTGCCGCCATTCAAAGACGTGATTAATCAGAAAAATTTGGCTAAAACACAAAAATCAAGTTGAGCAAGCACAACAACAAAGCCAAAAGTATTGATATCCTGATTCAGAAAGAATTGATTTGAATGCACATCTTAGTCAGTCTTTACTTGAACAAAACTGAGAAAATAAATACATTTTAACGCAAGATGATTACGTATGCGAAATGTGTTGGATAACTTAACACAGACACAGCGTACCATTGATGAGCAAATTAGTGCTTTGCAAGGTACGTTGATGCTTTTTCGCAGTATTCAGCAACAAAAACAAAAATTACCGACAAATGAATATTCAAGGCCTTTCAAAACAAATTGCGGATTTGCGTGTACAGATCTTCGATATTACGCAGAAACGTAATGAGCTTTTATGATATTGATGCCTATATCAGTAAGGTCGAAACAGGATGAAAATAAATCGTTTTACACCGGCGGAAAAACACAATTAACTAATTTGTTGATTGAACGTCGTAAAGTAGTTTCGATCTTAATTAAAGTCGTTAAATAACCACCTAAATTTAGCAATTTCCTTAGAACTAACGCAGACAACAGATTACTCAAATCAGCGATCAGATTCAGTCTAAACTTGATAACAAAGTTTCTGGGTAAAAAGTAATAATCCAATTAATCTTAGTTGGTTCAAAGAAATACCGATGTCACTCAAAGCACAATTTGATGGTATTGGTAAAATTAGGGTTTTTCCAACAAACTTTGATAATTTGCCGTATTTACTCACTTATGTCTTTATTTTTGTTTGTGATTGGTGGATTTGATTTTTCAAATTTAAAGAATCGATTAAACAACGTTTGAGCGTGATTAATGGCGAAATTAATACGCTTCGTTCTGATAGCCAATGGCATACGCCGCTTGCGTTATTTTTATACGGCGCTTTTATCGTTGTCTGGTACCCTTTGGTTTTGGCAGCTTGCCAACTTTTTGAGGCTTTTCTTTGTAAAAATCCCAAGAGTTTTGGGAATGGTCGCTCAGTATGGCAGGGCAATGGTGAGTTTCTTTAGTTTTGTTTAGCTATTCTTCGTCCGAATGGTATTTTAATGTGCCATTTTTGGTTTTGCTAAAGAAGAGGTGCAGCTACCTCCACAAGATAGTTTACGAAACATTATTGTTTCTATGTGTTATTGAATACGTCAATTTTCAGTAATGTCATGGATACAGGCTTTAGCAAATGACGTTCTCGGCGAAAATTAATACGATTGTTGCCTTGCTTTTCTGGCATTGTAATTATTGCACCACGTTTTATTCAGTACTGAAAAATCACTGAGTTTCAACGACAAACAGATAAGCGTGATAGAACCATTTTCAAGATTGTGTAGATCTTATTGCAATTGGTACTGTTGTTTTAATTGCGTTAATTGCTTTGGGTATTACTACACCGCCTTAAACTTAATTGCACTATATTAATACTTATATTGCATGTGGTGTGGTCGTTGGTGCGTCATACAATTTATCGTGTGTGTCATGCGTAGCATCAAGACAGTTTAGCTTATCGTCGTTTACAAGAGAAGCGTCAGCAAAAACAACAAAGATTTAAGATGGCTCACCATCTGATGATGTGTTAGTCATTACCGAACAAGAAGAGGGATTGGCCTTAAATGAAGTGCTAGCCAGTTCTACCTTGCCGATCTCTTTATTTGGACCGCACTTTTTGCCATCTTCTATTATGTATGGTCAGATTTTAGTGACCGTTGTAAAGTTATTTGCGTGATATTACCTTGTGGCAACAAACTCAACAACTGAAGCGGGCGTGGTGACGGCGTTTTCACTCTTTAACTTGATTGTTGCATTAATCATTGTCGATTACCTATATTTTTGTGCATGAAATATTCAGGAGTATTTTAGAGAGTATTATATTCTTCTCGAGTGAAACTTTCACAAGGTACATATTTATATCATTACACCTTATAACCTATCTTTGTTGCAGTAGGTGGAGCATGGGCATTCAACACTCAGGATGTCTTGAGTCGAAATTACAATGGTTGTTTGCAGCCCTTTCCGGTTGGTCTCGGTTTTGGTATGCAAGAAATCTTTTGCAAACTTTTGTTTCGGGTATCATTTTATTAACAGCGTCCAATTCGTGTGGGCGATACGTGACAATTAATGGCGTGACAGGTACGGTGGCGAAAATTCGTATTCGTGCCATTACCGATGATCGATCCGGATCGAAAAGAAGTGATTGTGCCAACAAATCCTTTGTAACAGGACGGGTGATCAACTGGGCATTTTGTCTAATACGATTACTCGTTTAGTGGTTTCCGTTGGGTGGCATATGGTTCGATTTGGACTTAGTGGAAACGCTTATTGTGCCAAGCCGCGCAGAGCAACCAAGCGTCTTCAAGATCCAGAACCAAGAGCATTATTCTTAACCTTTGCAAGTACGTTGGATCGAATTACGTGTTTATGTGGGGTCAAGTATCTGAGCGAAATGATACGCTTGATGCGCTCAACCGCGCGTGAATGAGTTATTTGTGAAAGAAAATAATATTGATATTGCATTCAACCAATTAGATATCTTTATCAAGAATAAGGATACAGGCGAAGAAATTCCATTTATTGATGTGGCAAAATTGCCAAAAATCATTAATTAAAGAGAAAAATATGGCAGGAATACTATCGGACAACTTTTTCGTGTGACGACCTTTGCAGGGAGTCATGGTATGTCGCATAGGCGTATCGTAGATGGCGTCACCGCCGAATCTTGGAATTATCGGAAGCAGATATTCAACCTGATTTAGATCGTCGAAAACCGTACATCGCGTTACACCACACCCGTCGTGAAGACGATGAAGTGCAGATTTTATCTGGGGTGTTTGAGGGGCAAAACAACGGGTACCAGTATTGGAATGATCATTAAAAATGGTGATCAACGTTCACAAGATTATGGCGATATCGGATCGTTTCCGTCGGGCATGCAGATTTTACCTATCAACAAAAATACGGTATTCGTGATTATCGCGGTGGTGGACGCTCTTCTGCGCGTGAAAACCGCCATGCGTGTGCTGCTACGCTGGTGCGATTGCGAGAGAAATATTTACGTGAGCGGTTGTGGCATTGGTAAGTACGTGGCTTTTAAGCCAAATCGGCGAAGTGAAAGATTGCACCACAGACTGTTGTAAAATTGATTGGGATAAAGTGAATGCAATCCATTTTTCTGTCCAGATGAAAAGTGCGGTCGATTTGATGAATTAATCCGTGAATTGAAAAAGAAGGGGATTCGATTGGGAGCTAAACCAACCGTGATTGCGAGAATGTTTCCTGTCGGTTTAGAGAGCCTGTTTTGATCGACTTTGATGCTGATTTAGCCCGTACGTTAATGGGGATTAATGCCGTTAAAGGTGTAGAAGTGGCGATGGTTTTGCGGTGGTTGAACAGCGTGGAAGTGAACATCGTGATGAAATGACACCAAATGGTTTTGAAAGCAACCATGCTGGCGGTATTTTAGGGGGATTAGCTCAGGTCAGCCAATTATTACGACGATTGCTCTAAAACCAACATCTAGTATTGCCATTCAGGGCGTTCTATTAATTTAGAGGGTGATCCTGTCGAAGTGGTGACAAAGGCCGTCATGATCCTGTGTGAATCCGTGCAGTCCCTATTGCAGAGCCATGGTCGCAATTGTGTTACTCGATCATTTATTACGTTTTAAAGCGCAATGCAAATAACTCTTTTTAAATTAAGCTTATTTTTCTTTTCATTAAAGATAAGAAAGATTCGTTTTAGGAAATTTATGAGTAGATCTTTAGTAAAATTACTTTCAAGTGCGGTTGTTTTTGAGGGTGCGTCTCGCTACAAACAATGGCCTCGCCACAAGACTGGCAACGAATTAAACGTCCAATTCCAGCAACAGACGGTAAAGCGAATCCAATTGGTAGCTATTCGAATGGTTGTATTATCGGGGCTGAACCTTTGCCTTATAAAGGTGAGGGATACCAAGTGATTCGTATGAATAAAAATCGCTACTATGGTCATCCGGATATGATTGCCTACTTTACAACGCCTTGGACAAAAGCGCGAAAGTTGCAGCTTACAACGATGTTGAGTTGGGGGATATTGCTATGCCGCGTGGGCGCTTTTTAACAGACCTGCAAGTCATCAAATGGGATTAGATGCGGATATTTGGTTGCGTATGGGCTACCATGACAGACAGTGAAGCGTTAAATTCTGAGTGGAAAAGGCTTGCTTGTGGTGAACCGTCAAAACACAACGTGTTGATGAAAATGTGTGGAATAACAATCATGCAACGCTAATTAAATTGGCTACGCAAGATCCAAAAAGTCACCCGTATTTTTGTCAGACGCGATTAAATTAAAACTTTTGTCAAACTGCGGGGAGACGATCGTGCTAGTTTGCACAAAATTCGCCCATGGTTTGGACATGATTCACATTTCCACGTGCGTATCGCTTGTCGAAGATGCCGCTTATTGTGAAGATCAAAGCACCCAGGTACCCGCAGGTGATGGATGTGGCGATGAGCTTTTATTCTTGGTTTGAACCGGCAAAACCAGGTTCAGGCTCTTCTAAACCAAAAAGTGACACTCGCCAGAACCGTTCTTGTGCCAACAAGTGTTGAGTTCGCCAAATAGTAGCGAATGGTTAGAGTAGGAGTTTAAATCGTGGAGTTAGATTGATATATTAGCCATGTGCTTTTTGCTGCTGCCTTTATTGCCGCATTTATGATGACGATATGCGGGTGGCGGAGGCTTAATTACAATCCCGCCTTATTAATGACAGGTATGCCACCCAGCAATGGCAGTAGGGCACGAATAAATTACAAGCATTCGGCGGTGCGTTGTCAGCAAGCATTTACTTTCTGCGTAAAAAGAGCGGTCAATTTATCGGAGTTTTTCTTTTCATCTTACTGGTGGTTTTTATCGGCTCGGTGATTGGTACGTTACTCATTCAAAATTTAGATGCGTCACTAATTAAGAAAGGTCTTCCATTTCTTATTTTAGCGATAGGGTTTATACTTTTTATTTACGCCTAAATTGGGTGAAAGTGATCGCAAACAACGAATTTCTTACACTATTTTTGCGTTATGTTTTGGTTCATTACTGGGTTTTTATGACGGTTTTTTCGGGCCAGGGACGGGGTCATTAATGAATCTTAGCTTGTGTGACGTTGCTTGGATTTAACCTCACTAAAGCGACTGCGCATGCCAAAGTGATGAATTTAACCTCAAATTTAGCCTCATTAATCTTTTTCCTAATTGGTGGTCATGTGATTTGGACTGTCGGTTTAGTGATGATGGCAGGAAGCCTGATAGGTGCCAATTTAGGGGCTAAAATGGTGATGGCAAAAGGCAAACAACTGATCAGACCGATGGTGGTGATTATGTCGTTTATCGCGACGATTAAAAATGGCGATATGATCAAGGTTGGTTTCATTTTTAACGATTGATTATGACAGACTCTCAGAAAAAATTACGTATTACGGCACGAACAGGCTATGAACCACATTTTTCATGGTCATATTTGCATCCGAAAAATTGGGGCATTTAGCTCGGTATTTTTGTGCTTTTGTTACTGCTTTTGTGCCATTTCGTTTACGAGATAAAATGGCTGAGAAACTGGCGCGTGCACTGACGAAAAAAATTGGTAAGCCACGCATTCGTGCTGAGATTAATTTGAAACTCTGTTTTCCAGATTGGACGGATGAGCAACGTAACAAAGTGATTGAAGAGATGTTTGTCACCGTCGCGCAAGTGATGCTTGGTATTGGCGAAATTGCCATTCGTTCTAAAAAACATTTACAAAAACGTAGCGAATTCATTGGCATTGAGCATATCAAAGCAAAGCCAAAGCAGAAGGGCATAACATCATTTTGATGGTCCCACATGGTTGGGCGATTGATGCCTCAGGTATTATTTTGCATACACACGGCATGCCAATGACGTCAATGTATAACCCGCACCGAAATCCATTGGTGGACTGGTTATGGACTTTAGCGCGTCAACGTTTTGGCGGGAAAATGCATGCTCGCCAAAATGGTATTAAGCCGTTTTTAGCACACATCAAACAAGGTCAAATGGGGTATTATCTTCCTGATGAAGATTTTGGTGCCGAGCAAAGTGTCTTTGTGGATTTCTTTGCCACTTATAAAGCCACGCTTCCTGGGTTAAACAAAATGGCAAAAGTTTACGTAAAAGCCGTAGTTATTCAATGTTCCCTCGTTATAACGCTAAGAATGGCAAGTATGAAATGGAAATTCGCCCACCGATGCAATTAAGCGACGATCCTGAGCAATCAGCCCGTGCGATGAACGAAGAAATTGAATATTTCGTTATACCAACCCCCGAACAATATGTCTGGATTTTACAGCTTCTTCGTACTCGAAAAGACGGGGAAGATATTTACCCAGATTAATTCATTTTATTTACAAAAGTGCGGTCAAAATTCACCGCACTTTTGTCTTTTTCTATGCTAGAATGCGAGCCTAAAAACAGGATTTTTTCTTACTCTTTTTTGAGCAATTATTTATGAACAAACAACTTGAATTAATCAAATCTTCATCAAATCTATCCCAAATCATCCAAAAAGAAGGCATTATTTTCCGTGATATCACGAGCTTACTCCAAAGTGCCTACGGCTTTACAAAGCCACAATCGATTTGATCGTTGAAAAGTATAAAGATCAAGGTCTCACAAAAGTCATTGGTACTGAGTCTCGTGGATTTATTTTTGGTGCGCCAGTTGCATTAGCATTAGGCTTGCCATTTATCCCCGTTCGTAAACCGGGCAAATTACCTCGTGAAGTGATTGCACAGTCTTATCAGTTAGAATACGGTCAAGACACCCTTGAATTGCATACGGATGCGATTTCACAAGGTGATAATGTGTTAATCATTGATGACTTGTTAGCGACCGGTGGTACAGTTGAAGCTACCATGAAATTAGTTCAACGTTTAGGTGGTGAAGTGAAACATGCTGCCTTTGTGATTAATTTGCCAGAATTAGGGGCGAAGAAAACGCTACGTGATTTAGGGCATTGATTGCTACCTGTAGTGAATTTTGAAGGCCATTAATTTTTAAAGGATGCGATGAGCTACCAGTTTTAGCCAGAAAATGGCGACCAAAAACTTTTTCTGAGTAGTGAGGCAAAAGCCATGTGCTACTTTGGAAAAACAGTTTAAAAAGAAAACCGTTTACATCATGCTTATTTATTTTCCGGCACCCGTGGCGTGGGTAAAACCTCTATCGCTCGTTTATTTTGCGAAGGGTTTGAACTGTGTAAATGGTATTACTGCCGATCCTTGCGGTGAATGTGAAAACCGCAGCGATCGAGGCGAGCAATTTTATTGATTTAATTGAAAGTCGATGCGGCTTCTCGTACAAAAGTGAGAAGATACCCGTGAGCTATTAGACAATGTGCAATATCCCAAGCCGGTAGTAGGGCGTTATAAAGTCTATCTCATCGATGAAGTGCTACTGCTTTCCCGCCATTCTTTCAATGCGTTGTTAAAAACCTTGGAAGAACCGCCTGAATATGTGAAATTCTTACTTGACAACGGATCCACAAAAATTGCCAATTACGATTTTTATCCCGTTGTACGCAATTTCATCTTAAAGCATTAGATGAACCGCAAATTTCCCAGCACATCTTAATCGTGTGCTTACTGCCGAAAATATTCCTTTTGATGCGCCTGCATTAGATAAATTAGCCAAAAGCGGGCACAGGGTAGTATTCGTGACAGTTTTGGTTTAACGGATCAACGATTGCCATGGGCAATGGTAAAGTTTCCACTGATGTGGTGAATACCATGCTGGGCTGTTAGATGAAGATCAGCCGATTGAAATCATTTACGCCTTACATCAAGGTAACGGTGAGAGTTTAATGAAAACCATCCAAACGGTGGCAGAAAAAGCGGGCGATTGGGATGAATTATTGGCAGAAACAGCTGAGAAATTACATCAAATTGCATTAATGCAATTTGCTCGCTAAAAAGTGCGAGCAGATGAAAACGATCACTTAGGGTTTTCTGGCTAAACATATTTCACCGGAAGACGTACAATTTTTCTATCAAGTAATTGTATCGGGTCGAAAAGAATTAGCCTCTGCGCCAAATCGTCCGAATTGGTGCAGAAATGACGATATTGAGGGCATTGGCGATTTCCACAAAGTTCCTTACGGCAGCACAAACGCCTAAACAAGGCGGGCTATCTCTGAACAAAAATACACAGAAAAGTGCGGTTGAAAATCAGCCTGTTTCAGGTTATGTGGATATGCCGGTGCTGTCGCAAAAACATCAAAAGCCAACTATTCTGCACAAGCGCAAAAAGCCGATGGTTCAATCGGCGGTTGTGCATTCTTCACCTTCTCAACCTGTTTCCACGCAAACCACACCTTCATTGAATTTGGCCAGCCTTGCTGCGCTAGAGGCGTTGAATCAATTAACGCAAATTGAGCAATCAGAGCGCCAGCAGCATCGCGATGAACAGCAAGCCGCAGTGGAAGAAACTTTTGCATCATCTCCAAGCGTTAGAGTGAGCAAAAAATTCACCATGACCGCACTTCCTGTGCGAGAGTGACACCACCGAAAGCTACGCAAACGAAAGCCTCGGTGATAAATCACTACTCAACAAGCAGAAGCGTTAAAGCAAGGTATTGAGACGGTTGAAAATACCATTGATGACAACGCTGAAATGGATGCGAAGAGCAAGAAATTCTGGATGCGGAAACCTATCGTTGGGAGTGGAGCAATCCGGATTTAGCCAAAGTGAGATAGCAGGTGCGTCCTTCTGATACAACCAGGCAATGTTGAAAGATGTGACACCAGAATTGCGTGAGAAAATTATTCAAATTACGCAAAAACAAGATCCTTGGACGGATATCGTCGAACGTTCTGGGGTGATTGGCTTTTCAAAAGAGTTGGCATTAAATTGCTTTATTAAGTCGCAAACAGAAGATGAAATTCAACTCGGGCTTCATTCTGAAAAAGCCCATTTAAAACAAGATCGAAATATTAAAAATTTACTGGAGCATCTTGAACGTTTATATGAAAAACCAGTCAAATTGTCGATTTTTGTTGAAGATTCCGATGTTTTAACCCCGATGGATTACCGCAAAAAAGTGTATCAAGACTTACGTGAACAGGCGCGTACGGATTTACAGCAAGATAAAAAACTGCTTTTATTACAAAAAGAGTTTGATGCGAAGTTGGATGTCGAAAGCATTCGACCAGTCTAAAACTCATTTCTCTAAATTTTAACTTTATAAAGGAAAAAATATGGCGTTTAGCTCTCTTTTTACTCTTATTGATGACATTGCATCGATTCTTGATGATGTCGCCTTGATGACCAAAATAGCAGCCAAGAAAACCGTTGGTGTAGTAGGTGATGACTTAGCCTTAAATGCTAATCAGGTAACAGGGGCATCTTCCGATCGTGAGTTACCTATTGTTTGGGCAGTAACCAAAGGATCCTTAGTCAATAAAGTCATTTTAATTCCAATTGCTTTACTGCTTTCTGCATTTTTACCTTGGTTGATCGTGCCACTTCTGATGATTGGTGGGGCATATTTATGTTTTGAAGGTGTAGAGAAAATTCTACATAAATTTATTGCTCATGAAGAGCACGAAGAAAAAACAACCTTTAATGAAGCCACTAAAATTAAAGGGGGCAATTCGTACTGGATTTTATTCTTTCTGCTGAAATTATTATTATTGCATTGGGCGAATTAACCGAAAGCGAGCTTGCTGACTCGCATCATTTCTCTTTCGATAGTGGGTATCGGAATTACTATTTTTGTTTATGGCTTGGTCGCATTGATTGTTAGAGCGGATGATTTCGGCTTATACCTTATCAAAAAGGCGTAGCGAAGTCAATCGGGAATGCAATTTTAGTGATTATGCCAAAATTTATGCGTTCACTTAGTTTTATCGGTACACTTGCGATGTTCTTAGTCGGTGGCGGTATTTTTGTGCATACGTGGATTTCATTCATCATTTGCTCGCTGATTATCAATTAGCTGATGGCTTATTAGGTAATGTAGCGACGTTAGTCGTGGGGGTGATTGTAGCGCGATTGCTTGTGCGATTGTATTACCCGCAATGAAAATTATTCGGTAAACACTAAAAACGAGATATAACCGCACTTTGATTGTTTCAAGGTGCGGTTTTTATGGATGGAACAGATTATTTGCGAAGTGTAATCGCCAACACAAACCCATTTATAGCTGGTTAAGGCTTCTAATCCCATTGGGCCACGAGCATGAAGTTTTTGAGTACTTACCGCCACTTCTGCACCTAAACCAAATTGTCCGCCATCGGTGAAAATCGAGTACTTGCATTAACATACGGCAGCTGCATCTACTTGATTGATAAATTGTAGCGGCTAATCGTTGGTTTTCCGTCAAGATACTTTCTGAATGTTGTGTACCATATTCACGAATGTGAGCAATTGCCGCATCCATATTTTCAACCACCACAACATTGAGATCGAGTGAGCCCCATTCTTGGCGTAGCGCTTGTTCGAGTCACTTCTTGCACATCGACATTTGCAGCTTGAAGAATCGAAAGTGCGGTCGATTTTGCATGGAATTTCACTTTTTCTCAGCTAAAATATTTCACGAGTTTTGGGGTAGGAAGGTTTCTGCAATCGAGCGTTGAACTAAAAAGCGTTTCCAACGTATTACATGTGCTTGGACGTTGGCATTTTTGCATTCAGCAATCACCGCAAGAGCTTTTCTTGGTCAGCACTTTCTTCTACAAAAAGATGGCAAACACCCACACCACCGACAATCACTGGAATGGTAGAGTGTTGTTTACAAAGCTCATGTAAACCGTCCGCCCACGAGGAATAATCATATCCACATAGCGATCCAATTTAAGCGGTTGCATCACAAGTTCACGATTCGGATCGGTAATCGCTTTGGACCGCATGGCTGGTAATCCCGCTTGTTCAAGGGCATTTTGTACCACTTCCACTAAAATTTGGTTGGAATGTTGCGTTTCCTTTCCACCACGTAAAAATCACGGCATTACCGGTTTTTAAGCAAAGGCTCGCCACATCAATGGTGACATTGGGACGTGCTTCGTAAATGGTACCAATTACGCCAAGCGGTGTACGAACGCGTTCGATTTTTAATCCGCTATCTAGAGGTTTCCCCATCAATAATTTTTCCCACTGGATCAGTGAGAGATATCACATGGCGGACATCATTCGCAATACCTTTTAGGCGCTCTTCGGTTAATAAAAGGCGATCAATTAAGGCTTCAGATAAGCCTTTTTGTTTCGCAATTTCAATATCTTTTTGGTTTGCCGCAAGAATACGCTCCGCTTGTTGTTCTAATTGATCTGCAATAATGCTGAGCGCATGATTTTTCAGTGGTGTTTAACTGCGCTAAAATAAAGGCTGCATCTTTGGCCTGTTTGCCCATTTGTTCTGACATATCGAATCCCTTGTTATTGCAACAAAAATATGGTGTAGCTTATCGTAAAAATGCGTAAGGTGAAAATGATTAAAATAAGAGTTTTGTGAATTCGGTGTGAATGGTTTATGATTTGTCCGACTTTATGACATAGGGAAGTATTTAAAATTCACAGGTTCTACAGATTGTACTATTTACAGTTGTAAAATAGACAATAATAAGACTTTTTGAAAAATATAACGAATAGTAGGGGAGATAAAATATGAAAAATGACTTTTTAGTGTTTTAAAAATGTCAGTAATTTCAACTTTTTATTTATGTATGTGGCTCTATATAAATTTAACTTTGATTTTAAGAAAGTTAGTTTGTTAGTGACTCTAAATGGTTTCTAATATTCGTTTTACTTCTATTTTGTTTTTTATTTAGGAAAAAGTATGAAAGGGTAAAGTATCGTGAATAATTTTTATTCCTTCAGAGATCCTATCCATTTATCTAATTAGCAAAAATCATAATACATTTTTACTGAAGTTAAAGTTAATGTTTGCATGAGTTATCCATTACTTCGTTTTCTTCGGTAATTTATCATTTTGTTTCCTCTTCTTGCTCTTGGAAATCGAAAAAACAGGTAATCCCCAGCCAAATCGAACAGCAAGTAAACGTAATGCAAAAACCACTGAATAACGTGAGTAAAATTGAAAGTGTGTGTTCTACTTGAATGTGTTGTAATGCCATATACATGGCGGCAGAGAAGAATGACACGCTGGCGTAAAGTTCTTTTTGGAACACAAGGGGAATGCGGTTACACAGTAAATCACGCAACACACCACCAAATGCACCCGTTACTGTTGCCGCAATGGATGTCACAGTAAAGCCATAGCCCATATCAATGGCAATTTGTGCACCGATAATGGAATATACGATTAACCCTAAGGCATCTAATACCAAGAAAAATTGTGCGAAAGTAGCGCATAAAATGTTTGATGAAGGGCGCAATAAAAACTGTTAATACAGCCGCACCAGCCACCATAATGAAATATTCAGGATGTTTAACTCAGCCAAGCGGGTAGTGTCCAAGTAAGACATCGCGTACCGAACCGCCACCAATCGCCGTGACGCAGGCAATAATAATCACCCCAAAAATATCCATTTTTTCTCGTCCAGCGGCTAATGCACCGGTAATTCCTTCGGCAGTAATTCCAATAATATAAAGTACGCTTAATAGCATTTTTTTGTGGTTCCTAAAGTGCGGTTATCATTTTGCTTATTTTAAAAGGGAATGAGTCAAAATGCACGAAAGCCATTAAAAAAAGCTGCAAATTTTGGCATAATGACGCCTTCTTTTTCTAATCGAGAATCTTATGTCAGAAGAACAATTCAAACCCTTAGCCGCATTTCTTGCTCTTTTGCCAATTGGGTTGCTATTAATTATTGAATTTTTTGCAGAGTCTTTGCAATCTGCTGAAAAACTGATTCCTCATTTAGCCTTTGGTGTGCTGATTGCTCAGTTACTTTGTTTGGTTGCGTTTATTAAAGGCGAAATTTGCCCAGGACAGCGCGGACGTTTAATCAAAGCAAATGTCTGTTTTGCACTTTATTGGTTAGTTTGGCTAGGGATGAGCTTAGCCTCACTACATCATTACGTGATAACTGATATTGTCAGCTTATGCGGATTATCTGCTGTATATGCAGTATGGAAACAACCTAAAGATGAATCGGCTCGCCGTGGTTTTTCTCTTAATGGCATCGTTAGTGAGTGGATTGGGTGTCATTGCCTATTTGATGATTTTCTTCGGCAATCCGACACCGAATTTCGTGCAATATAATCCATTGTCACAAGCGGTGATGGGCGTATTATTGGCGAATTTATGCTTGTCTGTTTCTCGTAATCGTCTGCAAGGTTTCATTGCGTTACTGCCATTATTGATGATTTTTACTGCTTGCACTGAATGCGTTGGCAGTACTGATCTTTAATATTTATCAAGGTGTAAGTGCGGTCAGTTTTGATGGTGTTTTCGCATACGGTATTTATTTTGTTCTTCATTTAGTAATAGCAGGGGTATTGCTTTTAGCACAGTGTTAATAAATGGAAACTCAGTTATAACAGCTTACTCATTTTGTTCTTTATGGCAGCGAGTTTGGCTGTCTGGGCAATGTTTATTTAATGGATAAAATAAAATCTTACGCCGCCCCGATGTTAGTCGTGGGCTGCGTGCTATTCAGTTTAGGAAGCCTAATTGTGAAGTTTGTGCCAGTGGGTGGTTATGCCATTGCATTTTTGGCGTTTACTTATTGCCTCTTTTTATTTTCTGGTTCTTAATGAAATTAAAAAGACAGCGTTTTCCGAAAAAGCCGTAAAAGCAATGATGTATACTGCATTAGCCGGAATAGCTTTTGATTTATCCTTTTGGCATGAGAGTGTATATGCGGTAGGACCAGGTATTTCAACGTTGCTGAATAGCTTGCAGATTTTCTTTTTTGGCCGCAATTGGCTATCTTTGGTGAACGCCAAACGAAATTACAAATGTTAAAGCCTAGCGGTTGCGGGTGTAGTCTTAATCTCAGGGAAGAGCTACAACATAATTTTTGAAGGGATGTACGGCATTATCATTGGGCTCATTTCTGCAGGCATGCTTTGCAGCTTCAATGGTTATGATTAAAAAGGTGCACGAAGAAGAACCCACCGCTTTATTTTCGTTAATGTTTATTTTTGAGTTTGAGTGGTGCTTTCAGTCTTAATTATTCCTTCGCTAATTTTTAAATTCCGATAACCTCTATCCTACCACTTTCACCGATTGGGGATTAGTCTTCATTTATGGTGCTGTGATGCAATGTGTCGCCTGGGGCATGATTGCTTATACCATTCCTTATTTATCGTTAGGTTTAACCGGTTTGTTGCTTCTTTCTGAACCGGTGGTTGCGCTCGTAATTGATTATTTTGGATTAGATAAGCCCATCAATCATTGGCAATGGGCGGGGGCAGTGCTGACATTAGTGGCGATTTATCTGGGCTCTCAAAAAAACAAAACCACTTAAAACAAAAAAGTGCGGTAAATTTCACCGCACTTTGTCTTCACATTAAACCAAATTACTCAGCTGCTTTCTTTTTCAAGTATTGATAGAGCTCGTCTTTAATCCGTAATTTTTCTTTTTTCAAGTTCTCAATTTCCGTATGAGTAGCGAGTTCTATGTTATCAATCTTATTTTTGATCTCTTGGTCTAACACATTGTGTTTTTCAAACAAGCGATCGAAATAAGCATCTTTATTTTTGAGATTAGTAATTAAATCGCGAAATTCAGGAAACATTGGTTACTCCTCTTGGTTAACGTTCATTTTCATTATAGAACTTTTTTTTGCTGTTTCTAGTGCCTCATTCTCAGAATTTGACAGAGATCACAAAATTAAATCATGGCAAAGTGCGGTCATAAAATTGGATGTTTTTGAAGAGGTTAATAAAAGAAAAATCAGGGTTTTAACTGGTTTATTTGCTCAAAGCACGCTAGAATAAAGGTATCTGTTTCATAATGAAAAATAGGGAATTCCAATGATCGATCCAAATTTACTCCGTAATAATCTGGCTGAAGTAGCAGAAAAATTAAAAGTAAAACGTAACTTTATTCTTGATACGGAAAAACTTACCGCATTAGAAGAACAACGCAAAGATTTACAAGTAAAAACTGAAACATTACAAGCAGAGCGTAACGCACGTTCCAAAGCTATTGGTGCGGCAAAAGCACGTGGTGAAGATATTGCACCATTATTGGCTGAAGTAGATAACATGGGCGAACAGCTTAATGAAGCGAAGTCCCAACTTGATGCGGTGTTAGCAGAAATCAATCAAATCGCATTAAGCATTCCAAACCTTCCAGCAGATGAAGTGCCATTAGGTAAAGATGATACTGAAAATAAAGAAATTTTACGTTGGGGGACACCACGTACCTTTGATTTTGAGATCAAAGATCACGTGTCATTAGGTGAAGATGCCAATGGCTTAGATTTTGCCGCAGGGAGCTAAATTGGCAGGTGCGCGCTTTGCGGTAATGAAAGGTCAAATTGCTAAAATGCACCGTGCATTAGCACAATTCATGTTAGATCTTCATACTGAACAACATGGCTATTTAGAAACCTATGTGCCTTATTTAGTTAACCATGCGACCCTTTATGGTACAGGTCAATTACCTAAATTCGGTGAAGATTTATTCCATACTTTAGCGCTAGAAGGCGAACAACCTTACGCATTAATTCCAACAGCGGAAGTGCCGGTTACTAACCTTGTACGTGATGTGATTATTGATGAAGCAGATTTGCCAATCAAAATGACCGCACATACACCATGTTTCCGTTCTGAAGCAGGATCTTATGGTCGTGATACCCGTGGTTTAATTCGTATGCACCAATTTGATAAAGTAGAAATGGTACAAATCGTCGATCCAGATAAATCTATGGAAGCGCTTGAAGAATTAACGGGCCATGCAGAAAAAGTATTACAGCTTTTAAATCTACCATATCGTAAAGTCTTACTTTGCACCGGAGATATGGGCTTTTGGTTCTTGCAAAACTTACGACTTAGAAGTGTGGGTGCCTGCACAAAGATACTTACCGTGAAATTTCTTCTTGTTCAAACATGTGGGATTTCCAAGCGCGTCGTATGCAAGCACGTTGCAAAGCGAAAGGTGATAAGAAAACCCGCTTAGTACACACATTAAATGGTTCTGGTCTAGCAGTAGGTCGTACATTAGTGGCCGTGCTTGAGAACTACCAAAAATGCGAGACGGCTCGATTACGGTGCCAGAAGCATTACGTCCTTACATGGGCGGATTAGAAGTGATCTGCAAATAATCAATAATATAGAATTCAATTTAGGGCTAATATTTATTAGCCCTTTCTTTCATTTCGAGAAATGAGATTTTTATTCTAGTCTTTGAGATAAATCCACAACCATATTCACTGCATTTTACAGGTAATCTAATAAGGTATCAATTTTTAGGAGAATAATAATGACTGATAAACGACCATTTCCATTACCAACAGGGTATTTTCGCGATTCCCATTAGGCTTGAGCGCTTTATCTTTAGCCTGGTTGCATATGGGCGATACGCTCTCTTTTTCTCGAAATATGAGTGATATTATTGGCATAACGGCTGTTTCAGTATGGGCACTTTTCATCTTGCTCTATATTTATAAAATGATTTATTTTTCTCACGAAGTACGAGATGAATATTGTTGTCCGATACGTTTTTCGTTTATCGCCTTAATACCGATTACAACCATGTTAAGCGGTGATGTTCTATATCGTTGGTATCCTCTCATCGGTGAAGGATTAATTTGGATCGGAACAATTGGACAATTGTTGTTTGCTTCAGTACGTATTAGTGCATTATGGAAAGATAGCACATTTGAAGAAAAATCAACATTGCCACCGTTTTATTTGCCATCTGTGGCTACTAACTTTACAAGTGCGCTCATCATTGGGCCTTGTTAGGCTATCAAGATTTAGGCTATTTGTTCTTAGGCGCAGGGATGATTGCGTGGATTATTTATGAACCGGTATTATTTACAGCGCTTACGTGTGTTGCAGATTGAACCTCAATTTCGTCCAACTATGGGGATCATTTCTCGCGCCGGCATTTGTAGGGCTCGTCAGCTTACTTGTCGCTTAATGGAGGAGAGATTGATCTTTTCGTTAAGCTCTTATGGGGATACGGCTTTTTACAAATGTTCTTTTTAATTCGCTTTTCCTTGGATTAGTGAAAAAGGGCTGAATATTGGTTTTTGGTCTTTTTCATTCGGATTAGCTTCTTTAGCAAACGGGGCAATTTCTTTTGTTCATCATAACGTACTGAGCGGGTTGGCAAACGGTGCGTTTATCTTTGCTAACTTGATGATTAGTGGCTTAGTGCTGATGACGTAGGAAAAGCTTTACAAAAGGACAATTTTGGTTAAAATAGTGTAAACAAAAAGTGCGGTTAAAAATGACCGCACTTTTTTTTATGAATTTTTAAATCACAGCTTATCATTGACAAAAAATTAGACATGTCGTTTTGCTGTTGATGTAAATGCAATTTTATCTGGTCGATAACTAATACTCCCATATTGAAACGGTCGACCATCAGCCAAATAAGTGGTACTCGTCACATTCACAACCATGTCATACTCACCAAGATCGATCGCATTTTTTTCTTCTTCATTTGCATAACGAAAGACAATTTTTCGTTGTGAGTGACTAATTTTTAATTTTAATTCGTTTTCTAAATAGTGATAAATAGAGTGCTCAGCGATTTCTCGGCTAATAAAAGGCACGATGCGGCGATCAAAATAAGAAACTTCATATTCAACGGCTTCACCATCAATTTCACGCAGACGACCGATGCGGTAGAAATCGATCTGATCATCGACATTAAAAATATGCATTAACTCTTCTTCACCTTGCACAATATACAAGCTGGTTAATGTGGTTTTTACTTGGTGTGTTGAGGCACTATTTAATTCGCTGACGGTTTTTATTTCAGAAAGTATTTGTGGTTTAGATAAGTCATGCTCTAAAACAATCGAATTTCGGCCTTGTTGCTTTTGAATATAGCCATCAATTTCAAGTAAAGAAAGCGCTTTTCGAATAGTGTCTTTGGAAAAACCATAGCTTTGCATGAGTTCATTTTCACTCGGGAGCTCTTGCAATGGCGCTAAATTACCATTGTTAATTTGGGTCTTTATCTCGTTATAGACCTGCTTGTACTTGCTCATTTTTAATCCTTTTATCGACCGTTGGTTCCATAGGTATCGTCATAGCATATCATAAAATCATAAATGTTATACGTATAAAATGTGATAAAAGTCACACTTTTACGAAAATGTCTTAAGCTTTTACGTATAAGTTGTTGCATAAAAATACGTTTAGGTTAGAATGAGCCAAAATATAACTTCCTAGAGGAAATATTATGCTTACTCGTTCAAGTGGTGTTCTTATGCACATTACCTCGCTACCAAATGCATTCGGGATTGGTAGCTTTGGGCAATCGGCTTATGATTTTGTCGATTTTTTAGTTGAAACTAAAACAAACTTATTGGCAAATTCTTCCACTTACTACTACCAGTTATGGTGATTCGCCTTATCAATCTTTCTCTGCAATTGCAGGTAATACTCACCTTATTGATTTTGATTTACTAACCCAAATGGGCTTACTGAAAGAATCTGATTATGTTTCAGTCAATTTTGGTGATGATCCAACTAGCGTGGATTATGAACGTATCTTTTACGCACGCCGTCCGATTTTAGAAACAGCCGTAAAAAATTTTTTAGCGAATCAATCACTCCAAGCTGATTTCAATCACTTCGAGAAAAACAATCGATTATGGTTGGACGATTTTGCTGAGTTTATGGCAATTAAAGAGCATTTTGGTAATCAAGCATTACAAAAATGGGATGATAAAAAAGCCGTTGCGCGCGATCCAAAAACATTAGAAAAATATCGCACGATGTTAGCGGATCAAATTCAGTACTTTAAAGTGACGCAATATTTCTTCTTTAAACAATGGAGCGAGTTAAAAACATTACGCAAATCAAAAAGGCATTAAGATTATCGGTGATATGCCGATTTACGTGGCTGCAGATAGCGTAGAGGTTTGGACAAAACCAGAACTCTTCCAATTAGATGAAGAACGCAATCCGCTTTTTGTCGCGGGGGTCCCAGCCGATCAATTCAGTGCAACAGGACAACTTTGGGGCAACCCGCTTTACGCTTGGGAAGAACATAAAAAACAAGGCTACGCTTGGTGGATTCACCGCATTGAAGAAAGCTTCAAAATTTATGATGTACTACGTATCGACCATTTCAAAGGTTTCTCTGATTATTGGCAAGTAGACGGAAAAGCAGAGGTTGCTAAAGATGGTAGCTGGCAGCCAGGCCCAGGTTATGACTTATTTAAAGCCGTTAAAGAGCAATTGGGCGATTTACCGATTATTGCCGAAGATTTAGGTAATATTGATGACAAAGCCAGAAAATTGCTTACAGACTGTAACTATCCTGGCATGAAGATTCTGCAATTTGGCTTTGAAAATGTTAGCGGAGAAAGCTTAGATAGCCCGCATTATTGCATCCCGCATTCCATTGTTTATACCGGCACACATGATAACGATGTGACCAATGGTTGGTATAACAGCCTGACTGAACAACAGCAGCAATATATCAATGATTATACGCATCGTCATGAGGATGAATCGATTTGTCAAGCGATGATTCGTCAGCTTTTTGCAACCGTTAGCAATACCGCGATTGCAACAATGCAAGATGTTTTAGATTTGCCAGCCAGTTCAAGAATGAACGTGCCTTCAACAATTGGTGGAAACTGGCAATGGAGAATGCAGCAATCAGATTTAACGCAAGATAAAAAAGACTTTTTAGAAAAGATGACCACGTTATATCAACGTGCGAATCAGGAAAAATAATGATGAAATTTAGTACCTTTGTAAAAAACGAAACCAATAAATCACTTGAGCAATTAAGTGATAAAGAAACTTATATTCAATTATTAAATTACGTAAAAACACTTTCTGCAGATAAACCTAAAAACACGGGTAAACGTAAGGTTTACTATATCTCAGCTGAGTTTTTAATTGGTAAATTACTTTCTAATAACCTGATTAACCTTGGTGTCTATCAAGATATCAAAAGCGGAATTAGAAAGTGTGGGTAAATCATTAAGCCATATTGAAGATATTGAGCCAGAACCGTCTTTAGGAAATGGTGGGTTTAGGGCGTTTGGCTTCTTGTTTTTATTGATTCAATGTCTACCCTTGGCTTAAATGCTGAAGGGGTAGGTTTAAATTATCATTATGGTTTGTTCAAACAAGTCTTCAAAAAGAATGAACAACATGCAGAGCCTAATGATTGGATTGAGGATAACTCTTGGTTAATTCCAACGGATATTAGTTATGAAGTGCCATTTAAGAAATTTACATTAACCTCTAAATTAGATCGTATTGATATTTTTTAGGGTTATAAGAAAGACACGAAGAACTATCTCAATTTGTTTGATATTAAATCAGTGAATCCTAAACTGATTAAAAAAGGTATCGAGTTTGATAAAACTGCGATTGAAGAAAATCTGACTTTATTCCTTTACCCAGATGATTCAGATAAAAATGGGGAATTATTACGTATTTATCAACAATATTTCATGGTATCAAATGCTGCACAATTATTAATTGATGAAGCAATTGCGCGTGGCAGTAACTTACATGATTTAGCGGATTATGCGTATGTTCAGATCAACGATACTCACCCTTCAATGGTGATTCCTGAATTAATTCGCTTATTAACGGAAAAACATCAGATTAAATTTGCAGAAGCGGTTGAAATCGTACGTAATATGGTGGGCTATACCAACCATACGATTTTGGCTGAAGCGCTAGAAAAATGGCCACTCGATTATCTAGATGAAGTCGTGCCTCATTTAGTAGTGATCATTAAAAAATTAGATAAATTAGTGCGCGCAGAATATAAAGATCCTGCAGTACAAATTATTGATAAACAAAAACGTGTGCATATGGCGCACATGGACATCCACTTTTCAAATTCTGTAAATGGTGTGGCTGCATTACATACGGAGATTTTGAAAAATTCAGAACTTAAAGCGTTCTATGCGTTGTATCCTGAAAAATTCAATAATAAGACAAACGGCATTACCTTCCGTCGTTGGTTAGAGTTTTCTAACCAAGCATTAGCGGCTTACATTAAAGAATTAATTGGTGATGAGTATTTGCATGATGCAACGAGATTAGAGAAATTGTTAGCCTTTAAAGATGACAAAAAGGTTCATCAACAATTAGCGAAAATTAAGTTTGAAAACAAATTAGCACTAAAAGCGTACCTTAAAGAAAATAAAGGTATTGAGTTAGATGAAAACTCAATCATTGATACGCAAATTAAGCGTTTCCATGAATATAAACGCCAACAAATGAATGCGCTTTATGTGATTCATAAATACTTAGAAATTAAAGCAGGCAAATTACCAAAACGTAAGATTACCGTGATTTTTGGCGGAAAAGCAGCGCCAGCTTATATTATTGCACAGGATATTATTCACTTAATTCTTTGTTTATCTGAGTTAATCAATAATGATCCTAAAGTGAACAAGTATTTAAATGTACATTTGGTGGAAAAACTATAATGTGAGCGTGGCAGAAAAAAACTGATTCCAGCAACCGATATTTCAGAACAAATTTCGCTTGCCTCTAAAGAAGCTTCTGGTACAGGTAATATGAAATTTATGCTTAATGGCGCGTTAACCTTAGGCACAATGGATGGGGCTAATGTTGAAGTGCAGAATTAGCCGGTGATAAAAAAATATCTATACATTCGGTAAAGATTCAGAAAGCATTATTAAAACTTTTATGAAACAGCAGGCTATGTTTTCAAAAGAGTATTATGAAAACGACAAAGAGATTAAAAGAGCGGTTGATTTTATTCTAAATCCTGCCGTGGTGAAATTAGGCAATAAAACACGTTTAGAACGTCTTTATAACGAATTATTGAATAAAGACTGGTTTATGACGTTAATTGACTTTAATGCTTATATTGAAGCGAAAGAACAAATCTTAGCCGATTATGAAGATCAAGATAGTTGGAATGAGAAAGTCGTTCACAATATCGCAAAAGCGGGCTTCTTCTCATCTGACCGCACGATCGCTCAATATAATGCAGACATTTGGCATTGTGAGGGCTAAGGGGGGAAGCAATGAAACTACTTACCCTGAATGTACACGCTTGGTTAGAAGCTAACCAAGCGGAAAAAATAGAGATTCTTGCTGAGACTATTGTGGAAAAGGGTTGATGACATCATTGCCTTACAAGAGGTTAATCAATTGATGTCGTCTCCTGCTATTTCGCCAACGTTAAAGCAAGATAACTATGGTGTCATTCTGTTAAATAAAATCAATCAACGCGTTGCACAGAAATATTCGCTTTTTTGGAGTAATTCGCATATTGGTTACGATAAATATGATGAGGGCATTGCGTTTTTAACGCGCTTGCCTGTTTATGATGTTGATGCGTTTTATTGTAGCCAACATCAACGTCTTGACTCGATTCTCTCGCGTAAAATCATTGGCTTTGACGGTAGAATATCAAGGCCAGTTAATTGAATGTTATTCTTGCCACATCAATTTGCCAAATTGTGATGGTGAAAAGCAACTTGATAATGTTCGTTATATTGTAGAGCGAAGTCAAAGTGCGAATCTTAAAATCCTGATGGGAGATTTCAATACTGATGCAATAAGCGATCAGCAAGCTTACCAGCAGATTAAATCCTTAGGCTTATTCGATACATTTGAAATGGCAGAGCAGAAGGATAGCGGTATCACTGTGGAGAAAGCGATTGACGGTTGGAAAGGCCATAGTGAAGAAAAGCGATTAGATTATATTTTTTTAAACCAAGCAAAAAGGGTTTTTATCCAGTCAGGGTTATTTTTTTAATGGTAAAAATAAACCGATTGTTTCCGACCATTTTGGCGTAGAAGTAGCTCTCATCTTGTAGGAGAATCAATATGAAAAAAATGCTCAGTTTTGAATTTTGGCAAAAATTCGGTAAGTGCCTAATGGTTGTGATTGCCGTGATGCCAGCCGCGGGTTTAATGGTGAGTATTGGTAACTCACTGCCTTTGATTAGCGATGCGGAATGGCTAGCGCTTGTCGGAAACATTATCGCCCAAATTGGTTGGGGGATTATCGGTAACCTCCATCTATTATTTGCTTTAGCGATTGGTGGTAGCTGGGCAAATGAGCGTGCGGGCGGGGCATTTGCAGCTGGCCTTGCTTTCATTTTAATTAACTTAATTACCGGTAACTTTTTCGGTGTGAAACTTGAAATGCTAGCGGATCCAAATGCACATGTAAGTACAGTATTGGCCGGTGAAATTCCTGTGGCGAATTACTTTGTGAATGTGCTTGGACAACCTGCGTTAAATATGGGGGTATTCGTTGGTATTATCGCGGGTTTTTGTGGGGGCAACAACCTTTTCAATCGTTACTACAATTTCCGTAAATTACCTGAAGTACTGACGTTCTTTAATGGTAAACGCTTTTGTTCCTTTCGTTGTCATTTATCGTTCTGTATTAGTGGCGATCTTCCTATCATTATTCTGGCCTTTAGTTCAGACAGGAATTAATCATTTCGGTCAATGGATTGCGAACTCACAAAACTCAGCGCCAATTTTAGCACCATTTATTTACGGTACCTTAGAGCGTCTATTGCTTCCATTTGGTTTTACACCACATGTTGACTATCCCAATGAACTACACTTCATTAGGCGGTACTTATGAGTTCTTAACCGGTGCACAACAAGGTAAACAAGTATTTGGTCAAGATCCACTTTGGCTTGCCTGGGTGACTGACTTAATCAACCTAAAAGATGCAGGTAATTTAACCCAATATAACGACCTTCTTTCAACAGTAACACCAGCTCGCTTCAAAGTAGGACAAATGATTGGGTCAAGCGGTATCTTAATGGGCTTGACACTCGCCATGTATATCAACGTAGATGAAGATAAGAAAAAACTCTATAAAGGTATTTTCCTTTCATCAGCACTTGCGGTGTTCTTAACTGGTGTAACAGAGCCAATCGAATACATGTTTATGTTTGTCGCATTACCACTTTATATTGTTTATGCTTTAGTACAAGGTTCTGCTTTTGCCATGGCAGATATTGTGGACTTACGTATGCATTCATTCGGTAACATTGAATTTTTAACCCGTACACCAATGGCGATTAAAGCCGGTATTGGTATGGATGTGATCAACTTTATTTGGGTATCCATCCTCTTTGCGGTTGCTATGTTCTTTATCGCGAACTTTATGATTAAGAAATTTAATCTCGCGACAGCAGGCCGTAATGGCAACTATGATACGAAAGGTTCAGATGAAGCTTCTAGCAATGAGCCAAAAGTTGCGGATGCTAGCGCACAAGTTATTCAAATCATCAACTTACTTGGTGGACGTAATAACATTGCAGATGTGGATGCTTGTATGACACGTTTACGTATCACTGTACATAATCCAGATTTAGTTGGTGATGAAGCAAGTTGGAAACAAGCGGTCGCAATGGGCTTTATCGTGAAAGGCTCTGGTATCCAAGCGATTTATGGGCCAAAAGCAGATGTCTTAAAATCCGATATTCAAGATGTGCTTTCATCTGGGCGTTGAAATTCCTAAAATGTAATTCTACCTAAATATCTATTTTATCCCCGCCTTCAAGGCGGGGATATCATATCAATAACTCATCTCGATATTGCTCATCTTCAATATACCCTAAAGAAATCTTTTTATTTGATACTATCAACGTAGAAAAATTTTCACAATTTTAGCTTTATAAAAATACCGTCCGTTATGTAACGAGCGGTATTTATAGTATTAGAAGGGAAGTAGTTATTAAATGATTAACTGACCGATAATACTACGAGTTTCTTCTCGAACTTCGGTGAGTTTCACTTTCACCAAATCGCCGATTTTGTAACGGCGTTCCCCTTGAATATACAGTCGCTAATTCATCAGCATTCACTTGCATTTCATCTTTATTTGGATGCAACGTGGAAGCTGGTACGAACTATGGATGCACCATTTTCTAATAATTGAACACGTAAACCACCACGCATTACATCTTGCACTTCTGCATCAAATTCAGCATTTTCAGCGACTTTGTCAGCAAGATAGCGACAATATAACCAATCTGCAATATCACGCTCAACTAGGCGATTTTGACGACGAGCTTCTTGCAAGCGAGCAAGGACTTCATCTTGTGGTTTTTCACAAGCTTGCTGTGTGAGCACTGCTTTAATTAAACGATGGTTTACCATATCAGAATATTTACGGATAGGCGATGTCCAGGTCGCATAACCTTCTAATCCAAGCCCAAAATGTGGAGCAAGTTCTGATTTAAACTCCGCAAAGGTTAAATAACGACGTAAACGGAATTCTAAATAGTCACCTTCAATCGGTTCAATATCATGACGCATTTGGCAATAACCTTTTAAGGTCGCCAAATTTTTCCACTGAATAACGCTCAGCAAGCTCAGCTTGATTTTCTTCATTAGCTAAATTTGCCATTAAGAAATTATGCGCATTTTCTAAGAATTTCTTATCAAAGCCCATGTGTGTATTAAAGATACCTGTTTGTGCATGCTCAGCTAAGAATTGAGCGCACAGATATTGGCAATGATCATGGATTCTTCCACGATTTGATTTGCAATACGGCGATATTCCGCTTTAATTTCTTTCACTTTGCCATTTTCAGCGAGAATAAAAGAGTAATCCGGTTTCTCTTTAAATAACAAGGAATGGGTTTTACGCCATTGAATACGTGCTTGAGTAAATTGATGTAACCAATCAATTTGTTGGGCAATTTCAGGTGTTTCCGGTTGCCATGCATCCGGTACTTGTTCTAAATAATCTGAAATCTTGTTATAGGCTAATTTTGCTTTAGATTGTACATAAGCGGACACAAAACGTGGTTTCGCCGTGATATTACCCGCAAGATCTGTTTCAATGTAACACACTAATGCAGGACGAGTTTCATTTGCCATTAATGAACATAATTCATCAGATAATTCACGAGGCAACATTGGAATGTTGAAGCCTGGCAAATAATTGGTAAAACAACGCTGTTTCGCATCTTTTTCAATTTGTGAATCTAATGCAATGTAAGCTGTTGGATCAGCAATGGCAACGACTAATCGCCAGCCGGTTTGCGTACCATTTTGCTCGATAGGTTCGATATAAAGGGCATCATCCATATCCTGAGTGCTTTCAGAGTCAATGGTGACAAAATGAAGTGCGGTCAGATCTTCACGTGTTTGTTGATCTAACATCTCATAACTTTCTGCACCTTGTACTGGATGACGAGATTGCTCATGACGTGCCAATGTGACCCACCAAGGGGCTAATTCATCATCAGCACGGCAGATAAATTGATTGATGGTGGCATAGAAAAAGCGATCATCACGTAATGGGTGCGTTTTCAAATTTGCTACGACCCAGTCGCCTTCTTGTAATTCTTCTTTTGACGGATTTAGCTTTGTTGTGCACCCAATGGGTTGGTTGATGCTTGGATGATCAACCAAAACTTGCAATTTCTTGTCTTTATTGAACCGCACTTTGGCAATAAAGCGCGTGAGCATTGGCTCAATTAATTCTTCAGGTTCAGCTTGCTCTTTATCGCCTTGCTTTTCAATGGTGGCTTTGATTTTGTCACCGTGCATTACTTTTTTCATTGCAGGAGGGGCAATAAAGTAGCTTTTTTTATCGCACTCTAAAAAACCATAAGCTTTATCAGTACTTTTTACCACGCCTTCAACGTGTTCTTTGCTGTCGTGGATTTGTTGCTTAAGTTGTGCGAGTAGTGGATTATCTTGGAACATAGTTATATTTAAAAAAAGAGAAAAGGCAGACTGAAAAGCCTGCCTAAAAATAGATTGTACGAAAAATTATTCTTCGCCTAATTCGCCCATTGCGGTGATGCTGAAACCTGCATCTACGTGAACGATTTCACCAGTAATACCAGATGCTAAATCTGAGCATAAGAATGCTGCTGAGTTACCCACATCTTCGATAGTAACAGTGCGGCGTAATGCTGCGGTTTTTTCGAATGTAGCAAGCATTTTCTTGAAGTTTTTGATACCTGATGCCGCTAAAGTACGGATTGGACCTGCAGAGATTGCATTCACACGAATACCTTCTTTACCTAAAGTCAGCTGCCATTACGCGAGTAGCTGCTTCAAGAGATGCTTTCGCTAAACACATCACGTTGTAGTTAGGAATTGCGCGCTCTGCACCTAAGTAAGAAAGGGTTAATAACGCTGCATTTGGATTTAAGTAAGGACGTGCCGCTTGTGCCATAGCAACGAAAGCTGAATGCACTGATGTCGTGAGCGATACGGTAGCCTTCACGAGTTGCTGCGTTTACGTAGTCACCATCTAATTGATCGCCTGGTGCGAATGCAATAGCGTGTACGAAACCATCAAATTTTTCCCAACGCTTTGCTTAATTCAGCAAAGCAGTTTTGGATGCTTTCATCGGTCGCTACGTCTAAAGGAAGGACGATGTCAGAACCAAATTCTTTTGCAAATTCTTCTACGCGCGGTTGTAATTTATCGTTTAAATAAGTGAAAGCAAGTTCAGCGCCTTGTTCTTTCATTGCTTTTGCAATCCCGTAAGCAATAGAACGGTTGCTTGCAAGACCTGTTACTAAAATACGTTTACCAGTTAAGAAACCCATATTTTTTTCCTATGTTTGAGTTAAAAATCGACGAGATTATACTTGTTTTGTGTGCTTTCGGCAATCAATCACACTTTTGTACCAGTTAGGCGGGATTATCAATATCTTTAAATTCTACATCTAAGCCATATTCAGCTGCTAACCATTCACCTAATGCTTTAATGCCGTAGCGTTCTGTTGCATGGTGACCAGCCGCAAAGAAATGAATACCTTGCTCACGAGCAGAATGAATTGTTTGCTCCGAAACCTCGCCGGTAATAAAGGCATTACAACCTTGTGCTGCCGCTAAATCAATATAGCCTTGTCCGCCACCGGTACAAATGCTTACTTTACGGATTAAGTGCGGTCCATTTTCCGTGCAAATTAACGGTTTACGATGCAGCACTTGTTCAATACGTTGTGCAAATTCTTCAGCGGTAACAGGATCTTTTAACGTTCCCCAAACAGGAATGCTGGTTGCGCTATTTTCTAAAGGTTGAAGATCGCTAATCCCTAATAACTGAGCAAGTTTTGCGTTGTTGCCTAATTCAGGGTGAACATCTAAGGGTAAATGGTAGCCGTATAAATTGATGTCATTCACAAGTAAGGTTTTGATGCGTTTGCCTTTCATACCACGAATACATGGATTTTCACTTTTCCAAAAATAGCCGTGGTGGACAAGAATCGCATCAGCTTGTTGTGCAACGGCATAATCAATCAAAAGCTTGGCTTGCGGTGACACCCGTGATGATCTTTTTGATCTCTGATTTGCCTTCTACTTGCAAACCGTTAGGGGCGTAATCATTTATTCTGTCTGTGCTAAGTTTTTCGTTTAGTAAACGTTCAAGTTCTAGATTGTTCATCATTTTTGAGAGAAAAGAAAAAGGTGAGATATGGTAAGGATTTATGGCTAGTGCAAAAGGAGTGGGGGAATGCACTAGCCAGTAGTGTGTTTGTAATAAAAACAAGTTTACTATCTAAAAACGAGATTCATTATATATTTAATTATATAAAGATCAAAGAAAAATAAGGAAAAATTTTTCCTTATTTTTCGATATGTCGTTTTTGTGTTTGAAAATAGATGAAAAATCAACCGCACTTATGAATACAAACTTGGCTCATCTTCGGTTGGGCGCGTTTTAAATCGGCGGTGTAGCCACATGTATTGTTCCACACCTTTTAAGATTTCTTTTTCCACAACTTTATTCATTCTTGCAGCGATTGCCGTTTCATCCGAAAGATCGGAAAAATCCACGGGTGGTGAAATACTGACTGTATAGCCTGAGCCGTCTTTGTTACGCAATGGGGCAAAAGGGACGACTTTACAATTTGGTGCTGATTTAAGCAGATAATAACTACCTGTTGTGGTAGCCGCTTCTTGTACAGCAAAGAAAGGCACAAATACCGCATTTTTTCTGCCGTAATCGTGATCGGGCGCATACCAAATGGTTTCACCTTTACGTAAGGCTTTGAGCATACCACGCAGATCTTTTCGGTTCAGCATATCTTTGTTTGAACGTAAACGACCTTTAATTTGCAACCAATCCAGTACGGGATTGTCATTGGGACGATAAACGCCTACGCCAGGATGATGTAATCCCACAATACGCGCGCCTAATTCAAGCGTAAGAAAATGGACACCAACAAAGATAATGCCGTCTTGGGCATTTTCTTTTAAATAATTTAATCCTTCAATTTTTGACCATTTTTTAATGCGCGCATCAGACCAAAACCATGCCATGCCGGTTTCAATAATTGCCATTCCAACAGCACGTAAGTTCTCTTGCAAAATGGCTTCACGTTCTTGCTCAGGCATTTCTGGGAAGCAGAGTTCAAGGTTTCGGCGAGCAATCGCGGCACGACGTTTTCCCACTTTTAATTTTGAGAAAAGCCAGCCTAAGCCATTGCCGATATGACGTAGAATTGGATAGGGAAGTAACAAAAGGCTTCGCCAAATCGTCACACCAAGCCAAAATCCCCAGTATTTAGGGGCTAGAAAGTGCGGTTGAAATTGAGGGAGTTTTTCGTTTTTCATAATTCTTTTCTGGTTAGTTCGGCGTGTAGTTTATCGCAAATTTGAGTTGTGGTAAAATTGCGCCAAATTTTTATTATTCCAACAGAGAGATTTCAAAATGGCTCAATATTCTGCCAATTTTAATCAAGCAAAAGTATTAGTGTTAGGCGATGTTATGCTTGACCGTTACTGGTTTGGTGCAACTAATCGTATTTCGCCGGAAGCACCAGTTCCTGTGGTTCGTGTACAAAATAATGAAGAGCGTGCAGGTGGTGCAGCAAACGTGGCAATGAATATTGCTTCTCTTAATGTACCTGTACAAATTTTAGGGCTTTAATTGGTCAGGATGAAACAGGTTCAGCCTTAACGAATTTATTACAGCATCAAAAAATTGATTGTAATTTTGTAGCATTGGATACTCACCCAACTATTACGAAATTACGTATTTTGTCTCGTCATCAACAATTACTTCGTTTAGATTTTTGAAGAAGATTTCCAAAACGTAGAATGTCAAGAGTTGCTAGCGAAATTGGAAGCTGAAGTGAAAAGATTTTGGTGCGTTAGTGCTGTCGGATTATGGTAAAGGTACGTTAAAAGATGTGCAAAAGATGATTCAAATTGCACGCAAAGCAAACGTACCAGTCTTGATCGATCCAAAAGGGCACAGATTTTGAGCGTTATCGTGGTGCGACTTTACTGACACCAAATATGTCAGAGTTTCGAAGCGGTGGTTGGTAAGTGTGATTCAGAAGAAGAGATTATTGAGAAAAGGTTTAAAAATTAATTTCAGACATTGAATTGACCGCACTTTTAGTGACGCGCTCTGAAAAAAGGCATGACATTACTGCGTCCAAATCAAGAACCGTTTCATCTACCAACTGTTGCCAAAGAAGTATTCGATGTAACAGGTGCGGGCGATACGGTAATCAGTGTCTTAGCTACTGCACTTGCAGATGGTCGTTCTTTTGAAGAATCTTGCTATTTAGCCAAATGTGGCAGCAGGCATTGTGGTGGGCAAATTAGGTACATCGACGGTTTCCTCTGTGGAATTAGAGAAATGCGATTCATGGATCGTGCTGAAACCGGGCTTCGGTATTATGTCAGAAAGCCAATTAAAAATGGCGGTCGATCATGCTAAAGCACGCGGTGAGAAAAATCGTGATGACAAACGGTTGTTTCGATATTCTTCATCCAGGACATGTGTCTTACTTAGAAAATGCTCGCAAACTTGGCGATCGTTTAATTGTTGCGGTGAATACAGATGATTCAGTCAAACGCTTAAAAGGTGAAAGTCGCCCAATTAACAATCTGAATGCACGTATGGCAGTATTGGCTGGTTTAGCATCAGTGGATTGGGTGGTTTCTTTTGATGAAGATACACCACAACGTTTAATCGGTGAGATTTTACCGGATTTATTGGTGAAAGGCGGTGATTACAAACCTGAAGAGATTGCAGGCAGCAAAGAAGTGTGGGCGAATGGTGGCGATGTTCGTGTATTGAATTTCGAAAATGGCTGTTCAACTACAAATGTGATTGAAAAAAATCAAAGCGCTGAAAGATTAATGGTTTTATAAAAACAACGGGCAACCTGTTTTACAAGTTGCCCGTTTTTTATTTTAGAATTTATATCGAATATTGCCGAAATAAATACGTCCTTCTTCTGGGTAACCAGCTTGATAAGCGTAGTTTTTATCAAAGAGGTTTGAGACACCCTGCTTCTAAACTTAATCCTGAAACCGGTTCATAGATTAATTTCGCATTGCTGTTTCCAAAACCAGAGAGTTTCACGGTTTCACCGCCATCTAAATAATAACGGCCATGTTCCGCTTCTTGGCTCACATAAAGTGAAAGGTTTGGTAATATTTTCCAATCAAAAAATGCAAAGAATTTATGTTTTGGTACATTCTTCACAATGGTATCTTGGGTTTTATTTTTTGCATGAGTATAGGTGTAGTTTGCCCCTAACGTTAAATTATCGGTTGCAAAAAGATTAACCGCTAATTCAGCACCTTTAAAGGCTTCTTTGCCTACATTTTGATATTGATTGAGTTTTTTGCTAATCGCGACTTCTTCAATAGCATCTTTCACTTCAGAATAGAAAAGTGCGCTATCCACTCTTAACCAATCGCCGAAGGTATGCATATAGCTAGCTTCGTAATGGTAAGCGGTTTCAGGGCTTAAGAACGGATTCGGTTCAGTACGACCAAATCGGCGAGAATAACGTTCTTTCATTGTGGCAAAACGAGTTTTCTTCGCAAAACTCAGTGCAAATTCATCATGTTCAGAGAAATGATGGGCAAGTTTGATTTGATAATTAAAGGCGTGTTTATTACCGATATCAAACGGACAAATCGCATTTTTTTGGTGAGTTGATGCACATTGTTTTTCAAATTTCTCTGCACGGCTGGCATCGCGTTTATCGTAGCTGATACCGGTAATCAGTGACGTTTGCTCATTAAAACGATGAGTATTTTTCTAAACCAAAGCTGTAGGTACGATCTTTATCTACTGCGGTCGGTTCATCATCATTATGTTCGCGATGTACGTCATATTTAATGATGGGTAGAGAATTTTTAAGCGGTCTTTTGAGGTTAAATCCCCGCCTAAATCAAAGCCAGCACCGTAGGAATAATCACGGTAATAGCTATTAAAGCTTGATTTTTTCTTTTGAGTGCTGAATGTTGCATCATCAAAAGCACGTAGGTCATTTTTAAAGGTGTCATAAAATGCCTTCGTGTTTAATGTGAGATGATGGGCGCCAAATTCAGTATGGGAAAGGAAATAGATACTGTCTTTGTCCCACATCGGCCAGCGCCAATAGCGTTCAAAACTATCAGCGCCAGAATAGAATGGTGATTCTTTGGTGCCTTTTTGTGTAGAGAACGCCAGTGCGTATTCATCATGCTCATTTGGCGTATAAGCGACTTTCAAACTTAATCTTTTATCACGTTGTTTAGAATTTTCTGCTCGACCACCATCATCGCCTTTGGGATTGATTTGTTGATAATGATGAGAAAGTTGTAAGCCTTGTTTTTCAATAAAAGAACCACTTACTTGCGCATAAAATAGTTCTTGTTTAGTGCCTAAATCAAAATCTGTTTTATTGGTTGCTGTACCACCACTTTTACCATGTGAAAAGCCATAGCCAATAGAACCTTCGAAAGGTTGAGTTGGTTTTTTAGAAATTAAATTCACGGCACCACCCATCGTATTTGCGCCATAAAGCACAGAGCTTGCGCCCTTTAGAAATATCAATACGAGATAAATCAAAGGTGGTAAAACGCCCCAAGTCCATTTCACCATCATAAGGGACATAAACCGGAATACCATCCATAAATACCGGTACGCGGCGAGCATTAAAACCACGTACTAATAAATTGTATTCGTTGCGTGCGCCGCCATGTTCGACAAACACCCCGGTGTGCTTTTTTTGCTACATCAGACACACGATCTTGGTTATTTTTTTGTAATTCAGCCTGGTCAATACGAGCGGTGCTGAGATCACTCGATTTTTCACCGATGACTTCAATTTGACCAAGGGTAAATACATTTTCGGCATAAGCAGGCAAGCAAGCCAAACTAATGGCGATGCAAAGCAGTTTCTTTTTCCATTGGAACATCCTTTTTAGGTTAGGGTTGAAGCGTAACTTCAATGCAATGGTGATCGCGGCGAAAATTTTTTCATCATTATGAGGGAAATTTTCTCGCAAAGTGCGGTTAGCATCGCTGAAGTTTATTTTTCCGTTAGCTAATTCGGAGAATAAAATCGAAGGATTGAGCTGAAGTTGCTCTGCAATTTGCAGAATTGAAAAGTGCTCAAACGTCATAATCAAAACGATCTAAAATTGCAATAGGTGGGATAGCGATTATGTGTCACTAAATCGGTAAATTGTTGCACAATTTTGACCGCTTTATTTTTTCGATTAAAGAAGTGTAAAACCACGCCCAAAATAAGCAGTAACGCCGAACCTAAATGCCACTGAAAGATGCCTTGAATGGGCCACTGAAAAGTAGATCCCTAAGCCGCTGAACAAGATGCCTACCAATCCTGCAATGAGCATACAAAAGCAAGCAAAAACTTATAAATCACATCCCATTTCATTTTTTCACCTTTAGCTATGAATAATAAATGTTATATAATAAAAACATAACGATGACATTCTACCAAAAATTTATTTTACTATGTTAAAAAGATATATAGCGTTAAAATAAAGTCATCTCATTTTTAAATCGCTAAAAGAGGGAAGAATATGAAAAATGGATAGGTATTGCACTTGCGCTTTGTGTATCAACCAGCGTATTTGCAACAGAAGAAATCGCTTATTTGGCAGGGGAATTACCTCCATCAACTAAAATTGAAAAAGTATTAAGTGCGGGTAATCCGGCTGATGTGTTGCTCCTTTCAAGTGCGCCCAATAAATTACTGGGATTGGCGGGATTTAATATGGAAAAACGTGGAAAATTGTTTCCTGCAGCACAACAATCTCTACCAACCTTGGGAAAAATTGCCGGAAAAGGCAGCACGCTCTCGCCAGAGAAAATTGTGGCATTACAACCGAATTTAATTATTGATGTAGGCAATGTTACCCCAAACTATATCGATCAAGCAAAACGGACTTTTGACCAAACAGGTGTACCTTATTTGCTGCTAGACGGCAAACTCAGTGAAACACCCACTACTTTGCGTTATTTAGGGAAAGTGTTAGGCGTAGAAAATCTTACAGAACCTCAAGCGAAGTATGCCGAAGAAACCCTTAAACAAGCGGTCGAAAATGCCTCTAAATTGACCAAAACCTTCTATTTAGCTCGTAGTGCAGATGGCCTACAAACAGGGAAAAAAGGCTCAATTCATACAGAAGTCATTGAAATCGTGGGTTTAAAAAATGTGGTAGAAGGCGATCATAAAGGGCTTACGCAGGTTTCGATGGAGCAGCTTTTATTATGGAATCCTGATGTAATTTTTAGCCAATACCCAGAGTTTTTGCAAACCTTAAAAGAGAATCCGCAATGGCAACAGTTAAGTGCGGTAAAAAATGGACACGTTTTTTTAATCCCGAATAATCCATTTGGTTGGTTAGATTCGCCACCTAGTGTGAACCGTTTGCTTGGGGTGCGTTGGGTCTCGCATTTAGTTAGCGGTAAACCTATGACTGAATTTACAAAAGAAGTGCAAACGTTTTATCACGTGTTCTATCAGATTGAATTAACCCCAGAGCAAGCGACTCAATTGCTACATGATGTGAAATAGTTATGCCGTATTTTGTTCAACGTAATCCCAAACTCTTTTTCACTTCGTTAGTGATTTTATTAGTCGGCACCATTTTGCTTTCGTTGAATGTGGGGCGATTTCCGATTTCTCCCCTTCAACTAGGGCAAGCGATTCGCTGTGTATTTGAAACGGAATGCCAAACGCCTTCTTCTGTTGAAACAGTACTTTGGCATATTCGTACCCCGCGTATTTTTGTCGCCTGTTTAGTCGGTGCCGCATTAGCCGCCGCAGGTGCGACTTATCAAGGGATGTTTAAAAATCCGTTGGTTTCTCCTGATATCTTAGGGGTTTCAAGCGGTGCGGGACTTGGTGCATCATTGGCGATTTTCTACAATTTACCGATGTTTTATGTGCAGCTTTTTGCCTTTAGTGGCGGTATCTTGGCTGTGTTATGTGTTTCGATGGTTGCATCAAGAAGCCGTAATCTAGATCCCATTTTGGTCTTAGTGCTTTCCGGGATTGCTATCGGTTCATTACTTGGCGCAGGCATTTCACTGTTAAAAATTTTAGCTGATCCTTTCACCCAATTACCTTCGATTACCTTTTGGTTATTAGGCAGTTTCACGGCTGTTGGCGTAAAAGAATTAAGTCAACTTATCCCTATTTTAATACTCGGTATTCTACCGCTTTTCTTATTGCGTTGGCGCTTAAATCTGCTCGCCTTAGAAGAAGATGAGGCTAAAAGCCTCGGTATTCCTATCCAACGCACACGCTATATTTTTGATCATTTTTACCACACTTTGTACGGCAAGTGCGGTCTCCATTACAGGGAATTATTGGCTGGGTTGGTTTGCTTGTGCCCCATATCGCGCGATTATTAGTGGGGTGCCAATTTTATTTTTATTGTTGCCGACATCGTTGTTGCTTGGCGCGAGTTTTTTTACTTCTCACCGACACACTCGCCCGCACGGTTGCAAGCATTGAACTTCCCATCGGGATTTTTAACTTCTGCTTGTGGTGCCCCGTTTTTTTCCCTCTATTTATTGTTGAGAGGGCGAAAATGAATTTAATTGAAACGCAACAACTGACGATTGGCTATGGCAATAAAGCCTCTGCTAGACAAGATCAATTTTGCATTAAAAACCTCAGCAAATTTGCTGTTTGCTTGGCGCCAATGGGGCAGGGAAAAAGCACTTTCTTAAAAACCTTTACTTGGGTTGCAACCTGCACTCAATGGGCAAATTCTCTTTCAAAACCGACCGCTTGCCACATATTCTGCCGCTGAATTAGCTCGCGAAATTGCTTATGTGCCGCAAGCTCATGCACAGCTTTTTTTCCTTTTTCTGGTACAAGATATGGTATTAATGGGGCGATCTGCATATCTAAAATGGTATCAAACCCCAAAAGCTGAAGATAAAGATCTTGCTATCACGGCTTTAGCGGAATTACAAATAACCCACCTTGCTAAACGTTATTACCATGAACTCAGTGGGGGTGAAAAACAACTCGTGCTCATCGCTCGAGCCATTGCACAACAGGCGAAATTGTTGATTATGGACGAACCAACAGCCAGTCTTGATTTTGGTAACCAAATTCGGGTGTTGGAAAAAATTAAGCAATTACAGCATCAAAACATTGCCTTACTAATTACCACTCACAATCCACAACAAGCGGTCTATTTAGCCGAAAATATTGCAATGCTCGATCAAGAATTTGGTTTTCAACAAAGTGAAAAAAGTGAACTGATGACCTTTGAAAACCTCGCCAAAATTTACCGCACTTCAGTTCAGGAATTGCAAAAACATCTCAATTTATAAAAGGATAAATTGGTTTCCATAAATTCGTTATAATTTAACTTATATAAGGATTGTGCTATATTCCATTCAATTTAAATAAGGAGTTTAAATGAAAAAAGTTAGCTACTTTAGCCGCCTTTAATGGCAATGACACTCTCAAGCCAAGCTGCTGATCTTTATCTTTATGCTGGCGCGGGTTTAAAAAGAGCCAGTAGAGAAAAAATTGTAAAAACAATTTGAGCAAAATACGGGCAATAAGGTCACCGTGGAATATGGCGGTTCAGGTCAAATTTTTGGCACGTTACAACCAAGTGAAAAACCGGTGATTTGTTTTTATCTGGTTCGGCAGATTATGTCGAGAAATTAGCTCAAGATAATCAAGTTAAAGCTGTTGAACCGTTGGTTTTACATATTCCAGTAATGGCGGTACGCAAAGATAAAAGTGCAAATATTCATTCTTTTAAAGATCTTGCCGAAAGTAACTTACGTTTGGGAATTGGTGATGCCAAGGCGATGGCATTAGGTAAAGGGGCAGAGAAAATCTTTGAGCTATCGGGTTATCAACAGGCGTTGAATGAAAAAGTGGTCGTGAAAGCCGCTACCGTAAAACAGTTGATGATGTATCTATTGAATGGTGATGTGGATGCGGCAGTTGTCGGACGTTCTGGCGCGTGGAAAGTGCGCGATAAAGTGGAAATCTTGCCAAACCCACAAGGCACACCGCAAGAAAAAGTGACCTTAGCGTTACTTTCATCTTCGGTACATCCAACGGAAGCTAAACAGCTATTTGATTTTTTCCATACAGAAGGCGTGAAATATTTTACCGATGAAGGCTTCTTACCGGTTAAATAAAAGCCTCAGTTTAAAGTTAGCACTGCTCCCCTTAATGTTGTTATTTTTAACGGTGTTGGGAACGGTGCTTGCTTTAATTGGGCAATTAAATTGGCATTTTTTCAAACAGGTGTTGTTTGATCATGAACTGCACTTTGCCTTAATGCTTTCTTTAGGGACTTCGCTCTTTTCGCTAGTTGTTGCATTGTTAATTGCATTACCTGCCGCTTGGGTGATGAGTCAAATTCGCCTACCGCTACAAAAGCTAATTGATACCGTGCTGGACTTACCGATGGTTTTACCGCCCTTAGTTACCGGGTTAAGTTTGCTTTTATTGTTCGGTTCACAAGGTTGGCTGAGTTCACTGATTCCAGAGATTAGCCGTTGGATTTTTAGCCCGATTGGTATTGTGGTGGCACAAAGTTATATTGCCACCTCAATTATGTTGCGTAATGCTCGTGGCGTTTTCAGTCATTTTGATGATGGTTATCGACTTGCCGCCTATAACCTAGGTTTAACACCTTGGCAAAGCTTGCTTAAAGTTGAGCTACCTATGTGTTGGAAACCTTTGCTGTGTGGGGCAATTTTGGCTTGGGCGCGCGCCATTGGTGAATTTGGTGCGACTTTAATGCTAGCCGGCGCCACCCGTTTTAAAACAGAAACCCTGCCGGTGGCTGTATATCTCAATATTTCCAGCGGTGATTTTTAAATTGCGATTGGGGCAGCCTTATGGCTTTTAATGATTTCAGCCTGTTTGCTTTTTTTATTACGCGTGCTTAATCGGGAGCTTTAGGATGTTACAGATTCAACATTTACAGGTTGGTATTTTAAAGGATATTAGCCTAACGGTTGCAAACGGTGAATCGGTGGCGATTGTTGGGCAGTCGGGCAGCGGAAAAACTACGCTTCTCAATGCCATTGCCGGTTATTTGGATTATCAAGGCAGTATTGCCTTTAGCCAATGTGCTTGGGATAACCTGGCCTCTTGGGAAAGACATTGTCGTTATTTAAATCAACGTTTATATCTTTTCCCCCATAAAACTGTAGGGGGAAACTTAAGTTTAGCGAAACCAGAGAGCACGAGACAGGAGCAACGTGATTTATTGGCGCAGTTAAATATTGAAGCGTTGATCGATCGTTATCCGCATCAATTATCGGGCGGCGAGCAACAGCGCGCAGCATTGGCACGGGCGCTAATCAATCCACCGGATGTGATGCTATTAGATGAGCCATTTTCATCATTGGATTGGCAAACCCGTCAACAGATTTGGCAAAACGTAAAAAGCTTGCTCAAAGCCTTCAATCTCACCACATTATTGGTGACCCACGAGCCTAAAGAAGCAGATTTTCTAGCGGATAGACAAATTCATTTACATTTAGGGCGATTAATTTAAGGACAAACTATGATTTATTTCTCAGACAAAGAACTCGATGATTTTTTATTGGAAGATATTTATCGCGGCGACTTAACCACGCACGCATTAGGGCTAGAAAAAGTCCCAGCAAAAATTGAATTCAAACGTAAAAATGCCGGCGTGGTGGCGGGGATTTCAGTGGCAGAACGATTACTGAAAAAATTAGGCATTACGCCTCAGGTTTATGTGAATGAAGGGGAAGCCGTTGAAGCCGGTGCTTTATTGCTAAGTGCGGTCGATTCTGCGGATAAATTACAGCAAGCATGGAAAGTGGTGCAGCTTGTATTGGAATGGTCTTGTGGCGTGGCGCAATACACGGCGGAGATGATTGCTAATGCCAAAGCCATTAACCCGAATGCGGTGGTGGCGTGTACCCGTAAAAGTATTCCAAATACCCGTAAACTGGCGACCAATGCAGTGCTGGCTGCCGGCGGACATATTCATCGTCAAGGCCTGAGTGAAACCTTACTGGTCTTCACTAATCATCGTAATTTATTGGCTGAACCGAATAACTGGGCGCATATCGTGGAAACTTTAAAGCGTGAAGCGCCAGAAAATAAGGTTACCCTTGAAGCAGACAATTTTACACAATTTGAACAAATGATTATCGCCTCTCCCGATATTATTCAGCTAGATAAATGGTCGGTTGAAGACGTGAAAGCGGCTTTAGATCTCATCAAAGCACAAGGCAGAAATATTACGCTTTCCGTCGCAGGTGGGGTGAATAAAAATAATGTGGCAGATTATGCCAAGTTAGGCATTAATTTATTTATTACCTCTGCGCCTTATTATGCGGCACCAGAAGATATTAAAGTGGTGATTAGCAAAGCATAGTTGTTTTGTTTAGATCATCAATTGTTTTGTATATCTCGCTATATATTTTATTGTATAATTTAACTCCATTTTCATTTTAAGGATAACTTATGAAATTTAACCGCTTGTTTGTTGCTGCTTTGTTCGGCATTTTCTCTACATCGGCTTTGGCTGATCGTGTTGTCACTGACCAATTAGATCGTCAAGTGACCATTCCCGATCATATTCAGCGTGCTGTGGTATTACAGCATCAAACCCTCAATATTGCCGTGCAATTAGATGCCACCAAACAAATTGTTGGGGTGTTATCAAATTGGAAAAAACAACTGGGGCAAAATTATGTACGTTTAGCGCCAGAATTAGAAAAAATGGCCATGCCGGGCGATTTAAATTCAGTCAATATTGAAAGCTTGTTGGAATTAAAACCGGATGTGGTATTTGTTACCAACTATGCGCCACCGGAAATGATTAAACAAATTGCGGATACCGGTATTCCGGTGATTGCTATTTCGCTACGAACTGGTAGTGATAAAGATAAACTTAATCCAACTTTGGCTGATGAAGATAAAGCTTATAACGAAGGCTTAACTCAAGGTATTGAGTTGATTGCTCAAGTGTTTGAAAAAGAACAACAAGGCAAAGAATTAGTTAAAGCCGCATTTGCGAATCGTAAAATGTTGGCGGAACGTTTGGGAGACATTCCTGCGGAGAAACGAGTGCGCACCTATATGGCTAACCCAGATTTAAATACCTATGGTTCGGGTAAATATACTGGTTTAATGTTGGAACATGCAGGTGCGTATAATGTCGCAGCCGCAACAGTGAAAGGGCTTTTAAACAGGTTTCCATGGAAAATGTGCTAGAGTGGAATCCAGCAGTGATTTTGGTGCAGGATCGTTATCCTAAAGTGGTATCACAAATTAAAGAAGATGCGGCTTGGGCTAATATTGATGCAGTGAAAAATAACCAAGTGTTTTTAATGCCGGAATATGCGAAAGCTTGGGGTTATCCGATGCCGGAAGCCTTAGCATTAGGCGAAGTGTGGTTAGCAAAATCGCTATATCCGCAAAAATTCCAAGATATCGATTTAGATAAAATGGTGAACGACTACTATTTAAAATTCTATCGTCAGCCGTATAACAATGGTAAATAAACATTCCAAATTGATGGGCGTATTGCTCATTGTCTTGGTTGCGAGCGCCCTGATTTCGTTAGGAATCGGGCGTTATGCTTTATCCTTAGAGCAGATTTTGCAAATTTTAACGGCAAAATTGACTGCACTTCCTATTGACCCAATCCATCAGCAGGTTATTTTCCAAGTTCGTTTACCGCGTATTTTATCTGCTCTTTGTGTGGGGGCTGGATTAGCCTTAAGTGGCGCGGCATTGCAGGGTATTTTTCGTAATCCGTTGGTGGATCCGCATATTATTGGCGTGACCTCTGGTTCTGCATTTGGCGGCACACTAGCCATCTTTTTTAGTTTGAGTCTGTATGGCTTATTTGCCAGTACGATTTTTTTCGGTTTAAGTACGCTAGTGCTCGTTTTTTTATTTAGCGTAAAGTTTGGCCGAAGAAGTTTGCTGATGCTGATTTTAATCGGGATGATTTTGAGCGGGCTGTTTTCTGCATTAGTGAGCCTGTTGCAGTACGTTTCTGATACCGAAGAAAAATTACCAAGTATTGTGTTTTGGTTGATGGGCAGCTTCGCCACGGCGAATACGGAAAAATGGCTGTTTTTCTTAGTCCCGTTTGTGTGTTGTTCGACATTGTTGCTGAAACTGAGTTGGCGTTTAAATTTGCTTTCTTTAGAGGATAAAGAAGCGAAAGCGTTAGGGGTAAAAGTCGGACGATTACGCTGGTTGGTGATTGCTCTTAGCGGAACTTTAGTCGCTTGCCAAGTGGCTATTAGTGGCAGTATCGGCTGGGTTGGTTTAATTATTCCGCATATTAGTCGCATGTTGGTTGGGTGCTAATCACCAACGTTTATTGCCTTGTACGATGCTAGTGGGCGCGATTTATATGCTGTGGGTGGACAATGCTGCTCGTGCGTTGACTGACAATGAAATTCCGATCAGTATTTTAACCGCACTTATTGGCGCGCCTTTATTTGGCATCTTGGTTTATCGTTTGAAACGAAATGGAGCGATGCGTGACTGATTTGATTAAAGTAAATGATCTTGCATTTGCCTATGAAAAAAACAACATGCTTTTTCAACATCTCAATTTTGCATTACAGGCAGGAGAGATTCTCGCGATTTTAGGGACAAAATGGTTGTGGCAAAAGTACCTTGTTAGAGCTATTACTTGGCATTCATCGTCCCTTACAAGGCAATATTCAGCTGAATGACTCGATAGGTTTTGTCCCGCAATTTTTTAGTGCGCCTTTTGCCTATTCGGTATTGGATATTGTGCTAATGGGGCGTTCAAACCATATTGCCACCTTTAGTAAGCCCAAACCGCAAGATGTTGAAGTGGCGTTACAAGCGTTAACTGATTTACAGTTGCAGCATTTAGCCGAGCAAGATTTTGCTTCACTTTCAGGAGGGCAACGCCAGTTGATCTTGATTGCGCGCGCCATTGCGTCTGAATGCCGTTTAATGCTGTTGGATGAACCCACTTCCGCGCTTGATTTAGCCAATCAGGATGCGGTGCTATCACTTTTAAGACAATTAGCAAAAAAGCACGGCTTGGGAATTATTTTCACCACGCATCAACCTAACCATGCACAAGCGATTGCGGATAAAACGCTTTTGATCAATCGAAATTTTATTCGCTTTGGGCAAACGGATGAGATATTAACTTCTGAAAATCTGACCGCACTTTTTCATTTACCGATGATTGTTGAACAATCGCAATATCAACAGCAACCGTTTAGCCATTTTCGTGCCGGTTTATGAGGTGTTGTTAGAAGGAAAGAGAGATGAATAAACTGACAATTTATAGTGCTGGAAGCTTTCGATATGCCTTATTGGAGCTGAACCGTGCATTCAAGCAATGTCATGAAGTGGAAATTGAATGTATATTGGGGCCCGCTGGGTTGTTGAAAACGCGCATAATGGAAGGGGCGCTAGCTGATCTTTTTATTAGTGCGAATTCAGAAAATGTATCGGCACTAGGGAGCCGAGTTTTTCAGCAGCAGGTGCTCACTTATAATCAACTTATGCTGACAACAAAAAATAAACCAGAATTTCAGCGAGATACTCTTGAGCTACTTTTTGATGATCAATATCGATTAGCCACCTCAACGCCAGTTTGTGATCCTTGCGGTGATTATACTTGGCAGCTTTTTGACCTTATTGAAAAAGATTATCCTGAACAAGGTAAAAGGTTAAAATCTAAGGCATTGAAATTGGTCGGAGGAACAGAAAATCAAGTTGTCATACCGCCAGGTGAAATGGCTTCACATTATCTCTTGAAAAACGATTATGCGGATATGATGTTGGGCTATGCGCATTATCAGACAAGATTAGAAAATTTTTGGGGATGCTTTGTCATGCATTGCCATCGGAATATGATATTCGCGCAGAGTATGTCCTTGCTATGCTGAATGATGCCGAATTGACGCAGCGATTTTATCAATTTTTATTGAGCGAGCATGCACAAGACATTATTCGTAAGAATGGATTTAAAAATGATTAAACATTTAAGAGGAACTGCGTAATAATTCCTTGCTTTTATTGGCTTCAATCGTTAAAATTCAGGCTCCTTGTCATCGCTGAGTTAGAGATCGGCGAATGATGTATTAATAACACTACCTTTTAGGAGTAAAAAATGTCTCTAAGTACTGAAAAAAAAGCAGCAATCATTGCTGAATTTGGTCGCGATGCGAAAGATACTGGTTCTTCTGAAGTTCAAATCGCATTATTAACTGCACAAATCAACCACTTACAAGCTCACTTCGCTGAGCACAAAAAAGACCACCATGGTCGTCGTGGTTTATTACGTATGGTTTCTCGTCGTCGTAAACTTTTAGACTACTTAAAACGTACTGATCTTGCTTTATACCAAAGCACTATCGCTCGTTTAGGTTTACGTCGCTAATTTTTATTACGATAGTAAAAATAAAAGCCTTCGGATTACCGAGGGCTTTTTATTTTTTGTATATTAGAAAAATAAAAAACGGTCAAAAAAATTTGACCGCTCTTTGTTAATTATTAGTTTGCAATACCTTTATGACGAAGTAATGCGTCTAATTGAGGTTCACGTCCACGGAAGCGTTTGAATAAGACCATTGGTTCTTCAGAGCCACCACGAGTGAGAATTTCATCCAAGAAAGATTTACCGGTAACTGGATTGAAAATTCCTTCCTCTTCAAAGCGAGAGAAGGCATCTGCAGATAGCACTTCAGCCCATAGATAGCTGTAATAACCTGCCGCATAACCGCCAGCAAAGATATGGCTAAAGCTATGTGGTGTTCTTGCCCATTCTACACCTTTAATCACGGCCACTTTATCTTTCACTGCTTTTAAGGTATCAAGCACTTGGTTGGCTTTACCTGCTTCAAAAGTATGGTGAAGAGTAAAATCAAACAAGCCAAATTCAAGCTGACGTAACACAAACATCGCTGCTTGATAGTTTTTTGCTTTAAGAAGTTGATTTAATTTTTCTTCTGGCAATGGTTCGTGCGTTTCAAAGTGACCCGAAATAAAATCAAGCGCTTCTTTTTCCCAACACCAGTTTTCCATAAATTGACTTGGAAGTTCTACTGCATCCCAAGGTACACCATTGATACCCGCAACATCCGGCACATCAACTTTGGTGAGCATATGGTGAATGCCATGACCGAACTCATGGAAGAGAGTGGTAACTTCATCATGGGTGAATAGAGCAGGTTTATCACCAATAGGTGCGTTGAAGTTACACGTTAAATAGGCAACAGGTTTTTGAATTGAACCGTCAGCATTACGTTTTCTGCCGATACAATCATCCATCCATGCGCCGCCACGTTTATTTTCGCGCGCATAAAGATCGAGATAGAAACTGCCACGTACCTCATCCGTTTCATCAATTAAATCAAAGAAACGCACATCTTTATGCCAAGTATCTACGCCAAAACGTTCAACTGCACGAATATTAAAAATACGTTTAATTAATTCAAATAAGCCCGAAATAACCCGATCTTCAGGGAAATAAGGACGAAGTTCTTCATCATTGATCGCATATAAATGTTGTTTTTGTTTTTCAGAATAGAAACTGATATCCCAAGGGGCAAGTTCAGTAACGCCAAATTCTTTTTCACAATAAGCTTTGAGGTCAGCTAATTCTTTCTCACCTTGTGCTTTTGAACGATCCGCAAGATTATTTAAGAAATCTAACACTTGTTGTGGGTTTTCAGCCATTTTGGTGGCAAGTGAACGTTCAGTGTACGTATTGAAACCTAACAATTTCGCTAGTTCCACGCGTAACGTCATGATTTCTTCAATGATCGCTGTGTTATCCCATTTACCTGCGTTTGGACCTTGATCTGAAGCACGAGTCGCGTAAGCTCGATACATTTCTTCGCGTAGTGCTGCATTTTCACAATAGGTCATAATTGGCAAATAACTTGGAATTTCTAACGTAAAACGATAGCCTTTTAAGCCTTTACTTTCAGCAGATTGTTTTGCTGCAAGTAATGCAGATTCAGGAAGACCCGCTAATTGGCTTTCATCTTCAATGACTTTTTCCCAACCCATGGTGGCATCGAGTACATTATTGCTAAATTGTGCGCTTAATTCTGATAAGCGAGCAACAATCTCACCATAACGTTTTTGTTTTTCTTCGGATAAACCGATACCTGAAAGCTCAAAATCACGCAGTGCATTTTCAATGGCTTTCTTTTGTGCTACTGAATAAGTGGCAAATTCAGGACTATTTTTTAAGGCTAAATAAGCGTTGTATAAGCCTTTGTGTTGACCTACCCAGGTGCTGTATTCAGAGAGTAGTGGCAAGCAGGCTTGGTACGCATCACGTAATTCAGGGCTGTTTTTAACTGAATTTAAATGGGAGATCGGTGACCAAGCACGACTTAAGTGTTCTCCTGCTTCAGAAAGTGGTTCAATAAAGTTTTCCCAAGTAAAGTGCGGTTGTTTTAAAACTTGTTCAATGGCTTGACGATTTTCTTCGATGAGTTTTTGGATTGCCGGTTGAATATGTTCTGGTTTGATTTGAGAAAACGGAGGTAAGCCTTCAATATGAAGTAATGGATTAGACATAAATATTCCTTTTGCTAACTGTTTCTTTAGTAAATTGCGACAAATTCTATAATATCAAGGTTGAAAAAAATCTAAAAAAATTAGTAATAATTGCGTATCACTTTTATTTAGGAATGATGATGAACGACGCGTTATTGTTTTCTGGCTTAATCACGTTTTCGGTTATAGTCGGTTTTTGTTGCACTTAAATTTCTTTTCCCCAAAAAAATCCTTTAATTAAAGCCATTTATATTATACTAGTTGTATTTCTTTGGTTTTTAGGCGTGATTGGTGTTTTTCTACCCATTTCTGCCGACCACACCTTTTTACTACTCACGCTTTATTCGTTTTTGCGCAAGGTTCTTCTCGTTTAGAACGTTGGTTCTTGGAGACGAGCTTTATCAAAAAAAGTATCTAAAATCCTTTTAATGAGCGACGTTCATTAACGAAAAAAGCAAAAAAATCTCTATTTTAACCTTTTCAACCACAATGCTTTTTAATTGGTTTTTATTTTACTCCAAGTGTTGTGGGACGAACGATCATTGCCATTTTAATTGCGGTAAAATATTGGTTCTTTTTTTCTTTTTGGATTAAAAACAGAAGACGTTGAAAATGGATAATGCTTTCCTTACTTGGCTTAAAAAGTGCGGTCATTTTTAGGTGTCGTTTTTGGGATTAAGTGGTTGTGATAAATTAAATAGCCCGAAATCTACAAACACGGTATCAGAAGAGCAACCAACACAAAGCCAGTCTATTGAACAAGAAAATACTTCAAAACCGAGTAGGACTTTACTGACTCGGGCGTTTACTCATTCTCCTTCTTTTGAGCCTTGGTTTGTGCGTTATCCTGAACAAGAAAACTTATTGCGCGATTTATATGAAGGCTTAACGGCTTATGATCAGGAAGGACGAATCGTGCCTGGTATCGCAGAAAGTTGGCAAACAAAAGATAACAAAACTTGGATCTTTACCTTGCGTGAAGGGCTTCGTTGGTCAAATGGTGCTCCTTTAGTCGCCCAAGATGTCATGCTTTCTTGGCAAGCACTGTCTCAATCAAATAGTCCATTAAGATCTTATTTGGCTTATATCAATTTAAAAAATGCGAAAGGTGTTTTAGAGAAAAATAAACCTTTTAAGAGCTTAGGAATTTATGCGGAAAATGACCACACTTTACGCATTGAGCTCGATAAACCAACACCATATTTACCGGAAATGTTGGCGCATATCAGCCTTGTGCCTCAATATAGCGATCCTGATTACCCGGTGACAAACGGGGCTTATATGATCGAAAGCGAAAATGTGAAAAGTATACACTTAGTTAAAAACCCCTATTATTGGCAGAAAAATAATGTGGCTTTTGAGCGCGTAGCCTATTTGCCTTTTATCGCCACTAAATTATCTGACTTTGATGTGGTGGTTGATGTACCAGAAGTGAACGCGGACCTTCAACATTTTCCACAGCTTTGCAGTTATTTTTATGAGTTTAATCTCAACGATTCTAAAGTTGCTAAGGCCGATGTGCGTAAGGCGATTGCTTCGTTGGTCTCTGTCACCAATATTGTGAATAATGAAATTCCGGAAGCAATTCCAAGTTCGTATTTTTTTACCGAAAGCCATGCTAAATGGACAAGATTCAAGATGGGAGCCCGTTGTTGCCGAGCAATTATTGGCTCAAAAATAAAAATTGATGAAAGACATCCACTGTATTTAAATATGCTTTATGATGAAGCGCCATTGCATGTGAATATCGCGCAACGTTTAGTAGGGCAATTAACGCAATCAGATATGTTGCGTGTAGATGCTCAACCAGTCAATTGGCAAACATTACAGGATAAACGTCAAAAAGGTGATTTCCAAGTCATTCGTTCTGGTTGGTGTGCGGACTTTAATCATCCGATGGCATTCTTGGGTTTGTTCTATTCTAAAAGTCCCGATAATAAAAATGGCTATGCTAATGCAGAATACGATCAACTTTTTGAGCAAGCACTGAAAAGCTTAAATGAAAAAGAGCGGTCAGAAATTTACTTAAAAATTAAGTGAGAAGATCCAACAGGAAAAACCTTGCGTTATCGCTTTTCCAATACACTACGCCAGTTTATCTTTCTCCAACTATTATGGGGAGCGAAGAAAAATCCAGTGGGCGTCATTTACAGTAAAGATCTATGGCGAAAAGTTGAAAGCTAATTAAGAAAGTTGTTTATCATGCGATGAACAACTTTTTTTATTAAATTTAATTAAAAAGTGTAAAGGTGACACTATTTACTTTTTGTTTTTTTATCCGCTACAATACACAACAAATCAACTTAGAGGGAAATCCTGATGTTAAAAATGAATGATTTAGTTAAGCTTAGTCAGACACCAAAATCCACGGTGCTGTACTATGTGAAAGAAGGTTTGTTGCCAGAGCCGGTGAAAGATAAACCGAATTTTCATCTCTATGATGAACATTGTGTGAAGTTACTCAGCTTTATTAAATATCTACAAAGCAATTTCAATGCAACGATTTCACAAATTAAAGCACTTTTTGCACATCCTCATTTTGATTGGAATAATCCTTATGAAAGTCTTATTGGATTATTAGACATCATCATGGGTGCTGAAAATGAAGTATTTTCAGTGGAGCAACTCTCTGCAGAATTTCATCTTTCTACTCAGCAAATCGAAGAGATGGTAGCGGAAGGATTATTGAATCCTCGTGAAGGCATTTTTACAGCAAAAGAACGTGATATTTTGGCGATCTTAGTGCGTTGTGATGCAGCCGAAATGGATGTAGTGAAAGCTTATTTAGCTGCAGCAAAAAAATGTTAGCGGAAAAAAAGAGGTGAATGTGACTTTAGCGGCATTAGCCAATAGTGAACAAAAAGATGAAAAAAATTAAAAACATTTATTTGATTTATTATTGGTGTTAAAACCTTATCTCTTGAATATGAAAAACCTTTAATCTTTATCAAGCGGAGAGTGCGAAATGAAACTCTTAAAATACGCCGGCTTTGTGCCTTATTTAGCCATTGCCTTTATTAATGCCAGTGTGGATTTGGCACATAAAATTACCATTCAAAATGTGTTACTGAAAAGCTTTTCAGGGGAGAGTTTGGTAGTGTTAACAGCATTAATTAATGCGATGATTTTATTACCGTTTATTTTCTTATTTTCTCCTTCGGCATTTATTAACGATAAATTTTCCCGCACCAATGTGATTCGTTATAGCAGTTTAGCGGCTGTGGTGATCAGTGCGGGGATTTTATTGAGTTATATGACGGGAATGTTTGCGCTTTCCTTTGTACTGACATTGATTTTGGCGGCGCAAAGTGCGGTCTATTCTCCAGCTAAATATAGCATTATTAAATCGATTGTGGGCACTGAAAATATCGGTATGGCAAACGGTGTGATTCAAGCGCTCACCATTGTGGCCATTCTATTTAGTTCTTTTGCCTTTTCTTTCTTCTTTGAAGCGCATTATGTGGCATCAGATGATCCGAATGAAGTATTACAAAGTGTTTGGGTGATAGGTGTAGCATTAGTATTATTGAGTGCACTAGAAGCCTATTTTGCTTTTAAAATCCCATTCTTTAAACAAGAAGCTGAAAATACAGAAGGTCAGTTTGATATGAGAAAATACCTTTCTCTAGGGTATTTAAAAGATAATGTTCGTACATTAAAAGCTGATCAAAATATTTGGTTGAGTGTCATTGGACTAAGCCTGTTTTGGGGCGTGTCACAAATTATTGTGGCGGCATTTCCTGCACATTATAAAGCAATGTTCAATGAAGATAATGCTGTTGTCATTCAAGCAATTCTAGCGGTGAGTGGCGTAGGACTAGTGCTTGGTTCATATCTTGCTGGACGTGCTTCTCGTTTGCATATTGAGTTAGGTATTGTGCCGCTTGGTGCGTTGGGTATTTGTGCATCGTTATTCTTCTTAACTCTAGCCCAAAGTGGTGTGGCATTGGCACTTTGTTCTTTTGTCTTTGGTTTCTCTGGCGGTTTATTGATTGTGCCATTGAATGCAACTATTCAGTATTTCGCACCTGAGAAAATCAGCGGCAAAATCATGGCGGGTAACAATTTTGTGCAAAACGTGTTCATGGTGGTCTTTTTGCTATTAAGCATTGTTTTTGTGCAACTTAATGTTTCGACTCAAGGTTTATTCTTAGTGACTTCTGCTGCATGTTTTGCTGCAAGTTTATATACCATGTCGAAAGTGCCTCATTTATTTACGCGTTTATTCTTACTCTTTGCGTTAAAAGCGAATTACCGTTTTCATGTGGATGGGTTAAAAAATCTTCCACAAAGTGGTGGCGTGTTGTTATTAGGTAACCATATTAGCTGGATTGACTGGTTAGTGTTACAAGCGGCTAGCCCTCGTGCGATTAAATTTGTCATGTATCGTCCAATTTACAATAAATGGTATCTCACTTGGTTCTTCCGTATTTTCAAAGTCATCCCAATTGGTGGCGGCTCAAGCCGTGAATCTATTGAAACCATTCGTGAATATTTAGCGCGTGGTGAAGTAGTGGCGTTATTCCCAGAAGGCCATATTAGCTATAACGGTCAAATCAATGAGTTTCAAAAAGGCTTTGAGCACGTATTAAAAGATTTAGAGAATGTGACGACTGTTCCTTTCTATTTACGTGGATTATGGGGTAGCAGCTTCTCCCGTGCCGATTCTTTCTATAAGAATTTAACTAAACGCCAAGGTAAACGTGAAATTTTAGTAGCATTTGGTAAACCCATTCATGGTTTTATTGATGCGACAGCGATGAAGCAAAAAGTACTCGAACTTTCTTTCTCCGTATGGGAAAAAGTCATGAGTAAACGTAAACCGCTGATGCACCATTGGTTGAATTCAGCAAAATCGAATTTATTCAAGGAAGCGGTGGTGGATGCGCAAGGCACTAAACTGAATAACTTGAAATTTATTGCTGCCGTGTTGATGTTTGTGAAAATCTTAAAAGCGGCTTTAGGAAATGAAAAAAATGTCGGCGTGTTATTACCAAGTTCATCAATCGGAGCAATTATTAATATGACCCTAATGGTGATGGGTAAAGTACCGGTAAATCTAAACTACACGCTAAGTCCTGAAGTGATGGAAAAAGCGTTGAAAAAAGCCAATATTTCGCAAGTCATTACCTCTGAAAAATTCTTGGATAAATTGAACGCAAAAGGTTTTGACTTTAGCCAAGTGGTGGCTGATAAAGCCCTCTTTATGGAAAATTTAGGGAAAATCGATCACTAAAGCGAATAAAGTGCGGTCATTTTTAACGGCGTTTTTAGCGCCACAATGGTGGATTAAATTACGTTACTTTGCAGACGTAAGCTTGGAAGATAATGCAACCATCTTATTCAGTAGTGGTAGTGAGGGTGATCCAAAAGGCGTTGAATTAAGCCATAAAAACTTACTGACAAACATTAAACAGATCGGTGAATTATTAAATTTCCACAAAGATGATGTCATTTTAAATTCCTTACCAATTTTCCACTCATTTGGCTTAACCGTGACAACCTTATTGCCATTGTGTGAAGGCATTAAAATGGTGAGTGTGGCGGATCCCAACAGATGGGGCGACAGTAGGAAAAATGTGTGCTCGACATCGAGTGAGTATTTTATTTGGGACTTCAACTTTCTTTAGATTGTATGTACGTAATAAGAAATTCCATCCGTTGATGCTGCAAAAACGTGCGAATGGTTATTGCGGGTGCCGAAAAAAATTGAAAGCGGATGTGAAAAGAAGCCTTCAAACTTAAAATTTGGCTTGAAATTTACGAAGGCTATGGGTGCGACTGAAACAGCACCAGTGGCTAGTGTCAATATGCCTAATTTACTTGATCCAGAAACTTTACAGGAATTTACTTTCAATCAAGCTGGTACGGTAGGTATGCCATTACCGGGCACCATTATCAAAATTGTGGATCCAGAAAGCTTGCAGGAATTACCAGTCGGCGAAGACGGTTTGATCTTGATTGGTGGTGGGACAAGTGATGAAAGGTTATTTGAACGCACCAGAAAAAACAGCAGAAGTGATTGTTGAAATTGATGGTGTGCGTTATTACAAAACCGGCGATAAAGGCCATATCGATCATAACGGCTTTATTACCATTGTGGATCGTTATTCTCGATTTGCTAAAATCGGCGGTGAAATGATCAGCCTCGGTAGCGTGGAAGAGAAACTTTCACAAGTATTTGATGAAGAAACTCAATTTGTTGCGGTGGCTGTGAGCGATGATAAAAAAGGCGAGAGCATTGTGCTTTTAATTAAGTCTGCATTTTCTTTAGATGAAATCAATGAACGCATTAAAGGATTAAATGTACCGCCGATTATGCTACCAAGCCAAGTCTTCTTAGTGGATGAAATTCCAATGCTCGGAAGTGGTAAAGTGGATTTTCAAAGGCGCGAAGAATCTGGCGATGAGTTTGGTTAAGTAAAGAACATCGTAATAAATAAAAGAGCGGTCAATTTGACCGCTCTTTTTGTTGATAGATAAATTATTCTACTTTTACAATCCAGCCTTCAGGGGCTTCAACATCACCGAATTGGATACCGGTTAACTCGTTATAAAGTTTGCGCGTAATAGGGCCAACTTCCGTTTCTGAATAGAACACGTGGAATTTACCTTTGTGTTGAATACCACCTACTGGCGTAATCACTGCAGCAGTACCACAAGCCCCCGCTTCTGCGAATTGATCAAGTTGATCGATATACACGTCACCTTCAATGGCTTCCATACCTAAACGTTCTTTTGCAATGTGAAGTAATGAGTATTTCGTGATACTTGGTAAAATGGATTCAGATGCTGGCGTGATAAATTTATTATCTTTGGTGATACCAAAGAAGTTTGCCGCACCCACTTCTTCAATTTTAGTGTGAGTTTTAGGATCAAGGTAAATCGCGTCTGCAAATTTACGTTCTGGTGTACCTTGTTCTGCGGCTAGTTCATGAGGAAGCAAACTTGCCGCATAGTTCCCCCCCACTTTTACGCCACCGGTTCCCATCGGAGCAGCACGGTCGTAATCAGTCGTAATGAAGTTAGATGGTGCTAAACCACCTTTGAAATATGCGCCTACTGGGACAGCAGAATACAGAGAAAATAAATTCAGGTGCAGTTTTTACACCGATATTAGCCCCCGTACCAAAGAGGAATGGACGTAAATATAATGTCGCGCCAGAGCCGTAAGGGCCTAACCATTCTTGGTTTGCTTTTACTACTTCTTTACAAGCACGGATAAATAATTCTGTTGGCACTTGAGGCATCAATAAACGATCTGCGGTATGTTGCATACGTTTTGCATTTTGATCAGGACGGAATAAGTTGATTGAACCATCTTTACAACGATAGGCTTTTAAGCCTTCAAAGCATTGTTGACCGTAGTGAATTGCCGTTGAACCTTCGTGGATATGTAGCATATTATCAGTGGTAAGTTTCCCTTCATCCCATTTACCATCTTTCCAATGTGCGATGAAACGATAATCTGTTTTGATATAACTAAATCCAAGATTGTTCCAGTCTAAGTCTTTCATTTTGCTTCCTTAATTTGTATAAATAATTTTATGAATGGAAATGCAGTTAATCTACACCATAACGGCTACTATGAAAAACCTTTAAACACAAAAAAATATTGTGATTTTCTCAAAATTTTTATTGGATTTTTCAAATTTGTGAAGTTGGTCAGGAAATAAAAATTTTGCTTATGTTAGAATGGCTGGGAAATAAAAAAACGCCGCTCGAAAACGAGCAGCGCTTAACCAGAATGGTTTAATATATACAGGAAGTAAATGAGTAACTTAATTGTTACTCCAGTTCGGATAACCGAACTATATGCAAACACAACATCATACTTAAGTCTGAAACTCATTAACTTGTAAGGAATTACCAATCATTAAGTATGTGTGTATTGTAGGTAGAAGGTGATGGAAGGACAAATGATGTTTTTTTATTTGATACATAAAAAAAACTAATCCGAATTAGATCTTAATCATTATAAACTAAAATTTAGCCATTGGGAAGAATTATGTATAAACGTTTGCCTCCCTTGAATTCATTGAAGTCTTTCGAATCAGCTGCTCGACATTTAAGTTTTACAAAGGCTGCTGATGAACTTTTTGTGACACAAGCCGCAGTGAGCCATCAAATAAAATTATTAGAAGATTTTTTAGGTGTCGAGCTTTTTATACGCAAAAATCGTTCGCTCGAATTGACTGAATTTGGGAAAGCCTATTTTGTTGATATTAACAAAGTTTTGCGAAAATTAAATGAAGCGACTGAACGTTTATTAACACTTAAAGCAGAGCCACATTTGGCAATTAGTGTGCCACAAACCTTTGGTATTCAATGGCTTGTGCCACATTTGAGTGATTTTAATAAAGCAACACCCTGAAATTGAAGTACGCTTGAAGGGCGTCGATCAAGATGAAGGTTTATTAAATAAAGAAATTGATATTGCCATTTATTATGGCAAAGGTGATTGGGAAAAATTTACAAGTCGATCGGTTAGGGTGAAGAAAAACCTAGTGATTTCTGGCTGCGCCTGCATTGCTTGAGAAAATTCCCGTTCGCCGTCCAGATGATTTGAAAAAGCACACACTGATTCACACACATACTCGAGATAACTGGCAAGCAATGGCAGATTATCTCAAATTAGATGATTTGAATATTCAGCAAGGTCCATTATTTAGCCATACCTTTATGGCATTACAAGCTGCCGTTCATGGTCAGGGTATCGTGCTGGCTAATCGTATTTTTGGCTCAGCAAGAAATTGAAAATGGTTATCTACAGATTGTGTTACCAACCGAATTACGGGATCCGAAATCATTCTATGTAGTCAATCATTTAGATCGTTTAGATGATGAACAGATTCAAGCCTTTAGAACATGGATTAAAGATTCAATAAAATTAGGGAAAATATGAATAAATTAGCCTTATATTGTCGAATTGGCTTTGAAAAAGAAGTGGCCGCAGAAATTACCGACCGAGCTTCTGAGCGTGGTGTATTTGGTTTTGCTCGCGTGGTAGAAAACAGCGGCTATGTCATTTTTGAATGCTATCAACCAGGTGATGCAGATCGTTTAGCGAGAGAAATCCCATTTAATCGTTTGATTTTTGCACGTCAAATGATCGTTGTGTCAGATCTCTTAGAAAATCTGGATCCTCAAGATCGTATTTCTCCAATTCTGGCTCAATATGAACGCATTGCAGAAGACATTAATCTTAAGCAAGCGGTAGAGCTGTTTGTCGAAACAGCAGATACCAATGAAGCCAAAGAGCTTTCGACATTTTGCCGAAAATTTACCGTGCCATTGCGCCAAGCGTTGAAAAAGCAAGGTTGGTTGCAAGGTAAACCAAATGTAAAGCGCGGTCAGATTTTACATTGTTTTTTCACTCAGCCGAATTGCTGCTATGTAGGGTATTCCTATCTTGGTAATAACTCAACCCATTTTATGGGAATCCCACGTTTAAAATTCCCAGCGGATGCACCAAGCCGTTCAACTTTAAAATTGGAAGAAGCGATTTTAACCTTTATTCCTCGCAATGAAGAAAGTAAACGCTTGAATGAAAATATGGTGGGCGTCGATCTCGGTGCTTGTCCTGGCGGCTGGAGCTATCAATTAGTGAAACGGGGATTATTTGTGTATGCGGTTGATCACGGCAAAATGGCGGCTAGTTTGCATGATACTGGCAGAATTGAGCACTGTCCGGAAGATGGGTTTAAATTCCAACCACCAAAACGTAAGCATATTGATTGGCTTGTGTGCGATATGGTGGAGCAACCAAGTCGAATTGCGAATTTAATTGGAAAATGGTTAATTAACGGCTGGTGCCGAGAAACTATTTTCAATTTGAAATTACCAATGAAAAAACGTTATCAAGAAGTGATGTTGTGCTTAGAAAATCTTGCGGTGATGTTAGCAGAAAAAGAACTGGAATTTGATATTCAGGCGAAGCATTTGTATCACGATCGTGAAGAGATTACGGTGCATATAGCCTTAAAATAGAAGAGATAGTCCTAGATATTTAGGACTGTCTCCGTTTAATATTGAGTTTAATGCTATCTATGATATTTATAACTTTTTAGTAAGCTCATCATTTCCTTAGATCTTTTTATCATGATGTTCTTCTGTAGCATAATGGTACGCATCATATCCGAATTCATTTTTTTATGTTTGGCTTGGCTCCATTCTCTAAAAAGAACTTCAATAATATCAAGATTTCCATAAAAAAACAGGCATTTTTGAATCGGAGTAAAATTCAGCTCACCTTGTTGATTCACGTTTGCACCATTTTTCTATTAATAAGATAACATCTTTTTTTATTTTGAGAGTTCACTGCTACGTTTAATAATGTTTCCCCATGCATCCTAAATCATGTACGGAAGTAATAGGTGAGTAACTGAAAAAGTTGGGTGGTCTTGATATTTTTAAAAAAAGTTTTGTTAAATCTTCATTCATAATTTTTCTCTAAATCATCTAATCAGGTAGTGCAAAGTAGGATTAATCCTACTTTAATTTTTTTAGGTAAAAGATGACTAATCATTATTCAAATTTTTTTCTAACATCATTTTTCTTAGTTTTTGTAAGATTTTTGATGTGTTATTTTTAAAGTTCTACATAAATTTCATTATCAATTCTATTCTGAGTTAATAGCATATTTTTCAACATAAGGTATAACTCTCATCGAGTTAATTGAAATCAAAAATGCAATTATCTCATTGTAGATGTAAGATTTTATATTGGTCTGATTTAGCTTATTAATTAATAAGAACTCAATTGATTTTTGATTTGTAGTTTTTCTCTTAATGAATATAATATCCATGAAATAACTTGTGGCTTTTTTTGCTATTTAAGTTTTTTTATCAGGTATTTTTTTATATAGGTTCTATGGGGAAGCATGTAGAACTAAACGCAATAGCAAGAATAATAGAATGTTTATTTATATTCCAAATCAAACTAATATCCTTTTTCTATTTCATAAAAACTCTTTTTCCCCTAAATTATAATCTTGAAATAGATGCCCTAAAGAGAATATTGCTGAGGATTTTACACTTATACTTTTATCATGACAGATAGAATAAACTAAAAATGGATAAAAATCTCATTCAATTCAACATTATTAAGCTTTACTTGTATTTGCCCCAAGATAAAGACTGCAATTTCTCTGTGTTGGCTATATTGACTGGTTAAAAAGAATATCCTTAATTGTATCTCTAATTTCATTATACTGAAAAAAATTGTAGCTTTCGGGCTGCTTCATATTGAAAAAAACAGAATTAGAATTTAGTATTTTTGTTCAATAACTCAGTCTTTGATAAATTTTTGACATGCTAAAAAAAGCATCAAAATTTGAAAATTTTCTACTTGTCATGTCATTTCCTATTTCATTTATCTTTATCATGACTTAGAGTAACAGCCTTAAATAGAAAAGCAAAAGAGCGGTCAAAAAAACATTGAATTTTTTTCGGTATTATGTAGCAGTTGCACAAAGACCTAACCGCTTGAAAATACTAGAATCTCCATTGAAAGTTTAACTCAATGGAGATTTTTATTATGGCAGAATCCCACCTTATTTCTCAACTTACCAAATTAATCGAAAGTAGCTATAAAGAAAAAGCAATTCTTGAACATCAATTTGAGCAGTTAAAACAACAGAAATCAGATTTAGAGGATAAAATACTTTGTTTTGAGAATACCTTGATATACATTGAACCCAATTTCGATTTAAGGCAAATCAAAACACAATTTAATGTTTCAAGGCTAATAAAACCTCGATTGTTTAAGCAAAATCTTCAATTGTTGGTTGCAAGAGTATTCAAGCAAAGTGATAGTTGGAAAACATTATACTTTATTACAGAGGCGGCGTTGGAATTAGACACTGGCAAAAATTATCCTCTACCCCAAATAGAACATAAATTAGCTGTTGCTCGGGTACTGAAAGAACTGTATAAGAAAGGAATTATTGAACGGAAAGAAGTTGAATTACATAAACGGACACTAAAGCGAAGATTTTTCAGGCGTTCTGAATGGAGATTAAAACCTCTTGCGTAAAATGGATAAGTAGCGGTAGAAATACCGCTATTTTTGTTTCCATTGCCAGTGAACCTCATTTCGGCTGATTTGAATTCTATCAATCCATTCTCTTTTATAAAACTCATTCAGTTGTTTACGAACGGAATCAAGATGTTTTTCGGATGGTGTATCAGGATTTTGTTCAATATCGAAAATGCGCTGCGTAAGCTCGGCAATTGTAAAGGCTTTATTGGGTGCTTCTCACATCATTTGTACGATGTATTTACGAATTTTCCCTTTAAAGAGCTTATATTTGGAACGGTACACAAAGTTGTCCGTATTATAAAGGGCTACATCACTTTCCTGTTGAGTAAGCTCAATAGCACGTTTTAATGTGGCAATGTTCGTATCGAGTAACGCGAGATGATGCAATACCTGTTTACGCTCAAACTCAAATTCTTTGAGTTTCTTATCAAGGTTGTATGCCATAATCTACTGCCAAATCACTTCTTGATGAATAATTTTACGTTGCCAATAACCGCACCATTCATTGTTATCGTTGGTGGTTTTCAAACATCGGCTTAATACATCAATAAACTGCACTTTATTTGAGGTACGGCGATTGTCCTCACGGTACGCAATTTCATTAGCATAGTTAAGCAGGTATTCATTACTAATTCGGTGAACTTGTCCGTAATACATCCGTTTAAAACGACTAAATAGACTTTCTGCCTGATTGTTTGTTACACCTAAGTCACTGCGATATTCTTCCTTATGGTTTACTGTTCTCAAGTTATAGTAAGGCAACAAGACATCATAAGCCGTACTTTCATCGGTATTGATTTGCGTATTAGGCTTAATGAATTTATCGGCAAAATTTTTCACTACCGATTGTGATTCCGTATGTGCCACAAAAACGTGAGAGCGTTTTGCCCCACAATGCAGCGCATTACTGGCTTTTTCTTCTGGTGAATAATGCTCACGTGCAACCATGACACAACGTTTATCAGGATTCTGATTTTCCTTTAAACGATAGTCAATGCGGTCAGATTTCTTATTTGCTTTACGTGGCGCAGGATGAACATAAGTCCCGTCCATATCCACTACACCTGAAAGGGGTTTCATATCACGACTTTCTAATAATGCTTTACGGAATTTATGCGATAAAACAAATGCCGTGCGAGGATTAAGTTTTGCATTACGTGCTAATTGAAGGGATGATAAGCCTTTGACGGCATTTACCCATTCCATTAAAGCATAGAGATAAACCTTAATCGGTTTCTTGCGATTGGCAAAAATGGTGCCAGAAGTGACACTAAAAGTGTGATTACAATGTTTGCAGCGCCATTGTTTACGTGTAGAAATATAATAAGGCTTATGTTGTACCCCACATTTAGGACAAGCAATAAACTCTTTGCCACCCCATCTTAATTCACAAAGCAAATCATACGCTTCTTCTTCCGAGAGTTGTGCAATTTCGTAGGAAGAAAGCGTGCGAGCTTTGCTGGAAAGTAAGAAATGCTGAGTCATCGTCTTGTTTAAAATTTATGTTAATAGAGATTTTAAATATGCTCAAACGTGATAAAATGCGTTTAAACTCAAAACAAATATACGCTCATTTGCGTAATTTGTCAATTGTAAATTGAAAATGGAACGCTCAAATGTGTATATCAGAAAGATTAAGACAAGTGTGTGAAGCTAAAAATTGGAAAATTACAGATTTTGCAGAGCAGGCAGGAATAGCTTATCGTACGATGCAAGGTTACATCGGTGGCGAACGAGAACCCAATGCAGAAGGAATGTTGGGCATAGCTAAAGCAGGGTGAATTTGAATTGGCTCGTGAGTGGTGAAGGCGAGATGTTTCAAACCCTAACGCAAAAAAACATCATGTCAGAGCAAGAAGAAAAAGCTGATTGCAGACTATCGTACTATGCCTAAAAAAATTTAAAGGATGCCTTTTGCTATTTCTTTTAAAGAAATATCAGAAAAAAACAATAAATACTAATTTGACACTAACTTAATAAGGAACAAAAAATGTCACTACAAGCCTACAAGCCTACAAGCCTACAAGCCTACAAGCCTACAAGCCTACAAGCCTACAAGCCTACAAGCCTGCAAGCCTACAAGCCTACAAGCCTACAAGCCTACAAGCCTACAAGCCTACAAGCCTACAAGCCTACAAGCCTACAAGCCTACAAATAGCTTATTATCTAAATATCAACCTTGCAAATTTATTTGGGGAGGTTGTTAATAGCTATTTTTAAAACTGAAGATATTGTTAGAGATGAAGCAGGAAAAAAATTCTTGGTTTTGACCATAATTTAAAATCTACAACTTTAGGGATTGAGTCAGGGCAACTTACGACATTCAAACAACTCGGTTTTTAAATCAGATAAAAAGCCTGATGGATGGTATTTACCTAGTAATTCTAATGATGTCGCAATAATTCTTGAAACAAAAAAATAGTAACGAAGATATTAAAAAAAGAAAAAAATGGATTGATGAATTATTTTTCTAATATAGACATTATTTCAAATAAATATAAAAAGATTATTGGTATTCTCTATAATGGCTATAATATTGATGTATATAAAAAAATAAAGAACTAATCAATACAGCTAAAAACTCTTCAAGATAAACAATACTATATGAGATCTATTTAAAGATAACAGCATAGACAAAAAATAGAATCTATTCTTTAACTAAAAAAATTAATGATTTATTACACTTCAAATTCGGTATTAAAAATTTGTATCATCGAATGATTTTTACCGCATCAGCATTAGTGGTAGAGCGATTTGGCGGTAATTTAGGGGCAATTAAAAAAATAACGGTTATGAGCCATTTCGTAATAAAATTTACGATACATTAGCTAAGTCATTGCAGGAACATCGCAGGCAAAAATCTTAAAAATTGATATTTTACTTGAAGTATATAGCGAAATTAGAATGAATGTCGTGGAAAACCAAGATGACATCAATTCTTTTTATTGATAGCGTGATTGATATTTCCCATTCTGTTAATTCTGATAATTGGAATGGCGAAGATGTAATGGGGATTTTTCTTTAATGAGTTTAACCGCTATAAGAAAAAAATCCGAGAGTGGGCAAGTATTTACCCCTGAGCATATTACCTCTTTTATGTATGACTTAATCGGAGTTAGCCATAATGATAAAGTGCTAGATGCTACCTGTGGTAGTGGTGGATTTTTAGTGAAAGCAATGGCAAATATGATTAAAGAAGTGGGTGGTATAAATACAATTGAAGCAGAAAATATCAAGAAATATCAGTTATTCGGTATAGAGTTTGATCGAGAAATTTTCGCACTAGCCTGCGCCAATATGCTCATTCACAAAGACGGAAAAACCAACCTAGAACAGTTAGATACAAGAGAAACACAAGCTTGTGAATGGATAAAAATCTAAACCTATAACTAAAGTATTGATGAATCCTCCATATGAACGTAAATATGGTTGTAAAAAAATTGTAGAAAATGTACTCGAAAATGTGCCAATCGGGACAAAATGCGCCTTTATCCTACCTGATAAAAAACTGGAAAAAGACAAAATGGGTGGGCTGCTCAAAAAACATACGCTAGAAAGTATAATCAAACTGCCTGAAAACCCTGTTTGATGCGGGTGTTACCACCAGTATTTTTTTGTATTTGAAACAGGTAAGCCACAGAAAGAACGAAAAAAATTTTTTTGCTTGCTATATGGAAGATGACGGCTTGGAGCGAGTGAAAAATCAAGGGCGACATGACATTAAAAATCGCTGGGCTGAGATTGAACGTTATTGGCTAGATGTAGTATTGATGAAAACAGACGAAAAATACAAAACACATCAATGGTTAGATCCTAATGAATGTTTATCGTATCAAAAAAACCACAGCAAGAATTTGAGATCTTTGAAGAGGATTTTAAAAAAGTCATCTTGGATTATATTTTATTTGAAAATGGTGTTGATGTGAAAAACCTTTAATGATAATTTGCTTAATAAAATTCTATATCAATCAGAAATTAAAAATAATCAAATCGTATTAAACCTAAAAAGGGAAAAACTATGAATAGATTAGATGTTTCAGATTGGAAAGAGTTTAAGATTGCTGAATTATTTGATATTAATCCTACTCGCTATCATAAGTTAATAAATAAAAGATTTATTTGATGAAAAGGGTAAAAATCCAGTTGTTGTAAATTCAAGTTATAACAATGGCATTGGGGAGTTATAGTAACTATGAGTGTACAGAACAAGGCAATACTATCACATTTAGCGATACAACAACAGCCGATAGTATTTTTTTATCAATCCAATGATTTTGTCGGATATTCCCATGTTCAAAAAGCTAGTCCCTATTATTTATAAAGATAAATGGACAAAAGAATTGCTTATTATTTTTTTCATGATTGTGTTTTAGAGCAAAAAGCAAAATTAATGAATTTTGATTATGTAAATAAATTTACTAGAGAAAAATGCATTAAACTTACTTATTAAATTACCAGTAAAAAAATAACATTCCAGACTGGGAATTCATGGAAAAAGCACATTGAATGTTTATATTTGATAGAAAGAGATAGTATTTCTGCCATTGCAAATCATATAAATAACTCTCTAGAAAAAAATATTTCATTAAAAGGCTGGAAGCGATTCCATTTATACGACAATGAAATGTTTGATATAGATATGGGAACAAAAACTAGATAAAAATTAAAATGACTAGTGTTAATCCAACCATTAATTTTATCGGAAGGGCTAATAAGAGTAACGGAATTACTGAGCGTGTTGATGAGATTAGAGGTTTAAAAACCTTATGAAGCAGGTAATTTAACTTTGTCACTTGGGGGAATATCTTGGGTCTTGTTTTATTCAGCCATCTCCATTTTACACAAGTCAAAATGTTGTAGTTTTAAAACCAAAATGGCAAATGTCATTCAATGTTAAAATGTTTATTGCTATTATGGTATTTAAAGAAAGTCAATTGTACTACAAAGCTTTTTATTGACGAACTCAATCGACATATAAAAAACCGATTTTTTTCTATTTATTTACCAACTAAAAATGATGCACCTGATTGGCAATATATGGAAGCTTATATAAGCTATTTATTTCAGCAACAAAGTAATACTCTACAATATTTAGTTTAAAAATATATACATAAGCAACCTCGTAGGGTTGCTTTTTCTTGCAAATCGATCAAAAACTTGCTCTAAAATATTTCCCACTTTAAGCAAATCTTCTCGTTTGCTTTTTCATATTTAATTCGTTCAACCAATTTAGCAAGAGAAACATGACTTATTGGCTACAAAACAATAAGTTGAAAGTTGATTATGCACGTTGAACGAAAAAATGAAAAACAACAAGAAAACATCACCACTTTTATTTTCCGCACTTCGCAATCTCTCTGCGTTCGCTATTTACGATTTATCTGATACCGAAATACTCATTCTTCTTAAAAATGCTCGTTGGGGTAATTCTCATTGTTTTCATACTGTTCAATGTCCTCGTTGCCAGATTGAGCATAAAGCCTATTTTATTTCTTCTCGTAAGCAATGGCAGTGCAAACATTGCCAACATCGTTTTTCTGTAAAAAGTGGTACGATTTTTCAGCACACTAAACTTTCCCTAAAAAAAGCTATTGTTATCGGTTTATTATTTCACTATCAATAGTAAAGGGATTTCTGCTCTTAACTTATCTCGTCATATTGGCGTGCAATATAAAACGTCATGGGCATTACTACATAAATTCCGTGAAGCAGTTGAAAAAACGCAAGATTACACACCACTCACGGGCATTATTCATATTGATGGTTGTTATGTGAATAACTACCTTCGCCCAAAAAATTTTAAACATAAGCGAATTGATAGACGTAAGAGATGTCACCAACGTAAAGATAAATCCTGCGTTATGGTTTTCCGTCAACAAGCTGCAAATCAGGAAATAATAAAAGGAGCCGACCGCACACTCGTTGCGTTAGTTAAAGAGGAAAATGCTAATGATATGTTTGCTTTAACACATCGCTTAGTCGCACCAAAATCTACAATTTGTGCTGATGAAAATCCTGCTTATGATGGCTTGGCATTTCACTATGACTTATGTCGCGTAAATCATTCGCAAGAATATTGCTCGATTGACGGCACCACCAATAACCTAGCTGAATCCTTCTTTGCAAGATTTAGAAGAATGATTATGGGTGTGTATCATAAGATGGGAAATAATTACATGATGCACTATGCGAATGAAACCGCATGGCGTGAGGATTTTCGTTACCAGTCAGATAAAGACAAATTCGACAACGTACTAAAACGCTGTTTGAAAGCCAGACCTTCACGAGATTTAACTGGTTACTGGCAGGGAAATAAGAAACCTGCGGCAAAATTCGGATTAGAAAGTTTATGTTTGGAAGCCTCAAACGATAACCAATATTTAGCCGTAGCCTAAACAATTTAAAGCAACACAAGGAGCAATGATGGAAACCATGACACACACGCCACTTAACGTGGATTTAAAAAAGATGGACTATGAAACATTCAAAACTTTTATGCGAGAACTGGCTCAGATGTATTCAAACGTAAAAGATGATGCCTATCTGTTGTTCTATCACAATTTGCGAGAACTTGCGAAAGAAGTCAGTACTTTACCTCGTAATCCGCTTGTCTTTTTATGGTGCGTATGAAATTGCAGATAATCAAGTCGTGGCTGCTATATTTGAAATGCAATTTACCGATGAAGTCTATGAAACTGAAGATGGGAAGCCTTATCAGATGCTTTCTATTATTAGTAGTTTTGCCGAAGATAAAGTCTATCTACGTTGCCCGACTAAAATTAGAGACACCTTACCCAACCTGAATACGTTGCTCTCTGCGAACAGGCTTACCCTGCAATGATGGAACAAATGCTACTAGAGGAGCAACGAGAAAGACTGTTTTAGAAGAAAAACGGAAAAAGTGAGTAATGGAAAAAAATAAGTATAATTCTGTAAAAATACACTCATAATAAAAACAATGCCCTTATCGAAATAAGGGCATTTTTGTCGTGATTTTGTTTAAATTTTTGGTCTTTGTGCAACTGCTACATAATACCGAATTTTTTTGACCGCTCTTTTAATTTAAACCATTATTTATTCGCTAAAATCACTGCGCGAGTTGGGGCTTGATAGCCTTCGGTGGTTTTGCTGTGATCCTTTGGATCTAAGAAATCAATCAAACTTTCATTTTCTAACCAATCCGTTTTACGCTGTTCTTCTAATGTTGTAGTGGCGACATCCACACAACGCACATTAGTAAAAGCCGACTTTTTCCAACCAATTAATGAGCGCAGCAACGGAAGGAATAAAATACACGTTCTTCATTTTTTTGCATAGCGATCTGAAGGCACTAAGACCGTATTGGCATCACCATCAACCACTAAGGTTTCTAACACCAATTCGCCACCTTTTACTAATTGATTTTTTAGTTGAGTGAGATGATCAAGCGGTGATTTACGATGATAAAGCACACCCATTGAGAATACGGTATCAAATGCCGCAAGTGGTTGCATTTCTTCAATACCTAATGGGATTAAGTTAGCTCGACGATCGTTATTTAGTAATTTTCGAACGGCTTCAAATTGGCAAAGGAAAAGCTCGGTTGGATCAATACCAACGACCATTTTTGCGCCTTCACCAACCATTCGCCACATATGGTAGCCGCTACCGCAGCCCACATCTAAAATGGTACGATCTTTTAATGGTGCAAGATGAGGCAAAACACGATCCCATTTGAAATCAGAACGCCATTCGCAATCCACGTGAATATCAAATAAATGATAAGGTCCTTTTCGCCATGGCATCAATTGCTTCAAATGATGGATAATGCGTTGTTTTTCGCCCTCTGAAAGTGGGGAAGTGCGGTCAGATTTCACCGCATTTTTTAAATCGATAGTATCTGCCTGCAAATCAGGGAGAAAGTCCACGATTTTTGACCATTTTGCATAATCACCATGGGTTTGTTTTTCCCATTCTTTTAACTGCAAAGGCAACGTTTCTAGCCAATCAGATAAATTTGTGGTGGCGATTTGTTGGTAAAAAGGACGAAAATCAATCATTATTTTTGCTTCCTTATAAGCTCTTTCTGCTTTCTCAAAGGTTTCTTTAACTTCATTTTCCGGTTCTCTAGACAGAGAGAAACCACAATAATTGCTAGGCTAGCGAGAGCGAATCCCGGGATCATTTCATAAACATTAAACCACTCACTGGTTTTAGGAATCACATATTTCCAAGAAAATACGACGGTAGCCCCCACAATCATTCCAACTAAAGCTGCAGAAGAAGTCATGCGTTTCCAGAATAAGGAGAAAAAGCACCACAGGACCAAATGCAGAACCAAAGCCTGCCCATGCGAATTCAACGAGTTTTAAGACTTTGCTGTTTTCATCTTGTGCAATCCAAATCGCAATGCCCGCGATAACTAAAACCATTGCACGGCCTAACCAGACTAATTCTTTTTCAGCGGCTTTTGGACGAATAAACCCTTTATAAAAATCTTCAGTAATAGAGCTAGAAGAAATTAATAATTGTGCAGAAAGTGTACTCATTACAGCTGCCAAGATTGCAGAGAGTAGAATACCGGCAATCCATGGATTAAAAGAGCAATTTAGCCAGTTCAATAAATACTTGTTCTGGTTCATGATTTACTACGCTCGCAACACCAGGGTTTGCAAAGAAATAAGGGATACCGAAGAAACCAATAGCAATTGCACCTGCGAGGCAAATCACCATCCATGTCATACTGATACGGCGTGCTTTAATGAGGGATTTTACCGAGTAAGCCGCCATAAAACGAGCAAGGATATGCGGTTGACCAAAATAACCTAAGCCCCAAGCTGCTAAACTTAATAAACCTAATGGTGTAGTAGAACTAAATAAATCAGTAAAATCTTTATTTGCTGCGATTTCTGCTTGATGTAGCACTTCCGTAAATTGTGATGTATCACCCAAACTTAAAAAGATGAATAACGGCGTTAAAATTAAGGCAAAAATCATCAATGTAGCTTGAATCGTATCCGTCCAACTTACCGCTAGAAATCCACCGATAAAGGTATAGACGATAGTCGCTAATGCGCCGTACCAAATGGCGGTGGAATAGTCGACTGAGAATAGGTTTTGGAATAATTTCGCCCCAGCAACCACACCGGAACCACAATAAATGGTGAAGAATACTAGGATGATTGTTGCAGACACAATTTTTAAGAGATTATGTGATGTGCCAAAGCGATGGTGGAAATATTCCGGTAATGTGAGAGCATTGTTGTTAAATTCGGTATAGATCCGTAAACGACCAGCCACGAGCAACCAGTTAAAATAAGCCCCTAGGATTAAACCAATGGCAATCCAACCTTCAACCAGGCCAGATACATACACTGCACCTGGCAAGCCCATTAATAACCAGCCGGACATATCAGATGCGCCTGCAGACATGGCTGTAACAAAACTTCCGAGTTTACGGCCGCCTAAAAATATAATCGGATAAGTTATTTGTATAATAATAGGCAAGGACACCGATTAAAAATCATGCCGAAAATATAAATACTAAAAGTAATAATTGTTGGGTCTAAACCAAACATTAAATACCTCAAAAAAAGTCATGAAAATTTGAGAAAGGTCATATTTTACCTTATTTGGGTCTATTATTCTATTTTCCTTTTCGATAGACTTATACCATTAAAACTAAGGTCGAAAAAATGGATTCTGTTGAATTATTAATGAATGTTACGCCCAATGAAACCCGCGTTGCGCTGGTGGAAACGGGCGTTTTAAAAGAGGTTCATATTGAACGTCAAGCCAAACGTGGCATCGTGGGGAATATTTATAAAGGGCGAGTAACCCGTGTTTTACCAGGGATGCAGTCCGCGTTTGTGGATATCGGTTTAGAAAAAGCCGCATTTTTACATGCTTCCGATATTGTTTCACATACCGAGTGTGTGGATGTGAACGAGCAAAAGCAATTCCGAGCAAAAAGCATTTCTGAACTCGTCCGCGAAGGGCAGGATATCGTGGTACAAGTGGTAAAAGATCCTTTGGGCACCAAAGGCGCAAGATTAACCACGGATATTACATTGCCTTCTCGTTATCTTGTCTTTATGCCAGAAAATAGCCATGTTGGTGTATCACAACGTATTGAAAGTGAAGAAGAGCGAGCAAGATTAAAAGCGCTTGTTGAGCCTTTTTGTGATGAGTTAGGCGGTTTTATTATTCGTACCGCCACCGAAGGCGCAACAGAAGAAGAGTTACGCCAAGATGCGGAATTCTTAAAACGTTTATGGCGTAAAGTACTTGAGCGTAAAGGTAAATATCCAACCCGTTCTAAAATTTATGGCGAACCCGCATTACCACAGCGTATTTTGCGAGATTTTATCGGTGCTAATTTAGAGAAAATTCATATCGATTCCAAACTTTGTTTTAACGAAGTGAAAGAATTTACCGATGAATTTATGCCAGAATTAAGTGAAAAATTAATGCTTTATACAGGCAGTCAGCCGATTTTTGATATTTATGGTGTAGAACGAGGTATTCAAAATGCACTTGAAAAACGCGTAAATTTAAAATCAGGCGGCTATCTCATTATTGAACAAACCGAAGCTATGACAACTATTGATATCAATACGGGGGCTTTCGTTGGTCATCGAAATTTAGATGAAACGATTTTTAACACCAATATTGAAGCCACTAAAGCCATTGCGCAGCAGCTACAACTGCGTAATTTAGGCGGTATTATCATTATTGATTTTATTGATATGCAAACCGATGAGCATCGCAATCGCGTGATTGAATCCTTGGAAGAAGCGTTATCGAAAGATCGCGTAAAAACCAATGTAAATGGCTTTACTCAACTTGGTTTAGTGGAAATGACCCGTAAACGTACTCGCGAAAGTTTAGAACACGTTTTGTGTGATGAATGTCCAACTTGCCAAGGACGTGGACGCGTGAAAACCGTCGAAACGGTATGTTATGAAATTATGCGTGAGATCATTCGCGTTAACCACTTATTCTCGAGTGAACAATTTGTGGTTTATGCCTCTCCAGCCGTGGCAGATTACTTAATCAAAGAAGAATCGCACGGTTTATTGCCAGAGATCGAAATGTTCATCAGCAAACAGGTTCAAGTCAAAACAGAACAGTACTACAACCAAGAACAATTTGATGTGGTGGTGATGTAAAAGATAAAAGTGCGGTTAAATTTAACCGCACTTTTTTATTTCACGTCCGCCCCTTTCAACCAGCGTCTGACCCAACTGCGGTTTGGCATTAAGTTATGAATCAGATCTTCACTCATCGTTAAGGGCTCGCCATAAATTAAGGAAGCAAGTGTTTCCCCTAAAAACGGCGCAGAGGTTAATCCTCGAGAGCCTAATGCACCGATTAAATAGAGGTTAGGGTAGTTTGCGGCTTGTTCTATTGGCTGCTTACGGCGGCGCAAATTAAACAAATTTTGATATTGTGTTTGCTGAGCTGAAAAATGCGGAACAGCCCCCATCATTGGTGTGAGATCACGTACCGAGCAACGTACACCGATTCGAGCAAGATTGCCCGATGTATCTACTTCTTTTGTCCAATCTTCAGGGATATTTTGCTGAATTTTTTGTTGGTTTTCTTGTTGTTCAGTTAGGCTAAATTCACGAGTCGCATTATCACGAACATGACTTGCGCCAATACAATGACTGGCTTTCGCTTGATCGACTGGAGTCAGGTAGCCGTCATAGCACAACACAGTTTTGAGTTTAAGCAAGTTTGCAGATGTCGGAATTTGGCTCACTTGCCCGCGAACAGGATAGAGCGGGAGTTTTTGTGTTTGTTCAAACTCAGTGAGTTTATGCCCGTTTGCTAAAACAACCACTTCATGGCAGAAAGTTTCATTTTCAGCAGTTTTGATTTGCCAACCGTGTTCTGTTTGCGAAAGTGCGGTTACTTTATGTGATGTTTTAATTTGGACGCCTTGTTTTTCTAACAAGGCAAAAGCATGCTGAACTAACTGACGAGGTGCAAGCCAAGCGCCTTGAGGAATAAAACCACCACCGAAAGGTAACGGCAAACCGACTTTTTCGCTTAATTCAGTTTGGCTTAGTGACTGATATAAATCAGAAGGCAAATTCAGCTCAGCGATTTTATTTAATTTACTTTCTGCTTTCTCATGGTAAGCACAAAGCGCGACACCACAGAATTCGTGTTCAAATTCGATTTTGTGCTGAATTGCCCATCGTAGGAATTGATGACCATAGGCGAAGGCATGAATATAAAAACGAATATTGCGATCGTTATCATCGCTCAGTTGCGGATAAAAAGCGCCTTGTTTATTGCCGGATGCATTCAGGGCAGTTTGCTCATCTTCGCAATAAATCGTGATTTTTGCTCCGCGTTTAACCAATGAAATGGCTGTACAAAGTGAAGCAATTCCACCACCGATAATGGCAATATCTTGCTTGTTTAGATTGGCTGGCTGATTATGAAACCAGGGGGCTGAAAGTGCGGTCAGTTTTTCATGCGTTTTTTGACCAGAAAGACATTCCCGTTTTTTACCAAAGCCTTTGCGTTTTGTAATATCAAAGCCTGCATTTTCTAAGCCTTTTCTCACCGCACTTGCCGCAGTAAAGGTTGCAAAGGTGCCTTGTGGTTTGGTAAAACGAAACATTTGCTGATAAAGCTGCTCATTCCACATGTCGTGGTTTTTACTCGGTGCAAAACCATCTAAAAACCAGGCATCAATTTTATCATTCATATAATCGCCAAGCTGTGGCAGATTTTCAGCCACATCACCAAACCAAAGATCTAACGTAGTTTCATCAAAATGAAAACGATAGCAACCTTGAATAGGATTAAGCCAATGCTGTTGTAGATGTTGAGCGAGGTGAGAAAATTGCGGATAGGCTAAATGGGCTTGTTGTAATGCATCAAGTGCCAAAGGGTATTTTTCAAAAGAGATAAAATAAAGGCGTTTTAAAGGCGAATCTGGGTATTTTTGACGAAATTCACGGAATAGAGAGGTCACTGCAAAGAAATTTAATCCTGTGCCAAACCCCGTTTCAGCAATAACAAAATGGACTTCTTGATAATTAACCCAACGTTCCCACAACTGATTGCCTTCTAAAAACACGTAATGCGTTTCCGCTAAACCATCTTGATTAGAAAAATATACGTCATCGAATTTATCTGAAACAGGGGTATTTTCTTCGTTAAAATGAATTTTTGCATGCTGAATGGTGAACATGTGTTAGCCCTTTTTTGCCTTATCAAATTCTTTTATAATAGCACGGAAATTTTGAGACGGTTAAAACTTAACTGGTCGAACAAATGAATTATTGCTTGCAATATTTTTCATTTCATAGTAAATTGCGTTCAGCTAACAACTGTAAGTTGAATTAAATTTCCCCTAAATCATAAGGAATAAAGAATGAAAAAGAGCTGTAATTACTGGTTTTGGTATTATTTCAAGTATCGGTAACAACAAAGAAGAAGTTTTGGCTTCATTAAAAGCCGGTAAATCTGGTATTGAAGTCGTGCCTGAGTTTATTGAAATGAAAATGCGTAGCCATGTTGCCGGCACAATCAAACTTGATCCAAGCGAGCACATCGATCGTAAAGTGTATCGTTTTATGGGTGATGCGGCAGCTTATGCATACCTTTCTATGCGTGAAGCAATTGAAGATTCAGGTTTAACAGAAGATCAAGTTTCAAATGACCGCACAGGTCTTGTAATCGGTGCAGGTACAGGTTCAGCACACAACCAATTAGTGGCTTGTGATGCGGTGCGTGGTCCACGCGGTGTGAAAGCAATTGGTCCTTATGCGGTAACTAAAACCATGGCATCAAGCGTATCAGCTTGTTTAGCAACTCCTTATAAAATCCGTGGTGTAAACTACTCAATCAGTTCTGCTTGTGCAACTTCTGCACACTGTATCGGTCACGCAGTTGAATTAATCCAATTAGGTAAACAAGATGTGGTTTTCGCGGGTGGTGCGGAAGAATTATCTTGGGAATGTGCAACTGAATTCGATGCAATGGGCGCAGTTTCAACTAAATACAATGATACCCCCAGAAAAAGCGTCTCGTGCTTACGATGCAAACCGTGATGGTTTCGTTATCGCAGGTGGTGGTGCAGTTGTAGTGGTTGAAGAATTAGAACACGCATTAGCACGTGGCGCAAAAATCTACGCTGAAATCGTGGGCTACGGTGCAACCTCTGATGGTTACGACATGGTCGCGCCAAGCGGTGAAGGTGCAGAGCGTTGTATGAAACAAGCGATGGCAACAGTAGATACCCTAATTGATTACATCAACGTACACGGTACATCGACACCAGTTGGTGACGTGAAAGAATTAGGGTGCGATCAAAAATGTATTTGGTGATAAAAATCCCAGCGATTTCTTCAACTAAATCAATGACTGGTCACTCTTTAGGTGCAGCCGGGGCACACGAAGCAATCTATACCTTATTAATGTTACACAATGACTTCATTGCTCCAAGCATTAATATCGAAACATTAGATGAAGCGGCAGAAGGTTGCAATATTGTGACTGAAACAAAAGAAAATGCAGGTTTACAAACTGTGATGTCAAACAGCTTTTGGTTTCGGTGGTACAAACGCAACTTTAGTTTTTAGACGTTATAACGGCTAATTAAAAATCATAAAATCTAACCGCACTTTGGGGCTTCCAAGTGCGGTTTTTCTTATCATTGCTTCTTTTTTTCCTCGCTCATAAAAAGAAAACAACATTTAAAAATGTGATCTAGTTCAAATTTTTGAATAAAAAGAATAAAAATTTTTCATTTTTTATAAAAATTCTATACAAAAATTTCAATTTTATTTATTTTTAAATAAAAAAATTTTTATTTAAAACTTTGTTTATTGTATTTTTTTAGATTTTTAATGCTTTTAAATTGGTGTTTTTAGCGTTTTGTAACGCTAGACAAGTTGTTTTCTTTCGGTATGATGTTTACATTGTTTTGACAACGAATCGTAGTAATTAAAGTGCGGTCAGTTTTAGGAGTAAAATATGAAGAAATTATCCGGTGCGGAAATGGTGGTTCAGTCTTTGCGTGACGAAGGCGTTGAGTATTTATTTGGTTATCCAGGCGGTGCCGTATTGGATATTTATGATGCAATCCATACCCTTGGTGGGATTGAGCATATTTTAGTCCGTCATGAACAGGCAGCGGTACATATGGCAGATGGTTATGCACGTGCGACCGGTAAAGTAGGTTGTGTGTTAGTGACATCAGGACCAGGTGCAACCAATGCGATTACGGGTATTTTAACCGCTTATACTGATTCAGTGCCAATGGTGATCATTTCTGGTCAGGTAATGAGTAGCTTAATCGGCCGTGATGCGTTCCAAGAATGTGATATGGTGGGGATTTCTCGTCCAGTGGTTAAGCACAGCTTTATTGTTAAAAAAGCAGAAGACATTCCAGGTATCTTGAAAAAAGCATTTTATATTGCTTCAACAGGCCGTCCTGGTCCCGTTGTTGTGGATATTCCAAAAGATACGGTAAACCCAACTTTAAAATATCCTTACGAATATCCAAAATCTGTTGAGCTTCGTTCTTATAATCCAACGGTAAATGGTCACAAAGGTCAAATTAAGAAAGCGTTAAAAGCATTATTAGTGGCTAAAAAACCGGTTTTATTCGTAGGTGGTGGTGCTATTGCAGCAGGCTGTCATGAAGAATTAACGCAATTTGCACAACGTTTAAATTTACCGGTTACCTCATCATTAATGGGTTTAGGTGTATCCAAGTACCGATAAACAATTCTTAGGTATGCTTGGGATGCACGGAACTTACGAAGCCAATACAGCTATGCATGAAAGTGATTTAATTCTTGGTGTTGGCGTTCGTTTTGATGACCGAACCACTAACAACTTAGATAAATATTGCCCGAATGCAAAAGTGATTCAAATTGATATTGACCCAACCTCTATTTCTAAAAACGTCCCTGTTGCGATTCCAATTGTAGGTAACGCGAAAAATGTATTGGATGAGTTCTTAAGCTTATTAGGTGAAGAAATCGGTTCGCGTCCGCAAAATCACTTGGAAGATTGGTGGAAACAAATCGATGAATGGAAAGCGAAAAATGCTTGGATTTCGACCGTACTTCAGGCGTCATCAAACCACAGCAAGTGATGGAAGCCGTATATCGCATCACAAAAGGCCAAGCTTATGTGGCATCGGATGTAGGGCAACACCAAATGTTTGCCGCATTACATTATCCGTTTGATTTACCGCGTCGTTGGATCAATTCGGGTGGTGCGGGTACGATGGGCTTTGGTTTGCCAGCTGCATTAGGGGTAAAACTGGCGCATCCTGACGCAACCGTGGTTTGTGTAACGGGTGATGGTAGTATTCAAATGAATATCCAAGAGCTTTCAACAGCGACACAATATGGTATTCCAGTTGTAGTGATTTGTTTGAACAACCACTTCTAGGGCATGGTAAAAACAATGGCAGGATTTGATTTTACTCTGGTCGCCATTCTCAAACTTATATGAATTCTTTACCAGATTTCGTGAAGTTAGCCGAATCTTATGGTCATGTGGGAATTCAAATTTCTACACCAGATGAATTAGAAAGCAAATTACAAGAAGCTTTCAGCATTAAAAATAAATTGGTCTTTGTTGATATTAACGTTGATGAAACCGAACACGTTTACCCAATGCAAGTTCGCGGCGGGGCGATGAATGAGATGATTTTAAGCAAACCACAAGAGGAGAAAGAATAATGCGTAGAATTTTATCTGTTTTATTAGAAAATGAATCCGGTGCATTATCTCGAGTGGTCGGCTTATTTTCCCAACGTGCATTTAACATTGAAAGCTTAACTGTGGCACCAACCGATGATCCAACGCTTTCTCGTATGACGATTGAAGCGGTGGGGGATGAGCAAGTGCTCGAACAAATCGAAAAACAACTTCACAAATTAGTGGATGTGTTTAAAGTTATTAACTTGAGTGAACATGAGCACGTTGAGCGTGAAGTGTTGTTAGTGAAAGTACGTGCAACGGGTTCATCGCGTGATGAGTTAAAACGTTTAGCCGATATCTTCCGTGGTCAGATTGTGGATGTAACAACAAAATCCTACACAATTCAATTAACAGGTACAAAAGATAAATTAGATGCTTTTGTTGAGGCTGTGAAGGAAGAAAGTACATTACTTGAGATTGTTCGTTCAGGCTTAATTAGCCTTTCCCGTGGTGAGAAAAATATTCTCTAATGATGTGGAAAGTGCGGTTAAAAATGACCGCACTTTTGAAAACGAAAAAAGGAAGTCATGATTGGCTTCCTTTTTATTTATTCTGAATGGATTCTGAATGGATGTTAAGCTTCCGATTTATTAGTTAATGCGATATATAAACAAACTGCAAAACCGGCAAGTAAAACATAAGGTGTAAAAGGCTGCAACACCTGAAGGAGCGGCTGCGAAACCAAAGTTATGTGCCGCTGCTGCGCCCAGTAACATACCGAGCACAAATAATGCTGAGTCATTGTTCCCTTCACCAATATTAACTAATTGTTTGCCTGGACAACCACCGCCTAATGCAAAGCAAAGGCCGCAAAGTGCCATAGAAAGGAAATTGTAGAGATAGTCATTATGTGCGATAGGTTGTTTTTCAAAGCCTAAATGGAATTGACCTAATAAGGCATTGGTTATTGCTGCAAAGACTATCAGTGCAATCACACCATTTAATAAATGTGCATCACGGAAGAGGACAACGTTTCGGAATGCCCCAATTGTGCAAAAACGCGATTTTTGCATCAGCACACCGAGGAGTAATCCGCCAGCTAGTGACATCCAAATAGCCGCATGTTGTGCACCAGGCCCTTTTTCAGAGGTATAAATTGCTAGATTTTCACCAAATTTAAATTGGGTTAAGGCTAAAACAAGCAAAATCACGGCAAAGATTGGACCGATTAATCCAGAAGATTGGCTTTGTTCCTTAGATTTACCTAATGAGAATCCTCGATTTGCGAAGAAAATGCCACCCAATACGCCAGCAAATAATCCTACAATACCTGCAATTGCAGTGAGATCACCGCCACCTAATCGTAAATAAGCACGCCATGGGCAACCTAAGAAAATGAGCGCACCAAGCATTGCAAAAAAGCCTAAGCTAATACGAGCGAGTGGGGCAGAGCCACCACGAGGTTTAAATTCCTTAGATAAGAATGCACTGGCGAGTGCTCCTAAAACTAATCCAATGAGTTCTGGGCGAAGGTATTGCAATGGGGAGGCGTGGTGTAATCCAAGCGATCCTGCGGTATCGCGTAAGAAACAAGCCGCACAAAAATCCCATATTACCAGGATTGCCATTATAAGTGAGAAGTGGCGCAACGATACCAAGTGCAGCACCTGCAACCACAGGCCAAGTTAAAAATTTTTCATAATTAGACCCTTGTGATATCTGAAGTTAAATTGAATTGTTTTGTTTTTAATAATAAAAAAACAAAGGTATTGTAAAAAGAGTTGAAAAATAAAGAAAGTTTATTTTCTTGAAATTGTGAGCAGGATCAAAGATTAGTTGATAATGAGAACAGCTTGTCTAATTCTTATAAAAATAAAAGTGCGGTTAAATTTAACCGCACTTAAGATATGTTATTCAGCAGGGTACCAATGCAAATGTTCAAAGGCTATCTGACATGTTTCCCCTTCTTTCGGGCCAGAATCTCGTCGTCCAATTTGAACACGAATATCTTGATCTCCAACTTGGATATTATAATCCGTCACTTCACCAAGATAAGAACGACGTTTTACAACACCTGGGATTCCACCTTGTTGAACAAATTCAATGTCGGATGGACGGCTTGCTAATATGGCTTTCCCTTGTGAAAGTAAGTCATTATTTGGCATTTCTGGAAGATTGAAAATACCATCAACTTTATCAATATGAATACCTTGTGATGACAGGTTTACATTTAATTGATTTGATAACCCGATAAAATTGAAGACAAACTTGTTAGCGGGGTTGTTATAAATATTTAATGGGGTATCAATTTGTTGTACCGCTCCTTTCTTCATGACCATAATACGATCTGAAAGTGCCATTGCTTCAGATTGGTCATGAGTCACATAAATAATTGAGAACCCAAACTTTTTCTGTAATGCCTTAATTTCAAAACGCATTTCTTCGCGAAGATGAGGATCTAAGCTTGATAATGGTTCGTCTAGTAACATAACATCAGGGTTAATTGCTAATGCTCTAGCAAGTGCCACACGTTGTTTTCCGCCGCCAGATAAATCATCAGGGCTTTTCTTGGCAACACTAAGTAAATTAGTGTGTCTTAACGCATCAGTTGTTCGTTTTTCAATTTCTTGGGCTGAAATATTTTTGAGTTTTAACGGAAAGGCAACGTTATCATATACCGTCATATGTGGCCATACCGCAAAGGCCTGAAAGACCATGCCAAAATTGCGTTTCTCTGGCGGGAGATAGAAATTGTTTTTCTTCGATGACAGTAATTTATCACCAACTTTAATTTCTCCTCCGTCTAAGTCTTCAAAGCCAGCAATCATTCTTAGGGTTGTTGTTTTTCCACAACCCGATGGCCCTAGCATAGAGAAACATTCGCCTTTTTCGATAGAAAGGTTAAGATCTTCAATGGCAATAACATCACCAAATTTTTTCATGACATGATTTAATTGAATATAGCTCATCTTTTACTCCTAACCTTCTATTTTTGAGTTTTCTTTTCAGCATAACGTTTAATAACGGTTTGACCTAACACAATGATTATTAGGGCGATACCCGCTAATGCCGCAGAATAAACGGTTTCACCGTCTTCATTTAGGGTATAAATTGCTACCCCGATGGTTCGTGTAGAAGGACCATATAACATAACAGAAACGGTCAATTCGCGTAGAGCCGGAAGGAAAATTAGGAAGAAGGCGGCAATCATCCCCGGTCTTACGAGTGGGATAACAATATCTTTTAAGGATTGCCACATACTTGCTCCACATGCTCGAGAAGCTTCAACTAATGAATCATGTACTTGCTCAAGTGCAGCAGAGTTAGCTTTGAGTGAGAAAGCCATATAACGTGCAATGTAAGCAATTAAAATAATCCAAACTGTGTTGTAGAGATTGATGCCAAATTTACCACTCCAGGCAAGGATCACCCCAAGAGCAATTACAGATCCAGGTACGGAGAATGGCAACATCCCTAAGAACTCAAGAATGCCTTTTCCGCGAACACGCATTTTAACGATAACATAAGAAATCATTACCCCTGCAAACATGGTAATCAGTGCTGCCGCGAGACCGAGAGTCACACTATTGCGAATTGCATCTTTTGTTAACTGCCATTCAAATAAGATGAATTTATAGTTATCTAATGTGAGATTTTCCCATGTAATTGGTAATCCATAGGTTTTTAATCCGCCAACAAGGAAAATCGTGACTGTAGGTAATACGATTGTAAAGGCGATGTAGAGTAAGCAAATAACAAGCAACGGTTTTCTTAAACCACGAAGTTTTACTTCGATAGGTCTAAAGCTTTTACCTGCAATAATTTGGAATCGACCTTTATTTAAGATTTTGTTTTGTAACCAAATAATTAGTGCCGCAGTGAATACTAAAACAGTTGCAAGCACAGTACCGGTACGAATGGCTTCAAAACTACCCGCACTTTGGTGAATACGTTCATAAATGAGGGTTGGAATGTTGAAAATACCATTTTCTACGCCTAGTACGGCAACAGTACCAAAGTGAGCCATAGAATAGAGCATAATGAGTAATGCACCAGAAAGAATACTTGGCATAACGAGTGGAATGGTAATTTTACGTGTAATGGTAAAGAGGCTTGCGCCAGAGATTCTCGCTGATTCTTCTAATGTAGGATCCATGCGCTCCAATGCACCACAGACTTGGATAAAGACGAATGGGAAAAGATACATCGTTTCTACGGCCATAATACCGGCATAGCTATAGATATTAAAAATAGGCCCATCAAATCCTAAATCCATGAAGAATTGGTTAATGTAGCCAGAACGTGGTGAAAGTAACATTTTCCAAGCTAATGCCCCAATGAAAGAAGGAAGCATAAAAGGTACAAGGAACATCACTTTCATAAAACCTTTATAAGGTAGATCTGTTCGAGTCACTAACCAAGCAAAAAATGTACCAATAATCGTACTCATCACAGTTACGCCAGATGCGATAAAAAGTGAATTGAGTAATGCTTCATAGGTTTCTTCTTGCTTAAGAATATTCACCACATCGGTGATATTAAATTGTCCATCAACCCAAAAAGAATTGAGGAAAATAAGTAAAACAGGAACTGCAACAACGATAACTAAGATACCGATAGATAAGGCTAGAATAACGTTAGCAATATTGAATGGATGATTATTTTGAATAGTTGTAGCCATAATAAACCCCTCTAGATTTCTTTAGCAGAATCAAACCAAAGCAAATCATGAAAACTGATAAAGCAATTTTCACCTTCATTGAACATTAAATTATTACGTAATGCTTTATTAGTTGGGATTTCTGTTCGTAGTGTTACACTATCAATCTCTACCATATAATCCATTACCGCGCCAAGAAAGCTGGCTCTTGATATTTTTCCTAGTAAACCTTCATTGTCTTTGCTTAGTATGATATCGGAAGGTCGACATCCTAATTTCCCTGAGTTAGGTGGCAAGTTTTTCCAGTTTAAAATTTGATTACCTTCTCCAATATAGTGATGATTATTTTCATATCGGACTGGAATGAAATTGGCGAGCCCCATAAATTTAAACACCATCTCATTTTCTGAACGCTCATAAATGTCCCATGGTGTTCCAACTTGTTGGATATCGCCATGTTCATTCATAATGGCTAAACGATCTGATATTGCGAGGGCAATTTCTTGGTCATGTGTTACGTACAGAATAGTAATGCCAAGTTTTTTCTGTAATTCTTTAATTTCAAAACGCATTTCCTCTCGAAGATTGGCATCCAAATTATTGAGAGGTTCGTCCAAGAGCATTAAAGACGGTTTAGCAACTAACGCCCTTGCGAGAGCAACGCGCTGTTGTTGCCCCCCTGACAATTGAGAAGGTAAACGTTCTTCTAAACCAGTTAAATTAACTAATTCGACCACTTCCATCACTTGTTTATGGAGAGCTTGTTTTTCAATATTCTTTAATTTAAGAGGGTAGGCGATATTGTCAAAGACAGTCATATGCGGCCAAACAGCATAATCTTGGAAGACCACACCTAAACCACGTTGATCTGGTGGAATATCCGTGTTTGTAGCGGGATCGGCAACAACCACATCATCAATTAAAATACGGCCACTATCTGGCACATCAAATCCTGCAAGCAGGCGTAATAAGACAGTTTTCCCACAGCCGGATGGGCCAAGAAGCGTAAAACATTCTCCATCTTGTACAACTAAGGACAGATTTTTTAATACTTCATTTGAACCGAATTTTTTGGATACATTTTCAAATGTAATTGTTGCCATAATCACTACTCCTTACTGATTAACGACCTTGAAGAATTTGAGTGAAATGTTTAATTGTTTCTTCTTTTTCTGACATTAATTTTTCATAGTCAATAGGAATTGCTCTTGATACGGCATCTTCTAGAGATGGCATACCAAATTTAGCATCAAGTTCAATACCTTTTCTAACTGGTAATGTTCCTTCATTTGCAATGATTTTTTTGTCCATCTTCAGAAAGTAAGAAGTCAATAAATTTTTGTGAAGCAGCAAGGTGTTCAGTACCTTTTAAGATCGCTGCAGGGCTAGGGATGACAAGCGTTTCTTTTGGATAAACCAATTTTAATTGCGCGCCTTTTTTGATTTTATCGTTGGTAATATAGTCAACAGCGAGGGAGGCTAATAAATCACCAGATGCGGTATCGTCGATAACTTGTCCTGCACCTTTACCTACTTTAGCTTTATTTGCTTTTTAATTTTTCAAAAGAATTCCCAACCAAATTTATCTTTTAATAAAGATACACTCATATATGACGTACCCGATAATGCAGGGTTTGCAATACCAAACGCACCTTTATATTCAGGTTTTAAGATATCAGCCCATTCAGCTGGTGGGTTATCTTTAACGAAACGAGTATTGTAGGCGATTGCTAGTGTACCGAGGCGGATTGGGGTAAAAGAACCATCAAAGTTAGGGATAGGATTAATGATATTGGCAGTTTCAGGAGAAACATAAGCTTCAAGCATGCCGTTTTTTTTCATTTGGAAAAAGTCAGGTACTTCACTTGTCCAAATTACATCGGCCATAATTTTCCCGGATTCTTTTTCCGTTGCAATTTTAGCCATCAATTTTCCGGCGCCGGCAGACTGATAATCCATTTCAACATCTGGATGTTTTTCAGTAAATTTTGCTTTTAATGCACCAATTAATGATTCTTTCATTGATGTATACACAATTAATTTTTCTTGTGCCGCAGCCATATTACTAAGTGACATACCTAGTCCAATGGCAATCAATGTTAAAGACATTTTTATTCATAATGAAACCTCACTGAGATAGGGATAAAATCAGTAAATGAGATCAAACTACGATCGACATTTATACCAAAACATCTAACCCTACAAAAATACGCTTAAATATTTGAATATAAAAAGTCTAAATTTAAATAATTTTCAGATTTGTGATAGAGATCACTTAATAACGTTTAAAGCCATCTTCCCAAATGTAATTCCACAATATCGACTAAATGTCGAAGAAATGTGGTGTCTTGGTCGTTGTGGAAACGGTCAGTGTCTCGAGATTTGAAGAGTAAAAGTGCGGTTGGTTTTTGCGGTGTTCCACCTAAACGGCAAATCGCCACAGAACCGATAGGGAGCTCTTCAGGAAGGAACATGAGGGCTTTTCTCTTTATTGGAGAGATCGCCTAAATAGAATTGGCGTAATCCCATGCGCTCTAGGCGAATGAGTTCAAAAAGCTTTTTCGGTCTAGCCAATATTGTTCAGGAATGCTGTCCTTTTTTTGCCAGCTATCAGTGAAAAGTAAGATTTTTGCACCTTCTAACTCATAGCCTTTTGCCCAGTCATCAAGCTTTTCATTGATGGCGATAAAGTCTTCTGTTTGAAATAGTTTTTCTGCAAAGGCAAGAGAGCAAAGAAGATATCCGCTTCTTGATGAGCAAGCTGATGAAATTTCTCGAGGAGTTGAGTGAGCGTTTTGATTTGTTCTCGTTGCTGAGCAAGCTGTGCTTCGACTAACGAAATCGTCCCTTCTTCATGGCTATGCAGAATGCTAAGCTGTTGAAGTAGTTCAGGGCGATGGGTATCAGGGTGATTTTTAGGGTAGTCAGCAATATCTTGTTCAGTCATCAAAAACTCCCTTAAAATAAACCGCACTTGGTTGTGCCAAAGTGCGGTTTATTTTTATGCTGTTTTAGGCGGCAAATGGATCGCGTAAAATCATTGTTTGAACACGATCTGGACCCGTTGAAAGGATAGCCACTGGTACGCCAGTTACTTCTTCGATACGTTTGATGTAATCACGGCAAGTTTGCGGTAATTTATTTACATCAGTTACACCGAAGGTGTTTTCTTTCCAGCCTGGTAAGGTTTCGTAAATTGGTTCTACGCCTTCCCAATCTTTTGCTGCTAATGGTGCATATTCAACGATTTCGCCATTTGGCATTTTGTAAGCCGTACAGATTTTTACTTCATCGAAGCCATCTAGTACGTCTAGTTTGGTCATGCAGAAACCAGAAATTGAGTTAAGTTGAATTGCACGGCGAATCGCTACAGCATCGAACCAACCACAACGACGTGGACGACCAGTTACTGCACCAAATTCGTTACCTTTACGGGCAATTTCAGCACCGGTTTCATCGAATAATTCAGTGGTGAATGGACCGCCACCAACTCGAGTACAGTATGCTTTGATGATGCCTAACACATAATCAAGGTTACGAGGACCGAAACCGGAGCCTGTTGCTACGCCACCAGCAGTAGTGTTAGAACTGGTTACATAAGGATAGGTGCCGTGGTCGATATCAAGCATGGTGCCTTGTGCACCTTCGAATAGGATGTTGTCGCCATTTTTACGAGCAGTATCTAAAATAGTTGTGATATCTGCTACCATGCCAGTAATAATATCAGCTACTGCGAATACATCGTCTAATGTTTTTTGATAATCAACAGGTTCTACTTTGTAGTAGTTCACCAATTGGAAATTATAGTATTCAAGGATATTTTTTAATTTTTCAGCAAAGGCTTCACGGTTGAATAAATCGCCCACGCGTAAACCACGACGAGCCACTTTATCTTCATAAGCTGGGCCGATACCACGACCGGTTGTACCAATGGCTTTTTTACCTAATGCGGCTTCACGCGCGTGATCCATTGCAACGTGATAAGGTAGGATTAATGGACAAGCTTCTGAAATTAATAAACGTTCACGTACTTTTACGTCACGGCTTTCTAATTCGCCCATTTCTTGCATTAATGCAGCAGGAGAAAGTACCACACCGTTACCAATTAAACAGGTCACGTTATCACGTAAAATACCTGATGGAATTAAGCGTAATACGGTTTTTTCACCATTAATAATTAAAGTGTGACCTGCGTTGTGACCACCTTGGTAACGCACCACATATTTAACGCGATCTGTTAATAAATCAACGATCTTGCCTTTCCCTTCATCGCCCCACTGAGCGCCAAGAACAACAACACTTTTTCCCATAATTTCCGCCTTAAGTTTGCGTAAGTTTATAAATCAGACAAACGATTACTTTACTCTTTTTTGGTCGTAATCTCAAATTTTAAACGTAAAAAGTGCGGTTATTTTTTTAACCGCACTTTCATTAAATTTTTTATTCAAACAATGATTTGTGTAATGAACGAACCACATCATCTGCTTTGTCGCTCATCGCGAGCATACAAATGTTATTAGTGCTTGCGCCATAGCTAATCATGCGAATGTTATAGCCTTCAAGCGTGTCAAAAATACGTTTTGCAACACCTGAAGCGAGGTGTAAATCATTTCCAATTAATGCGACAAGCGATAAGCCTGTATCCACTTTCACGGTGCAGTATTGGCTTAATTCTTCTAATAATTCAGGAGAAAGTAATTCTACACCAGATGAAGCAGAGCCCGTTTTATCTAAGGTTAATGCAATGCTTACTTCAGAGGTTGTGATCGTATCCACAGAAATTTTATATTTCGCTAAGATAGTGAATACATTCGCCAGGAAGCCTTGTGCATGTAACATACTGAGACTTGAAAGCGTTAATAGGGTTTGATCGCGACGTAATGCAATGGCACGGAATGTTGGGCGAGGTTGCGGATCACGTGTTACCCAAGTACCGCCAGCTTCTGGTGCTTTACTTGAACCCACATAAACAGGAATATTACTGCGTACAGCAGGAAGTAACGTTGCAGGGTGTAATACTTTCGCCCCAAAGGTTGCCATTTCAGCTGCTTCAGCAAAGCTCATGGTATCAATACGTTTTGCTTCAGGGACGACACGAGGGTCTGTGGTATAAATTCCTGCCACATCTGTCCAAATTAAGACATCTTTTGCGTTTAATACTTCCGCTAAAAGTGCAGCAGAGTAGTCACTACCACCACGACCTAAAGTAGTCGTTTTACCGCCTGGTTCACGACCGATAAAACCTTGGGTAATGACTAATTCACCTCGGTCGATTAATGGTTTTAATAAATTATCGCAATTTGCTTGGGTTTGAGCGTCATCTGGTGCCGCTTTACCAAAGTTATCATTGGTTGCCACTAAAGTACGCACATCGACCCAAGTGGCCGAGGTTTGTAATTCTCTTAATACTTCAATGAAAAATTTGTGTCGACATCATTTCACCTTGACTGATAATTTCATCAGTTAAAGCAAGTGATGTCGCAAGGCTAGCCGCTTCAGAAAGTGCGGTAATATTTTCTAAGTATTTTTCAATGACAGGGCGTACACGGCTGTCGTCTTGTAATTCATTTAAAATATTTTCTTGAATTTGACGGACTTCACCGATTAATTTTTGCTCGTTCTTCTGCTTCTACACCATTGGCTAGGGCAACTAATAAGTTTGTTACACCGGCTGATGCGGAAAGTACCACAACGCGAGTATTAGGATCTGCAATGATGATTTTGGCACAGGCCTGCATGGCAGAATAGTTTGCGACAGATGTACCACCAAATTTTGCTACCGATAAATGAGACATAAGATAATCCTCTAAAAATGAAAAGTAAGATGTTGTGTTTGTGATGGGTATTAGAAATAGCGATTTCATCAAAAATTGTCAAATAAATACTCCCAAAAATAGAGTAAAAAAACAATTATTTAAATATTTTTGATTTAACAGGGTAAAAATTAAAGAATCATCAACTATTCGGCAGGTATTGGCAGGGGTTCTGGTGCACCGAGGAAATAAGGTTTTACACCGATAATTAAGTCTAACACGGCTTTCACACGAGCAAACATTTCACGAACACGTGTTCCAAAATAAACTTCTGGTTGTTTTGCAGTAAAGCAAATCGCATCAATATCATAGTGCTTAGCAATCAGCAGTGCGCGTTCGCAATGGAATTTTTGGCTGATAATAGTAAAAGAGGGCACTTGGAAAACTTTACTTGCTCGTACAACAGAGTCTAATGTACGGAATCCCGCAAAATCTTTAAACATCACACTTTCAGATACACCCATTTTACGTAGATCCAAAAACATCGTGCGTGGCTCGTTATATTGAAGAGTGCGATTATCACCACTTAGTAGCAAATAATCGACTTTATCTTGCTCAACTAAGAGTTTTGATGCTTCTAAGCGGTAATCATAATATTTATTGGTTTTGCCTTTAGCCACATATTTGGATGTGCCGAGTACCAATGCATAGTGGCGATGTGGGAGTGTTTCAATGTCTTCATATACGCGATCCTGTACATAGAAACTCACAGCGCGATCAATGGTGAAGCAACCAATCAAGACGAGTAAACCTAACCCCAAAGCGTAGCCGAGGAGTTTTTTCAGCGGAAGGCGAGAGAGCCATGAAAGTGCGGTCATTTTTAACCGCATTTTGGATAGTTGCATATGGCTAACATACTGAAAAAGCAAAATAATTTCAAGTGTAATTTGTTTACCAAATTGATAAGGAAATATTTGGACGTCTAAACGTCTAAAATTTCTTGACAAAAAACATGAGCTGTTGATAATTGGTAAATCATCAACGTAAAAGGTTATCATTTTAATGGCTGTGCAAAATGTCGAGTTGTTTCAAGACAATCCCCTCCAATTAACATTGGGTGGGCAGCTTTCGCCTATTAATGTCGCGTATCAAACTTACGGGACTTTAAATGCAGATAAAAGCAATGCTGTATTGATTTGTCATGCCTTAACGGGAGATGCAGAACCTTATTTTGATGAACCTAATAAAGATGGTTGGTGGCAAAATTTTATGGGGGATGGCCTCGCATTTGATACATCTAAATATTTTTTCATTTGTTCAAATGTATTAGGCGGTTGTAAAGGAACAACGGGACCAAGCTCAATTAATCCCACTACAGGAAAACCTTACGGTAGCCAGTTCCCGAATATCATCGTTCAAGATATTATCAAAGTCCAAAAAGCCTTGCTTGAGCACCTTGGTATCCCACATTTAAAAGCAATAGTGGGGGGCTCTTTTGGCGGTATGCAAGCTACACAATGGGCAATTGATTATCCGGATTTTATGGATAATATTGTGAATCTTTGCTCTTCGATTTTCTTTAGTGCTGAAGCTATTGGGTTTAATCATGTGATGCGTCAGGCTGTCATTAATGATCCCAATTTTAATAATGGCGATTATTATGAGGGGACACCGCCTAATCAAGGGCTTTCCATTGCTCGTATGTTGGGAATGTTGACCTATCGGACCGATGTACAGTTAGCCAAGGCATTTGGGCGAGCGACTAAATCTGAAGGACAATTTTGGGGTGATCACTTTCAAGTGGAATCCTATTTGAGTTATCAAGGTAAAAAATTCTTAGAGCGTTTTGATGCCAACACCTATTTGCATTTATTGCGTGCGCTCGATCTGTATGATCCAAGCGTAGGGTATACAGATGTAAAAGAAGCCTTATCCCGAATTAAAGCCTGTTATACATTGGTTTCAGTGACGACAGATCAACTATTTAAATCCATTGATTTGCATAAAAGTAAACAGCTTTTAGAGCAAGCAGGCGTAGATTTAAGATTCTATGAATTCCCATCGGATTATGGTCACGATGCGTTTTTAGTGGATTATACGGCGTTTGAAAATAAAATCCGAAGTGGATTAGAAGGCGAGTTTGAATAAGAACAATAGAAAAGGCGGAAATCTCCGCCTTTTTTGATCGTTATAGATGGGTCACGAAACGTGATAAATCTTTTGGTTTACAGTCTCTTTCTAATTTTTCAGCGGCCGTACCAATTTGTAATAAGGCAACGATCTTATCATTTTTGTCGCAACCAAACGTTTCACGTAATTCACGCCCTTCAACGAGAGGACCCGTTGCCCAAAAACTTTCAAAACCCAGTGCGTTGCCCGCAAGTTGAATCGCATAAGTTGCTGCACCTGCAGTAAGCATTTGTTCCCAACCTGGTACTTTTTTCACTTCATGATTAATTTTAGCAATTACCGCAATGACCATCGGTGCACGGCGTGCAAAATTCTCTGCTTTTTTTAATCGCTCTTCACCTAACTCAAATTCAGCTACTGCAGCTTTGAGCAAGTTTTCCAATTTACTTAAACCTGTGCCTTGAATTACCACGAAATGATAAGGCTCAAGCTTACCATGATCAGGTGCATGTAAAGCGGCTTGAAACATTTGTTCTAATTGCATTTGGCTAGGTGCGGGCGCCGTTAATTTTTTATTGGATTTGCGTTGTGTTAATAGAGTTAATGCGTCCATAGTGTTTTCCCTTTTTTAGTTTTCAGTGCGGTTAATTATAACATAGTTTTTTTCACTAAACTTTTATGATAGGCTACGCACAATTTTTTTATTTCTGTTTTTAAAGGTTTAATTTCGCATGAATACCATATTAAGCGTATTGAAATTTTGTTGTAAAGTGCTCAATTTTATCCGAAATCTTGTGATGAATTTTGTGTTTTTATTATTTGTTTTAGCGTTGATTTTTCTTGTCGGTCTTTTTGGGGATGGTAAGAAAAGCCAAGTCTTATCAGGTGATCAAGGTGCATTATATTTAAATTTAACGGGCTATCTTGCGGATAACACGGAAGATATGTTGAGTTGGGAAAAGGAACTCCAACGTTTAAATAATGAAAAAGTCTCTTATAAATATTCAACCTTTGATGTGGTGCAAAGTATTTTATCTGCGAAAGATGATGAACGAATTCGTGGTTTAGTGTTGAATTTAAATGACTTTGAAGGGGGGGATCTTCCATCATTAGAGTATGTAGGAAAGGCCATTCAAAGTTTTAAAGAATCAGAAAAGCCAGTTATTGCTTATGCTGACAATTACACACAATCACAATATTTTCTTGCGAGTTTTGCGGATGAAATTTATCTTAATCCGATTGGACAAGTCGGTATTCAAGGTTTACGTTATGAAAATCTTTACTTCAAATCCATGCTCGAAAAACTTGAAATTACGCCGCATATTTTCCGAGTGGGGACATATAAGTCTGCGGTAGAACCTTTCTTGCGTGATGATATGTCACCAGAAGCACGAGCGAATATGCAGAAATGGCTTGGGGGTATGTGGCAAAACTACATGCAAACGTTAATGGTTAATCGTCATATTACCGCTAATGATGTATTACCGAATGCACAAAAATATATTAGTGATTTAAAAGCCTTAAAGGGTGATGAAACGGCTTATGTGAAAAAACGTCAGTTAGTGACACATTTTGCGACAAGATTGGATTTAGATAAAAAATTGACCGCATTTTTTGGTCAAGATGCAGAGGGAAATACTAAATTATTAGATTTTTGAAGATTATTTATCTGATTTAGGTGATCGTTTCTCTGTTGATCCAAATGAAAAAAATATCGTTGCTGTAGTTAATGTCGAAGGGACAATTATTGATGGGGAAAGCAATGAAGAGTCTGCTGGTGGTGATACCATTGCGAGATTATTAAGACAGGCTCACGATAATGAGAAAGTGAAGGCAGTTGTTCTCCGTGTTAATTCTCCGGGCGGTAGCGCTTTTGCATCAGAAATTATTCGTCAGGAAACTGAAAATCTTCAAAAAGCAGGTAAGCCTGTTGTGGTATCTATGGGCGGTATGGCTGCATCTGGTGGTTATTGGATTTCATCTACTGCAGATTATATTGTGGCAGATAAAAAAATACGATTACGGGTTCCATTGGGATCTTTTGCATTATTCCCAACCTTTGAAAACACGATTAAAAAAATGGGAATGAGTACCGATGGGGTAGCGACAACAGATCTCGCGGAAACGTCAGCTTTAAGTCCATTGAGTAAAAATACTCAAGATATCTATCAACTTGGTATTGAAAATGGTTATGACCGCTTCTTAGATGTCGTAAGTCGTGGTCGTCAGTTATCAAAAGACAAAGTAGATAAAATTGCTCAAGGTCAAATTTGGTTGGGGCAAGATGCATATAAAAATGGTTTAGTGGATGAATTAGGTGATATTGATGTGGCTATAGAGAGAGCTGGCGTCCAAGTGAACCAAAATCCAGATAAATATATGGATAGCTTTAGTGTGCAATGGTTGGTTGATGAAGATAATAGTTTCTTAGCTCAATTAGATCGTAAGCTTAAACAAAAAGGTCAAGCGTTACTGACAAATTGGTTAGGATTACCACAGGAAGTGCATCAAGTGAAAAAACAACTGAACGTATTGACTAAATTTAATGATCCAAAAGGGCAGTATTTGTATTGTTTAAATTGTGGTTCGGTTAAGTAAAACAGTAAAATGTAAAAAGGGCGGAATATGATTTCTGCCCTTATTTTTTCTTTATGGTTAGGGGACTGTTGTTTGCCAAGCATTTTCATCGAGCAATTGACCAAAATGACTTTCCACAAGAAGGCGGGTAATATTGTTTTGAGGATTGGTGAAAATCTCTTTCGGAGTGCCTGATTCGATAATTTCACTTTCATCCATCACCAAGACTTGATCCGCAATATGTTTGATAATCCCTAAGTGTTGTCCAACATAAATATAGGAAATGCCTAAATGTTCTTGTAAATCTAAAATTAGATTAAGCAATTGAACCCGAACGGAGGCATCTAATGTACCAAGTGCGTCATCGATAATAATTACTTCAGGCTGAAGAATGAGTGCGCGAGCCAAAGCGATCCGTTGTTTTTGACTGACAGAGAGATGTTTAATTTTAAGGTTGGTGTAATCAGGATAAAAGCCCTACCAACGAAAGCGTTTCAAAGATCTTTTGATTACGCGTTTCTTCATCCCAATCGGTAATTAATCGCAGCGGTGCATCTAAGGCTTTGCCTATATTTAAGCGAGGGTTAAACGCTGAATTCGCATCCTGGAAAACCATTCGGATATGTTGCGCACGATAGTGAAAATCTTTAAATTGGAGTGGTAAATCATTAAATAAGATTTTTCCAGATGTTGGAGGGGTAATCCCTGCAATCATTTTCACTAAGGTCGATTTTCCTGAGCCATTTTTTCCAATAATCGCAAGTGTTTCTTTCCGACTAAGCGAAAAGCTGACGTCCTTTACCGCATAAAACTGCTCAGAGCCAAAAAGTTTGGCTGGACCATCAAAGGTTTTACTGAGATTTTCCACTTTCAATAATGGCATTATTCGTTTCCTTTTGATTCTGTGTTGAGCGTAAGCGGTGAAGCGGCCACTTTATCTTTAAACTGCCGTTCTCGAAGGTTGATCGGATGATGGCAGGAGAATTCATGCTGTTTAATACGATAGCGGCTTGGTTTTTGAATACATTCACGTTGAGCGAAAGGACAACGTGGCCCCTAAACGACAAACCAATAGGCATTTGTTCTAAAAATTGGTACGGTGCCTTCGAGAGTTCCTAATTTGCTTTTAAAATTTAAAGGACGACTAAAATCTGGCACAGAGTAGAGCAAGGCTTGCGTATAAGGGTGATGAGGTGTTTCCAATAATTGCTCAGTTGGTCCCGATTCCGTATTTTGTCCACAATAGAGTACCGAAATGCTATCACACCATTCACTGATACTTTTAAGATCGTTACTTGCTAATAAAATTGTTGTGCCTTGGTTTTGATTCATGCTCGAAAGCAAACGGAAAATCTGCAAGGCCGTAATGGATTCCAAAGAATTAGTAGGCTCATCCGCAATTAAAAGACGAGGTTGATTTGCAACGGCTACGGCGATCATCACTTTTTGGCCTTCACCTTCAGTGAGGTCATCGGGATAACTTGCCATAATGTCTTGGTGATCTTTGATCCCCACACGGTGTAGCAATTCAATTGCGCGACGTTTTTTCCAACCAAACCATTGCCACCAACGGCCTTTAAAGGTCCAATTGGGAATACTTTGGATAAGCTGCTTACCAATTTTTCGGCTTGGGTCTAGGCAGCTTAATGGATTTTGGAAAATCATTGAAATTTCTTTTCCGACGATTTTTCGGCGTTGATTCGGCGTCAGTTTAAGCAATTCAACATCATTAAAGCGAAAACGGTCAGCGGTGACAATCCAGTTTTCCTTGATGGAATTACTGATCACTTTAGCGATTAAACTTTTACCGGAGCCTGATTCACCGACAAGTCCTAGTATTTCCCCTTCATTAAGCGAAAGATTGACGCCGTCCACAATTTTTATGCGGCCGTTTGGTGTTTGAATTTCAATATTAAGATTGCGAATATCTAACAGCGCCATGGGTTACTCGTAATATTTATTGATTGCTTGACACAATCCGTTAGTAAAAATAATGCTTAATAAAATGGTAAAAATAATAGCAAAGCCCGGTAATAAAACAGTCCAAGGCGCAAGATAAATTAACTCCAGTGAGTCTTTTATCATCGCACCCCATTCTGGCATAGGGCGTTGCGCACCAAGAGAAATAAAGCTTAATGCTGTAATATCTAAGATTGCCACAACAAACGCACGAGCGATTTCTTGCGTATAGATGGCACTAATATTCGGCAAAATTGTGCTTTTTAATAGCTCCCAGTTTGAAATCCCATCTAATCTTAGTAAGAGAACATAGTCTTTTTTCAGTTCTTGCTGAATCGCTTGATAAATGGCATGCACAAAATACGGCAAAATAGCTAATAGGGTAGCAAACATCGCATTCATTAAGCTTGGTTCCATTAACGTGGAAATGATAATGGCAATCAGCAAAATAGGAATCGATAAAAAAGCATCAAAAAAATGACCTAAAAAACGCGCTTTAATCCCGTCAGACATACCCGCAAGAATACCTAGTGCGCCCCCAATAATTGCCACAGCGATAACCACCAAAAGGGATGAACCAAGAGTGTATTGTGTCCCCATTATTAATCGACTCAGTACATCTCGGCCAAGATCGTCCGTGCCAAAGAAAAAGGCGATACGACCTTTTTCTACCCAAGATGGTGGCATTAACTCTTCTCCCACAAACTCCATGCTTTCGCTATAAGGCATGATTAGCTTCGGAAAAAGCGCGACCAAAATCAGGATAACAAATAAATAGAAACTAAATAATGCCACACGATTTTGGCGGAAAAAGCAACCAAATTTGAAAGAAGGAGGTGCTTTCACGAAATTCATCAGGTTCTCTATCTTGCATACCAGCCCTTCTTATTAAATGGATCTAACATAAACATCAGCGACTTGGCTAAGGTATCAATAATGATGATGCAAACACCGATCACTACAACACCAGCTGAAATACTGTTGTAATCTTGTTGGGTTACGGCATCAATCAGCCAACGCCCGATTCCCGGCCAACCTAAAACGTTTTCCACCAACATACATTGTGTTAATACTAAGGTAAATACGCGAGTAAGCTGTGGAATCAATAATGGAAATGTATTACGAAAAACGTAACGTTTTAAAATCGTCCATTTCGACCAGCCACGTGTTACAGCCGCTTTGGCATATTCTTGTTGAAGTAAATAATCAGCTCGTTGCTGAATGATTCGGATAAATTCCATTGTCGGCAGAATACAAAGCACTAATGTCGGTAAGGCTAAATGCTGTAAAACGTTTTGTACAATTTTGGTTCGGTAAGGGACATCAACAAACCACATGTCAATAGTAGGGAAGCCTGTGATAGGTTTGATTTCATACAGCAAATTATACTGCCCGATGGCTGCAATCTCCCAGCTTTGAATCGCTGCTACATAGAGCAAAATCGGGGCAAACCAGAAAATAGGAATAGATAAACCAACATTAGAGATACTTTGCAATGCGCGTGCACAAGGACGCTGATTATAGACCGCACTTAATACGCCGAGAGGAATACCTAAGATGCAAGCCAATAAAAGTGCGGTAAAACAAAGTTCTAATGTGGGTGGTAATACCGTAAAAATTAAATCTTTTAACGATTCTCCGCCGTTATAGGTAATTCCTAAATCGCCCTGTAACAATGATGTAAGGTAATGATAATAAGCACTATAAATGTTGTTTGTGACAAGATCAGCATTGAGCGGATCTCGCATTAAAATCACAAAACTTAATACGGATAAAATCAATAATAAAATGCTTACCCAAATGACATAACGAATTGCTGAAAAGAGCATTATTTTTTCTCCTTATTTTTCATGAAATACAAGGTAGAAAAATTGATGCTACCAAATGGGGTCATTTCAATTCCTTTTACATTACCACGTGCGACTAAAAGTCGTTTGACGTTTGCAATTGGCACAATAGGCAATTCGTTCAAGATGAGGTCTTGTGCATTGTTATATGCTTTAGAGCGCTCATATAAATGATTGGTGGCCAACGCACGATTCATCATCTTATCAAATTCAGGATTACACCAATTTGATAAATTCGTGATTTCATTTTGTGTATCACAACTTAAAATCGGACGCATAAAACCGTCAGGATCAAGGTTTCCAGCAAGCCAACCCGTTAAGATTAAATCGTAATCTTCAGTGCCTTTGCGTAATTGTTCGATTAAATATGTACGTGTGACTGACCGCACTTTAACATCCACGCCAGCTTTGGCTAAATCCCATTTAATGAGCTCCGCCATTTTAATTGGGGCTGGGTTATACACTTGCTCTTCATTCATCACCCACATATTTAACGTGAGTTTTTTATCGCGTAATGCTTTCTCTGCTTCAGCGGGCTGATAATCATAAGGAAAATCAGGTGTATTAATTGCAGAAGCCCAAGAAATTTCAGGAATAATGTTATTCGCCACCGTTGCTGTGTTGTGGTAAATATTTCGCACAATTCTAAAACGGTTTAAGCTTTGTGAAATAGCTTGACGAATAGTTTTATCCTGCATTAATGGCTTTTGAAAATTGAAAGCCAAATAGGCCAAGTTCATTCCATCTGTAGATTGCAGATAATAACGGTCGTCCTTTTCACTTAATAAACCGAGTTGGCTGACTTCAGGATAAGACGCGATTTGACATTCATTATTAAAGAATTTAATTAAACGTCCCGTACGATCCGCAGAAAGATCCACGATGATATTTTTTTGATTTTGGCTTCTTTTTTCCAATAATCCTCATTGCGTACCAAGCGAACATATTGGTTATAAACGTAATCTTTCACTTGATAAGGCCCCGTACCAACAGGGTGTGTGTCCAATTGGGTGAGGTTATCATCGGCACTTAATTGGTACGCATATTCTTGCGAGAAAATAATAGAATATTGACTGGCAAGATGCGACAGAATTGACGCATCGGGTTCAAACAGTTCAATTTTGACCTGATAAGGATTCGTTGCTGTGATGCTTTTAATTTTTTGATTCAGCTTAATACTTTCAAAATACGGAAAGTGTACCTTCTTAGCTTGTTCGTGGAAGATTCTATATTGTGGATTTTTATAGGTTACTTCATTATCTGAAAATGTAGGCAAGTAAGTATCATGCCCTAAAACACGATTAATCGAAAAGACCACATCCTCGGCATTAAAGTCACGAGTTGGTGTAAACCAAGGAGTACGATGGAATTTCACCCCTTTACGAAGATTAATGAGAATTTGTTTACCATCAGATGAAAGAGAATAGGATTGTGCTAACACAGGAACAAGCGCTGCACTATGGTCTTTAATATCAAACAATTTGTTATAAATTTGTTCCGTCACTACATTCATACTAGTGCCGGCATCAGCGGTTTGCGGGTTAAAGGAAAAACCCGATGCATTTGTGCAGTATGTTAAGCCATTTTCTGTCAGCATTTTGGGTATGCTTGGGGCGGCTTGTGCCAGATTAATTTGGCTCAACCCACACAATAAAAAAACAAAAAGTGACATTTCGACGTAACATAGCTTTATTATTAAAGACCGTTTTGTGATAAATTGAGTGAATTGTAAAAATATCTTGGCAAAAAAATGGCTAGTTATTGGATTTTTAGGATATGTTTAAATCAATTAATCGGGAAAATTAATCAAATAATCAATCGTGGATTTGACCGCACTTTTACGTTTGGCTGTGACAGGGCTAAGTCGAAGCGGTAAAAACGGCTTTTATTACGAGTTTGATTAATCAATTGTTACATATTAATCAAGAGGGAAATGCTCATCTTCCTTTATTTGAGGCTGCCCGAAATCAATCTATTTTTAGCGGTAAAACGTGTGCCCCAGCAGGATTTAAGTATTCCACGTTTTGATTATGAAGCGAATCTCAATGATTTAATGAATAATCCACCACAATGGTGCCAATCTACCCGAGGGGTAAGTGAAACACGTCTTGCTATTCGTTTTGAACGCCAATCGGGCTTACTTCGTCATTTTAAAGAACGTGGTACATTATACTTGGATATTTTTGATTATCCTGGTGAATGGCTATTGGATTTACCTTTGCTGAATTTAGATTTTCAACAATGGTCACTTGAACAAGCTAAAATTACATCGGGTGTTCGTCAACAGTTTGCGCAAGAGTGGTTGGATAAACTGAAAAAACTCGACCTAAGTGCGGTCGTCAATGAAGATGTTTTAGCGCAGATTGCAAAATCTTATACTGATTATTTACTTGCCTGCAAAGCAGAAGGAATGCAATTTATTCAACCAGGTAGATTTGTCTTGCCTGGGGAATTAGAAGGCGCACCTGTTTTACAATTTTTCCCGTTATTGCATTTGTCGGAAGAACAATGGTCAAAACTGAAAAGAGAGGCGAAATCCAATAGCTATTTTGCCGTGTTGAATAAGCGATATGATTATTATCGTAATAAGGTGGTGAAAAGGCTTTTTATGAAAATTATTTTTTTCTACTTTTTGATCGCCAAGTGATTTTAGCCGATTGCTTAACGCCACTAAATCATAGCCAACAAGCTTTTATCGATATGCAAACAGGGCTTAATCAGCTTTTCAAAAATTTCCATTATGGGAAGCGCAATTTACTTAATCGTTTGTTTTCCCCGAATATTGATAAGTTAATGTTTGTGGCAACAAAAAGCCGATCATATCACAACAGATCAAATTCAAAAACTTAATTAGTCTGATGCGCCAATTGGTGCAAGAGGGCGGTCGTCATGTTGAATTTGAAGGGATTGATACAGAATACACGGCAATTGCTGCGATTCGAGCGACAAAACAAGTTTTAGTTAATCAAAACAGTAAACAAATCAAAGCTATTCAAGGAGTGCGTTCTGTAGATAAGCAACTTATTACGCTTTATCCGGGGTCTGTACCAAGTAAACTACCTAGTGCAGAGTTCTGGTCAAAACAATCTTTTTGATTTTTGATTCCTTTGAACCTCAAGTTTTACAACAAGGTGAAAGCATTCCGCATTTAAGAATGGATGCAGTTTTACAGTTTTTATTGGCGGATAGGTTTGATTGATAGAAAAAGTCAAATCAATTTAATTGTCAAATATTTAATATAAACCACTATTTTTTATTGGTATTTAGGTAGAATTAATTTGAGTCTTTCTAAAGTAAAGGAGCTTATAATGAAAATGAAAACTCTCTTAGCATTAGCAATCAGCGGAATTTGTGCTGCTGGCGTGGCAAATGCACATGACCATATGGCAAAACCAGCAGGTCCTTCAATCGAAGTAAAAGTACAACAATTAGATCCTGCAAATGGTAACAAGGATGTAGGGACTGTAACCATTACTGAATCAAATTATGGTTTAGTGTTTACACCAAATCTACAAGGTTTAGCTGAAGGTTTACATGGTTTCCACATTCATGAAAAATCCAAGCTGTGATCCAAAAAGAAAAAAAGACGGTAAATTAACAGCAGGTTTAGCGGCTGGCGGTCACTGGGATCCTAAAGGCGCAAAACAACACGGTTACCCATGGCAAGATGATGCTCACTTAGGTGACTTACCGGCTTTAACTGTATTACATGATGGTACAGCAACTAACCCTGTTTTAGCGCCACGTCTTAAAAAATTAGATGAAGTTCGTGGTCATTCTATTATGATCCACGCAGGTGGCGATAACCACTCAGATCATCCAGCTCCACTTGGCGGTGGCGGCCCACGTATGGCATGTGGCGTGATTAAATAAGTTGATTCTTAAAGACAAAAAAGTGCGGTCAATTTTGACCGCACTTTTATTTTTTATCAGGTTACTTCACCACTTCCGCCGTATATTCCAATTTGTGAATCGCATTAATCAATTGCTCATCAGCAACTTTTGGATCTTCCACAACAGTCACAGTTCTGTCTTTAATGGAGGCTTTAGTGGAAATCACGCCATCAATATTACGCAACTCTTTATTCACCAAATAAGCACAAAGCTGGCAGTTCATTTCATTCACTTTTAACATAACTTGCTTTGTTTCTTCTGCCTGAGCGATAGAGAAAGTGAATAATGAAAGCAAAAGTGCGGTCGTTAATTTCTTCATTTTTTGTTCCTAATTAGAAAGCTCTAAAATCCACGGTAAAAATGGTTGGATAAGTTAAGAAAAAGAGCATGACGATAAATACAATCCAATACAAAAACAATGAGCTTTTTACGGGAAATGTATTTGCTGCAAATGATTTTTTTGGAAAACATCAGCAACCAAAAACCCGTAGGCAAAGGCGCATAATGAAACGATAAGCATCGGAATGCGTAAATAATCATATTCACCCAAGCCAATCAACCATGTGGATGACACGCCAAATACTAAATAGATTAAAGGCGCAATACAGCACATGTTGATGCCACCGCAGCACTTAGTGCGGTGGCAATCGCAACCCAAAAAGATTTATTAGAGCTTTTTAGAGATGTAGTCATATTTAAATTCTTTCGGGTCAAAGGAATTTAACGGGTCGCCACCCACTTCAGCGTACGGATAGCCAAAGTTGTTGAGTGGGGCAAGTTCTGGTTGCGGATATAAATCGAAGTCGCGAGCATGATTAAATCCCTACCCAGTTAGCTTCCCAGTTACCGAATAAGTATTTGGCAACTGCTTGTGTATCCTTATCGTCAACAGATTTTTTTCTCTGCTAAACGCATTTTTGCCACGTCTGCAGAATCAACAGGTACCCAGCCGAATCCAGCTAGATAGAACTCAGCACGACAATGCTGACCACCACTTACGTTCGCTACGCCATGTTCGTCCGCACTACCGAAAGCACCTTTGGAATATTTGCCCATTTTATCCGCAGCACCTAAACGAATACCGAAAATTTCACGAGCCGGAATACCGCTGGCGCGAGCCAGAGCAACGAAACAGAGTTAATATCAGTACATTTGCCTTTTAACACACCGGTGGTCAGAATTTTTTCTACATCACCATCGCCACAGCCTAGAACAGAATTGTCACGTTCCATATTATTGACGATCCATTGGTGAATCAACTCAGCTTTTTTCAATGGATTGGTTTCAGTGCCTACGATTTTATCGGCGAACTGTTTCACAATACCATCAGTTTTAATATGTTGAGTCGGTTTTAAATATTCTTGTACATCAACAGAATAGTGAATATCTTTTGGTGGCTTGTAATTTTCTAATGCACCTTTAACCATAGGTTCACGATCTTTGGTTTCAATCACCATTGTGATTTTTAAATCGCGTTTTTGTGCATCTTTATCCCAAGTCGCAAAGAGCGTTTTCGCACCATATTTGTTGTTTTCTGTCACATAGGCATCCAAATAGTTACCTTCAAAATGGATAGATTTTACCTGTTGATACTCACCATTAAATGGTAAAGGCACCCACAGATTCGCTTGTCCTTGCGAACCTTTTGGCGCAACTAAATCATAAGTTTGAGTGAATTCATACAGATGAGAATCGGTATTGTAGTTTGGAATGTCGGTATTGGCGTAAGCCATAGAACATGCGGAGAGCACCGCAGTGGCGATAAGTTTCTTCATGAAAAGATCCTTCTAGTTAGTTAACAGTTAAAACTTAACACATTAGATAAACTAATTGTGGACATGACTATAGTAGCTCATTTTATTTTCTAGTCAATATTGCTTTTTTTATTTCAGCCATTTAAGATTTGCTAAAGAAATTCGAAGTAAAATACCGTTTCTATTTTTATTGGAAAGAATAATGACAAAACAAATTTTCACACAATCTCAACAACCAGAAGAGGAAGAAATTCTGCCTAAGCAGGAATTTTATAATGTTGAAACAACCATCGATAATGAACCTTTAGAAGGGGAGTTGTTGGACGAGCAATTTGAGCAAATTGTGAAGCCTAAATCGAGTGGTTGGAAAACGGCTTTAAAATTGACCGCACTTTTATTTTTAGGGGCAACAGTTGTGCAATCTGTTCAATGGATTTGGGACAGTTATCAAAACCAACAATGGATTTACCTTGCTTTTTGCGTTAGTAAGTTTTATTGTTGTATTGTTTGGTTTATCTGAAATCATTGCAGAATGGCGACGTTTGGTGAAACTCAAAAAACGCTTGAATTTACAAGAACAAAGTCAGCGATTAATAGGGTGAAAGAGCAATCAAAAATCATCAAGTTTTTTCTGAACAGGATAGTGAGAAAGGAAAAGCCTTGTGTTTATCGATTGCCGATACCTTAAAATTGGATTTGCAACATCCCTCAATTGTCCAATGGGAAAAACAGCTGAATGAAAGTTATTCTGCTCGCGAAGTGACTCATTTATTCAGTAAGATGGTATTACAATCTTTTGATCAAAAAGCGAAAAAGCTGATTACGAAAATGTCGGCAGAATCCGCAGTGATTGTGGCAATTAGTCCTTTGGCTGTGATTGATATTTTTTTATTGCATGGCGCAATATTCGTTTAATCAATAAAATTGCAGCAATTTATGGGATTGAGCTTGGGTATTTTACCCGTCTTCGTTTGCTCAGAATGGTGTTAGTGAATCTTGCTTTTGCTGGTGCGTCTGAAATCGTGCAAGATTTAGGAATGGATTGGCTTTCGCAAGATATTACCGCAAAACTTTCTGCACGAGCAGCACAGGGATTGGTGGGATTATTGACAGCTCGATTAGGCATTAAAGCCATGGAGTTTTGTCGCCCACTGGCATTTGAAAAGTCAGAAAAACCAAAACTTTCTCATGTGCAAAAAGAATTGCTGACGGTGATGAAAGATGCAGTGTTAGGCACGAATAAACTGAAAGAAAAAGAAGAGGTGTAATAAAAAAGTGCGGTTATTTTAATCTGCTCCAAAAAAGTTGGACTAAGTAACTAACAATTAAGGTGCAGATTAAAATAACCGCTCTTTTCACTTTCACTACTTCAATCTTTCTAACTGTTGAATAATGGCTTCATCAGATTGTGATTGGATTTTTCGCATCCGCATAAAGAGTAAAGCTGCGGCAATGGTTAATGCAATGATAAACGCAACCCAGAAGCCTTTTGCACCGATGCTTGGAACAATCCAATCCGTGCGGGAAAGAACATAACCAACTGGGATACCGACGCCCCAATAGGCGAGTAACGTGATATAAAGAATGATTTTAGTATCTTTATAGCCACGTAAAATACCGCTCACAACGACTTGTACTGAATCTGAAAATTGATAAATAGCCGCCATCGCTAATAAGCTGCCTGAAAGGGCAATAACAGTAGCATTATCACCCACAATTAATGCGGCGATTTCTGCACTAAATACCCAAATCACCAACGCCAATACACTTGCTGCAATCAAGCCAAGAATAATAGCGGCGTGAGCCATGATTTTGGCTTTTTGTGGTGCATGATTACCCAGTTCTTGCGCCACTAAAATGGTTGCCGCCATGGCAATAGACATGGGGAACATAAAGGCTACTGCACTGGTGTTTAAGGCAATTTGGTGGCTGGCGACCACATCCGCGCCTAATGGGGAAAGTAATAAACTACTTAACGCAAAGAGTGAGACTTCACTGCACAGTGCAATGGCAATAGGTAAGCCAAGTGCGGTCAATTTTTTCAGTGTTTTGATGTCTGGCTTTTCAATAATCTTTTCAAAGACTTTCAAACTACGTTCATTATAGTTTGGCCGAATAGGTAATCATCAAAATTGCCATCGCCCAGTTGACAATAGCCGTTGCCACACCACAACCGACACCACCTAATGCAGGCGCACCAAATTTGCCATAAATAAACATATAATTCAGTGGAATGTTAAGCATTAACCCCATGAAGGTAATCACCATGGCCGGTTTGGTCTTAGCAATGCCATCATTCAAACAGCGGAAATTAATCAGCAATAAATAGGCAGGCAAGCCCCATACCATCGCACGCAAATAATTCATCGTCACATCTGCCATGTGGGCATCCATATTCATAAACTGTAATATGAAGTCATTATGATAGATGATAAGGGCAAGGGGAATCATCACTAAAAATGAAATCCAAAGACCTTGTCTTACTTGGTGAGCAATGCGATGGCGCTGCCCTGAACCATTTAAATAGGAAATTGTTGGAGGCAAGGCGAGTAATAATCCTTGCCCGAAAAGTACCAAAGGTAGCCAAATAGAGGCACCAATACCGACACCGCCTACATCAGCAGAGCTCACACGCCCCGCCATAATCACATCCACGGTGCCCATGCCAGTTTGAGCTAACTGGGCAAGCCCGATAGGTGTCGCAATTCGGATAAGTTTTTTTGAATATCAATACGGTATTGAGAAAAAGACGAGAATTCATAAATTTTTGCTATAATATTGGAAAAATTTTTAATGAAGGAATAATAATGTTTACTGGTATTGTACAGGGCATCGCCCAAATTCATGCAATTAAAGATAGCGATAATTTTAGAACACAGATCGTAAAATTACCAGCTGAAATGCGAAAAGGCTTAGAAATCGGTGCATCCGTGGCGAATAACGGTGTGTGCTTAACAGTAACTGAAATTCATGATGATCTTGTAAGCTTTGACTTAATGCAGGAAACCTTGCGCATCACCAATCTCGGCAGCTTAAAAAGCAGGGGATTTTGTCAATATTGAACGTGCAATGCAAATGGGCGCTGAAATTGGTGGGCATATTTTATCAGGCCACGTTTATTGTACCGCAAGTGTTTCACAAATTATTGAAAGCGAGAATAATCGTCAGGTTTGGTTTAAATTACCTACTAAAGACGTGATGAAATATATCCTAACAAAAGGATTTATTGCCATTGACGGCATCAGTCTTACTATTGGTGAAGTGAAAGACGATGAATTCTGCGTGAATTTAATTCCTGAAACTTTACACCGAACACTTATAGGTAAACGCCAAATTGGTGATTTAGTGAATATCGAAATCGATCCGCAAACACAAGCGATTGTGGATACAGTGGAACGGTATTTAGTCGCTAAAGCTTAGTTGGAATGAAAAAAGTGCGGTAGAAAACGATGTTGTTTTTTACCGCACTTTTAATTCTTCCAAAGGAAGGGATATCTCCCTTTTTCATTTCGCAGTGCTATAATATCTTGGTATGTTGAGCTTTTTAGAAAAAAACAGATGCTAAAAAAATCAGACTTATTAAGTTATTGATTTTGGTTCTTCTCCCTAGGTATGAGAAATAATCACTATTCATTTTGATATGGTTTTTTTCTAAATCATGAAAAATCATACTGGGTATTCCAACTAGTAGTTTCATTAAAAAGGATCTAGATTTACTTCATCTTCATAGTGCATATCAATTAGATTGAGATTATTTTTCTGGATATTCAAGCTCATTTATATGCTGCTTACGATTTAATACTTCTAAATCTTCAGTATTAATACTTTTATCAGAGGGAAAAGGTTTTGAATATTGAATATATCATCTTTAATCTCACTCTCTTCACTGAGAAGTTTTTTTGAGAAATTCATAAATTTTTTAACCATTTTTTTACCTTCCTATTTACAAAACTATCTTTTTGCCTAACTTTTAGGTTTGATGGCTTTTTTAGTTCATCTATTAAAATTGGGAGTATGTTCTCTTTTTAAGTGCTCTAGACCGTCACCATCTTTTTCCTTCTTGATTTTCATCTTTAGCTGATGAGGTATCATTAGGTGGTAGTGTCTGTGCGTAACCTGATATTATCCCTTCTCTTATATCTACTCCTGGGGTTTCCTCATTTTTATGATTAGCCTCAGTTTTCAGTAAAGTATCAAATAATGATGATGCTGTATTTTCATTATGGTTGGTTTTATTTTCTGGCATTTTACATCTCCAATTATTGGTGTTTGATTTTTAGCCTTTATTTTGTCGGGCTATCATATTCAAGACATTTACGAATTTGGTGATAGGCTTTCATTTCCATCAGCGTTGTTTTAGTTTCAATGGCTTTTTTTATCTTCACCAGAATAATGGACGCCTTTTTAAAGATTGCCTCATCAGATAATTTTAATATTGAGCGTACTTGTGAATAGAATAATCTATTTTTTTGTCATAAGGTTGCTCCATTAATACTAAACGTTCATTATCATTTAAAGCACGCTCTAAGCCATTTTCTTGAATACGTAAATTATTGTTCTACAGTATAGGTATTTTTAACCGCACTTTATAGGAAATTATTTAACTTGTTTCTTCGCTTTTTTCCATTTCCAGAATAAGAAAACCGCTAATGCGCCAACAAGGATATAAATCACAAGCTGACCTTTTTGAATTTGCTCGTGTAACCAATCTAAATTTTTCGCACCAAATTCGCCAAGATAAACCCAAATTGGTACGGAAATAATCGCAGCACAGAAATCAATTAATACAAAGCGGGTGTAGCTGACGCGGCGGGTAATGCCAGATACCATATAAATTGGTGCGCGTAAACCAGGTAAGAAACGAGCCACAAATAGAACACGGTTGCCGTATTGGTCAAACTTTTCACGAACCATTTTGAGGCGTTCTAAGGTGACTAGTTTACGCATTGGACGAAAACGCAAAAATACGCGTACCGTAAATGCGGCCAAGCCAGTACATGGTTGAATCACCGGCAAGTACGCCAATCATACTCACAACTAACATTAAGTGGGAATTGACACTTTCAGGATAGAGGCCAGCAATCACACCGCCGGAAACAAGCGTGATATCTTCTGGAATGGGTACACCAAAGCCACAAATAATCAGAACAAATAGCACCGCCCAATAACCGTAATCGGTAAAAAAAGCTGATAAGAAATTCCATTTGAAACCCACTTACAATCAGTTAGTTAAAATTAATTAAAAATTGGGGCTTATTTTTAATCGCTTTGCCTTGAAAAAGCCTAGAAAAAAATTTGCTGTGTAAATTTGCATTGTGGGGGCTGAATATTTTATAATCCGTCGCTCTCAAAGTTTGTCTTTGAGCAAATTTAGGAAAAATTGCTGGGTCGCCTGCAATTTTTTTATTTTTAAACTTTTAATCAAGAGAACATTAAAATGGCATTTAAATTTAACGCTGAAGTTCGTCAAGCGCAAGGTAAGGGTGCGAGCCGCCGCCTGCGTCACAACGGTCAAATCCCTGCAATCATTTATGGTGGCAGCGAAGCACCTGTTTCAATCATCTTAAATCACGATGAATTAAACAACGCACAAGCTCACGATTCTTTCTATAGCGATGTAATCACTTTGGTGGTTGAAGGTAAAGAAGTTGCAGTGAAAGTTCAAGCAATGCAACGTCACCCATTCAAACCAAAAATTGGTTCACATTGACTTCAAACGTGCTTAATTTTTAGCTTGTGATAAGAACACCAATAATGATGAGTTATTGGTGTTTTTTCTTTTCGGGCAAAGTGCGGTCAAATTCGAAATCGTTTTAGGAGTATTTTCCAATGAAGATAGCCTTAGGCATTGAATATAACGGAAAACAGTATTGCGGCTGGCAGCGACAAGAGAAAGTGCGTAGCGTACAAGAAGAATTAGAAAAAGCGTTATCTTTTTGTGGCAAATGAAAAAAATTGAAGTGTTTTGTGCGGGCAGAACAGACTCTGGTGTGCATGGCACGGGGCAAGTCGTGCATTTTGAAACCACAGCAGTTCGTCCTGAAAAAGCTTGGGCATTTGGTACCAATGCAAATTTACCTGATGACATTTCAGTGAGTTGGGCAAAAGTGGTGGATGATGAATTTCATGCTCGTTTCTCGGCAACCGCGCGTCGCTATCGTTATATTTTTGTATTGTAATAAATTGCGTTCAGCCATTTTGCCGGAAGGAATTACCCATTGCCATTTAGATTTAGACGAAAAGAAAATGCACCAAGCGGGGCAGTTTTTATTGGGCGAAAATGATTTTTCGTCTTTCCGTGCGGCACAGTGTCAATCAAATACCCCTTGGCGAAATGTGCATCATTTAAATGTGGTGCGAAAAGGGCAGTACATTATTGTGGATATTCAAGCCAATGCTTTTGTGCATCATATGGTACGCAACATCGTGGGAAGCCTGATTGAAGTCGGTGCCGGTAATCAACCTGTTGAGTGGATGAAATGGTTGTTAGAGCAAAAAGATCGTAAATTAGCTGCTCCAACAGCGAAACCCGAAGGCTTATATTTAGTCAATGTCATTTACCCTGAAAAATTTGCGATTCCACAGAAAAATTTAGGGCCGTTGTTTTTAGAAGATAATCTCATCTGACTAGCAAATTTCGCTAAATTATGATTAAATACGCAAACTTTTCTAGTTAATAAAAAAGGTAAAAAATGAGCTGGATTGATAAAATTTTTAGCAAAGGAACCTCTTCCTCTACATCACGTAAAGCAAACGTGCCAGAAGGGGTTTGGACGAAATGTACCTCTTGCGAACAAGTCCTTTACGGCGAAGAAGTAAAACGTAATTTACATGTTTGCCCAAAATGCGGCCATCATATGCGCATTGATGCTCGTGAGCGCCTTTTAGCCTTATTAGATGAAGGTTCAAGCCAAGAATTATCAGCTGATTTAGAACCAAAAAGATATTCTTAAATTTAAAGATTTAAAAAATATAAAGATCGTATTACTGCTGCACAAAAAGAAACGGGTGAAAAAGATGCTTTAATCACAATGACGGGTACACTTTACAACATGCCTGTAGTTGTTGCTGCATCTAACTTCAGTTTCATGGGCGGTTCAATGGGCTCTGTTGTGGGTTCAAAATTTGTGAAAGCGGCAGAAAAAGCAATTGAATTAAACTGTCCATTTGTGTGTTTCTCTGCAAGTGGCGGTGCGCGTATGCAAGAAGCCCTTTTCTCATTAATGCAAATGGCGAAAACCAGTGCGGTGTTAGCAAAAATGCGTGAAAAAGGTGTGCCGTTTATTTCTGTATTAACGGATCCAACATTAGGTGGTGTTTCTGCAAGCTTTGCGATGTTAGGTGATGTGAACATTGCTGAACCAAAAAGCATTAATCGGTTTTTGCAGGCCCACGTGTTATTGAACAAACTGTACGTGAAAAAAATTACCGGAAGGCTTCCAACGTAGTGAATTCTTACTTGAGAAAGGGGCGATTGATATGATCGTGAAACGTTCAGAAATGCGTTCAACCCTTGGAAACCTTTTAAGCAAACTCACCAATCAACCTTCACCTTTTGTTGAAGTAGAAGTTGTTGAACATGAGTAATACAATGAATTTAAAAGCCACTTCGCCACTCGCTGAGTGGCTTTCTTATTTGGAAAACAGTCATTTCAAAGCGATTGATTTAGGGCTAGATCGTATTAAATCCGTGGCAGAAGAATTGGATCTTTTAAATCCCGCACCTTATGTGATCACGGTGGGGGGCACCAATGGTAAAGGAACAACTTGCCGTTTGCTTGAAACCATTTTGTTAAATTACGGCTTGCGTGTGGGGGTGTATTCTTCCCCCCATTTATTACGTTATAACGAACGTGTTCGTATTCAAAATCAAGACTTGCCGGATGAAATGCATACCGCTTCTTTTGATTTTATCGAAAAGCATAAAACGCAATCCCTCACTTATTTTGAATTTAGCACATTGTCGGCTTTGCATTTATTTAAACAAGCGAAGCTTGATGTCGTGATTTTAGAAGTAGGGCTTGGTGGACGCTTAGACGCAACAAATATTGTTAATAATGATCTGGCGGTTATCACCAGTATTGATATTGATCATACGGATTTTCTAGGTTCAACTCGCGAAGAAATTGGCTTTGAAAAAGCGGGTATTTTTCGTGTGAATAAACCGGTTGTGATTGGCGAACCCAATGTCCCGCAACCTATGCTAGAACAAGCGGAGAAGTTACATTGCCACGTTTCACGTCGAGATGTCACTTGGTCGTTTAAAGCCAATGAGCAAACTTGGATGTGGCAGAGTAATAAAGTGCGGTTAGAAAATCTGCCGTTTTGCCAAATTCCATTAGCCAATGCGGCAACAGCTTTGGCTACCGTTGAACAGCTGCCTTTTGATATTTCTGTCGATACCATTAAACGTTCATTAATTGAAGTGGAATTGGTTGGTCGTTTTCAGCAATTGAAAGGTAATCAGTTAGAAAAGCTGGCAGAACGCTTGAATGTATCCTATTCACAGCTTCCAAAAGTGATCATCGATGTGGGGCATAATCCTCATGCGGCAAAATATTTAGCCGAAAAATTGACCGCACTTAAAACACAAATTTCAGGGCGTATTATTGCTGTTTGCGGAATGTTAAAAGATAAAGATGCCGAGTCGGTGTTTACTCAGCTTATTTCCGTTATTGACCAATGGCATTGTGTAACACTAGGCGGTTACCGTGGTCAATCGGGTGATGACTTAAATGCAAAATTAACATCAGTTTACCCATCAGCAAAAAGTGTTTCTGAAGATTCTGTAGCTGAAGGTGTGCAAAGTGCGGTTAAAAATGCCGATAAAAATGATATTGTACTGGTATTTGGATCCTTCCACACCGTAGGGGAATTTTTAGAATATTTGGTTTAATGGATATGAAAAAAATAATAAAGGCTGACAAAATGTCAGCCTTTCTTTTTATATTTTATTAGTGAAGGTATTTAACAAGATTTAAGAACATTTTTTTAAAAATACCATTATTTAATAAGTCAATAAAGAACGCCCCTACCATTGGTACGATTAAGAAGGCTTTGTGAGAAGGTCCGAAACGACTAGTAATCGCTTGCATGTTAGCAACGGCTGTTGGTGTTGCACCCTAGACCGAAAACCACAGTGACCCGCACTTAATACAATCGCATCATAATCTTTACCCATCATACGGTATGTGACGTAGATGGCGAAGAAAGCCATGAAGATAACTTGAACCGCTAAAATAATGAGTACATCTGCTGCAAGACCTACCAATTCCCAAAGCTTGAGAGACATTAAGGCAATGGCTAAGAAGATAGATAAACCTACACTACCTAATACGTCAATCGCTGAATCGGCGACTTGGAATTTGAATAAATTGGTTAAGCTGTTACGAATAATTACCCCAGTAAATAAACACCATATGAATGTTGGTAATTGCATTTGTGTACCTTTTGTTAAGCCATCTAAATATTGACCGATGAGTAAACATAAAGAAAGCATTGCAATGGTTTCAATGATTGAGCGCGCATTGATTTTACGTTTGTAAGTCGGGTGCTCAAATGCCTCTTGTACATCATCTACGTCATCATTCTCAGGGTTTTCACCTTGTTTTTGACGATTTAATAAATAACGAGATACTGGACCACCTAAGACACCACCGAAGACTAAACCGAATGTGGCACATGCCATAGCAATTTCTGTTGTAGCAGGCAGGTTAAATTCTTTGGTGAATGTTTCAGCCCAAGCTGCACCTGTACCATGACCACCGGTTAGGGTGACAGAACCTGCAAGTAAACCGTAAGCAGGATCGATGCCTAATAATTGAGTGCCTAAAATACCGATGACATTTTGGCAAACAATGAGTATTCCAGCAGCGAATAAGAAGATAACTAATGGTTTTCCGCCTTTAATTAAGCGAGAAAAGTTTGCACTTAAGCCGATAGAGGAGAAGAATACCAACATCATAGATGTTTGTAAGCTTTTCTCAAAGGTAAATGAAGTGCCGTTTACTTTGTATAAAATGGTTAATGCAATAGCCACAATAAAGCCACCAACAACAGGCTCAGGGATGTTGAATGTTTGTAAAACGCGAATACGCTTTACTAGAAAATAACCGAGTAATAATACAAAGCTTGCTAAAGCAAGAGTTTGATAGGTATCAAAAACAATATTCACGAAATATCCTCCTATTTAGTTTGGTTTCGAGAATCCTTATGAGTTGTGTTCGGGTTCAACTACCACAATATCAACATTGCTATGTAATCCACGTGGTAATTGAGAGCCTTTTCTGCCGCGTTCCGCACGGAATTTTTGCAGATCTTCCGGTTTTAATGTGATTTTTCGTTTACCGGAATGGAACTCAAGGCTGGCTTGCTCTGAAATTAAGAACAATTTCACCAATAATTCTGACCGCGCTTTTGCATTCGCTGCTGGAATACTGATGATTTTGTTGCCTTTCCCTTTTGATAATGCCGGTAAATCTCGTACCGGAAAAATCAGCATTCGACCCGCTGAAGTGAGGGACACAAGAAGTGAGGCCGACTCGGAAAGTTTCTCAGGTTTCAAGACTTTCGCATTTTCTGGCAAAGAAATCAAGGCTTTTCCTGCTTTATTGCGTGCAATTAAATCTTCAAATTTGCAAATAAAACCGTATCCTGCATCTGATGCCATCAATAATTCTTGTTTTTCAGGTTCCATAATAACCTGTTCAATCGTCGCACCGGCCGGTAATGTGAGTTTACCAGTGAGAGGTTCACCTTGTGAACGCGCAGAAGGTAGGCTTAATGGATCTAAAGCGTAGCTACGACCGGTACTATCAATAAAGATCACTGGTTGATTGCTTTTACCGCAAGCGTGAGCAAGATATTTATCACCTGCTTTATAGCTTAATCCTGCCGGATCAATATCATGACCTTTTGCACAGCGTACCCAGCCCATTTCAGATAATATGACGGTAACAGGTTCTGCTGGGGTCATTTCACTTTCAGAAATGGCTTTCGCTTCTTCACGCTCAACTAATTGAGACATTCTAGGGCTGGCGTATTTTTTCGCATCTTCTTGAATTTCTTTTTTGATCAAGGTATTTAAGCGACGCTCAGATCCTAAAATTAACTCTAAATTTGACCGCTCTTCTTCGAGTTTATCTTTTTCAGCTTGTAATTGATGTTCTTCTAATTTAGCTAAATGGCGCAAACGCAAGTTTAAAATGGCTTCTGCCTGTTCATCACTTAAGTTGAAAACGAGCCATTAAAACTTGTTTAGGTTCGTCTTCTGTGCGAATAATCTCAATGACTTCATCAATATTGAGGAAAGCAATCATCAAGCCATCTAAAATGTGTAAACGAGCGAGTACTTTATCTAAACGATGTTGTAAACGACGCGTCACGGTAGTACGACGGAATGTCAGCCATTCGGTGAGAACTTGAAGTAAGCCTTTCACGGCGGGTTTATGATCAAGCCCGATCATATTCATATTCACACGATAGCTTTTTTCAAGATCGGTCGTCGCAAATAAATGCGCCATCAAGGCATCCGTGTCAACGCGATTTGAACGCGGAACAAGCACGATACGCACAGGATTTTCATAATCTGCTTCATCACGAATATCTTCCACCATTGGCAATTTTTTCGCCGTCATTTGCTCAGCGATTTGTGCAATGATTTTAGAGGGTGAAGATTGATGAGGAAGTGCACTAATGATGATTTCACCGTCTTCTTTATGCCATGTTGCTCGCATCTTGATGGAGCCACGACCAGTTTCGTACATTTTGCGAATATCATCTTTTGGCGAAATAATTTCCGCTTCAGTTGGGAAATCTGGCCCTTGAATGATATTGAGTACATCATCTAATCCTGCTTTTGGATTATCTAATAGTAGGACAGCGGCATCCGCCACTTCATTAATATTGTGTGGTGGAATATCGGTTGCCATCCCGACGGCAATCCCGGTGGTGCCGTTTAACAGAATATGAGGCAAACGTGCAGGCAAATATTGAGGTTCTTCTAAAGTACCATCAAAGTTTGGTTGGAAATCAACAGTACCTTGACCTAATTCAGATAATAGAATTTCAGAGATTTTGGATAAGCGAGATTCTGTATAACGCATCGCCGCGAATGATTTAGGATCATCTGGCGCCCCCCAGTTTCCTTGCCCATCCACTAAAGGATAACGGTAAGAAAAAGGCTGAGCCATTAATACCATGGCTTCATAACAAGCGGAGTCACCATGTGGGTGGAATTTACCTAACACATCACCGACGGTACGGGCGGATTTTTTAAATTTCGCCGCAGCATTTAAACCTAATTCAGACATTGCATAGATAATACGACGTTGAACGGGCTTTAATCCATCGCCAATAAAAGGCAAAGCACGATCCATGATGACGTACATTGAATAATTAAGATAAGCCTTTTCTGTAAAGGTGCGAAGTGGCATCTGCTCGATGCCTTCGTAGTTAATATTGCTCATATTCTTCTAATTTATTTTCTTGTTGCACCGGAATTCTCATCAGAATGTTCGTGATGAGAATGTCCCATATCCATTCCTTTGTGACTGTCAATTTCGTAAGGAACGGGTTGTGGTTTTTGTGGGTTAGCTTCTTTAAAGGCTTCGTCTTTTAGTTTTCCAGAATAAATATTCGGATTTTTTTCACCTTCAACCACAATATGTCCCATTGTGCCTTTATTTACTGCGCGGAAAAATGGAGTGATCCATAAAGACATAAGTGCCAGGTACATCAATTCGAGTTTCCACCATGGTGGCGCTACCGGATGGAATCAATGTAGTTTGAACATTGTGATTAATAAGCGTACCACCTTCCACATACACATTGTCAAATACTGCACCGATTAAGTGGAAAGAAGAGCATAAATTCGGCCCAGCATTTCCTACGAATAGACGAATGGTTTCACCGGTTTTCGCTTTTAAGGCATTTTCATCCATGGTTGAACCAACTTTGCCGTTGAAGAGGACATATTCAGGGCGCTCATCAATGGCTTTTTTCATACTGAACGGTTGCAAGCCAGGATCGCCAAATTCACCTTTGGTATAGAATTCACTTTGCATAATGTAAAATTCACGATCTACTTTTGGTAAGCCTTCTTTCGGCTCAACTAAAACTAAACCATACATTCCTTTAGCAAGGTGAATATCCACAGGCTGGCTACCGCAGTGGTATAAATAAATACCCGAACGTAGTGCTCTAAATTGGAAGGTGGATGTCCGAGTTGGTGGGGTTTCACTTGCTATTGCCCCTCCCATTGGTACAGGTGCTGCATGGAAATCAAGACTATGTGGCATCATGGAACTTGCTGAGTTGGAAAGTTGAACTTCTACCATATCACCTTCGCGTACACGAATAAATGGTGCAGGCACGCTACCGTTTAATGTCCAAAATTTAAATTGCACGCCATCCATTAAATCCATAATTTGTTCAAGTGCGGTTAGTTTCACCACGACTTTTGCCGGATAGTTACGTTCAATCGGTTTTGGTACATTGGGCGCGAGCGTCAATTCTGCTTCAATCTCAGGTAAATTTTCAACTGCAGTAGCTGTCACATTTGAGGCTTTTTCTTCCGCTTGAGCAGAAGGAATAAGGCTAAAACCTGCACCTAATGTAATCGTTGCTAAGCCTAATGCGCTGTTTCTAAAAAAATCTCGACGTTGTTCGTTCATGATTGACCTCGAATACTTAAACTATTAAATCCACTTGATCGCCATTAGTTTGCAACCAATTTTTGCGATCTTCTGCCCGTTTTTTAGCGAGTAACATATCCATTAATTCTAATGTCGCTGCGCCTTGATCTTCCTCAAGATCGTAAGTTAATTGAACTAATCGGCGAGTATTCGGATCCATGGTGGTTTCACGTAATTGTGACGGATCCATTTCACCCAAACCTTTGAATCGTTGTACGTTTAAAGTGCCTTTTTTACCTTTAAACGTTCTAAAATGGCTTCTTTCTCATTTTCATCAAGGGCATAAAACACTTCTTTGCCTAAGTCGATACGATAGAGTGGTGGCATTGCCACATAGACATGCCCATCTTGCACTAATTTCGGAAAATGACGTAAAAAGAGGGCGCAGAGTAGGGTAGCAATATGTAAACCATCGGAGTCCGCATCGGCTAAAATACAGACTTTCCCGTAACGAAGTTGAGATAAGTCTTCATTATCAGGATCAATACCTAGTGCCACAGCAATATCATGAATTTCTGTTGAGCCAAGTACTTGATCGCTAGCGACTTCCCAAGTGTTTAAGATTTTTCCGCGTAACGGCAGGATCGCTTGATATTCACGGTCTCGAGCCTGTTTGGCTGAGCCGCCCGCAGAGTCACCTTCGACTAAGAATAATTCGGTTTTTTCTAAATTTTGTGATGCGCAATCTGCCAATTTACCCGGTAGAGCAGGACCGCTGACTAATTTTTTACGGACGACTTTTTCGCAGCATTTAAACGACGTTGTGCAGAACTGATCGCCATTTCAGCTAAGCGATCCGCATCTTGTACGTTTTGGTTTAGCCATAAACTGAAGGCATCTTTTAAAACACCCGCAACAAAGACCGCACTTTGACGAGAAGATAAACGTTCTTTCGTTTGCCCTGCAAATTGGGCATCCTGCATTTTGAGTGAAAGAATGTAAGCACAGCGATCCCAAATGTCGTCTGCGGTTAATTTCACACCGCGTGGTAATTTATTGCGGAATTCACAATATTCAGTCATGGCATTAAGCAAGCCTTGGCGAAGACCATTTACGTGTGTTCCGCCTTGTACCGTTGGAATCAGGTTTACATAGCTTTCTGCAATCAGTTCACCACCTTCCGGTAACCATAATAATGCCCAGCTTACTGCTTCGGTGGAGCCTTTAAATTCACCGACAAAAGGTTTTTCAGGCAAGGTTTCAAAACCATTCACTGCTTCGGTTAAGTAATCCGATAAACCATCTTGATAACACCACACATCTTCGGTGTTATTCACTTTATCGACAAATTTAATCTCTAAGCCTGAACAAAGCACCGCTTTCGCACGCAATAAGTGGCGTAAACGACTAACAGAAAAATTCTTGCTATCAAAATATTTTGGATTTGGTTTGAAGTGAACGGTGGTACCGGTTGTACGTCTGCCACAAGTCCCGATGACTTCTAATTCTTCTACTTTTACGCCATTTTCAAAGGCAATTTTATACACTTCGCCGTTACGCTTAATTTGAATATCAACACGTTCAGAAAGGGCATTCACGACAGATATTCCCACCCCGTGTAAGCCACCTGCAAATTCATAGTTTTTATTCGAGAACTTACCGCCAGCATGAAGTTTGGTTAAGATCACTTCGACACCAGAAACCCCTTCAGTTGGGTGAATATCTACCGGCATTCCACGACCATTATCAATGACTTCAAGTGATTGATCAGCATGTAAAATTACTTCAACTTTGGTGGCAAAACCCGCAAGAGCTTCATCCACACTGTTATCAATAACTTCTTGAGCAAGGTGATTTGGACGGGTGGTGTCCGTGTACATGCCGGGGCGAATTTGCACCGGTTCGAGATCTTTAGAACCGTAATTTCTTGAGCAGAATAATTTGTAGTCATTTTTAAAATTAGTTACTTATTTATAAAAAAATTAGCATGATTTTTATCAAAAAAATGACGCGTTGATAAAATCAAAGATGAGAAAAAGGGAAGAATACTACATTATTTAAAAAGTGCGGTCAAAATTTGACGTGAATTTTGACCGCACTTTGATTCATTTGAACCTATTTAATCTGCTATAGATTGAGTTATCTCAATACTAAGCTTTTGCTTTTGTGGCTAAATATTCCTGTAACCCTTTATCTCTCAATTTGCAGCTCGGGCATTCTCCGCAACCTCCTTCAACACCTTCGTAGCAAGTGTGAGTGTGCTGACGAATATAATCTAACGCACCTAATTCATCGGCTAATGCCCAAGTTTGTGCTTTGGTGAGATACATTAGCGGTGTTTTTAAATTGAACGGATAATCCATGGCTAAATTGAGGGTGACATTCATGGATTTAACAAAAACATCACGACAATCCGGATAGCCACTGAAATCCGTTTCACATACACCAGTGATAATATCGTGGATTTCTTGTCCTTTTGCATAAATTGCCGCATATAATAAGAAGAGTGCATTTCGTCCATCCACAAAGGTATTAGGTAATTCACCGTCTTTTTGCTCGATGTTTGTGTTTGCATCCATTAAAGCATTATGAGTGATAGATTTAATAACGGATGTATCAATCAACGTTTGTTTTACGCCGAGATCTTTCGCTATCCAACGCGCTTTTTCTAATTCAATTGCGTGGCGCTGGCCGTATTGAAAGGTGACGGCTTCGACATTTTCTACGCCATATTCAGCAATAGCTTGAATTAAACAGGTTGTGGAGTCTTGTCCACCAGAGAAGATCACAAGGGTTTTACGATTGTGATTAGGATTTGAAATATTCATAGGGTACCTAGTTTTTTTATGTAGGAGGTTTGCGAACTACAAGTTAAAAATGAGGCGCTATTGTAGAAGCTAGGCATGAATTTTGCAAGAAATCAGCTAATTTAAGCAGTAAGCAGGAAAAGTTAATAAAAGTTATGATACAATTTTGGCAAGTCAGTTTAAAAAGGTAAACATAATGAAAAAAATTACTTCTTATTATTATTGGTGCATTAGTGATTTCAGCTTGTGCAAATAAAGACGTTTATTTTAATGGTTCAGAAGGATCGCATTCAGGCATGAAATTTGATAAAGACACTCGTCATTGGGGCGTTAATCAATAATTGTTTTGATAAAAGAAAAGCCATACAGTTGTATGGCTTTTTTGTTAAATCACTTCTTCTTGGCAATGTGGGCAAGTCATTAAATGCTCTTCATTATTATGCACAATATAATGGCCCATTTTTTTCGCTTTGGTATCAAGATATTTGGTGTTGTAACGGTTTTCCCCTACATTCAATGGTACACGTTCCACGATATTAATACCCGCTTTTTTCATGGTTTCTACTTTTTGTGGGTTGTTTGTCATCAAGCGAACTTGCTTCACACCTAATAATTCAAACATATCGGCACACACATTAAAGTTACGTTCATCAGCTTTAAAACCTAATGCAAGGTTGGCTTCAATTGTGTCCATTCCTTGATCTTGTAATGCATAAGCGCGAATTTTATTGATTAAACCAATGCCTCGGCCTTCTTCTCGGTGGTAAATCAATACGCCACGACCTTCTTCACTAATTTGACGCAATGCAGCTGCAAGCTGAAAACCACAATCACATTTTAAACTATGTAATGCATCGCCTGTTAGACATTCAGAATGAATGCGGGCGAGCACAGGCTCATCTTGGTTTGAAATATCACCCATCACTAACGCGACATGTTCTTTTTTTGTATCGGGAAATTCAAATCCGACCATTTTAAATATGCCATATTCGGTAGGCAAATTGGCTTGAGCAACCAGTTGGATTTTTGACATAACTTATCCTTTTTCAACTTTATTTTGCTAAAATGTGCACTTTATTTTTATTATCAAGAGGCAACAATGTTTAAAAGGCTGTCATTATATACGTTATTTCTTTGTCTTGTACCATTTTTTGTTTGGGGTTTTGCTTATCATTGGCATGGAAACAACCAATTAATGGAATGGGATTATTGGCTTTATCTTTTAACCGAAACCGGTAGTGTGCCTTATGCTTTAATTACCTGTGGTGTGTTTGCTTTACTTTTCCGTTTTCTTTTTGAAAATCGTAAACAGTGGATTATGGGCGTGATTGTAATGGGCTTGTCGGTATTATCTACACAAGTGATTAAAACGGGCTTAAAAACGGTTTTTGCTGAGCCGCGTCCTTTCACTGTCTATTTAGCGGAAAAAACAGAAAGCACTACAGATGCTTTTTATCATCAAGATCGTTTAGAACGTGCAAAATTAGTGGATAAATTCTATTCCACACAAGCCGATACACCTGCCTGGTTAAAAGCGCATTATGAAGATGAAACGGGTTATTCTTTTCCATCAGGGCATTCTATTTTCGCAGCGACTTGGCTTATGTTAGCCGTAGGGTTTAGCCAATTATTGGGCAATCGTTCTTTTAAAGCGGAATTGCTTATTGGAGCGATGACAATTTGGGGCGTATTAATGTTGATTAGTCGAGTGCGTTTAGGTATGCATTACCCAATTGATCTATTGATTGCAATAATTTCAGCATGGGCTGTACATATTATTATTTTCAGTTTTTACAAAGGAAAAAATATCTTTTCTACAAATAAAGAAGTAGATAATTAAATTAGCAAACGTTTTTCCTTTTTATTGTTTAACTGTTTGGTAATGATTGCTAATTAAATATTTGATCAGGAAATGTATATTAAAAAAATTTATTTTTGGAATGTAATGTAAAAGAAATGTAAATGTTGGTAAATTAGATGTTATTGGTGGCTAATTGATCTATAATCCCCCCGCGAATAATGATGAGTTATTTGTAATTTAACAAATTTTAGCAATATTTTTTTATGATTTTTAATTTTATAAGGATGAATTAAATGAACAGGATTTTTAAGGTAATTTGGTGTAGTTCAAGCCAAGTATGGGTCGCTGTATCTGAATTATCAAAAGTAAAACCGGTGTCTTCAGTTTCTAGCGTGAAGAAAACCTCTTCAGCCGTTTCAACGTTATTAAAAACAACCGCACTTGCGATACCCTTTGCGTTATCACCACTTGCAGCACATGCGTATGTGGCAATTGGTTCAACAAACTATGCTGGCTATGCAATTACTTCTGATGGTGCGAGTGCTGCACCAAGTTACGGTGCAGATCAAACCTGGGCATACGATTATAAAAACCCAGGTAATAGATCTTACGATAATGCAAATGGCTCAAGTAATAGACAAGATTCTTATGCAAATAATGGGGCATATGCAGAAGGGATTGCAATAGGTAAAAAAATACTGCAGTACAAAGTTCAAGAGGTGCCTCTGATGGTATTGCTATTGGTGATTTTGCAAAAGCTACAGGTGGTTTGGCTACATCAATTGGTGCGTTTTCTCATGCTGAAACAACAGGCTCTACCGCTATTGGTACAGCTTCACGTGCAGCAGGATTTTAACTCTTTAGCAATGATGCGTCAATCTGCAGCAATTGGTGATTACTCTGCAGCTATTGGTTCCGTAGCATATGCAAAAGGTGCGGCTAGTTTTGCATTTGGTGCATCCGCTACTGCAAATGGAGATCAATCAATTGCAATTGGTAATACAGCGCCTCAAACATTAAATGGTTTACCTGGTGAAGGTGAGGCAAGAAGAACTAGATATGATGGTGAGAATAATACCCAAACAAATGGTGCTCGTTCCGTTGCAATTGGTACAGGGGCTAAAACCAATGGTGATGACTCTTTTGCTTTTGGTTCTCTTGCAAAAAAACTGGTGAATTTTATCTTGGTAAAGATGCTTATATTGAAGGAAATGTAACTCGTCCAAACACACCCTGCTGCGAAAAGCGATTGCATTCGGTACAAGTTCATCAGCATCGGGCAATAAATCTATTGCATTTGGTTATAATGCATTAGGTGGTAGCGAGAATTCTATTGCATTTGGTGTAGACGCTAAAGCTCATAAAAAAGATGCGATTGCATTTGGTAATAGTGCTAATGCAAGCGAAGCAAACTCAATTGCATTTGGTGCTAATTCACAAGCTTTACATGAAAATGTAATCACTATTGGTAAGGATTCTAAAGCAACTAAAAAAGGTGCAATGACTATCGGTGAAAGCGCACAATCTAATGCAAATAACTCATTGGCTTTAGGTAATGGCACCATTATCAATCAAGAAGACATCAAAAATAAAAATGCAAAATATACGAATGATGGCTTTGAAATTGAAAACGGTGTAGTTGCGATTGCAAATAAAGGTAAAGAGCGTCGTTTAGTGAATCTTGCTGCAGGTCGTGAAGATACTGATGCGGTAAATGTTAAACAATTATCTGAAGTAAATGATAATCTTGCGAAATCTATCGCAGGACCAACTTACAATGGTTATACCGTTGATGGTAATGGTCGATACACCTATAAAGCGCCTGATTTTAAAATTAAGAATCAAACACTTCACACTGTAAAAGAAGCAGTTGAATTGGCACAAACTAACTATGTGAGTGTTAATGCAGATAAAACTAAGCAAACAGATGCAGACAGCAATTATGACAACCTTGGTGCAAAAGCGGCTGGCTCTATTGCATTAGGTGAATTTACAGGAACAAGTGCAACCGCAACAGATTCTATTGCGATTGGTCATAATACAAAAGTAAATGGTCAAAACACTGTTGCAATCGGTGCCAATATTACTGCTGTGACGAATGGCTCAGTTATTTTAGGTGATAGCTCAAAAGCAGATGGTTCTCATGCAACTGAAACTGTAGCAAGTAAAAAAATAGAAATTGATGGTCACACTTATACTTTTGAAGGTAAAGCAAAAGATGCAGGTCGTTTTGTTAGTGTGGGTGAAAAAGGCAACGAGCGTCAAATTAAAAATGTAGCTGCAGGTCATGTAGAAGCTGATTCAACAGATGCGATTAATGGTTCTCAATTATATGCCGTAGCATCACGTGTTGAGCAAGGCTGGAAAATTACAGCAGCGCAAACAGGTACCGGTGAAGTAAGCGGTAATGCTGAGAAAAAAGTTGCAATGGGTGATACCGTTACATTTACAGCTGGAAATAACATTAAGATTACTCAAAATGAGAAAAACTTAACCGTTGCAACAAAAGAAAATGTCACTTTCACGAATGTCACTACTGGCAATACTTCTTTAGATGATAAAGGCTTAACTATTAAAAATGGTCCAAGCGTAACTAAAGATGGCATTAATGCTGGCGATAAGAAAATTACTAATGTATCAAACGGTACAATTTCTGCAGACAGTAAAGATGCCGTAAATGGTTCACAGCTTCATGCAACTAACCAAAATGTGACTAACAATGCGAATAATATCGCAAATAATGCACAAAACATTACTAAAAATGCGCAAAATATCACCAAGAATGCAGAGAATATTGCTAAAGGTTTAAACTTTAAAGGTGATAATGCAGATGTAACAGTAAATCGTCAATTAGGCGAAACATTAAATGTCACTGGTGGTGCTGATAAAAACAATCTATCTGATAACAATATTGGTGTTATTGGTGAGAGCAATCCAAGTGCTGCTACAGGTGGTTTAGCAATTAAATTAGCAAAAGATCTTAAAGGTTTAAACAGTGTTGAAACCAAACAGATTAAACTTGGCGATAACAGTAGTAATACCACAATTAAATACGAGGGTGATCGTATTAAATATGGCGATAAAACTGTTGCTAATTTAGATGATGAAAAACATATTACTAATACTACTTATGCAGTAGGTAACGATGGTAATGTAAGTTTAACTTACACAGATGGTAAAGGTAATGTTGTTAATGGTATGACAGCAACGATTACTGGTGTGGCTAAAAATGATCTTTCTAACATCAATAAAGCAGGTGAAACGAAGATCCAAAACTTAGCGAAAGATGCTATTGGTATGGAAAATGGTGAAAATACAGTGGCATCACACCGTGATGTAAATGGTGTTAAAACCTTCAAAGTTGATGTTAAAGGTGATTTAGCTAACATTACTTCAATCACTGGTGGTGCAAATACGGGTAAAGTTGAATTTGCAGGTGATCAAGTTGTTAATGTTGCAGGTGATAACCCAATTAAATTGGATGCAAAAACAGGTGATATTACTGGTTTAACCAATAAAACCCTTGATAAGGCTGATTTCGGTAAGAAAGGCCGTGCAGCGACTGAAGAACAATTGAAGATTGTTAATGATAGCAAAATTGGTGATAACAACATCCGTTTAGCAGGTAATTCAGGTAAAACAGCAGATCAAAAACTCTCTAAACAAGATGGTATTGAATTTAATGTTGTAGGTGGTGATAACGCTAAATATGTGACCACAACCGCAGCAGGTGCAAATGTAACTGTTGATTTGACCCAAGATACCAAAAGACAAGATTGATAATGCAGCAAATAAAGATCTAAGCAATATCACTAACGAAGGTAAGAAAGTGATTACTGGTTTAGGTACGATTGTTGAAGCGGCAGACAGTTCAGTGACTGTAACGAATTCAACAGATGCTGTAGGTCGTACGACATACAAAGTAAAAGCAAATGTACCGGGAGCTGATGCATTTAATATTAAATACAAAGCAAATGGTGCAAATGACCAAACTGTTGCATTAACTGAAGGTTTAGATTTCACAAATGGTAACTTCACGACAGCATCAGTAGCTGCAAATGGTGTGGTTAAATACGATGTGAAGACTGGTAATATCACAAATGGTGTAGATGGTAAAACAGGCGTTGATGGTAATGATGGCTTAGCAACTGTGAAAACTGTCGTTGAAGCAATCAATAACAGTGGTTGGTTAGCGAATGCAACTAAATCAACAGGTGAACTTGATGGCACATCAACCGCAACGAAAGTGAAACCGGGTGCAGTTGTAAACTTTGATGCTGGTAAAAACTTAACCGTTAAACAACAAATTAATGGTGATAACCATACTTATACTTATTCATTAAGCAAAGATATTGAAGTTGAAAATGTTGTTGTTACCGGTAAAGATGGTAAAGACGGCAAAATCGGCTTAAATGGTAAAGATGGTACTAATGGTAAAAATGGTACAAACCGTGTAGATATCCAAGTTGAGAAAGGTGTCGATGGTGTTGAAGGTAAAAATGGTGCAGATGGCATCTCTCGTGTTGTTTACGAAGATGGCAAAGGCAAACATACTATTGCAACCATGGAAGACGGTTTGAAATTTAAAGGTGATGACAGCACTGTTATTGCTAAGAAATTAAATGAGCAGTTAGATATTATTGGTGGTGCAAATAAAACAGACTTAACTGACAACAATATCGGTGTAAATCACGATAATGGTAAGTTAAAAGTTCAATTAGCGAAAAACTTGAACTTAACTGATACTGGTTCAATTAAGTTTGGTGATAACAACCTAAACATCAACAAAGATGGTTTAACAATTAACAATGGTCCAAGTGTGACTAAAGACGGTATCAATGCAGGTAATAAAGCAATCACAAATGTGACAGCCGGTACAAATGCAACTGATGCTGTGAATGTTAGCCAATTAAATGCAGTGAAAGCGGCTGAACGTCATATTAAACCAGGCGAGTATGCAGTAGATAACAGCGGCAACGTAACCATGACTTATTTAGATGGTAATGGCCAAGATGTTACAAATGAAAAAGCGGTTATCACAGGCGTGGCTAAAAATGACTTAAGTAATATCACTAACGAAGGTAAAAAAGTGATTACTGGCTTAGGTACTGTAGTTAAGCAAGGCGATAATGTTACAGTTACCGAGGAAACAGATTCTACTACAGGTCAAAAAACCTATACTGTCAGCACCTCTAAACAAAACTTAGGTGATGCAGAATTAGCATATAAATCTAATGGTGATGCTACAACTAAGAAAACAGTTAAAGTATCTGATGGTTTAGATTTCACAAACGGTAACTTCACGACAGCATCAGTGGATGAAAATGGTGTGGTTAAATACGATGTAAACGTTGGTGAGATCGAAAACGGTGCAAATGGTAAAGATGGCAAACCTGGCGTTAAAGGTGATAATGGCTTAGCTACGGTCAAAACTGTCGTTGAAGCAATCAATAACAGTGGTTGGTTAGCGAATGCAACTAAATCAACAGGTGAAATTGAAGGTACATCAACCGCAACGAAAGTGAAACCGGGAGCAGTTGTAAACTTTGATGCTGGTAAAAACTTAAAAGTTAAACAAACTCTTAATGGTGATGATCATACTTATACCTATTCCTTAGATAGTAACTTAACTAACTTAGACAAAATTGTGGTTAACGGTAAAGATGGTGCTAACGGTAAAGATGGTGTAACCATCACGGGTCCAAATGGCACTAAAGGTGAAGATGGTAAAGTAGGAATTACCGGCAAAGATGGTAAAGACGCTGTATCTATCGCAGGTAAAGATGGCGTTGGTCACATTGGTTTAACTGGTCCTAAAGGTGCTGATGGTAGCGATGGTAAATCTATCGATATCTCAACAAAAGATGGTACACAAACTTTAGTGAACCAAGAGCCAGGTACCGATAAATCACAACGTATTGTTTACACACCGAAAGATAAAGACGGTAATCCAATTAAAGGCACTGATGGTAAAGATATTGTTCGTGAAGTTGCAACAATGGATGATGGTTTGAAATTCGCTGGAGATGATGGTCAAACTGATGACTCTAAAGTAATAGCGAAAAAACTTAACCAAAAAGTTGATATTGTAGGTGGTGCAGACAAAACTAAATTGACAGAAAACAACATTGGCGTGAATAACAAAGATGGTAAGTTAAATGTTCAATTGTCTAAAGATATCGACTTAACTAACGATGGTTCAATTAAGTTTGGCGATGATTTAACAATTAACAATAATGGCTTAACTATTAAAGATGGTCCAAGTATAACTAAGACTGGTATCGATGGTGGTAATAAGCAAATTAAAAATGTTGCTGAAGGCACAGAAGATAATGATGCTGTAACTGTTAAACAGTTAAAAGATTCAAAAACAGCACTTGTAGATGGTAAAAACACAACTGTAACAGGTGTTGGTACGAGTGCAGATCCATACAAAGTGAATGTTGAAGGTGCATTGAAAGATATCACTTCTATCACTAATAAAGATGGTAATGGCAAAGTTGAATTTGCAGCTGATCAAGTTGTTAATGTCGCAGGTGATAATCCAATCAAATTGGATGCGAAAACAGGTGATATTACAGGCTTAACTAACAAAACTATTGATGGTTCTGATTTTGCGACTAAAGGACGTGCAGCAACGGAAGAACAATTAAAAGCTACAGGTGATCAAATTACCAATAATTTAACTGCAAAAGGATTAAATTTTGGTGCGCAATCAGGTGAAGTTATTCACAAAAATTTAGGTGAACAACTTGATATTGTGGGTGAAGGCACTAAAGCTGATGATCGTTATGATGCAACTAACATCAAAACTATGACTAAAGATGGCAAAGTTGTTGTTGGTCTAGCAAAAGATATTACTGCAGATAAAGTAACGGTTGGTCAAAAAGGCGAACCAGGTAAAGATGGCGTTGATGGACAAATTGGTGTAAACGGTAAAGACGGTTCTGCAGTTGTACTCAACGGTAAAGATGGATCTATTGGCTTAAATGGTAAAGACGGTGCAAACGGCGTTTCTATCAAAGGTGATCAAGGCCCTGCAGGTGTTGATGGTGCCGATGGTGAAACTAAAAACCGTATCGTTTACGAATATAAAGATCCAAAAGATCCAAATAAAACTATCAAAGAAGATGTTGCAACACTTAATGATGGCTTGAAATTCGCAGGTGATGATGGTCAAACAGATTCGTCTAAAGTTATCGCGAAAAAACTTAACCAACAAGTTGATATCGTAGGTGGCGCAGACAAAACTAAATTGACAGACAACAACATTGGCGTGAATAACGACAATGGCAAGTTGAAAGTTCAATTAGCTAAAGATGTAAACTTAACTCAAGATGGTTCTGTAACTATTGGTGATACAGCATTGAACAATGGTGGTTTAACTATCACTGGCGGTCCAAGTGTTACTAAAGGTGGTATCAATGCGGGTGATAAACAAATCACAAACGTTGATAGTGGTCTGAAAAAAGCAGATGGTTCTAAAGTTGAGTTAAAAGATGCTCAAGGCGACACATTAAAAAATGCAGTTAATGTAGGTGACTTAAAAGAAAGCATCAGCAATATCACTGATAGTGGTTTTGGTTTAACCGACGAAAATGGTAAAGATGTTAAAGCTAAACTTGGTGAAACTGTAACAGTTAAAGGTGATGGTAGTGTAACCACTAAAGTTATCGAAGAAGGCGGTAAAGCGAAATTACAAGTTGGCTTAAACAAAGATGTCACCATTGGTAATGATAAAGAACCTGGTACTATCACAGTTAAAGGTGAAAATGGTAAAGATGGTATCTCTATCAATGGTAAAGATGGCTCTATCGGCTTGAAAGGTGAAGATGGTAAAGACGGCATTGCCTTAAATGGTAAAGACGGTACTATCGGCATCAACGGTAAAGATGGTTCTAACGGTAAGATCACCGTTGCACAAGGTCAAGCAGGTCTTGATGGTAACGATGGTAAAGACGGTAAAACTAAGACCCGTATCGTTTACGAAAAACCAAATGGTGATAAGGAAGAAGTGGCAACACTTAACGATGGCTTGAAATTTACAGGCAATAATGAAGTCGTTAATAGCCATAAATTAAATACGTTAGTCACTATTAAAGGTGAAGGCGTTGGCAAAGCTGCATCTGATGCATTTAAATCAGCAGCAGGTAACGTCAATGTTAAAGCTGATGGTCAAGGTACCTTAGAAGTTCAACTTGCTAAAGACTTGAAAAATATTGATTCTATCTCAAATAAAGATGGTCAAAAAATCGAGTTTAAAGATGGTGGAACAACAATCTCTGGTGGTAACGTAAGCGTTGATGGCAATAACATTACTAATGTTAAAGCTGGTGAAGATGACACTGATGCTGTGAACGTTAAACAGTTGAAAGACGGTATTGCTCAAGCTACAACGAAAGTAGCTGCAGGCAAAAACGTTAATGTGACATCAGATAAGAATCCAGATGGCAGTACAACCTATACTGTTGCAACTAAAGATGATGTTGACTTTACCTCCGTGACAACAGGTAACACCAAAATGAATAATGGTGGAATTACTATCAAAGCAGCTGAAGGTGGTAAAACTAACGTTACCTTAACCAATAAAGGTTTAGATAACGGCGGTAATAAAGTAGTAAATGTTGCAGATGGTAAAGATGATACTGATGCTGTAAATGTTAAACAATTGAAAGCTGCGAAAACAGAAGTTGAAGCAGGTGACAATGTTGTTGTAGCAAATACTAAAGGTTCAAATGGTCAAACCATCTATAAAGTAAGTGCAACTGATAACTCTGCTCACGTAGACGGTTCAGATGCAGTAACAGTAACAAAAGCTCCAACTACACGTAAAAATGGCACAACTACTGTAACGGATTATAAAGTAGATCTTTCAAATAAAACGAAAGGTGATATCAATAAAGGTGTAGATGCACACGACACAGTAAATAACAAAGGTTTAACCTTCAATGCTGATAAAGGTACAACTGGCGTTAAGAAACTGGGCTCTCAAGTGGCTGTAAACGGTGATAATAAAAACATCGAAACGGTTGCAGATGCAAATGGTGTGAAAGTGAAACTGAAAGATGATATTTCAGTAAACTCTGTTACGGCAAAAACTATCAAAGCGGGTGACACAACGATCAATGATAATGGTTTAACTATTAAAAATGGTCCAAGTGTGACTAAAGATGGTATCAACGCTGGCGGTTCTCGTATTACCAATGTAGCGCCAGGTAGAGATGGTACTGATGCAGTGAATGTGAATCAGCTCAAGAAAGCAACAAATGAAATTCACAATAGCCTAAACAAAATGGATAAACGCCGTAAAGCAGGCACGGCTTCTGCATTAGCTGCAGCAGGCTTAATGCAAGCATATCGTGAAGGTCAATCTTCAGTGACTGCTGGTGTAGGCCAATACCAAAATCAAAGTGCAGTAGCTGTAGGCTACTCTCGCTTATCTGATAATGGTAAGTACGGTGTGAAAGTATCCTTTACAACCAATACTCAAGGTGAAGTAGGCGGAACCGCAAGTGCGGGTTACTTCTGGTAATCTTCTCATTGGTATTGAAACCATTTAAATCATAAATCAAAGACTGGTTTTAGTGATAAAGCCGGTCTTTTTTATTGCTTGTAGAAAATATGATTTTTATCATGGATTTTTATTTTGATTTCAAGGAGAATACAGCCGATATATTCCAACAATTTTGACCGCTCTTTGAGGAGATAATATGTATTACGGTATTGATATCGGTGGCACAAAGATTGAATTAGCTGCTTTTAATGCAAAATTAGAAAAGCTTTATACCGAGCGCGTGCCAACGCCACAAACAGATTATCAAGATTGGTTACAGGCGATCAAAACGCTAGTAGAACGTGCTGATGCCCACTTTGGTGAAAAAGGCACAGTGGGTTTAGGCTTGCCAGGATTTGTTAATTTAACAACTGGGCTTGCTGAAGTCACGAATATTCGTGTTGCAGATAATAAGCCGATTTTAGCCGATCTTGAACGCGTTTTAGGTCGTGAAGTACGAGCAGAAAATGATGCCAATTGTTTTGCTCTCTCGGAAGCTTGTGATGAAGAAAATACTCAATATCCTTCTGTATTAGGGCTGATTTTAGGTACTGGCTTTGGTGGTGGTTTTGTAATTAATGGCAAAATTCATTCAGGTCAAGTCGGGATGGCAGGGGAGTTAGGTCACCTTCAATTAAACTATCATGCCTTAAAATTATTGGGCTGGGATAAAGCACCATATTTACCAATGTGGTTGTGGCAATCAGGCTTGTTTAGATACGTATATTTCTGGTCGCGGCTTTGAAATGTTGTACCGTGATTTAAAAGGGGAAGAGTTATCAGCCAAAGAGATTATCGATCGCTTTTATGCGAAAGAGGAAAGTGCGGTTGATTTTGTTCGTATTTTTGTTGAATTAGCGGCGATTTCTATTGGCAATATTATCACGGCATTTGATCCGCATATGATTGTGCTCGGTGGTGGTTTATCGAATTTTGATTATCTTTATGAAGCCTTACCAAAAGCATTACCTGCTCATTTAATGCGTAGTGCGAAAGTGCCACCAATTAAAAAAGCAAAACATGGTGATTCCGGTGGTGTTCGTGGAGCTGCAGCATTATTTTTAAACTGTGAATAGATTTAATCTAAAAAAATACAGTGAAAAATTTGAATAAATTTTATATTATAGGATAAGAATCCAGTTTTTTTCTTTAAGAAAACTGGATTTTTTTCTTTTGTCTATTTACAATCAGAATATGGATTTTTTAAGTGAGGTTTTTATGCTGACAGAATTGGGAAACTGGATTGAACAGGGATTAACATGGGTTATCGAACATTTTGATGAGCCATTATGGAATATCACCATTGTTATTTTATTAGGTGTAGGTCTATTTTTTACCATTACTACAGGGTTAGTGCAGTTACGTCTTTTCCCTACAAGTATTCGTGAAATGTGGTTTGGACGTGCAGCAGAAGGTAATTCTTTAACGCCATTCCAAGCGTTTGCAACGGGACTCGCGAGTCGAGTTGGCGTAGGTAATATCAGTGGTGTAGCAACAGCCATCGCACTTGGTGGCGAAGGGGCAGTATTCTGGATGTGGGTAACGGCATTTATTGGAATGTCGAGTGCTTTTGCCGAATCGACTTTAGCACAGGTATTTAAAATTCAAGATAAAGATGGCTCTTTCCGTGGTGGCCCTGCCTACTATATTACACAAGGTTTAAAATCTCGTTGGTTAGCAGTAGCGTTTGCCCTATCATTGATTTTCACCTTTGGTTTTGCATTTAATTCAGTACAAGCAAACTCAATTGTGGAAGCGACCAAAAATGCTTGGAATTGGCAAGGTGAATATGTTGGTCTTGTTTTAGTGATATTGACTGCCACCATTATTTTCGGTGGCGTAAAACGTATTGCAACCATTTCTAGTAGCGTCGTACCGATGATGGCACTCTTTTATTTAATTATGGCGGTAATTATCTTAGGCATGCATATTGATATGATCCCGACGGTGATAGCTAATATTTATAAAAAGTGCTTTTACTTTCCAATCAGCCGCTGGTGGTATGTTTGGTGCTTTAGTCTCCAAAGCCATGATGATGGGGATTAAACGTGGATTATTCTCTAATGAAGCGGGGATGGGGTCTGCACCAAATGCCGCAGCAGCTGCTCACGTAAAACATCCGGTTAGCCAAGGCTTAGTACAAATGCTCGGTGTGTTTGTAGATACGATGATCGTCTGTACTTGTACGGCAGTGATTATCCTGCTTTCTGATAACTATGGTAGTGAAACACTGAAAAGTATTTCCTTAACACAAAATGCATTGCGTTATCATGTAGGGGAGTTCGGTGTACACTTCTTAGCTTTCATTTTATTGCTTTTCGCTTATTCCTCTATTATCGGTAACTATGCTTACGCAGAAAGTAACATTCGCTTTATTAAAAATAAGCCTTGGTTTGTGTGGTCGTTCCGTTTGGCAGTCTTATTCTTTGTTTATTTTGGTTCAATAAAATCAGGCAATGTCGTGTGGAATTTTGCAGATACCGTGATGGCTGTGATGGCAATTATTAACTTAGTCGCGATTGTTTTACTTTCCCCGATTGTGTGGAAGTTAATGAAAGACTATCAACGTCAATTAAAAGAAGGGAAAGAACCAGAATTTAAAATTGACCTTTATCCAGAAATTAAGAAGCGAGTATTAGAGCATCGAATTTGGAAATAAGTGTTCAATGAAATATGAAAGGCGGGGAATTCCCGCCTTTATTTTTAGATTTAAAATCTGCCTATAAATTGACCGCACTTATAACAATCCACCTTGACCTAATGCTGGGTCAGTTTCACGTGCTTTTAATGCATCTTCAACGGTTAAGCCCAATGCTTTTGCAACACCATCGCCATATGCTGGCTCACACCAGTAGCAGTTACGGATATGACGGTATTTGATGAACTCAGGTGCATCACCCATTGCAGCCGCAGTATTGTTGAACAATGCTTGTTTTTGCTCTGGATTCATTAAGTTAAATAATGCACGCGGTTGGCTGAAGTAGTCGTTATCATCGTTCCGATAATCCCAGTGTGCTGCATCACCATTAATGCGAAGTGGTGGTTCAGCAAAGTCTGGTTGTTGTTGCCATTGGCTGAAGCTGTTTGGCTCGTAGTGCGGTAGGCTGCCATAGTTACCATCTACACGACCTTGTCCATCACGTTGGTTGCTATGAACAGGGCAACGTGGACGGTTTACTGGAATTTGACGATAGTTCACACCTAAACGATAACGTTGCGCATCTGCATAGTTGAATAAACGAGCTTGTAACATTTTATCTGGGCTTGCACCGATACCTGGAACTAAATTGCTTGGTGCAAATGCAGATTGCTCTACGTCAGCAAAGAAGTTTTCAGGATTACGGTTAAGCTCAAACTCTCCTACCTCAATTAACGGATAATCTTTTTTCGGCCACACTTTAGTTAAATCGAATGGATGATAAGGTACTTTTTCTGCATCCGCTTCAGGCATAATTTGTACATATAATGCCCATTTAGGGAAATCACCGCGTTCGATTGCTTCATACAAATCACGTTGATGACTTTCACGATCATTTGCGATGATTGTAGCAGCTTCTGCATCTGTTAAGTTTTTAATACCTTGTTGGGTGCGGAAGTGGAATTTCACCCAGAAACGCTCACTTGCTTCATTCCAAAAACTGTAAGTGTGTGAACCAAATCCATGCATATGGCGATAGCTTGCAGGAATACCACGATCACTCATTACAATAGTTACTTGGTGCAATGCTTCAGGTAATAATGTCCAAAAATCCCAGTTGTTAGTGGCTGAACGCATATTGGTACGTGGATCGCGTTTTACTGCTTTGTTTAAATCTGGGAATTTACGAGGATCGCGTAAGAAGAATACCGGTGTGTTGTTACCCACTAAGTCCCAGTTACCTTCTTCAGTATAGAATTTTAAGGCAAAACCACGAATATCACGTTCAGCATCTGCTGCACCACGTTCACCCGCAACAGTGGTAAAGCGTGCGAACATTTCTGTTTTCTTGCCTATTTCGCTGAAAATTTTTGCACGAGTATATTGAGTAATGTCGTGTGTGACAGTAAAGGTACCAAATGCACCGGAGCCTTTTAGCGTGCATACGACGCTCAGGAATAACCTCACGTACGAAATCAGCTAATTTTTCATTAAGCCATAAATCTTGAGAAAGTAATGGACCTCGAGGACCGGCAGTCAAACTGTTTTGGTTATCAGCTACCGGTGCGCCATTGCCCATAGTCAAGTTTGTAGTAGATAAATGCGAAAAAGGGCATTTTGAACTCATAGTTAACTCCTTGTATGAATAAATAGAGGGATAAATTTCGTAAATATCATACAAAAAGGTTTTGGCGATTAAAATCTATTAAATTAATCAAGGTAATCTATTGTTGTGGGGTTGATTTGAGTTTTGTGTAAAAATTTAATGAAAGACTGTTGTATTCACTTTAAATTACACAAAAATATTATTCTAAATGAAACAATTGCTCCCATTCATACCTAATAATTATTTTTATTAGCTATGAACAAAATTTTTTTAGTATTTAGCTGCTTGAATTAGAACGTCGATAAGTCAGAAAATAGTAAGAGAGGGCTGAAATAACCACGCAAGCTGTCATTGTATAGAGCATTGGTGCAGCTGTTTCCATTTTAAAGCTTGCTACTAGAGAACCCATCACCGCACCGACACCAAAACGTACACTTCCCATTAATGAATTGGCAGTGCCTGCCATGGTTGGGAATTTCTCTAAAATGGAGGCTGTGGCATTGGACGATATGAGCGGGTTTTGTCCAACAAAAAAGGCTACACCAATAGCCATTGGCCAAAAACCGAAATCAAAAAGTGCGGTTAAAAATAACCAAATTCCTGATATAAATTGTACCGCAATACCAATTCGTAACATGGTTTCCGCACCTAATTTCAATACAAATTTCCCATTGAGATAGGAGGCTGTTGTCATGATGGCAATATTGATCATAAAGAAATAACCGAATTCATCAACAGGGATGCCATAAATACCGATATAGACTATAGACCCGGCAGTGACGAAAGCAAATAAACCACCAAAAACCAAAAGAAGCCGCTGCCATATAACCTAATACTTCTTTTTGTTTTGAAAGCAGCATAAAGTTACGGGCAATGATATTTAGGCGAAGTGGAATACGATTTTCTTGTTTATGGGTTTCAGGAATAATGAAAAAAACGAGTAATGCCGCAAGAAATCCCATCGTACCAATCACATAAAAAATCATGTGCCAATGGAAAAACTTCACAATATATCCGCCAATCACAGGTGCAACAAGCGGTGCAATCATAAAGACAAGTGTGATGGTGGACATGACTCGAGAGAGTTGATCCTTGCTAAATAAATCTCGTAATAACGCCCCTGAAAGCACCACAGGCGCAGCACCAAAGAAACCTTGAATGAAACGCAGTGCAGTGAAACTGCCTATAGAGTGAATACCGGTTAAAATAATGGCTGTAATAGCACCAATAATGACACCTAATAAAATAATCGGTTTACGACCAAAACTATCACCAAATGGCCCCCAGAATAATTGCCCTGCCGCCATACCATAAGCGAAGAATGTCAACGTGTGCTGCACTTGCTCGGAGTTAATATTGAGGTCTTCAGCAATATTTAAAAAGGACGGAATATACATATCCACGCCCAAAGGCGGTAGCATCGAGAGGATGCCGAGTGTGGCGATAAAAATAAAGGTAGGTTTAATATTTTGGCTCATATTATTTCACTAAATTGTCAATTTCTTCCTGTGTGAGTGGACGAAATTCGCCTTCTTCTAAGCTTTCATCTAATTCAACATTACCAATTCTCCAACGATGTAGCGCAACCACTTTATTACCAAGCGCCGCAAACATTCGTTTCACTTGGTGATAGCGCCCTTCAGAGATAGTCAGATTCACGTTGTAATCATCTAATACTTCTAATTTCGCCGGCTTAGTGGGTTCTTTTTCACCACGTAGCAGAATGCCTTCTTCACAGGCTGAAGCATAATGGTTTTCAACCGGATCGGCTAAAGTGACTAAATAGTTTTTTTCGCATTGATGTTTGGGTGAAGTAATACGATGTGACCATTGACCATCATCTGTTAATAGCACGAGCCCAGTGGTATCCACATCTAATCGTCCAGCGCTGTGTAACTTGCCAGAAAGAGGCGGTTCAAAGAATTGATAAATAGTAGGATAGTCGCCGTCATCATGAGAGCAAACATAGCCCTGAGGCTTATGCAACATAAAATATTGCCCTTCTTCTACCCAAGGCAACAATTCATCTTCAAAATAAATCTCATCTTCTTGGCTTACTTTGGTCGCCCCATTTTTCACAATTTCATCATTAATTTTGACCGCACTTTGGCGAATGGCCTTGGTGGCTTGTGAACGGGTTAAGCCTGTATTCTCGGCAATAAATTTATCTAGTCGCATCGTAAACTCTTATTTTTGATTGAACCAACTGACGTAATCAAACTGATCGTAATATTTCTCACCATTCCAACCGGAAAAAGTAAATAAATCGCCCACTTCTCCTTCGTTTTCAAAGCCTTTAATATAGAACGCGGATTTTAATTCGGGATATGGTTTGTGGGTAAAGACGACTTTGTTTGGATAAGGCAAGTTATCGAAGGCTTGCAAATCCTCATATTTTGCACCTTTTCCACCATCTTTATCTGTCATCATTATAAATAAGTTATCGAAATCTAAACGCTGTGAGCGCGCATCCCATTTTTCCTGAGCTTCTTGTTCGGAGTGGTAGTGCATAAAGTGCACTTTAAGATCACCTAATAGGCCAACTGGATACGGTTTTTCTGTTTGTATAAATTGAAGCGGTTGTGCTTGATAGAATGTGATATTTTGTAGATATCGAACAAAATCGCTTGGGTCTAAATAAAGGTTAACAAATGGAGAATTAAAAGGCTGATTGAGATCGTGCAAAATAAATGCACCAACACAGTTTGCAGAAATCACTGACATGCCTTGGTTGGTTAACCGTTGTTGAAAGGTTTTGTTAATCGCTTTCCGTTGTAATTTATTGATGGCACTTCTAAATTTAGAAAACAAACTCATTATTTACATCCTGCATGTTTTTTGCGACATAGTAACGTTTTTGGTTCGAAATGTGAAGAAAAGACAAAAAGTGCGGTCTATTTCACTCATATTTTTTTGTAATAAATTTGTAAAAATTTTTGCGGTATGTCACAAAATTCTCTTAAAAAGAGAGTATAATGGCGCAAATTTTATTTAACCTAAGTGAAAATGGAGTATATTTATATGAGCGAACAATTGCGCCAAGCTGCATTAGATTTTCATGAATTCCCAATTCCAGGAAAAATTGCTGTCACCCCAACCAAATCGTTAGAAACTCAACATGATTTAGCCCTTGCTTATTCTCCAGGTGTTGCAGAGCCTTGTCTCGAAATTGAAAAAAGATCCTTCAGCTGCAAGCCGTTATACTGCACGTGCTAATTTAGTGGCTGTGATTTCAAATGGTACTGCTGTATTAGGTTTAGGAAATATTGGGGCACTTGCCTCCAAACCTGTTATGGAAGGGAAAGGGGTATTGTTCAAAAAATTTGCCGGTATCAATGTATTCGACATTGAAATCAATGAACATGATCCAGATAAATTAATCGATATTATCGCTTCATTAGAACCTACTTTTGGTGGGATTAACCTTGAAGATATCAAAGCACCGGAATGTTTCCACATTGAAAAAGCATTGCGTGAACGAATGGGAATTCCGGTATTCCATGATGACCAACATGGTACTGCCATTATCGTCTGTGCAGCAGCATTAAACGGTTTAGAAATTATTGGTAAAAAATATTGCAGATGTTCGCTTAGTAGTAAATGGCGCAGGTGCTTCAGCTATTGCTTGTACTAACTTGCTTCGTGCATTAGGGTTTCAAAAAAAGAAAAATATCACCATGTGTGACTCTAAAGGTGTGATTTTCAAAGGCCGTGGCGATAACATGGATGAAACTAAACAATTTTTATGCCATTGAAGATAATGGTTGGCGCACATTAGCGGATGCCGTTAAGGGAGCTGATGTGTTCTTAGGTTGTTCTAAAGCGGGTGCGTTAAAACCTGAAATGGTGAAAACCATGGCGGAGAATCCATTAATTCTTGCATTGGCTAACCCAGTACCTGAAATTACGCCTGATGAAGCGAAAGCAGTACGTCCAGATGCGATTGTTTGTACTGGTCGTTCAGACTTTCCAAAACCAAGTTAATAACGTGCTTTGTTTCCCATTCTTATTCCGTGGTGCTTTAGATGTGGGTGCAACAGCGATTAATGAGGAAATGAAATTAGCGGCTTCTCATGCAATTGCAAGTCTTGCGAAAGAACCAGTTCCGTTAGAAATTATTGCTAATTATGGTGCGTTATCTTTTGGACCTGATTATGTGATTCCAACACCATTTGATCCACGCTTATTGTTTACTGTATCTTCTGCGGTAGCGAAAAAAGCGATGGAAACAGGTGTAGCAACTCGTCCAATTACCGATTGGGCAGCTTATGAAAAAAACAATTAAAAAGCATTAGTTGCAGCTTAATCTTTTCTCTTTTCAAAGTGCGGTCAAAAATGATGATGTTTTAACCGCACTTTGTGTTTTTTTATCTGTCTATGGAAGGAATGGCACATTCACGTGCCTTAAATTAATCAAAGGGTAGCGATTCCCTTAGGACTTATGAGTGTCAAAATGAAACAAACACGTTCTCCTTTATATCCGATTTTTCTCTTCGTCATCATTAATCTGATTATTTTCACCTTGTCTCGTCTTGGGCTTGCGATTTGGCAGGCAGACCGCGTCTCTGCGGTAGCGGGCTGGGGGCAATTATTCTTACAAGGCTTGCGTATGGATATCGTAGCTTTGTGTTATCTATTTGGTGTGCCAGCATTATTTACGGTGTTATTTCATAATAGCCGTATTTGGAAAATGATTTTACGTATCTGGCTTACCCTTGGTAGTGTGTTTATTCTGTTTATGGAACTCGCGACACCGGCATTTATCGAAACCTATGATTTCCGTCCAAACCGTCTGTTTATCGAATATTTAATTTATCCGAAAGAAGTCTTTTCAATGTTGATGGAAGGCCATTTAACTGCGGTCATTTTTAGCCTTATTTTTACCGTTGTTGCATTCGTTTGCTATTGGAAACTGTCTGGTTATGCGGTGAAAAATTTACGCCCAATGAGCTGGAAATTACGTCCTGTTGTAGCCTTGCTTGTGGTTGCAGTTGCTTTTTTAGGTGCACGTTCTAGTTTCCAACACCGTGGTGTCAACCCTGCAATGGTGGCTTTTTCTTCCGATGGGTTAGTCAATTCACTTGTGTTGAATTCAGGGTTACTCCGTTCTTTATGCCGCCCAACAATTTAAAGATGAAGGTGCATCTTCTGAAGCCTATGGCAAAATGGACACCGATGAAATGTTGCGTATTGTTAAAGCAAGCCGTGGCCGTCCTGAAAGTGATTATATTTCAGATAAGATTCCAACCTTAACGAAAAACCAAGCCACTTACCAAGGTAAACCGAAAAATATTGTCATTATTTTGGAAGAAAGTTTTTGGCGCGCAATTTGTTGGTACATTAGGCGGAAAACCACTTTCACCTGAATTTGATAAACTAGCTAAAGAAGGCTGGTTATTTGAAAATCTCTATGCGACTGGGACTCGTTCTGTGCGAGGTATTGAAGCTACAACTGCAGGTTTTACACCCACTCCAGCACGTGCAGTGGTGAAATTAAATAACAGTCAAAGTGGTTTCTTTACCATTGCAGATTTACTTGCTAAACAAGGTTATAACACGTCCTTTATTTATGGCGGTGAAAAACACTTTGATAACATGGCAAGCTTCTTCTATGGCAACGGCTTCCAAACTATTATCGATCAAAAGGATTATCAAAATCCGAAATTTACCGCGACTTGGGGCGTGAGTGATGAGGATTTATTTGATAAAGCGAACGAAACCTTTACCCAATTACAGAATGAAGGAAAACCATTCTTTAGCTTAGTGTTCAGTTCAAGCAATCATGATCCTTTTTGAATTTCCTGATGGCAAAATTGAGCTTTACGAACAACCAAAAAGCAACCCGTAATAACAGTGCAAAAATATGCGGATTATGCCATTGGTTATTTCTTCAAATTAGCGAAACAATCTAATTATTGGAAAGATACCGTGTTCTTGGTGATTGCAGACCATGATTCCCGTGCAGCGGGTGCAAGCTTAGTACCAATTAAGCATTTCCATATTCCAGCGTTAATTTTAGGTGATCATGTTGAGCCTCGCCGAGACAGCCGTTTAGTGAGTCAAATTGATATGCCGACGACCTTACTTTCTATTGCAGGCGTAAGCGGTAATTATCCGATGATTGGTTTTGATTTAACGCAAGATGTGAATCCAAATCGTGCCTTTATGCAGTTTGATCAAACTCAAGCGTTAATGAAAGGTAGTCATGATGTCGTTATCCAAACACCAAATAGCAAAGCAAAAGGCTATGTGTATGATAAAGAAAAAGATACCTTGACCGAAAAAGAGGTGCCGGAAGCAATGAAAAAAGAAGCGTTGGCACATGCTTTACTTGGTAGCTATTTGTATAAAAACCGTTTATATAAAGGCAGTGAAGAGAAATAAAGTGCGGTCAGTAGTTTTAGGCTAATTTTAAAGGGCAAATGATTTCGCCCTTTTTCTTTATATGATTTTCGCTTAGTGATTTTCAGCAATAACACGTGGGAATAAAATATTATTTTCACGATGAATATGCATCATTAAATCGTCAATAAATTCTTGGATACCGCTGTAAAAGTGCAAGCCATGTATTATAAGCTATCTCGCCGGAGGCGTCATATTGTTTGTTAATGATTTCAAAAACTTCCAGATGTTCGCCATGTTCAGCATGTTCCATTTCCATCATACGAATTGGCATTTGTGCCATCATATAATTACCCGCTTTGATCATCGGGAAAAGTACATGCTCTTCTTTCATCATATGATTGCTTAAATCTTCATAGACATTGCGTAATTCAGCTGCCACACCCATTGGACAATCTTCACGATCGCCATGAACACTTTCTACACGATCCGCTAAGACGATTAATTCTTGAAGTTGTTCACGGTGACGTTGATGGTAGCGAACTAAAATATGATCGATAATTTCAGGATAAGTTGCATTAACCCAATATTCCTCTGGGTTTTCTGCTTTGCTGTTTTGAAGCTCGGTTAAACGGGTTTCAATTTCGGCTAAATTTAATCCTTTTTCTGCGGCGGCGTTTGCAAGCGTATCAGAACCTCCGCAGCAGAAATCCAAATCGTATTTACGAAGTAGGGAAGTTGAGCCGGGTACGCTGACAGCGATTTCACTTAATTTTTTTATCTCCAAAAAGACATAATAAATCTCCTTATTAATGGTAGAGTTAGAAGTTGAGTAAAATACTAAGATAACAAGAGAAAAAAATGCAAAGGTTTTTTTAACAAAGTATGATTTAAATCAAAGAGAAAATTTAAACTTACCATGTTGTAGGTAGATGTTGATGAGGATTTAGGTGGAAGTTGCATTGCTTTGATGAGATGTTATTATTCGTGCGTAGAGGATAGATGAGAAGGGGAGAGGATGAAACAAATTAACCGATTTTTAAAGATTGGCTTAGTATTAGCCATTTTAGGTGCTGGGTATTTTTTTACGAATTTAACAATTTTTGATCGTACATTAATTCAATTAAATACGTCACAAAAAACAAGTTATATTCCTTTTAAAAACAAGTTAAATATGCAATGTGACAAGGCTGATGATTTAGCGCCTAAATTAGCCGCTTCTCGTTTTCATTTGATAACTTGGAATGTGCATAAGGGGCAAGATACAGGATGGCAAGAGGATTTGGAACGACTCTCTAAACAGGCTGATTTTGTGTTATTGCAAGAGGCGACACAACATCAAAATTTAAGTACATTTTCGACCGCACTTTTTGTGTCCTCTTTTTCTTTTAACGAGCTCTTATCAGGAGTAAAGACATTTACTCAAACACAACCAGAATGGTATTGCGGTGGTGGCGTAGCTGAACCATTAATACAAATTCCTAAAGTGGCAAGTGTAATGAATTTACCATTAGAAAAAGGCAATAGCTTGCTGCTTATCAATGTGCATTTAATCAATTTCGAATGGGGGATTTCCGCTTATCAAGCACAGTTAGAACAGCTTTTTTCCTTTGTTGAAAATCATCAAGGTCCTATCATCATGGCAGGGGACTTTAATGCATGGAATGAAGATCGCTTGAATTTAGTGAATAATCTGATACAAAAATATGGATTGGATTCTGTGGCGCTCTCTCAAGATGAGCGAGTGCGATTCTTAGGTTATCCACTGGATTATATTTTTACGCGAGGCGTAAAAGTGGTCAGCGCTACATCAGAAGTGGTCACTTCATCAGATCATAATCCATTACTGATGGAATTCGAATTAGAATAAAGTGCGGTCAGGTTTTTGGGAAATTTTAGGGCTAACGTTACGTTAGCCCTAGGTATTAATTATTTAGTTTGGTTAATTAAGAATTGCGTTAATAAAGACACCGGACGACCCGTTGCACCTTTATTTGCACCTTGAAGCCAAGCTGTCCCCGCAATATCTAAATGCGCCCAAGTATATTTTTTCGTAAAGTTAGAGAGGAATGCACCCGCAGTAATTGCACCGCCCCAACGACCGCCAATATTAGCTAAATCAGCAAATGGTGACTTTAATTGCTCTTGATATTCTTCACTTAACGGCAAACGCCAAGCTTTATCAGTAGTTTGCTGTGCGGCTTGTAATAACTGTTCAGCCAAGGCATCATCAGTTGAAACTAAGCCGCTGTTATGTTGACCTAACGCTACTACGCAAGCACCTGTTAGGGTCGCAATATCAATCACATATTGCGGTTCAAAACGTTCTACATAGGTGAGTGCATCACAAAGTACTAAACGTCCTTCTGCATCGGTATTTAATACTTCTACGGTTAAACCGTTCATTGTGGTGAGAATATCACCTGGGCGATAAGCATTGCCATCAGGCAAGTTTTCACAACCCGCTAATACGCCGATAACATTTAATGGCAGATTTAATTCTGCAATGGCTTTCATTGTACCGAAGACAGAAGCAGCACCACACATATCGTATTTCATTTCATCCATATCTGCGGCAGGTTTTAAAGAAATACCGCCCGCATCAAAGGTCAATCCTTTGCCTACTAATACAATAGGTTTCGCATTTTTATCTGGGGCGTTGTTGAAATGCAAAATAGATAGGTAGGCAGGATGTTGAGAGCCACCAGATACCGCTAAATACGCATTCATGCCAAGTTTTGTCATGTCTTCTTCATTAATCACATTGAGGGAAAGTGCGGTTGATGTTTCAGCTAATTTTTTAGCTTGTTCTGCTAAATAAGCCGGTGTACAAATATTAGGTGGCATATTCGCGATATTACGCGCAGCTTTTACACCATTTGCAATGGCTTGCGCTTCTGCAATAGCTTGCTGAGCTTGTGAATCATCGGTATTAAAAACGATTTCTTGAAGTGCGATAGCATCCGCTTTTTTTGCTCTTAAATTCATCAAATTGATAAAAGGCTATGTTCGATGGTTTCAACGGTAAAAACGCACATTCCAGAAGAGATCGCGATCTTTAATTTCCACATCCGTTAAATTATTTACTGCTTGTTGAATAGTTAATTCTTTTTAATGTTTGGGTAACACGTTGGATGATTTGTTTTAAAATTGGCGTTCCGTCGTTTCATCTTTTTACCACAACCTACAACTAACACACGTTTAGCTGCCAGATTTCGGTAACGAATGAAGCAGAGTCAGCTAGCCAATTTTTGCCTGAAAGATCCTGGCTTTTGGGCTAATTGACTGAGGTAGCCTTTTGTGATTTGGTCGATTTCATTGAAACTTTTTGTAAATTCGTTGTTCTCATAAATGCCGATGATAAGGCAATCGGTTGATTGAGAAAGTGCGGTTGAGTTTGCTTGATATTTCATGTTATTTCCTTATGTTGCTAATTTGCTATTTAAATCAGTGAAAATAAGGTATCATACGTCATCTAAATTAGCCAGTTTCCCATGTTTTTTAGTTAGAAAAAAGAATGATATTAACCAGATATTTAACAAAAGAAGTCTTTAAAAGCCAGATTGCGATTTTGTTTATTTTGCTTTTAATTTTCTTCAGTCAACAACTTGTTCGCGTACTTGGTTCAGCGGCAAATGGTAAAGTGCCAGCCGATCTTGTCTTCTCTTTACTCGGATTAGGGATGCCAACCATGGCGCAATTAATGTTGCCATTATGTTTGTTTATCGCGATTTTGCTAACTTTTGGTCGACTCTACGCAGAAAGTGAGATCACCGTTATGCGAGCCTGCGGTGTGGGACAACGTGTCCTTGTTCGCGTGGCGTTAATTCTTTCTTTACTCACAGCTGGCTTGGCAGCGTACAACGCTTTGTGGCTTTCTCCATGGGCCATTCAAAAACAAGCAGCCATTGTTGAAGATGCCAAAGCAAATCCTACCATGGGCGCGTTGACTTCAGGGCAATTTATGTCCACGAGTAATAATAATTTTGTTTTATTCATTGATAAGATCAATGGTAATCAAATCAATGATGTTTATCTTTTTTCAAAATGAAAGCCAAAGGCCAAACAAAGCCATCAGTGGTGACTGCTGAAAAAAAGGCGAATTAAAAAGCCTTGCCGAATGGCGATCAAGTGCTAAATTTACAAAAATACCTTGCGTGTCGAAGGGACTTCGGTACTGCCTGATTTCCGTATTACGCATTTTTGATGATTATCAAGCGTATTTAGGGCCATCAAGAGACAAATACAGAAAGTGATGAAGCGGCTGAATTATCTTTTGAACAATTATTAAAAGATAAAAGCTCCGCAGCCAAGGCAGAATTACATTGGCGAATAACCTTGATTTTAGCCGTGCCTTTAATGGCGCTTATTGCTGTACCAATGAGTAAAGTGAATCCTCGCCAAGGTCGTTTTGCGAAAAATCTTACCGGCATTATTGCTTTATTTAATTTACTTCTTATTACAAAGCTCGTTTAAATCTGCGGGTGGTGCAGGTAAGCTTGATGCAGGTTTGTTAATGCCGTTAGTAAATATCGCCTTTTTAATTTTAGGAATAGTGCTGAACAGCTGGGATAGCACTGCTATGCATAAATTCCGTCGTGTATTCAGAAAAGGATAATAACAATGTTGATGAATACTCTTGATCGTTATATTGGTAAAAGCATCTTAGGGGCAATTTTTGCCACGCTATTTACGCTCGTTGGTCTTTCGGCAATTATCAAATTTGTAGAGCAATTTCGTAGCGTAGGTAAAGGCTCTTATGATATTTGGCAGGCCGTGGTTTATACAGGTTTAACGATGCCAAAAGATGTAGAAACCTTTTTCCCAATGGCGGCCTTGTTAGGAGCCTTAATTGCTTTAGGTAATTTAGCCAGCCGTAGTGAATTAGTGGTCATGCAATCTGCGGGTTTTTCTCGTTTTAAAATTGGATTAGCTGTCATGAAAACGGCACTTCCACTGGTGCTTTTTACCATGATTATTGGTGAGTGGGGGATTCCACAAACTGAACAGTTTGCCCGTGATATGCGTACTCGTGCTCTGTCCGGTGGTTCAATGCTTTCGGTAAAAAATGGTGTATGGGCAAAAGATGGTAATAATTTCGTGTATGTTCGTCGTATTACCGATGATGCACAATTAGAAGATATTTATATTTATACCTTTGATGAACAGCGTAATCTCACTCATTTGAAGCATGCAAATCAAGCACAATATTCTGCTGAAAATAATCAATGGCAGTTGCGTCAAGTGAATAATTCAGCGGTATCAAAAGAACAAATTACCACAACAAACCGTTTAACAGAAGATTGGGCGACGAGCTTAACGCCAGATAAATTAGGTGCAGTTTCATTACGTCCAACATCATTATCTATTTCAGGTTTATATGAATATATTGCGTTCTTAAAACAAACAGGACAGGATTCTCGCCGTTTTGAATTAACCTATTGGCGTAAGATTTTTCAGCCCCTTTCTGTAGGTGTAATGATGATGCTTGCGTTATCTTTCATCTTTGGTTCATTACGTAGTGTCACTGCAGGAGCGAGAATCGTAACGGGGATTTGTTTTGGTTTCTTGTTCTATGTCGTCAATGAAATTTTTGGACAAATGAGTGTGGTATTTAATGCGCCAGCTTTTTTAGGTGCACTAATGCCAAGCCTCTTGTTTATGGCGATTATTTGGTGGCTACTTGCAAGAAAACGAGATTAATACAAAAAATGAAAAAGGCGAACATATAAAGTTCGCTTTTTTGTTCGCTAAAAAAGTGCGGTTAAAATTGACCGCACTTTAGGAATTTAATCTTCTTTAAATTCTCTCATCATTTCTTCGGCTTTTTTCACCATTTCTGCGGAACCGATGAAAAGTGGTACACGTTGGTGAAGTTCACTTGGTTGAATATCTAAAATTCGATTGTAACCATCAGATGCAATACCCCCCGCTTGTTCTGCTAAGAATGCCATTGGATTGCCTTCATAAAGCAAACGAAGCTTACCATTTGGATAGTTGGTTGCACTTGGGTAAATGTAAATACCGCCTTTTAATAAGTTACGGTGGAAGTCTGCCACTAATGAACCAATATAACGTGACGCATAAGGTCGGTTAGTTGCTTTATCTTCCTCTTGGCAATATTTAATGTATTTTTTTACCCCTTGTGGGAATTTAAGATATTGTCCTTCGTTGATGGAGTAAATTTTACCGTCTTTTGGCATTTGCATATTTTCATGAGAAAGACAGAATGTACCGATAGATGGATCATAAGTGAAACCATTTACACCATGACCAGTGGTATAAACCAACATAGTGGAAGAACCATACACGATGTAACCCGCTGCGACTTGTTTATTACCCGGTTGCATAAAGTCTTCTAAGGTAACAGGTGAGCCAATCGGTGAAACGCGACGGTAAATAGAGAAGATCGTACCAACAGAAACGTTCACATCGATATTGGATGAACCATCAAGTGGGTCGGTCAAAATAATATATTTTGCATTACGAGCGCGTTCAGTATCAAAAGCGATAAAACTTTCTTCTTCCTCTGAAGCAAAACCTGCCACTTCTTCACGTGACATAAGGGCTGCATTCATGGTGTTATGGGCGAACAAGTCCAATTTCATTTGGCTTTCACCCTGCACGTTTTTCGACACCAGACTGACCAAGAATATTGGTTAAACCTGCTTTGTTGATATCACGATGAATGATTTTTGCTAATAAACGAATAGAAGACAAAATACCACTAAGTTCCCCTTTTGCATTTGGGTACTCTGCTTTGGCGTTCAACAATAAATTCACTCAATGTTTTTCATGTTTTATTCCTTTTTATAATTGTTAAATAAATAATAGACCTTTTTATTATATGTTATTTGGCACTTTTGATTGAGATCAAAATGTGAAGAATGAGATCTTTGTCACATTTTATTTTTGATACAAAACCTTGACAAAAGCTATCAATATCCTTTAAAAGAGAGGTGTAACAAAAAAATAACAAACAACACAACATCACAATAAAGGGTATCCTATGAATATAACCCCGATCAGCGAGTCGGCGGTGGTTTGCTCTTTACCGCCACCGGCTTCACTTCAACAACAACGCCAACTCTGGGCGTTTGCCAATCAACTACAGTCTGAGCAAGATATTGTAGAAGTTGTCGTGGGAATGAATAATCTCACAGTCTTCACGGATTTTTATGTGGATTTTGCACCGCTTATTCAACGTTTGGAACAATATTGGGCAGAATTGCAAGTCTCTACGTTTCAAGGTCGTCATATCGAAATTCCGGTAATTTATGGCGGTGAATTAGGTCAAGATTTATCTGAGGTCGCCAAATTACATAACACGACTCCCCAAAAGATCGTTCAAATGCACAGTGAACCTATTTATACCGTGTATATGATTGGTTTCCAACCTGGCTTTCCGTATTTGGGCGGTTTACCCGAATGCTTACATACACCTCGTCGTGCTACGCCAAGAACAGTTGTTCCTGCAGGTTCTGTGGGTATTGGTGGATCTCAAACCGGTATTTATCCCTTTTCCTCTCCAGGTGGATGGCAATTAATCGGTCATACCAAGCAAGCGCTCTTTGACAAAAACCAAGCGCAACCCACTTTATTACAAGCTGGCGATACAGTGAAATTTGTTGTGGAGGGAATTGAACTATGATTCATGTTATTGATGTGCAATCCCGTGCCACAATGCAGGATTTAGGCCGTTTTGGTTTACGTCGATTTGGCATTAGTCATTGTGGGGCAATGGATAAACTAGCATTACGTGTAGGCAATATTCTACTAGGGAATGCAGAAGGATCCCCTGCAATCGAAGTGCCTTTAGGTGGCCTTACATTACAATTTCAGCAAGATATGAATTTTTGTGTCACAGGAGCATTTTATGAGATGACTTAGATGATAAACCGATTTTTGCCTATTGGCGTTATCAGGCGAGAGCGGGCCAAGTGCTGAAAATGGTACGTGCCAAAATTGGGATGTATGGCTATTTATGTGTTCAAGGTGGTTTTGTCTTACCCCAAGAATTGAACTCTTGTAGTACAGATCTTCGTGCTCAAATAGGCGGTGTAGAAGGGCGTTGTTTACAAGTTGGCGATCAACTGCAAACGGTAAATGATCCTATTTTACGTAGTGAAATTGGGATTGCACCCTATTCCACTTAAGCATACGATTCATGCATTACCGTCCTCTGAATATCAAGCGTTTAAACGAAAATCTCAATATTATTGGTGGCGAAGTAAATGGACGTTGCAAAGTAGCAGTGATCGCATGGGGCTATCGTTTTCAAGGGCAAAAATTAGAATTAAAACAACCGCTGGAAATGCTGTCTCACGGGATTCAATTTGGTAGCGTACAAGTTCCACCAAGTGGTCAACCAATTATTTTGATGGCTGATGCACAAACTACGGGCGGTTATCCCAAAATTGCCAATGTGATCGAGGCGGATCTTGGGGCGTTGGCACAGGTACGTTTAGGCTCAACCATTCAATTCGAGGCTGTTAGCTTTAGAACAGGCCGCAAAATTACGTCGTAAAAATGAGATATACCTCTATCAAATTAGGAGAATTGTCGATGAAAAAAATTGATTTAAATGCCGATATTGCCGAAGGCTTTCCTTTTGATGAGGCCTTATTAAAATTACTTTCTTCTGCCAATATTGCTTGCGGTTTACATGCTGGTGGAGCAAAAGAAATGCAAAGTGCGGTCAGATTTGCGAAAGAAAATCAGGTACGCATTGGTGCTCATCCAGGCTTTCCAGATCGGGAAAACTTTGGGCGTACTCAAATGGATTTACCTGAACAGGGGTTAATTGCGCATTTGCGTTATCAGCTTGGTGCATTAAAAGCGATTTGTGATGGGGAAGGCACGGAAATTAGTTATGTTAAGCCGCACGGTGCTTTATATAACCAAGCTGCAAAAGATGAAAAGCTTGCTCGTTTGATTGCTCAAACTGTTCATCAATTTGATCCAAATTTAAAATTAATGGGATTAGCGGGCAGCTTAATGCTACGTATAGCTGAGGAAGAAGGTTTACAAACCATTTCTGAAGTATTTGCGGATCGTCATTATATGCCTGATGGAAGTTTAGTGCCTCGTTCGCAACCGAATGCCATGGTGGAGTCTGATGAGGAAGCCATTCAACAAGTGTTACAAATGGTAACAGAAGGTCAAGTAAAAGCCATTGATGGAAGCCTTGTGCCAGTAAAAGCAGAAAGTATCTGTTTACATGGCGATAATCAACATTCTCTACAATTTGCGGCACGCATTGTGGAAGAATTAGAAAAAAATCATATAACAATAACGGCATAAGCCTAATAAAGCATAACACACAACATCAACTTAACAAGGGAGGTGCTTTATGGCATCAATCACTCACCGCCGAAATGCGGTGCTGGGGGCGGCATTTTTAATGGCGACTTCAGCAATAGGTCCGGGCTTTTTAACTCAAACGGCAACGTTTACAAATACCTTATTAGCCAGTTTTGGCTTTGTAATTTTATTATCAATTTTGTTAGATATTGGTGCTCAACTTAATATTTGGCGAATTGTGGTGGTATCAGGAAAACGTGCGCAAGATATTTCTAATGCGGTTTTCCCTGGTGCAGGATATTTCCTTGCATCACTTATTGTGATGGGCGGACTCGCGTTTAACATTGGTAATGTGGGGGGGGCAGGTCTTGGTCTAAACTCGATGTTTGGTATTGCACCAGAAACAGGGGCGATCATTAGTGGTATTATTGCCATTTTAATTTTCTTGCGTAAAGAAGCGGGATTATTAATGGATCGTTTTGCCCAATTAATGGGTTTTATCATGATTGCACTGACATTTTATGTCATGTTTAAAACGGAACCACCTGTTGTTGAGGCGGCATATCGCACCTTTATTCCAGAACAAATTGATCCTATTGCTATTGTGACATTAGTTGGAGGGACCGTAGGGGGCTATATTACCTTTGCAGGAGCGCATCGTTTATTAGATGCAGGTGTTCAAGGTGAAAAAGCCATGGCAGAAGTGAGTCGCAGTTCTGTATCGGCTATTTTGATCGCCTCAACTATGCGAATTGTGCTATTCCTCGCGGTACTGGGCATCGTGGTAAAAGGCGTTCCCCTTAATCCTAAAAACCCTGCTGAAACACCTTTTGAATATGTGGCAGGCAATTTCGGTCAAGTGTTATTTGGCGTCGTGATTTGGGCGGCTTCGATTACATCAGTGATTGGGGCGGCTTATACTTCAGTTTCCTTTCCTAACCAGCCTTTGTCCCAACTATTGAACGTAACCGTAATCGTTGGATTATCGCCTTTATCGTGATTTCTACGGTTGTTTTGGTGACTGTCGGAAAACCTGCAGCGGTATTAGTCTTTGTGGGTACATTGAATGGTTTAATTCTCCCAATTGCACTCGCATTAATTCTGCTAGCCGCTTACCGAAGTGACATTGTTGGAAGCTATAAACATCCAATTTGCTTAGCTTTTGCGGGCTGGTTTGTAGTGATTATCATGGCGATATTAAGTGGAAAAAAACCATAATTTCTTATGTGTCCAGTTTTCTTAGTTAACGATAAAATGCCCGCAAAAGTGCGGGTATTTTTATATCTATTTTTTGCTAAAACAATATGCGCAAACGTTTGCTTTTGTGTTTTTGTCGTATTAGAATGCCTCGATTTTTTATTCGGGAGGAGATTATTTCATGAGTTCGGAAAATTTTAGTTTAAAACCTGTTCCTTTAAATGAGCGAAAAAGGTGCGGTAGCGTTAACATTTGTTATGTTAGGTTTAACATTCTTTTCAGCGAGTATGTGGACAGGGGGAACATTAGGGACATCGTTAACCTATAATGATTTCTGGCTTGCCGTTATTTTAGGCAACCTAATGTTAGGTATTTATACCTCTTTTCTTGGGTATATCGGGGCTAAAACAGGATTAACCACGCATATTTTAGCGCGCTATTCCTTTGGTATCCGAGGCTCTTGGTTACCCTCCTTATTGCTTGGTGGCACTCAAGTTGGTTGGTTTGGTGTTGGCGTGGCGATGTTTGCAATCCCAGTTAATAAAGTAACGGGTATTGATGTGAATTATTTAATTCTTGGCTCGGGTTTATTGATGACGATTACGGTCTTCTTTGGTATTTCAGCACTGACGATTCTTTCCACTATTGCGGTGCCTGCTATTGCCGTATTAGGTTCTTATTCCGTTTATCTTGCTGTGACTAATGCCGGTGGCTTAGAGGTGTTGGAACATATTGTGCCAAAAGAAAGCATTTCACTCTCAATGGCGATCACATTAGTTGTGGGCTCCTTCATTAGTGCAGGCTCATTAACTGCCGATTTTGTTCGATTTGGTCGAAAAGCAAAGCAAGCAATCATTATTAGTATGATTGCTTTCTTTTTAGGTAACTCATTAATGTTTATTTTTGGTGCAGCTGGTGCAGCAGTAACGGGAATGTCAGATGTTTCTGATGTGATGGTTGCTCAAGGTCTTATTATTCCAGCCATTATTGTGCTCGGTTTAAATATTTGGACGACAAATGACAATGCGCTTTATGCTTCTGGTTTAGGTTTTGCGAATATTACGGGATTAAGTAGCCGCACTTTATCCGTCGTCAATGGTATTATCGGAACCTCATGTGCCTTGTGGTTATATAATAATTCGTCGGCTGGCTGACTTTCTTATCTTCGGCAATTCCTCCTGTTGGTGGTGTCATTATTGCTGATTATATTTTACGTCGTAAAGCCTATGAGAATTTTGAACAAGCTAAATTCTTAAATATAAATTGGACTGCTATCGTTTCAGTTATTGTTGGTGTGGCTTGTGGTAAATTACTACCAGGCATTATTCCTGTGAACGCGGTGATTGGTGGGGCAGTTACCTATTTGGTTTTAACACCATTACTCGGTAAAAAATTAGCGATGAAATAAGGAAAAAGAATGTTAGTTAAAAATGTACATATTCATAATCGCGAAGGGTTATGGCAGATTTTAATTGAAGAAGGAAAAATTAGTCGAATTTTTTCTCAAGATGAGGTTTTTAATTATTCAGGTGAGATACTCGATGGTGAAGAAGGGATTGTTTATCCTCCATTTGTAGAGCCTCATATTCATTTAGATGCGACACAAACAGCAGGGCAGCCTAATTGGAATCAATCTGGTACCTTATTTGAAGGGATTGAACGTTGGGCTGAGCGTAAATCATTGTTAAGCCATGAAGATGTAAAATCTCGTGCATGGAAGACATTAAAATGGCAGATTGCAAATGGGGTTCAGTATGTCCGTACTCATGTTGATGTCTCTGATCCAACATTAACTGCGCTAAAAGCCATGCTTGAAGTCAAAAAAGAAATCGCCCCTTGGGTGGATTTACAGATTGTAGCATTTCCACAAGAAGGTATTTTGTCTTATCCAAATGGCGAGAAACTATTAGATCAGGCTATGGAGATGGGCGCTGATGTTGTTGGCGGTATCCCTCATTTTGAATTTACCCGTGAATATGGTGTAGAGTCAATGCATATCGCTTTTGATATTGCTCGCAAGTACAACAAGCAGATTGATATTCACTGTGATGAAATTGATGATGAACAATCTCGTTTTGTTGAAACGGTCGCAGCATTAGCCTTGAAATATGACATGGGTGAAAAAGTGATAGCAAGTCATACAACGGCGATGCACTCATATAATAATGCTTATGCATCACGCCTTTTCCGATTACTAAAAATGTCAAAAATTCATTTTGTGGCCAATCCATTAGTGAATATTCATCTTCAAGGGCGCTTTGATACCTATCCAAAACGTCGTGGTGTAACACGAGTAAAAGAGATGCTCAAAAATAACATCAATGTTTGTTTTGGCCATGATGATGTGTTTGATCCTTGGTATCCCCTCGGTACAGCGAATATGCTACAAGTATTACACATGGGATTACATGTTTGCCAGTTAATGGGATATGGTCAAATTAATGATGGTTTGAAACTGGTCACAGAAATAGTGCGAAAGCATTAGGTTTAACGGATTACGGAATCCAAGAAGGTAACAGTGCAAACTTTATTGTATTGCCTGCAGAAAATGGCTTTGATGCTGTACGCCGTCAAGTTCCTACACGTTATTCGATTCGCCATGGTAAGGTGATTTCAGAAACGCAGTTGGCGAAAACTACCATTCATTTATCTGATAGCGAACAAGTAAACTATCGTTAATCATTGAAAGTGCGGTCAAAAATTTAAGAGAAATTTGAACCGCACTTTTTTTCTTTTTATATCAATTTCATTCATATTAAATTGAAATAAAATTCACATCCATCTAGACGTCTAAATCTTTAATGAAGAAGTTAATTTTGTTACACTCAGTCTATCTTAGAATTAATTAAATATAGGAAAGCAAAATGAGTAAACTTTTTCCCAATGCTACTATTCGTACTTCTGCGCCATATCGTTTTGATATTGTAGGCAGTTTTTTACGCACAGAGGCTTTAAAACAGGCTCGTTATCAATGTAGTTGTGGTGATATTTCTTGTGCTGATTTAACGCAAGTTGAAGATGCAGAAATTGCAAAATTGGTAGAGCATCAAAAAAATGTCGGATTGCATGCAGTGACCGACGGTGAATTTCGTCGTACTTTTTGGCATTTAGATTTCTTAGCTGCATTAGATGGTGTGAAAGAAGTGGATGCGGAGAAATTCTCAGTGCAATTTAAACACGATAATGTACGCCCAAAAACGTTAAAAATTGTGGATAAGATCGGTTTTTCAGAGAGCCATCCATTTGTTGAACATTATCGCTCATTGCAAAAAATGGCAGGGGAGACTGAAGTCAAATTAACGATTCCTTCTCCGTCAATGCTGCATTTAATTTGTACAGTACGTGCCACAGATTATCAGCCGATTGAACGGTATAAAGATAACAATCAGTTATTATTAGATGATATTGCTGAGGCTTATATTGATGCGATGAATATCTTCTATAAATTAGGCTGCCGTAACTTACAGTTGGATGATACCAGTTGGGGCGAGTTCTGTGCGGAAGATAAACGTAAAACCTATACTGAACGCGGTTTAGATTTAGATCAAATTGCTAAAGATTATGTGTATATGTTAAACAAAATCGTGGCTGCGAAACCAGCTGATTTAGCGATTACAATGCATATTTGCCGTGGTAACTTCCGTTCAACTTGGTTCTCGGCAGGTGGTTATGAGCCTATCGCAGAAACTTTATTTGGTCATTGTAATGTAGATGGTTTCTTCTTGGAGTATGACAGTGATCGTGCAGGCGATTTCAAACCTTTACGCTTTATTAAGAATCAACAAGTAGTGTTAGGATTAGTAACCTCAAAATCGGGTGAGTTAGAAAACCGTGATGAAATTATTGCTCGTATTAAAGAAGCGGAACAATATGTGGATATCAATCAACTTTGTTTAAGCCCACAATGTGGTTTTGCTTCAACGGAAGAGGGGAATATCCTGACTGAAGAGCAACAATGGAAGAAACTCGAATTTATCCGTGACATAGTGGAAGAAGTTTGGGGTAGATAATCTAGCTTAGAATGTAAAAGAGATAATCGTAAAGGCGGTTATCTCTTTTTTTATGAAATGCGCTAAAAAATGACCGCACTTTTAAACAATAAAAAAGGAAGTCGATAGACTTCCTTTTATGTTATTGCAATTTAATTATTTTTGACGCATTGCAGGGAATAGGATCACATCACGGATAGATGGTGCATTAGCATAAAGCATTGCTAAGCGGTCGATACCTAAACCTTCACCTGCTGTTGGTGGTAAACCGTGTTCAAGTGCCACAACGAAGTCATCATCTTTAAACATCGCTTCATCATCACCTGCTTCTTTCGCTGCAACTTGCGCATCAAAACGTTCATTTTGGTCTTCGGCATCGTTTAATTCTGAGAAGCCGTTACCAATTTCACGTCCACCGATGAACAATTCAAAACGGTCTGTTACTTCTGGGTTTTCATCGTTACGACGTGCAAGTGGAGAAATCTCTGCTGGATGTGCCATTAAGAAAGTTGGTTGAATTAAGTGATGTTCAGCCACTTCTTCAAAGATTGCATTTACGATAGAGCCTAAGCCCCAAGATTTTTGTACTTCGATACCTAAGCGTTCAGCGGTTGCTTTTGCACGATCGAAGTCGTAAAGATCTTCTTTTACGATACCTTTATCTGCACCATATTTAATGGTTGCATCATGTAATGTAATACGCTCAAATGGCTGCCGAAGTCAAATTCTAAATCACCGTATTTCACAATGGTGGTACCAAGAATATCAATCGCGAGTTTGCGCAATAATTCTTCCGTATTATCCATTAAATCGTGATAATCCGCATAAGCTTGGTAGTATTCAAGCATAGTGAATTCTGGGTTATGACGAACAGAAACCCCTTCATTACGGAAGTTACGGTTTAATTCGAATACACGTTCAAAACCACCAACCACTAAACGTTTTAAGTAAAGTTCTGGTGCAATACGAAGATACATATCAACGTCTAATGCATTGTGGTGAGTGATAAATGGACGAGCAGATGCACCGCCTGGAATCACTTGTAGCATAGGGGTTTCAACTTCCATGAAGCCTTTAGAAATAAAGAATTCACGAATACCCGCCACCACTTTTGAACGAATCACAAAAGTACGACGAGATTCTTCATTAGAAATTAAATCTAAGTAACGTTGACGATAACGCGCTTCCATGTCGGTTAAACCATGGAATTTGTTTGGTAACGGACGAAGTGCTTTGGTTAAAAGTTGAACTTCTGTTGTTTTAATGGTTAATTCATTAGTTTTGGTTTTGAAAAGCGTGCCTTTCACGCCAATGATATCACCTAAATCCCAGCTACCCACATCTTCAGCATAAACGCCTTCTGGAAGATTATCACGAGCAACGTATAATTGAATTTTGCCACTCATATCTTGCAAGGTAATAAAGGTGGCTTTACCCATTGCACGACGAGTCATAATACGACCAGCAACGGCCACTTCAATCGCTTTGTCCTTTAATACTTCGCCATCTTCGGCTTCATACTTATCATGTAAATCTTGAGCAAGGGCGTCACGACGGAATTGGTTTGGGAACGCATTACCTTTTGCACGTAATGCGGCTAATTTTTCACGGCGAACGAGCATTTCACCATGGAGATCTAATTCTTTTACTTCTTGCTCTGACATATCCTTTACCTCGTTAATTTTTACTTAGAATGTAATTTATTTAATAATAAACAGAATTTTCCTATTCTACCTATAGCATTGTTTTTTTGTTAAGCCTTTTTTTAATTAAGTTATCCTTTTTATCCAGAAAGTTGTCGGAATTGGAGTGGTAGAGATGGAATAGTGCTACTTTTTTCCACATAAGATAATTTTATCTTTGGCTCTTGAATCCGGTTCACTGTGTATGTAAACAAAAAAGCGGCCAATTTTCCAAAGGTTTTAAACTCTGAAAATACTGACCGCTCTTTACGTAGAGTGATTAATTAAAGATCGAAATCACCGAAATCATTGGTATCGACTTTAGAGTCAATTTGACCAACAAGGTAAGAACTCACTTCGACTTCTTGTGGCGCTACTTGTACGTTGTCAGAAACAAGCCATGCGTTAATCCATGGAATTGGGTTAGAACGCGCACCAAATGGTAATGGAAGGCCAACGGCTTGCATACGGATATTCGTGATATATTCCACGTATTGCACCAAAATGTCTTTGTTCAAACCAATCATTGAACCGTCTTTGAATAAGTAATCCGCCCATTCTTTTTCTTGTTCCGCTGCCGCTAAGAATAAATCATAGGCTTCTTGTTTACATTCTTCCGCAATTTCTGCCATTTCAGGATCATCTTGACCTGCAGCCATAATATTTAAAATATGTTGCGTACCGGTTAAGTGTAATGCTTCATCACGTGCGATAAATTTAATAATTTTCGCATTGCCTTCCATTAATTGACGTTCCGCAAAGGCAAAGGAGCACGCGAAAGACACATAGAAACGAATGGCTTCAAGCGCATTGACGCTCATTAAGCAAAGGTAAAGTTGTTTTTTCAAATTACGCAATGTGACGACGCATTCTTTGCCATCCACGGTGTAAGTGCCTTCGCCGTACAGGCTGTAAAGTTGGCTGTCGCGGATTAAATCGTCATAGTAAGAAGAAATATCGCGTGCGCGTTTGATGATTTCTTCGTTCGTCACGATGTCGTCAAACACAATAGACGGATCGTTCACAATGTTACGAATAATGTGGGTGTAAGAACGAGAGTGGATGGTTTCGGAGAACGTCCATGTCTCGATCCAGGTTTCTAATTCCGGAATCGACACTAACGGCAACAACGCCACGTTCGGGCTACGACCTTGAATAGAATCTAATAAAGTTTGATATTTTTAAGTTACTGATGAAAAATGTGTTTTTCATGTTCAGGTAACGCGGCATAGTCGATACGGTCTTGCGACACATCCACTTCTTCTGGACGCCAGAAGAAAGAAAGTTGTTTTTCAATGAGCTTTTCAAACGTCTCATATTTTTGTTGATCGTAACGGGCAACGTTAACGTTTTGACCAAAGAACATCGGTTCTTTTAATTGGTCGTTTTTGTTTTGTGAGAAAGTAGTGTATGCCATTTTTGTTTGTCCTTTAATCTTATGAGTAAAGTGCGGTCAGTTTTTAAAATGTTTTTTCATACTGGCGCAAGCGTCTTCGCTTGTGCCTTTAGTTTATTTACTTAGCACAAGCGTGGACGCTTGCGCTATCGGATGGGTTTTCTTTTACAAATTGCTCCCATAATTGGGGCAACAATCGCCCTATAGTGATACAAATTGTACGAATCGGTTCTTCCATTGCTGGGTAGGCAATGTAAGTTAATTCTGACAGATTTACGGATGACACATAAATTTGTCCTAAAGATCTAATTTTTAATTGGCAATCAGGATAAATTTCAGCCACTTTATTTTGAGAAAAAAACGAATAAACTCTTCTAAATAGCTTTTTAGAATAACCAGTTAAAAAAATTTAGAGCTAAAAGATAATGAAATTATCATGTTATATATCCTTAAAACTAAATCTTACACGCCCCACCAGCACAGCCATCATCTAAATCTTCTTGGCTGTCTTCAGCACCATCACGAGTGTTTTGATAGTAGAGGGTTTTTAAGCCGTATTTGTAAGCGGTTAAAAGATCTTTTAACAACACTTTCATTGGCACTTTACCATCTTCAAAACGTTTTGGATCGTAGTTGGTATTTGCAGAGATTGCTTGATCCACGAATTTTTGCATAATGCCTACTAAGTGTAAGTAGCCATCATTGCTTGGAATATCCCAAAGTAATTCGTAGTTGTCGCTTAAGTTCTCATAATCCGGTACGACTTGTTTTAAGATACCATCTTTTGACGCTTTAATACTTACATGACCACGTGGTGGTTCGATACCATTTGTTGCGTTAGAAATCTGTGAAGAGGTTTCTGACGGCATTAATGCGGTTAAGGTCGAGTTACGTAAACCAAACTCTTTGATTTCTTGACGTAACGTTTCCCAATCATAATGCAATGGTTCTTGCGTTAAGCTATCGATATCGTTCTTATATGTATCGATTGGTAAAATACCTTTTGCGTAATTGGTTTCATTGAAGTATTCACATGCACCTAATTCTTTTGCTAAGTTCATAGAAGCTTTCAATAGATAGTATTGAATCGCTTCAAACGTACGGTGAGTTAAATCGTTCGCTGAACCATCAGAATAACGTACGCCATTTTTCGCTAAGTAATACGCATAGTTAATCACACCGATACCAAGTGAACGACGACCTAATGAAGAACGTTTCGCCGCAGGAACAGGGTAGTCTTGGTAATCAAGTAATGCATCTAATGCACGTACTGCGAGATCGGCAAGATTTTCTAACTCATCTAAATCATCTAATTTACCCAAGTTGAACGCAGAAAGTGTACAAAGCGCAATTTCACCATTTTCATCATGGAAATGTTGTAATGGTTTAGTTGGCAATGCAATTTCTAAACATAAGTTAGATTGGCGCACTGGTGCAACAAGCGGATCAAACGGTGAGTGAGTATTACAGTGATCCACGTTTTGGATATAAATACGACCAGTTGATGCACGTTCTTGCATCAATAAAGAGAATAACTCAACGGCTTTTACAGAACGTTTGCGGATATTTGGATCCTGTTCGTATTTCACGTAAAGTTCTTCAAATTTATCTTGATCAGCAAAGAAGGCTTCATAAAGTCCAGGCACGTCTGAAGGGCTAAATAAAGTAATATCTGCGCCTTTAATTAAGCGTTGATACATTAATTTATTTAACTGTACGCCGTAGTCCATATGACGCACACGGTTATCTTCCACACCACGGTTATTTCAATACTAATAGGCTTTCAACTTCTAAGTGCCAAATCGGGTAGTAAACTGTCGCCGCACCACCACGTACGCCACCTTGTGAACAAGATTTGACGGCACTTTGGAAGTGTTTATAGAAAGGAATACAGCCAGTGTGGAATGCTTCACCACCACGAATTGGGCTACCCAATGCGCGAATTGCACCTGCATTTACCCCGATACCCGCACGTTGTGAAACGTATTTCACGATTGCTGCAGAGGTAGCATTGATAGAGTCTAAGCTGTCACCACATTCAATCAATACACAAGAGCTGAATTGACGCGTAGGCGTACGAACCCCCGCCATAATAGGCGTTGGTAAAGAAATCTTAAAGGTTGAGGTTGCATCATAGAAACGACGAATATAATCCAAACGGGTTTCTTGCGGATATTTGGAGAATAAGCTCGCCGCAACTAATAAATAAAGGAATTGTGCAGATTCATAGATCTCACCGGTTACACGGTTTTGAACTAAGTATTTCCCTTCTAATTGTTTTACTGCGGCATAAGAAAAGGTCATATCACGCCAGTGATCAATAAACCCATCCATTTCATCCCATTCTTCACGAGTATAGTCGGCTAAAAGGGCAGGATCGTATTTGCCCATGCGCACTAATTTTTTCACATGATCGTATAAACGAGGCGGATCAAAATGGCCATACGCTTTTTTACGTAAATGGAAAACCGCAAGACGTGCAGCAAGATATTGATAATCAGGGGTATCTTTGCTGATTAGATCTGCTGCTGCTTTAATAATCGTTTCGTGAATATCAGAGGTACGAATGCCTTCATAGAATTGAATATGAGAACGCAATTCAACTTGAGAAACAGACACGTTTTCCAAGCCTTCAGCCGCCCAAGTAATCACTCGGTGAATTTTGTCTAAATTGATTTGTTCAAGCGTACCATCGCGCTTCGTAACCATTAATCCTTTGTTCATGGGAGATAAACCTGCTAGAGAGATGAATTTAAAAAAACACAAGATATAGTGTTATGGAAAAATAACGATGCACAAGATAGAGTGTTTTAAAATTGAATTCAAGCAGTAAATTTTTTTACTTACATTATTGACAAAAGATAAGTCATTTAAAACAAATAACTTTTTTCGAAGTGATGTTTTTTTAAAGCAGGATCTTTTTGTAAATCTTTAGAAGAAAAAGTGCGGCTAAAAAAACGAGATAATTTTTGACCGCACTTCAAGAGTTAAAAAATTGAACTAATTCAAATATTTAAATACTTTTGACAACTTTTTGAACACCAGAGACCTTGCTTGCAATTTCTGCAGCTGAGTCACCTTGTGATTGAGTGACGTTTCGAGTAAGAATACTTCACCGTTTTCGGTGATCACTTTTCACATCTGTTGCTTTTACATTATCGCCTACAAAGAGTTTTAGATTTAATTTGTGTCGTAATCCAACTGTCTTTTGTAATTTGTCCAAAAGTAATTTTTGGTCCAACACGTAATTCATTGTATACGTCGTTTACACCTTCTACACCTTTTGTAAGACTGGTTGCGGTTTCTTTTACACTTTCACTTGGTACTTGACCAATTAATAATACGCGACCACTGTAAGAAACAGCATTTACACGACCTTCAGATTTAATTTGTGCATCTTTATCTAATGCATTTTCAACTTTTATTTCTAGAGTTTCATCATCTACTTGCGTACCCATCGTGCGAGGATCTGTTGCAACTTTTGCACCAGCCGCTGCACCACCAACAACCGCAGCTACACAGCCTTGTAACATAATTGATGCACCTAGGACGAAGGCTAATTTTTTAAATGGGGTCAATTTCATTATTAATCTCCTTTTTTATAAATGAGTGAGTTAATTAATTAGTCAATTAATTTTTAGAAATAGTTTGGTTGGAAAAATCCTTTAATGTCAAGCTCTTGGGAAAAGTGTGCTATCAACAAGCTCACAAAGTGCGTTAATCACGAATAAATGATTTTCTAAAATACGTGTTTCTTTAGTGGCAGGAATGGAGATTTCTAAATCAGTTTCAGCCATACACCTTGAATAGCATCATTGTTTGCACCGGTTAAGGCAATGACCTGAATTTCTTTGTTGACGGCATTAGCTATCGTATTCAGTACCGCTTTTTCTGTTCCAAGCGGCGCAAAGGCGATCAATAAGTCACCGGGCTTCGCGATAGCGTTGAATTGATGTTGATAAAGCTGATCAATGGGTTGATCAAAAATCAGTGAAGAACCGACCGCACTTTCAAGGCTAAGATGTACAGATGGTAGGCTAGGGCGCTCGAAATCGTAACGATTAAGCAAATTTGACACTAAGAATTGTGCATTCGCATAAGAGCGAGCGACACCACAGGCAATCACTTTATGACCACTTAACAAACATTGCATGACCATTTGTGTGGCAGTTGCAATATTTTCTGATAATAGACTCGAAGCAGAGATTTGAATCTGAATACTTTCGCTATAAATATCTTTAACTTTTTGTAACATAATCGGAAAAGGTTAATCGAGAAAATTAGGAATCCATTGGATATCACTGGCGGTTTTTCCAAAGGCGATAAGATCAAAACGACAGTCCGCATCTTCAAGGCTTAGGTTGCGTTGGGCAAGCCATAAATTTGCGGCATTTAGCCATTTTTGTTGCTTTTGCCAATCCACACTTTCAACAGCGGATCCGAATGCTGAGCTGGATCGTTGACGAACTTCAACAAATACAATGGTTTGTCCGTCTTGCATAATGAGATCTAATTCACCGCATTTGAAATGTTGATTCGCTGCGATGAATTTAAGCCCCTTAGCCTCTAAGAAAAGGCGGGCTTGATGTTCAAAGCCCGCCCCTTGTTGACGTTTTAATGAAAACATGGATTAGTTCGCAACCGCTACCACATTACCATCTTGTACTTGATACCATGTCATATCGCGGTCCACATCACAGTTTGAATCTGCGCTAAGCTGACCGGTTAAACCACTTAAGGTGTAACCTGGTACTTGGCGTAATTCATTAAAGTGATTGATGAGCAACCATGCATCAGAACCCATTGCATATAAACGCATTAATTGGAATTCACCACCGGTTGAGCCAGCCACTTTTTGATATTGTGAAGAATCGCTTTGTTTAAAGAATGGAATATCACTAAATTGAACGCCATTCATTTTCGCATAGTATTCTGGTGTATTACTTGCCGCGTTAGAACGAGAGCTTGCATAGATACGGACATTCGGATTGCTGGTATCTAAATAACCTTTGATTTCAGCCAATTCATCTGGTGAAGAGATGACATAAAGTGCACTTGTATCTTGCGGCGCACCTTGGAAGAAGTAGGTAATATCAGCCGGTAAGTTATAGTAGCGAATATTCGCATCTGTACCCGCTAAACGTTGCCAACGTACGTTGAACGCATTACCCACACGTTGTCCTAAATCATTTTGCGGCATTGCCACAATTGAGTTACGAACACCATCTTTCCACATTTTGTTCGCCGCAGATTCTGCTTCATCTTCCGGCGATAAACCATAATAACAGACTTGGTTAATCGCTTGTGTATTTGCTGTGGCATTTAAGGTGAGCACATCCATGCCTTGTACTGCACTTGGATTTGCAATGATGGCATCGACATTTTGTTTAAGTAATGGACCTACTAACGCTTTAATACCCGATGCTTTTGCTTGTGCAAGGATATCATTAATCGGGGTAGTTGATGAGTCAAATACTTGTACGGGGATGGTTGAATCACCTTTTGCATCATTGAAACCTGATTGGATAGTTGTACCTAAAATTTGGCCATCACCGCTTAAAGGTAAGACTAAACCAATTTGAGCTAAATTTGTTTGTTGGAAATTCAACAAACTTTCTAGCTCTTTAGGGAAAAAGGTTGACGCAACGTGATTTGGATAAGCGGATTTCCAGCTTTGCAATGCTTGACTTAATTGTACCGGCTGACGGATATTGTCATTATAGGCTTTAATTAAGGCGAGCCAACCGCCTAATGCCACGCTACCTTCATCGGAGGCATTATTGATAACAGCCGTATTCGCAGAACGGAGTAACGACCAAGTTTTATCAACATTATCTTTACGACGTTGCATGTCTGTTAAGTTTTCATCCATTTTGATACGCGCTTTCACCGCTTCAATCACGTCTTTACGATTTTCAGCTGTTTGAGCAAAGGTTTCGTAATAACGAGATTTTTGTGATGGACTTAATTTAGTCAGATCCAGTGCACGTAATTTACCTTCAGCCACATCATTATTGCCTTTTGCTGCGGCGATGCGAGCTTCAATTAACGTGCGATCTAATTGTTGTGCTTCGTTTAAGTCAACTAACTCCGTTAATAACTCTTCCGCTTGGGGTACTTTTATTTTTCGGAAATTAATACACGAGCCGCTAAGAGTTTGTATGTTTGTTGATCTTCTTTATCCTGTGTTTGCCCTAATTTGTTCATATAAAAATTCAGAACTCGCATTGGCATCACGCTGTAATGTTTGGGTAAAGCTGCTGCCAAATAAGTTAGAACAACCTGCTAACGCAACAGACAATAAAATCGGCATTAAACGTTTTTTAAAACGACCGCCTTGTAATAGAATAGACATATTCGCTCCATAATGAATAAATCAATAATGGGCGATCTTACTTATCTCACAATGTAAAAGCAAACAAAAATGAATGATTTAACCGGAATTTTATATATTGTCGCTACGCCAATCGGGAATTTACAAGATATTACACAACGTGCTTTAGAGACCTTTTCGCATGTAGATTTAATTGCCGCGGAAGATACGCGCCACAGTGGTTTGTTGCTCAGTCATTATGGTATCAAAAAGCCTTTTTTCGCCTTGCATGATCACAACGAACAAGAAAAAGCTCATGTGTTGGTCGAAAAGCTCAAACAAGGCACCAATATTGCATTAATTTCAGATGCGGGAACCCCTTTAATTAGCGATCCAGGTTTTCATTTAGTGCGTCAATGTCGTGAGGCTGGCATTAAAGTGGTGCCATTACCAGGTGCTTGTGCAGCGATTACTGCATTATGCGCATCGGGAATCGCCTCAGACCGTTTTTGCTTTGAAGGCTTTTTACCGGCCAAAACCAAGGCGCGTAAAGATAAGCTAGAAAAATATCGCAGAAGAAGACCGCACTTTAATCTTCTATGAATCAACCCACCGCATTTTAGATACCCTTGCCGATATGCAAGATGTATTAGGTGGCGAACGCTATGTTGTACTTGCCCGTGAAATTACGAAAACGTGGGAAACCATTGCAGGGGATAAATTAAGTGATCTTCGTCAATGGCTAAGTGAAGATCCGAATCGCACGAAAGGTGAGATGGTGTTAATTGTAGAAGGTAAACCCAAATCAGAAGATAGCGACGAATTTGCACCACAAGCAATTAAAGCGCTCACTTTGATTGCTAAAGAATTACCTTTAAAAAAAGCCACGGCAATTGTGGCTGAACTTTATGGTTATAAGAAAAATGCCTTATACCAATTTGGATTGGATAATTTAGATTAGTCAAAAAACTACCCCTTTTTAGCAAAGAGCGGCGAGGGGTGATTTGGCAGAATTAAATTTTATAAATTTCGGAGAACAAATGTTAAAACAGGTTTCAGATACCTTACTTGCACCAAGCAATTTATCGCATCAATCATTGCTTAATATTTTTGATGTGATGTCGCATCGTCATATTGATTATGCGGATCTTTATTTTCAATTGAGCCAAGATGAAAGCTGGGTATTAGAAGACAGTATTATTAAAGAAGGCGGCTTTCATATTGATCGCGGTGTCGGTGTACGCGCAGTTTCTGGCGAGAAAACAGGCTTTTGCGTATTCTGACCAAATCAACTTAGCTTCATTACAACAATGTGCAGAGGCCGTAAAAGGTATCGCACAAATTAAAGGAAGGCAATTTAATTTCACCTCAAGCATTCAATGCGGTGAATACAGTTCAGCGTTATGCGGCGATTAATCCGTTGGAAAGTTTAAGTAAAGAAAAAAAGATCGAGTTATTACACCTCGTGGATCGTACAGCGCGAGCCGAAGATCCTCGTGTTACACATGTCTCTGCAGCATTAAGTTCGATTTATGAAGAAGTGTTAGTGGTCGCAACAGATGGCACACTTGCTGCAGATATTCGTCCACTTGTGCGTTTATCCATTTCTGTGCTAGTGGAGGAAAATGGTAAACGTGAGCGTGGTAGCTGTGGTTCAGGGTGGACGCTTTGGCTTAGATTGGTTCTTTGAAGTGGTTAATGGGGATATTCGCGCTATTAATTTTGCAAAAAGAAGCTGTTCGTCAAGCCCTTGTGAATTTAAGGTGGTCGCTGCACCAGCAGGATTAATGCCTGTGGTGTTAGGGGCTGGTTGGCCAGGCGTGTTGCTTCATGAAGCCGTGGGGCATGGTTTGGAAGGGGATTTTAACCGTAAAGAAAGCTCTTTATTTACGGGGAAAATTGGTGAGTTAGTCACCTCGCCATTATGTACAATTGTGGATGATGGTACATTACAAAAACCGCCGTGGTTCTCTAACCATTGATGATGAAGGCGTGCCAAGTCAGTGTAACGTTTTAATCAAAGACGGGATTTTGCAAGGCTACATGCAAGATAAACTCAATGCGCGATTAATGGACGTGAAACCAACGGGGAATGGTCGTCGTGAATCTTATGCGCATTTACCAATGCCACGAATGACGAATACCTATATGTTGGCAGGGTCAAAGCAAATTTGAAGATTTAGTAGCCTCTGTGGATCGCGGTATTTATGCACCGCACTTCGGTGGGGGGCAGGTGGATATCACCTCGGGTAAATTTGTGTTCTCGACATCTGAAGCTTATCTTATTGAAAAAGGCAAAATCACCAAACCTGTTAAAGGCGCTACATTAATTGGCAGCGGTATCGATGTGATGCAAAAAGTTTCTATGGTCGCCGATGAAACAGACTTAGATCTTGGTATCGGTGTATGCGGCAAAGATGGCCAAAGTGTACCGGTCGGTGTTGGGCAACCCGCCTTGAAAATTGATGAAATCACCGTTGGTGGAACAAATTAAGCATGTAGCCCGATAAATCATATCGGGCTTTTTTGTTCCTTTTATTTAAGTGCGGTCAGTTTTTTTCCGTTATTTTTAATTCATCGCTTTCTCAGGAATAATCATTGGGTTAAGTGAGCAATTCTGCATACGATATTTTCATATCCACACTTTTTGTGATCCCTATCACAATATCTTGTAAAACCAGTTAAAAAAATTCCCCAAATAACCTTAATAAGTGATACATTTACCGTCGCATGACTTTTTGTCATTTAAGAGACAGGGACAGGCGTGAGTTTGTCTGAAATTTCATCAACCAGAGGGAAACATTTATGTTAATTGGTGTACCTAGAGAACTGCTTGATAGCGAAAATCGTGTGGCGGCGACGCCAAAAACGGTTCAGCAGATCTTAAAACTGGGCTTTGACGTCATCGTAGAACACAATGCGGGATTTAAAGCAAGTTTTGAAGACCAAGCATTTATCGACGCCGGCGCAAAAATTGGCTCAAGTTCAGAAGTGTGGCATTCGGATGTAATTTTTAAAGTGAATCCACCAACGGATGCAGAAATTGATCAAATGAAGGAAGGTGCAACACTTGTGAGCTTCATTTGGCGCGCACAAAATCCGGATTTAATGAAAAACTCACGTCGAAAAAATTAATGTATTAGCGATGGATTCAGTGCCACGTATTTCCCGTGCGCAAGCGCTTGATGCATTAAGCTCTATGGCGAATATTTCTGGTTATCGTGCGGTGATTGAAGCCGCTCATGAATTTGGTAGTTTCTTCACTGGACAAATTACCGCAGCAGGTAAAGTACCACCAGCAAAAGTGTTAGTGATTGGTGCAGGTGTAGCAGGTCTAGCAGCGATTGGTGCTGCGAATAGTCTTGGTGCGATTGTACGTGCTTTTGACTCTCGTCCAGAAGTAAAAGAACAAGTACAAAGTATGGGCGCATCTTTCTTAGAAATTGATTTCAAAGAAGAAGGCGGTAGCGGCGATGGTTACGCGAAAGTGATGTCAGAAGAATTTAACCGTCGCGCGATGGAGCTTTATGCTGAACAAGCAAAAGAAGTGGATATCATTATTACCACCGCGGCGATTCCGGGTAAACCAGCCCCACGCTTAATCACAAAAGAAATGGTTGATTCCATGAAACCAGGTTCTGTGGTGGTGGACTTAGCGGCTGCAACAGGCGGTAACTGTGCTTACACTGAAGCAGGTAAAGTCGTCACTACTGAAAACCAAGTGAAAAATCATTGGTTATACCGATTTCCCAAGTCGTTTACCAACACAATCTTCCCAACTTTACGGTACAAACTTAGTTAATTTATTAAAACTACTTTGTAAAGAAAAAGACGGTAAGATCAATATTGATTTTGACGATGTGGTATTACGTGGTGTGACCGTAGTACGTGATGGGGAAGAAATTCCACCAGCGCAAAATCCAAGTATCAGCACAACCAAAAACAAGAAGCGAAAGCGGCACAAAGTGCGGTTAAAAAAAGAGGAAGAAAAAACCGGCAGATCCTCGCATCAAATATGGTGTGATGGCGGGTGTAGGTGTGTTATTCCTCTGGCTTGCATCTGTGGCGCCAGCGGCATTCCTTTCTCACTTCACCGTATTCGTATTGGCTTGTGTAGTCGGTTACTACGTGGTTTGGAACGTTAGCCACGCTTTACACACACCACTTATGGCGGTAACCAATGCGATTTCAGGTATCATCATTGTGGGTGCATTACTGCAAATTAGACAACCAACAGGCAACTTCTTCATTGATGCATTAGCCTTTGTGGCAATCTTGGTGGCAAGCATCAACATTTTTGGTGGTTTCCGTGTAACCCAACGTATGTTGGCGATGTTTAGAAAAGGTTAAGGAGAAGACGATGTCTGAAGGTTTAGTACAAGCAGCCTATATTATCGCTGCATTACTTTTCATTATGAGCTTAGCCGGTCTTTCTAAACACGAAACGGCAAAAGCCGGTTGCTGGTATGGTATTGTCGGTATGACAATTGCCCTTGTTGCAACCATTTTCGGCCCACAATCTGAAGGTACACTATGGATCATTATTGCGATGATCATCGGTGGCGTGATTGGTGTTCAACGTGCATTAAAAGTTGAAATGACTGAAATGCCTGAACTTGTTGCGATCCTTCACAGCTTTGTAGGTTTAGCAGCAGTGCTCGTAGGCTTTAACAGTTACGGTTTAACACACGAAACCGATCCTGTGTTAATGAATATCCATAACGTTGAAGTATTCTTAGGGATCTTCATCGGTGCGGTAACATTCACGGGTTCTATCGTGGCATTTGGTAAATTAAGCGGCAAAATCAATTCAAAAGCGTTAATGTTGCCACATCGCCATAAATTAAATTTAGCGGCCTTAGTGGTTTCAGCTTTCTTGATGGTGGCATTCTTAAACAACCCAGATAATATCTTCCCAGTGTTACTCATGACCGCAATTGCTCTTGCATTCGGCTGGCACTTAGTGGCATCTATCGGTGGTGCGGATATGCCGGTTGTGGTTTCAATGCTTAACTCTTATTCTGGTTGGGCAGCGGCTGCAGCAGGGTTTTCATGCTAAGCAATGACTTGCTTATCGTCACCGGTGCATTAGTGGGTTCTTCTGGTGCGATTCTTTCTTACATTATGTGTAAAGCGATGAACCGCTCATTTATCAGCGTTATCGCAGGTGGTTTTGGTAATGATGTTCAAGTATCTTCTGATGAAGAACAAGGCGAACACCGTGAAACAACGGCAGAAGAAGTGGCTGAATTACTCAAAAATGCAAGCTCTGTTATCATCACACCAGGATATGGTATGGCAGTAGCACAAGCGCAATATCCAGTGGCTGAAATTACGGCGAAATTGCGTGAACGTGGCATTAACGTGCGTTTTGGTATTCACCCTGTTGCAGGTCGTTTACCTGGTCATATGAACGTGCTTTTTAGCGGAAGCGAAAGTGCCTTATGACATCGTGCTTGAAATGGATGAAATCAATGATGATTTCGCGGATACCGATGTGGTATTGGTTATCGGTGCAAACGACACCGTAAAACCCAGCTGCAATGGAAGATCCAAACAGCCCAATCGCAGGTATGCCAGTGTTAGAAGTATGGAAAGCACAAAACGTTATCGTATTCAAACGCTCTATGGCGGTGGGATATGCAGGCGTTCAAAACCCATTATTCTTCAAAGAAAAACACTCAAATGCTTTTTGGTGATGCAAAAGAACGTGTAGATGACATTCTTACAGCATTAAACAAATAAGCAAAAAATTGAAGTAAAACTGACCGCACTTTGAGAGATTAAAGTGCGGTTTTTTTGTTTATTGAATTTTTTTCTCGTAATTATTTAGAATCATTCAGTATTTAATTTTTAAAGAGATTTTCATGAATAAACACATCCTTTTTCTATTCCTTTTTTTCTTTTTCAACTTCTGCCTTCGCGCTATTTCCAATTGAGAATGATTGGGCAAAGCATCACTTACAAGGAAAAGTGAAATCAATTAAATCCAAGGAGGAAGGTAATTCAGCCTTGCCCGATAATGGGAGTGTAAGTTATCTGGATACCTTTTTATAATGAACAAGGTTTTTTTAATAAAAAGAAAAGGAACAGGGCGTTCTTTTTGATAAAGAAAAAGATCACAATTCGTTACTATAAGTATGATGATCAGAATCGATTATTAGAAATTCAAGATGATAATGTAACTGAAACCAATCCTGAGCTGAAAACATTTAGTGCATTTTATCGTTATGTAGATCATCCAGATGGTAGTGGTGTCGTGCAGTTTGTCGAATATAAGGACACACCAGATTTTTTTCATCATCATATAAAGAACATTTTTATGATAAAGCGGGTACTTTTGCTCAAAAACTCAAGAGTATGATGTAGAGAATAAAAACAACATCAGATATAAAAAAATACGATTATGAAAAATGGTAAACTGAGCAAAAATATGTCGTATTGAAGATAATGTAGAAAAAGATTGCGATATTTATCATTACGAAAATGATGGTTCATTTACCGAATCTTTAAACGTTTTTTTATCAATAGTGTGAAAAAAATTCTTTTGATAAAAAAATCATCGCTTATTAAAAAGTGAAATGTTTAGCGTTGGAATACGCATCAACTGGATAACCGTATCATATCAATTTGATAGACATGGCAATGTTATTGAAGAGATAATCTATAACAAAGATGGTGTATGGAAAACCAAAAAGACTTATCAATATGAGTATTATGAATAGGCTTCAATGTAAGCGCTGACAGTAAAAATGGGGTTGTTTTTTTATCCGATGTGTCTTGCTAAAAAATATAAAAGTGCGGTCAAAATTGACCGCACTTTTTACATTAACGTTGAATCAAATAGCGTAATTTAGTGCCATCTTGTTCTACGCTTAATAGTGTGTAACCGTGGTTTTTAGTATCAACAGGAATGTTATTGATAGATTGGGCACAGTCACTTAATAGCTCTAAAATTTCGCCTTTTTGCAATTGCGGCATGGTTTCGAGCATCACGATTGCTGGATACGGGCAAGGTTCACCTAGCGTATCTAACGTGTAATCTGGGGTGATGTCTTTTGGATCTTTATCTAATTTTTGAACAACGGTAAATGCCATAATAATGTCCTCTTTTTGGAATGAATTCGTTAATATTTAATTAGCAACCACAAGCTTGTGGATTTGCTGCTGCGATTTTAGCTTTGGCTTTTTTCAAGAAATGGCGTTCCCACCAAACAACAGCAATTAAGCAGAGAATAAGCAAGCCGTAATTCACTAATAAACCGCCAACAGGGCCAAAGGATTTCAATAAGTTAAGTTTTTCGTAATCTAACGCAAGTACAGGGGCAAGATCGTCCCATGCGTAGGCTAAATAGGTTGAACCAACAACGTTACCCACGCCTACCCACATAAAGTGAACTTGACCTTCCATTGAACGATACATCCAACCGGTTTCACATCCGCCTGCTAACACAATACCGAAGCCAAATAATAAACCACCTATAATCGCATTTGGACCCGCCCACATGATTTTGGCTGGCACGCCTAATTGAATGTAGCTAAATACGCCAAGCGTACCCACGATAATACCGAAGATGATGGCTTTTGCCATATAAGCACGGCCGGTTACCCATAAATCACGGAAAGCGGAAGTAAAGCAGATTTGAGCACGTTCAATTAATAAGCCAAATGCTAAACCACAAAGCATCGCAAAGCCAAGTTTGATAGAGTTTGTCATCACATAAAGTGAAGCGATTAGGTAAGCGAAAAAGACGACCATACCAATCCAAAAACGACGATTTGCTTGTTTCGGATCGGTTTCTTGTAATTTTGCTGCGCCTTTTTTCAATTCTAATTTCACGCGGAATATCGGAAGTAAGGTGACTTTTACGCCTGCGTAAGTACCTACAGCAGTGGCAATAGTGAAGAACCAAGCGTGAACCGAAAAATTGTGGAATACCGGTGAAGAGAGAAGCGAGGTTACAGCCCATTGCTAAACGTGCACCGAAACCGGCTAATGCACCACCAATGAGGGCTTGAACAATACGACGTTTGTGCGGTTGATTACGCCATTTTACGTTGTTTGCCCAAAGTGCAGCCGAAATACATCCCGCGAACATACCTAAAATCATCACGCCATCAATACGAGTAAAAATCGTGCCTTGCATGCCGATAATTTTATAGTAGCTCCAGTCGGACACATCGACACCTAGCGCTTGCAAAGCATGACCGCCCCAACGGGTAAATTCCCCGTAACCGCCCAATAAGTGCCAGTTACCCCAAAGTAATAAGCTGAAATAAGCCCCTGCAGCAATGACTGCCGCGACAGGATTCCAGTATTTAATCAAATAATTTTTGTTTAAATTGTTGCAAAAATCTCTTTCATGAGAGAGTAAATCCTTAAAAATGAAATGATGATTTGCAAGTGCGGTATAAAATGAAGAGATTTTTTTGAAGTGTCTGCCATTTTCCTATACACAAAACTTGCGATATAGACAAATGAATTGTCGGGCAAAATAATAACATTTGTTTTTGGGGAATGCACGAGGGGATGGATAATTATTTGTGGGTAATTTTGAATTTTAAGATGAGAGAATAAAGTCAATCTATCGCCCTTATTTTTTTTCCCTCAATATCAATTTTTTTCAATTAAAAAAACGAAGACTAGGGTAATAAGCATTGTTAGTCCACCAGCTAGAATAGCTAATAAACAAATTACCCAAGCAGATTTGTCCATATTAAGGAAAGTAAAGAAATAGAAACCAAATAGTAGGGAAAATGTACACCATAATCCCCAACTTAATTTGGAATATTTATTGAATAGAAATTCAAATAACCCTTCAAAAAAATAAACGGAAAAAACATTCAAAGATAATATTACCCATAGGTTGTTTCAATGGTAAGTCATCATAATGATTCGTCTAGATAAACTTTCTGCCAGCCCAAATGTTAAGAGAAAAGTTAAACAGTCAATTTCATTTCTCGGATACGCATGGTTAATCCATCGATCAACAACAAGCGTCCACATAAATTTAAACCGATTTTTTTAACCGCACTTTGATAGCCTCTAAGGCTTGAATGGAGCCAACAACACCCACAATTGGAGCTAGTACGCCCGCCTCTACACAACTTAAAACATTTTGTCCAAAGAGCTGGCTAAGTTGGCGATAGGTTGGGGTATTGGGTTCATAAGTAAAGACGGATACTTGTCCTTCTAAACGGATCGCCGCACCAGAAACTAGCGGGATCTTCGCTTTCTCACAACTACGATCGAGTGCGTTACGAATATCCACGTTATCGGTACAATCTAATATCACATCAAAGTGCGGTATGATTTCCGCGAGTTTTTCTTCGGAAAGTTGCGCATTGATGGTTTCAATTTCTACGTGAGGATTAATCTGTTGTAACGCAATTTTTTTGCTGATTCCACTTTAGGCATATTTAATCGGCTATCAGTATGTAACACCTGACGTTGCAAATTAGAAAGCGATACAGTGTCAAAATCCAATAAGGTTAAATGACCCACGCCAGCGGCTGCAAGATATTGACTTGCCGCACAACCTAAACCACCCAGACCGACAATTAACATGCGGCTGTCTTTCAGTTTTTCTTGTCCATCAAAATCAACCGCTTGTAAGATGATTTGGCGGTTATAACGCAGTTCTTCTTCGTAGCTTAATTCAGCCATTATTGCCCCAATAGGTGATTAAACGGTTCAATGGTGACGATTTCGCCCGCAGCGACATTGCCACGATCTTTTTCGAGGCGAATAAAACAGTTACTTTTCACAAAAGAACTGAATAAATGTGAACCTTGGAAACCCACTGGTTGCACTTCAGTTGACCATTTTTCATTAATTTGATAGAAACCACGTTGGAAATCTAAACGGCCAGGCGCTTTTTTCAAATTAGTTTGGGCAATCGCTTGAAAGTGCGGTTGTTTTTTCGGGTGTTTTTTACCGCTTAATTTGGCGATAGCCGGTTGAACCAATTGATAGAATGTCACTAATGCAGAAACCGGATTGCCGGGTAAACCGCAGAACCAAGCATTTTCTAATTTACCAAATGCAAATGGTTTGCCGGGTTTCATCGCAATTTTTCCAGAAATTCACCTGACCGACTTTTTTTCTAACACAGTTTTCGTGAAGTCAGCTTCACCCACTGAAACGCCACCGCTTGTGATAACCAGATCTGCTTGCGCTTGTGCTTTCACAAAAGCTGCTTCAAATTCCGCTTGGTTATCCGGCAGAATACCGAAATCAAGCACATCACAATTTAATTTTTTTCTAGCATTAACTTCACGGTGAAACGATTAGTGTCGTAAATTTGTCCTGCTTGTAACGGTTGACCGACTGGGACTAATTCATCACCGGTTGAAAGCACCGCCACTTTTAAGCGAGGATAAGCTTTGACTTCAGCGATACCTAATGAAGCAAGTAAAGGTAAAGATACGGCATTTAACTCATCTCCTTGATGTAAGACCATATCACCTTTTTTCACATCTTCACCAATACGACGAATATTCTGATTGGCTTTAGGTAATGCCGCAAAGGTAACTGTACCATCTTCATTGACGGTAACCTCTTCTTGCATGACCACCGCATCGGCACCTTCAGGAATCATTGCACCCGTCATAATTCTGACCGCACTTTGTGCTACCCATTCCCCTTGAAATGGATTACCCGCAAAAGATTTTCCTGCGACAGAAAGTGTCATGGATTGCTGTAAAGCGGCTAAACGAACCGCATAGCCATCCATTGCGGAGTTATCAAAAGAAGGCACGTTAATTGGAGAAATCACATCTTCCGCACAGACACGATCAGCGGCTTCAGTTAAAGCCAGTGTTTCAGTTTTTGTTGGGAAGGGAAGTTGGTGGAGCATTTGCGCCAAGGCATCTTCAAGTGGCAACATAATTAATCCTTTGGGTTAATCAGAATAAAAGTGGATATATTGTAGCCCGAAATACAATATGAAGGAAATTAATAAATTAGGGTGATTTTTCGCATTTTACGAATAATTCATCTTTTGCTAAAATGCCGCATTATTTTTTTATAAATGGAAAGTGAATGAACGCGATTTCACCTGATGCGGAAAAATGTCCGCCGAGCCTTGGTAGCTAAAGGCATCGAAACACCAATGATTGATCCGACTCAATGTAAAGATGAGCGTCGTACGGCGATTGCTTCGCATATGCGTGAAGTGATGAAATTGATTGGGTTAGATCTGCGTGATGATAGTTTAGAAGAAACGCCAAATCGCCTTGCAAAAATGTTTATTGATGAAATTTTCAGTGGAATGGATTATGCCAATTTCCCGAAAATGACAAAAATCAAAAACCAAATGAAAGTGAGCGAAATGGTGCAAGTGAATGACATCACCTTAACCAGTACTTGCGAACATCATTTTGTGACGATTGATGGTAATGTCGCCGTCGCCTATTACCCGAAAGATTGGGTGATTGGGCTGTCTAAAATCAATCGCATTGTGGCGTTTTTTGCGCAACGCCCACAAGTACAAGAGCGTTTAACCGAACAGCTTTTAACAGCATTTCAAACGATTTTAGAAACGGATGATGTGGCCGTTTATGTGAAAGCGACACATTTCTGTGTGAAAGCGCGTGGGGTAAAAGATACTCATAGTTATACCGTGACATCAGCCTATGGTGGGGTCTTTTTAGAAGATCGCGAAACTCGAAAGGAATTTTTATCTTCCATTCAGAAATAACAAAAAGCACTGAGGATTCGGTGCTTTTTTGTTTATTTATTGTGCGAATATAAGTAAAAATTAGCCCCTTTCATTTTTTTATTTCTATTTTTGATTTTTTTATTGAGGATTTTTATGACAAAAAGCCAATTCAAAATTGTTTCTTGTGTTATTACTCGGTGTCCTTTCAGCCTTTGGCCCATTTGTGGTAGATCTTTATTTACCTTCACTGCCACAACTCGCGAGTTTTTTTTGAAACAAGCGCCTCAATGACGCAACTTACGCTCACTACCGCTATGATTGGTTTAGCAGTAGGGCAATTACTTCTTGGACCACTCAGTGATAAATTTGGGCGAAAAAAATTCCACTTATTATTTCATTGGTAATTTATATTATCAGCACGGTTTTAATTGTGTTTTCACCAAATATTGAAACGATGATTGTTTTGCGTGTGATTCAGGGGCTTTCTTCGGCAGGAAGTGTTGTCATTTCTCGAGCTGTTGCAACGGATCTTTATCGCGGGCGTGAAATGACACGTTTCTTTGGTTTATTAATGACAATTAACGGGATCGCACCAATTATTTCGCCAATTCTTGGTAGTTTATTATTGGAATACATTAGCTGGAAAGGGGTATTTGTTTTCCTTGCTTTGATTGGTGTGATTGTTTTTGTTTTTTTCTGTTTCCGTTTGAAAAGAAAGCTTAAGCGCCGAAAAATCGCTTACAAGGTTCAATATTTTGCCACATTCTCAACCTTTGGTGTGATTATCAAAAACCGTTTATTTATGAGTTATGTTGGTATTGAAAGCTTTTTACTTGGCGCAATGTTTGCTTATATTGCTGCTTCACCATTTATTTTACAAAGTTTCTATGGATTAAGCGCATTTATCTTTAGTTTATGTTTTGGGGCGAATGGTGCTGCGTTAGTCATTGGCTCAAATGTAGGCGGTAAAATGTCAAATGGTAAAGCTTTTAGCAATTGGAGTGCTGGGCTTCGTAGTTGTTGCACTTTATACCATTGCCGTATTAATTATTCAGCCATACTGGTTGTTTGTGGAAATTGGTTTCTTTGCGATGTTGTTATTAATGGGCATTACTTTCCCTGCGATTTCTACTCTAGCGATGGAAAGTGAGCGTCAATATGCGGGCAGTGCTTCTGCATTATTAGGTTTTTGCCCCTTTCTTCTTAGGCGGTGTAGTTTCTCCGTTAGTGGGTATCGGCAATATTTTCTATTCAACTGCTTTAGTGATTTTAGCTTGTGGAGTATTGGGGCTCGCTATCTATTGGTCGATTCGTCATAAAATCCCAACTTCAGCAGAGTAGTGAAAAGTGCGGTCATTTTTGACGGTATTTTTTTGAGAAAGAAAAAGGCGAACATTAATTTGTTCGCCTTTTTGTTATTTTAGCATTAGTTTCGAATACTTAATTTCTCAAATTCATCGAAGAATGTTGGGAACGTTTTAGCCGTACATTTTGGGATCTAAAATGGTTACCGGTGTATCCGATAATGCAATCAACGCAAAGCACATTGCCATACGGTGATCGTTATAGGTCTCAATTTCGGCATGTTTAAATTGAGAAAGGGCAAGCGGTTGAATTCGAATAAAAATCTTCACCTTCTTCAACTTCCGCACCGACTTTTCGCAACTCGGCAGCCATAGCGGCAAGACGATCAGTTTCTTTCACTCGCCAGTTATAAATGTTGCGAATAACGGTTTCACCCTTTTGCAAATAAGGCGGTTGTCGCTATTGTCATAGCTGCATCAGGAATGTGGTTCATATCCATATCAATGCCGTGGAGCTCTGCTTGTTCTGCTTGAATAAAAATCTTCACCCCAAGTGATTTTTGGCGCCCATTTTTTTCTAGCACATCGGCAAATAGACGGTCGCCTTGAATGGAATTCTTACCAATTCCTGTCACTTTTTACGTTGCCTTTTAATCGCGTGCGGCTGCAAGGAAATAAGAAGCGGATGAAGCATCACCTTCCACCATGTATTTGCCCGGTGAGACATAGGATTGGTTACCTTTCACCTTAAACACTTGATAATCTTGATTTTCAACCGAAACACCAAAAATCTTTCATCATCGCGAGGGTGATATCAATATAAGGTTTTGAGACTAAATCACCCATAATATGGATATCTAAATCGCCCTCAGCAAGCGGTGCAGCCATTAAAAAGTGCGGTCAAAAATTGAGAAGAAATTGAACCGTCAATTTTAACCACGCCACCTTTTAATCCCTTGATTGCGAATCGCAACTGGTGGGTAACCGTCATTTTCTAAATAACGAACATTGGCACCCGCTTGAAGAAGCGCATCAACCAAATGTTTAATTGGGCGTTCTTTCATACGAGGCTCACCGGTCAAAATAACCTCGCCTTCAATTTTGCCTTTTAAACAAAGTGCAGCTGTTAAAGGGCGCATGGCCGTACCGGCATTGCCGAGAAAACAGTGATAGGCCATTTTCAACCTGAAATGCGCCACCTAAGCCTTCAACTTCGCAGCAAGTTTTGTCTTCAGAAAGTTGGTAATTCACCCCTAACGCTTTAAGGGCGTTTAACATATGACGAATATCATCACTGTCTAACAGATTTGTGACCGTTGTGGTGCCTTTAGCTAATGCCGCTAATAATAATGCACGGTTTGATAAACTTTTCGAGCCAGGTAAGTTGATTTCACCTTCAATGCGAGAAATTGGCTCTAAAGTGATTGCTTTCATTACAAGACCACCGTTTTGTTTTTTTATACACAAAAAAATACGATCATGCAAGGCAAGATCAAGCGCACGACTTAATACTGTTTTTTTCCACATCACGCCCTGCACGCATCATGGCATCGGCAGAGTAAGTGTGATCCACATTAATCACATTTTGCATAATGATCGGACCTTGATCCAATTCGTTATTAATAAAGTGAGCTGTTGCACCAATAATTTTTACGCCGCGCTCATAGGCTTGTTGATAAGGTTTTGCACCAATAAATGCGGGTAAGAATGAATGGTGAATATTAATCACACGATTTGGATAACGCGCCACGAATTCTGGATTTAATACACGCATATATTTAGCTAAAACAATATAATCAGGTGTATATTCATCAATTTTTTCAGCGAGCAATTTATCGTGTTCTACACGAGTGAGACCTTCATGGCTGACACAATGGAATGGAATATCAAAGCGTTCAACTAATTCGCGTAAATTATCGTGATTTGCCAATTACTGCCGCAATTTCTACGTCTAACGCACCGTAGTAATTTTTCATTAAAATATCACCTATGCAGTGTGCTTCTTTGGTGACTAAAATTACGATACGTTTACGTTTTGCACTGATTAGGCGACAGTTTGTTCCTTTCGGCAAACTATAATCTAAATCAGCTAGCAGGGTTTCTTCATTAAAAATCCCTTCTAATTCTGTACGCATAAAGAAATGCTTTGTTTCAAAATCAACAAACTCATTATTATGAAGGATATTTAATTGATGTTTGTAACAAATATTGGTGATTTTAGCGATTAAGCCTTTGTCATCAGGACAGTCGGTCAGTAATATTTTTCTTTTCTAACATAATAAATATTTTGCAAGGTAAATAAAAAAAGAGAACCCATAAAAAAATGGGTTCTGCATCGTTGATAATGAAAATTAGATTTCGAAAAGAAGCTAAAGAGGCGCCTTTATCTAAGGCCTTTTGAATCACACGAGGTGTACGACCTTGGCCTGTCCATGTTCTTTCTTGACCTGTTTCATCAGTATATTTGTATTTTGCTGGACGAGGTTCACGTTTTTTTACGAATTGATGAAGGTGCAATACCAATAATTGCAGTTAATTCTTCTGCAGTGATACCTTCTTGTTTAATTAATTCTTTATATTTTGGCAATACGAGCACGACGTTCTTGTTCAGCTTGTTCAATTTCAGCTGCTTGAGCACGTTTTTCTTCAACAGCAGCTTGTAATTTTTAAAAAGTGAGCTTTCGGCTTGCTCTAATGTTAAATCTCGTACAGCAGCACGTAAACTACGAAGGTTCGTTAAACCTTTTGTTAATTCGTTCATTATTACCCTCTTTTTATGCGTGTGAATGCTTTAATTATTTTCTAGATGTACATAATAGCGAAAAATAATATATTTGGTAAATATGAAATCAGCCCTAAATACGGGAACTAATTGGTCGGATGTCATTATATTTTTCATTATGGAGGATTGTGTTTTTAGGCAGGGTTGCAAACTGTTTACTTAATAAATATGTACCAAAAAATCTTAATAGCTGTACTTATTATTCTAAAAATAGAGAATAGTATGTAAATAAAAATACAGATTTTATTGGTAATTTATTTCATTTTGAGGTAGATCTATCACTATCCTATACAACAGTAGAGGTGCGGTCATTATAAGTATTTTCCTAGAGTGGATAGCGTTGAAGGGAAAAGAAAGGAATGATTGCCGAAATCGAATAAGAGTCGTTTTATTCGGTTGGTTACGTCTTCGAAAGGAACGTGACTGTCATAGTTTTTTTATTAACTATGGAGCGCTACGGTTCGGTCAGGTCATGCTTGTGTCTTTTCTTGCCGTTGTCTCCATTATTTTATAAGGTATAACTTAATGGAACTAGTCGATTATTCTTCATCTGCTTATTCAATTATCCCCGCATTACTCGCGATCATTTTAGCGATTGCAACGCGTCGGGTTTTGGTGTCTCTAAGCGCAGGGATTGTTGTTGGTGCGTTAATGTTGGTTGATTTCAACCCATTGAATGCGCTTATTTATTTAAAAGATAATGTTGTTGCTCTCGTTTATAGTAGTGAGGAAGGCATGAATTCAAATATGAATATCGTGTTCTTCCTAGTATTACTTGGGGTATTAACGTCACTTTTAACCGTTTCCGGTAGTAACCGTGCTTTTGCTGAATGGGCGCAAAGCAAAATTAAAGATCGTCGCGGAGCCAAATTATTAGCGGCATCTTTAGTGTTTGTAACCTTTATTGATGATTACTTTCACAGTCTTGCAGTAGGTGCCATTGCACGTCCAGTAACCGATCGTTTTAAAGTTTCTCGTGCTAAATTAGCGTATATCCTTGACTCCACTGCTGCACCAATGTGTGTCATGATGCCAGTGTCAAGCTGGGGAGCATACATTATTACTCTCGTGGCTGGCTTATTGGCGACTTACTCTATTACATCTTACACACCAATGGGCGCATTCGTCGCGATGAGCTCCATGAACTACTATGCGATCTTCTCATTATTAATGGTGTTCTTTGTTGCCTATTTTTCATTTGATATTGCTTCAATGGCAACTCATGAAAAATTAGCAATGGAAAGTGGCTATGAAGAAGAAACAATTGAAGGGGCAAAAGGAAAAGTTCGTAATTTGATTTTCCCAATTGTTGTTTTAATTGTGGTGACTGTGTCTATGATGATTCACACAGGGAGCGAAGCTTTAGCAGCAGATGGAAAACCATTTAGCCTCTTAGGTGCGTTTGAAAATACAACCGTAGGTATTTCGCTTGTTGTAGGTGGTTCAAGTGCGGTTGCGATGTCAACATTATTGATTATTCTTGAGCGTCAAGTTTCTTTGCCTGAATATGGAAAAGCATGGATTGCTGGCATTAAATCGATGTTAGGTGCAATTGCTATTCTGTTCTTTGCGTGGACAATCAATAAAGTGGTTGGGGATGCACAAACCGGTAAATACTTATCCTCTTTAGTGAGTGGCAGTGTTCCAGTTCAGTTTTTACCTGTAATTTTATTTATCCTTGGTTCAGCAATGGCATTCTCAACGGGGACAAGCTGGGGGACATTTGGTATTATGTTACCAATCGCTGCAGCAATGGCGACCAACTCTGCTCCAGAGTTATTACTTCCTTGTCTGTCTGCAGTTATGGCTGGCGCAGTATGTGGCGACCACTGTTCACCGGTTTCGGATACAACGATTCTGTCATCAACTGGGGCAAAATGTAACCACATGGATCACGTTACCACACAATTACCTTATGCAGCAACTGTTGCGACAGCAAGTGCGGTAGGCTACATTGTGGTAGGCTTTACAGAATCAGGTTTAGCTGGATTTGTAACAACAGCAGTTGTTTTAGTGGCTTTAGTGTTTATCGTGAAAAAACGTTAATCATAAAAGATGAAAAGAAAGGGCGTACTTATGTACGCCCTTTTTGTATTTATTGTGAAAATTTAGAGTAATGGACTAAACAAGAAAAATAACCGCTCGATGATTCGATGATAGAAAGGACGATTTATCCATTCTTGCATATCGAGAGCGGAAGAATTCGCTAAATAATTTTCATGGAGTATGGCCACTTCATTGGCAAAATTACGATCTTCTACGGCAACAGTGATTTCAAAGTTAAGCAGGAAGCTACGTAAATCCATATTTACTGTACCAACGAGTGCAAGTTTATTATCGATTAACACACTTTTAGTATGGAGAAGTCCTGCTTCAAAATGATAAATTTTGACACCTGCTTCGAGTAAATCATCAAAGAATGTTCGACTTGCCCAACGAACCATCAAGGAATCATTGTTTTTAGGTAAAATGAGCGTGATATCAACGCCACGGAATGCGGCAATACGTAATGCTTCAGCAATATTGTGACTTGGCACAAAAGTAAGGTGATGTGATCACAATGCTTTCTCTTGCCGCATAAATAACCGTTGCAAGAGATTGCGCAATTAAGTCATCTGGGAACGCAGGACCGCTCGCAATGACTTGCACAGAATGGGTGTCATTATCATCAATTTCCACAAGTGGACAATTTGGCAATAAACAGAGGTAATTCTTCCGTGGTTTCAATTTCCCAATCCCAAGCATGTAAGCTGTTTAAAATCGGTGAAACAGGACCGTTGATTCGCACCATCACGTCTATCCAATTGCCTACGTTGCTGTCTTGTTTGAAGAAATTTGGGTCCACCATATTCATACTGCCTGTATAGGCAATTTGATTATCAATGATGATGATTTTACGATGTTGACGTAAATCAATTCGGCTGAAGAACATCCGGAATAAATTTACATGTAGCGCTTCGGTAATTTCAATGCCTTTTTCTCGCATTTCTTTACAAACAGGGCTTTTCAAAAAAGCATTACTGCCAACGGAATCGAGTAAAAGACAAACTTTAACTCCACGTTGCACGGCTTCTTCTAAGGCTTGTTTCACTTCATTAATCATGCCATCATTGCTCCAAATATAGAACACCATATTAATGGAATGATGTGCTTGTTGAATATCACGAATGATACTTCGAATGATGCTTTCTGGCGTGTCGAGAATATGTAATTCATTACCTCGAATGTTCGGAATACCTAAGCGGTGGTGGACTAGTTTAAATAAAGCACGATAACGAGGATCCTGGGAATGTGTAACCAGATCTTTTTGTTCTGACAGTTGCTGAAGCCATTGGGTATATTTAGGTTTTAACAATTGAAAGGCTTTGGCTCGGCGCGTACCGAGTTTAATCTCACCAAAAATTAAATAAGCAATGACGCCAATCAGTGGCACAAGGTAGATAATCATCAGCCATGACAACGTAGCAGAAACCGCTTGTTTTTTGACGAGTAAACGCAAGGTGACAGAAATAACTGCTACCCAAATTAACACGGGAATAATATAAACCAGTATAATATGTTCAAAACTCATTAATTTTTGACCGCACTTATGAAATTAGACATTATTTATCAGACCGATGATTTTATCATTATTTATAAGCCTTGTGGGATAAGTGTGCATAAAGATCAAAGTGAAATTGGTTTAACCACTTTGCTTGCTGAGCAGTTTGGCGTGCCACAAGTCTGGCTTGTACATCGGTTAGATAAAGTGACATCTGGTTTACTCATTTTGGCATTGAATGCTGAAAGTGCGGCTGAATTTTTCCGACTTTTTTCTGAACATCATATCCAAAAGACTTATCTTGCACTTAGCAATCAAAAGCCCAAAAAAAGAAAGCAAGGATTGATTGTCGGCGATATGCAAAAGGCTCGTAATGGGGCTTGGAAACTTTGCCAATCAAAAGAAAATCCAGCAATTACGCGTTTTGAAAGTGTGAGTTGTGAGCCTAATTTACGATTATTTATCTTAAAGCCACAAACCGGTAAAACCCATCAATTGCGTGTGGCGATGAAAAGCTTAGGGAGTCCGATTTTAGGCGATCTGCTTTATGGTAAAAACACTGAAAATATTGACCGCACTTATTTGCACGCTGCAAGATTGCAATTTGAATTTAAAGGTCAGGCATTTGATGTGTTTATCTCTCCGAAAGAAGGGGAGTGGTGGCATCGTGAAGGCGTCATGCCTCAGATTCAAAAAATAGGCTCAGCAAATGCTGAGCCAAAGATATAAACGTGATTGATTATTTCGCTAATCCGATACCTGTATAGCCACGTTCACGCATGGTAGCTTCTTTTGATTTACGAATTAAGGTTTCAATTGTCATGCCTTGAACGAGAATTGAGAAGGCCACTACTGCATACGTCATACCTAAAATAAGATCGCGAACATCCATTTCTAATCCTTCAATATAAAATTGACCACTTGGAATAGAAAGCGCCATAGCGAGCGCTAATCCGCCTCGTAATGCGCCCCAAGTGAGAACTTTCATGGTGTAAGGGTTGTATTTACGGTAGCGTTTCATGACTTGGAATGGTAGCCAAACACTTGCATAGCGACAGATTAAGCACACTGGAATAGCAAGGAAAATTAAGATTAACCCTTGCCAAGACACATGAATCAATAAAATCGCTAAACCGATCAAGATGAAGAGTAAGGAGTTGAGGAAGTGATCAATCATTTCCCAAAAGTGATCTAAATAGCGTTGGCTTTGTTGAGAAAAGCCGGTGTATCTTGTCCAGTTACCAATTAAAATCCCCGCGACAACCATCGCTAATGCACCTGAGACATGTAAGAGATTAGCAAGCATAAAGCCCGCAGTGGGTACGATTAAGGTCAAAAGAATTTCTAACGAACCATCATCGGTGGCTGAAATCAGATAATGGGCGAAGAGACCTAAAACCAATCCAAATGCAATCCCACCTAAAGCTTCTTTAAAAAATAAATGGAGAATGCCGCTTGCTGTCGGTTCATGTCCGCCAAATGCGACGGCAAAAACCGTAGTGAAAATTACCAAGCCAATCCCATCATTAAAAAGTGATTCGCCTTCCACTTGCATAGATAAGCGCTTTGGTGCTTTTAAGTTTTTGATAATGGCAAGTACGGCAATCGGGTCATCAGGCGATATGAGGGCACCAAATAAGATGCAGTAAATTAAATCAATATGCCAGCCGAAAAGTAAGGCAACGCCATAAAGTAGAAAACCAATAAAAAAGGTGGAAGCAAGCGTTGAGAACAGCGCGAAAGTGGTAATTTCCCATTTTTGATTGTTTAAGACTGGAAGTTTAATGCCCAAGGCACCGGCAAAGAGTAAAAAAAGCCTAAAATCCCGTTCAATAAGAAATCTTTAAAATCAATACGTTCAATAACACGAGTTGCAATATCATCTAAATTAAACCAGTTGAAATAACCTAGCAAAACGAGAAATAGTGATCCCGCCATTGAAGTGGCTGTGATAGCAATCGTATATTGGATATTATCATTCAGCTTACGGGTGATAAAACTAATAAGAATGGCTATTGTGGTCAGGAAACACAAGTAAGTGTAAGTATTCATAAAATGATCCAAGTGAGTAATAAAAAAACATTGTAAGTATAAGCAAGTTACTTTTTATTTATAAAGTGCGTTTCTAGGAAAAAGTTTTTAATGAGAAAGAAGGATAAAATTTATTTGATTGCAACTGAAGCGTAATTACATTAATAGGCGTAACTTCTTCCGTTACAAGAGGAAAAAGTGCGGTTAAGATTTCAATTATTTTGTATAATAGACTCAATTTTTTTAAATTAGGAACAAAAAAATGAAATTTATCTCTTTTTAATATTAATGGTTTACGTGCTCGCCCTCATCAACTTGAAGCAATTATTGAAAAATACCAACCGGATGTGATTGGTTTACAAGAAATCAAAGTAGCGGATGAAGATTTTCCTTATACAATTACTGATAATTGGGGGTACCACGTTTTTCACCATGGACAAAAAGGTCATTATGGTGTTGCCCTGTTAACTAAAAAAGAACCAAAAGCCGTGCGACGTGGTTTTCCAACGGATAATGAAGATGCGCAAAAACGTATTATTATGGCGGATTTAGAAACCCCGTTTGGTTTGTTAACGGTAATTAATGGCTATTTCCCACAAGGAGAAAGTCGTGCTCATGAAACGAAGTTTCCGGCAAAAGAAAAATTTTATGCGGATCTTCAACGTTATTTAGAGCAAGATCACGATAAAGCTAATCCGGTTTTAATTATGGGTGATATGAATATCAGTCCAACTGATTTAGATATTGGTATTGGCGATGAAAACCGCAAACGTTGGTTGCGTACTGGTAAATGTTCATTCTTACCCGAAGAGCGTGAATGGTATCAACGCTTATACGATTATGGATTGGAAGATACGTTCCGCAAATTAAATCCAACAGTCAATGACAAGTTCTCGTGGTTTGATTATCGCTCAAAAGGTTTTCGATGATAACCGTGGATTACGTATCGATCATATTTTAGTGAATCATCAATTAGCAGAGCGTTGCGTGGACGTCGGCATTGCATTGGATATTCGTGCGATGGAAAAACCGTCCGATCACGCACCAATCTGGGCAGAGTTTAAATAGGAAAGCAGCATGGATATGGCAAATTGGCAGAATTACCGTTCACAAGTGAATGGTATGCCTGCCGTGTTTACCGCAAATATTGAAGATTTAGATGTTTATCATGGTAAACATCTCAGTAAGGTTGTGCAATTTACCGTGCCTTATCAGGGAGATGAGGATGGTTTGCCGAATGAAGATGAATATGAAAAATTGATTAATCGTCTTTTTAAAATCCTTGCACAATTGACCGCACTTCCGAATGTTTTCTTTGCTGGGCACTTTATTTGCAACCATCAGGCAAAAATGCATTTTTATTGTGAACACGATGCTTTGCTTAAAGAAACGCTTCAGCAGCTTGATTTTGTCTCAGAAATCAATGTGCAGGATGATCCCAATTGGGATACCTATTTCGATTTCTTATTGGCTTCTCCATTGGAAATGAAATTAAATGCGACGGAAGAGATTTTGAGTATGCTGAATAGCAAAGGGCGTAATTTAAGTGATACTTATTTGATTGAGCATACTTTCCATTTTGATGAAGAAGAAAAAATGTTTCCCTTTCATGGATGAACTAACGCTTGGAAAAAGTGTCTTTTTAGTACGTTGAAATATTCTAGCCAAGCCATCCAGACGGAAGAAGATGAACCACCTTATTTCATGGTGAAATTGGAGCAAGAGCTTTCATTAGACAGTAATGAGATCTTTGAGTGGGTAGAGTGCTTTTGAAAAAAATTAGCTATGGAGTTTTCAGGCGACTATATTGGCTGGGAATGCGATAACTTTAATGGATGATCGTTCATCATTAAATTAGCCTGATAATCCATTCAATCAGTATAGATTAGATAAAAATAAAGCCCATCAACACGATGGGCTTAAATTCTTTTGGCTACAAATTTAGGATTCGTAAAAGGAGACAAACGAAAGCTAAACCAAAAGAGAAAATTGGCTCCTCCTGCGGGACTCGAACCTGCGACATATGGATTAACAGTCCACCGTTCTACCGACTGAACTAAGGAGGAATAAATTTGGTATCACAAAGAATAGGCGCGCATTTTAATGATCGGACCACTCCTTGTCAATACCAAAAATGAAAAAAATTATAAAAAATTTTGCACTTTTTTCTATCCACAAAGCCTGTGGATAACTTTGTGGATTGTTTTTGTTTAAAATGGTCAATCACTGGTGCAGACTGGCTTTTCCTTAAATTGTTCATCTATTAGCCATAAGTGAATATTCTTTTAAATATCAATACGTTGCATAAAGTCCAGCAAAAAAAATAAAATATTTTTCAATTTTGAAGTGTTTAAGACTTGACACGCCTAAGTATGTGTAAAACTTGGATTTTTATCGCTCAATTTGGAGTAATAATTGTGCTAAAATAGCCGCATTTCTAAAATAGCTAAAAAATTGACCGCACTTATGGCAGAGAAAATTAACACTAAGCCTTTTATCCTTCATTCCGATTTTAAACCGTCCGGTGATCAACCCCAAGCAATCGAAAAATTAGTCGAAAATTTAGAGGATGGTTTGGCGCATCAAACCCTTCTCGGGGTAACGGGCTCTGGTAAAACCTTTACTATTGCAAATGTTATCGCGACGTTAAATCGCCCAGCAATGTTACTTGCCCCAAATAAAACCCTTGCTGCTCAGCTTTATGCAGAAATGAAAGCATTCTTTCCTGAAAACGCGGTGGAGTATTTCGTCTCATACTATGATTACTATCAGCCGGAAGCTTATGTACCGAGTAGTGATACCTTTATTGAGAAAGATGCTTCTATTAATGATCAGATTGAACAGATGCGTCTTTCAGCTACGAAGTCATTTTTGGAGCGTCGAGATACTATCGTAGTCGCATCTGTTTCAGCGATTTATGGTTTGGGGGACCCAGATAGCTATTTACAAATGATGTTGCATTTACAGCAAGGTGCAATTATCAATCAACGTCAGATTTTAGCGAAGTTGGCGGAATTACAATACACAAGAAACGATCAAGCCTTTCAGCGTGGTACATTCCGTGTGCGCGGCGAAGTGATTGATATTTTCCCTGCGGAATCGGACGATCGTGCGATACGAATTGAATTATTTGATGATGAAATTGAACGTTTAAGTTTATTTGATCCTTTAACGGGCACAAGTTTTGGTGCTGTTCCTCGTTTTACGGTATATCCGAAAACGCACTATGTGACACCGAGAGAACGTATTTTAGATGCTATTGAAAAAATCAAAGCGGAACTTGTGCAACGCCGTGAGTATTTCATCAAAGAGCATAAATTGTTGGAAGAGCAGCGCATTACCCAACGCACGCAGTTTGATATTGAGATGATGAACGAGCTCGGTTATTGCTCAGGCATCGAAAACTATTCACGCTATCTTTCTGGCCGAAATGAAGGCGAACCGCCTCCGACATTATTTGATTATATGCCGTCTGATGCGATTTTGATTATTGATGAATCACACGTGACTGTACCGCAAATTGGTGGAATGTATCGTGGTGACCGTTCTCGTAAAGAAACGTTGGTGGAATATGGTTTCCGTTTGCCTTCTGCATTGGATAACCGTCCATTGCGCTTTGAAGAGTTTGAGCGTTTAGCGCCACAGACGATTTACGTTTCCGCAACACCAGGTCCTTATGAGTTGGAAAAATCGGGCACTGAAATTGTCGATCAGGTGGTACGTCCAACGGGCTTACTCGATCCGCAAATTGAAATTCGTCCAGTGTCCATTCAAGTGGATGATTTGCTGTCTGAAGCGCGTCAAAGAGCGGACAAAAATGAGCGTGTTTTAGTGACAACGCTGACGAAGAAAATGGCGGAAGATTTAACGGATTACTTAGACGAACACGGAATTCGTGTGCGTTATTTGCATTCAGATATTGATACCGTTGAGCGTGTAGAGATTATTCGTGATTTACGTTTAGGGGAATTCGATGTATTGGTTGGTATCAACTTGTTACGTGAGGGCTTGGATATTCCAGAAGTCTCTCTTGTGGCAATTTTAGATGCGGATAAAGAAGGTTTCTTGCGTTCTGAACGATCTTTAATCCAAACTATCGGTCGTGCTGCTCGAAACTTGAATGGTAAAGCGATTTTGTATGCTGATAGCATTACTAAATCTATGGAAAAAGCCATTACCGAAACGAATCGCCGTCGTGAAAAACAAATGAAATACAATGAAGAGCACGGCATTGTTCCACAGGCATTGAATAAGAAAGTGGGCGAGTTGTTAGATATTGGTCAAGGTGCAAATCAAAAAGCCAAATCAAAACAGCGTGGAAAAACAGCAGCTGAACCGACCGCACTTTACAATGCGCCTAAATCCGCCAAAGAATTCCAACAACAAATTAAGAAATTGGAACAACAAATGTATAAATTTGCTCAAGATCTTGAGTTTGAAAAAGCCGCCGCAGTACGCGATAAGCTTCATCAATTGAGAGAGCAATTTATGATATCGGAATAAAGAAAAAGAGCGGCTAATTTGACCGCTCTTT
>BNJV01002711.1_pt1 | contig 193552 bp, 266 predicted proteins | sample 8540591 | NCBI WGS metagenome assembly BNJV01 (sample SAMD00202457, study PRJDB9452) | human saliva metagenome | host: Homo sapiens | reverse complement strand
ATTTTTGATATCATCTTCGCTCGCTAAAACAGACATCCTATGTCCCGAAACCATTTACCGATAAATGGAAATAATCTACACTTTTTCCAATATGAAAATCAATGGCTACCATTAACGCACCTTCATTATTAAGCTGTCAAAGTCATCCTATGATTTCCAATATAAACCACACAGGTTCATCATGTATAAAGAGTGCAGCTTTCCTTGAATATCCTAGTCACGCGCTAATAGATTTCGAGTATTTTCGTTGGTTATTATAAGCTATAAAAATTTGCGTCATGTTCACTTTCATACTGTATCCTTGTATTTCAAATGATGAATCAGTCAATCTTATCGGATAAGGAATATACAATATAGTCCAACATAAATACAAAAATGGCACCAGTCAATCTCACCAGCAATTCCTCCATTTCCACCGCCTTCTGCAAGAGCCATAAATAGTAATAAAAGTCTCCACTACGTGACTGCCCGAAAGTCTAAATTTCAGTATTGCATAAGCACAACTTTCATTTAAATATCTTTTGCACTGTTTTAATGCTAACTTTCCTGCAGCCGCTGCAATCTCTTCAGAGGTATTACAGCCCACTCTAAAGAAACTCTCTATTTTCATTAATCTCACCTCTCCATCATGTAGCCATACTCTCATGTAAATATTTAAAGGAAAATGGTATGACTGCCAGCGTTTCCATATCTTACAAATTCCACGTGATAGTTGCAGAAGTTCTTTCATCAAAGGGCTTCCTCCACTGCTTTCTATCTCCCGGAACTCAAGCTTGCCCGTTCTATACGATACTTCATGCCGGAGCTCAATCTCTCCCACAAAAACACAGCCAGCGAAAGGAGGAAAGGGTAAAATAATTAATATCTAAGGTGCCGGATAAATATACTTTTCTGGCACGCTTCTCCTCGAAAGATAGCATATGATAAAATACCAGTATTTTCAAAAATATATTTCACGATAGCTTTCTTTGATATTGTTTAAGCCCTCTAAACATCTCTATAATTCTCCGTTTTTGCTCCTGCTCTACTGTCTCCTCAGAAGTCCGGGAAAGAATCTGTTCTGCTACTCCTCGTACTCTCCTCGGTGGATTACTGCAGGATATCTTGAGAATAGAGCCATAAGTTCCGGCCTCGCAGATCTAGTGCTACCAGACACATTTTCCAGTAATTCTCCCAGCTCATAAAATCTGGAAGACTGAATACACTTGTGTCTTTCCCAATGAGAATTTATATTTCTTTAGCATCCTGATCAATGGCCAAGCACTCGGAATACTCGAAAGCAGATCCTCATCCGCACTGAGAAATAGTCCATATGAGGCATCATACCTCATCTGCTGCTCAAATAGTCTCTCTCTGCGTTTCTTGAATGTCACAGCTTCCATCCGGATGAATAGTCAAGCATACTATCTTTCCAAGACAATGCTATCCAATCATGCTGCTAAGCAAGAGTCCGCTCGTTTATCATACTAAGCTTCCCACATTTTGAATGTCTTGTATTGTACATGGTTCTCTTTACAATATTCGCTGTTCTGCCTTGCTTTTTAGGCTAGAGTTCTCAGCAGTACTAGTATGTCTTACAGCATAATCCCCAGCTTTCATATTCCATGAGGGCTCTAACATCCCATGAGAATCTCTTTGCACGAGGGAACCTATCTCTTTGGATAATCCACATAAAAAGTCCTTTATCTCCTCACATAGTAGTTTTCTCCCTGAGATATAACGAATATTCAAATACTTCAGAGCCCTTTCCCTTAAAGTGCATCTTGGCTCCCGAATAAACAGCTGTATCATCTTTCACTAAGTCTTCCAAATAAGAAGCTGAGGTGGAGCTTTGAACCTCATCCAAAAGATTAATACCGGATAAACGTACTTTTCGGACACCTATCCCTTTATAAGCTTCCAATTCCTTTCTTTTGTAGGCACATCATGCTACTCATCAGATGAGTCCGAAGAGATAATTGCAAATACTTTGAGAACTCGGCTTTAGCAAACCGAAACAGTTCGCCGTAGAAGGCCAATTTCTGCAGGAAAAAGGCTACATAGTACTGAAGTCGAGCTGATACTGCCTCCTTTCCCCTTCTCTACCGGCTTTTGAGATGAGATTGGAAGGATTGTTTAGCCTATCCTGAGGCACTCTTGGCAGTGCAAGGTATGATTATGATGGGAGAATTCACACTGCAGGGTATGCAGAAAGCTTTCGCTTCTCAGATTTCATTTTCCCTTCAGCTTTAAAGAATTCATTCTATGGGCCTCTAATAAATGTAGGCATAAGTCCCTATCCATCCGTACTTCCACGAGTCTAATCGTAACAGTCCTTCACGGCATCTTTCTTCAACCATGCAGGCTTATAGCAAAGCAGTTTTCCGTTAAGATTGTTATAAGGTACAGCTCTTCCTTCGGATTGATACAGGATTGATAGAGCGTGACAACTGCACCAACAGATATGCGGTTTTAAATCTTCTGCAGCTGTACCAAAGTAGGAGCCCTCCTCCTTCATACGCTCTTAAAGCCTTAATCAGTGCAGTTTGCGTGATTCCCTTCGGAGGAGCACATCATACAGGAAACTTTTCCCGCTCAAAAACAATACGAACGCAGATAGGGAGGTTCTTCTAAGTCCAGAAATGCAGCCTCCTGATGTATGTTTTCTGAACTCTCTATTCTAAAGTGAGTAATCTTTATTAATGACAGAAAACTGAAAACTCGGCATTTAGGCTCATTGGTGTTTAGTCACGTTCCATTCCAAATACCTCTTTCTTTCTAATCTGTTTAAAGCGTCTCCATATCCGAGGTATGCAAGTCCCTTCGATTCAAAGTACAGAATTCGCTATTTTCTCCCATCACGCACTGCTCTTGGGGTTTGGCCAACAGGTCATAGAGAATATTTGATGACAATAGCCCGTTTTCCCCTACAGCTTCCAGCTTATGCGGATCTTACTCTTCCGTCGCATTCAACTACGCTTGTTGCCTTTCCGCGGCTTAAAATCAATATAAATTCCATTTCCCAGATGAAAATCAAAACAACTCCGAAATGCTCTTCAGAAGCTCCAGTGACTCTCATGGGAGAAAATGTTACTTTCCAGTATATATTTTCCTACCACCTCCCAAAGCCCCCTTTATAGATATTATTGAACAATGGAGGAGTCAATAAATATTCGTTGGGTACAAAAATCACGTGGCATGTCCGCTTTACGCCTGAAATATTCCTCTAATCCGGAAGTATGAGTTGAGCTCCTATGTAATTGTACTTCTTCCTCCGACATTTTTCTGCGAAGGGCTGTCATCGAATTTTACAAAATATTTTGCTGACAATCATTCCTGTTTTATAGGAGCCTATGCTTACCGTTTTTCAGGTGCTCGAAAATAAAGGAGCCGGAAAGATATCCCTCGCTTTCAAAAACTCTTCTTCGGACAGCGGTGGTTTCTTAAGACTAAGAGCTCTTAAATCTTTGCAATCCTATGAATACTGTTCTCGCTCCAGCGTCGTTTTAAATCATGAATAATCTGCATGGATTTCCAAAGAGCTGTGTGATTCGCTCGATTTTCAGAGACCGCTGTACAGGGTTTTCCTTTCCGGTCTGTCTTCCTCCTTAGTCATCTTTTAGATAGTTCTACAATCGCTCGAAACTCCGGATTCAGCCTTCTTTTTCCACTTCCTTTAGATAAGTCGTATTTTTCACATGTCTTCACATCCACATAGACACGAATCTCCTATTTTCTCAGTCCCGGTACTGACGAATTCTTCCGACGGCGTAGCGCTAAGTTCTTGGATAGCATAATCAGGAAAGGGATGGACAGTCATACAGGATATGCTTTGTGAATCTGCCAAGTCCTCTCGGAGATTTCCAAAAGAACTCTTTGATGAAAAGCAGAGACCACTCTCTATCACGAAAGTTCTCTCTCGACTCCATAAGAAATTCAATACTTGAAAATACTGACTACATCTTTTTCAGGGATACTGTTCATTCATCCAGATTTACGATCAAAGGGTGAAGCTCGGAGTAAATACCATCAAGTCCTTTTTCACTCCTGGAGCATATCGGTTAACCTTACAACTTCCAGGATTCTCGTAGAGCAATGCCATATATTGCAGGTTTTGTCCAACACCAATGGTATTATAGGAAGATAAAACAAAGATCTTCTCCCTTAGATAGTCGACTCTTTTAACTCTGCATTGCTTTGCTCGCATAGCCTCTGTACGAAGGCAATCAAATCCTCCGGCTTTACGGCAGTGGTTTGCACTTCCCTCGCCGTGCTGCTTTCCTTTCAAGATTTCTGTCACGCAAATTCACTTAATCAGATTTATGTCAAAAGGATTCTTTATCTTCCTGTGCAAGCTTGTGTTGTTAAGACATAAGATCTCAGATTTTCGTTATAAACAAATTTCTTCAGCGCTTTTGATCACCCCGTAAAAATTGACTGCTGCGCACTTGTCCAGAAAATATCCTCCAGTTTTTCCGTATATTTTTGAATGATTAAGGGGATTGGAAAAAGATGTCCTTTAAAGTGTCCTAGAAATTTTCTTCATAGGAAATCAAGCCTGTATGAATCTTTGGCTTCGATGTCCCCTCCTCAGTCCTCTCAAAAATGTCTCTCAGCCTTGATCATGCCTCATCCATTTCATAATGCACTCAGCACGCAGCATTCTTTGCAGATACTCTAAATCATAATTTCCCAATACTGTGTCCAAAGCTTGCCGTTGCAGAAATACCGATCACTTTCTTTGGCCTTTTTCGCTATGAAGAAGAACCTTCTCCGGAGGTACGGGAAGGAAATCATAAAAAGTAAATTTCGGTGAATTTAAGTTATGGTTCAAACTCGTCCTCATAATAGCGAAACCCTCTCTCATGGAACAGAGCAGATTCAAAACTCCTGAGGTTCTCCTTCTCTGCAAATTATTTTGATGATCCTTTTTCCTTTTCCTAGCTCTGTCCTGATAAAACTAGAAAGGTAATAAAGTGTGTGTGTAATCTTTATCAAGATGAAACCTATTTAAAACGGAAGCCACTGCATTTTCAATAGTAAAATCATGCTTCTCTTCTTTTTCTCTCCTCGCTTTAATTGCATATAGTTTCGAGCCAAAGTTCCGGAGGATGTACTGAAAATAACTGATGCGTGCTCACCGCGCTTATGCAAAGAAACAAGCTCCAGCATCTTCCTTCTCCCGGCTTTTCTTTTGTAAATTCCAGCCAGTTCTGTTTTCCCTGCTTTATGGTCCGCTTCACTTGCGTAAAGGATTTATCTCCGGAGAAAATAAGAGGAACTGTAAATACTCGAAAAAGAATTTCTACTCTTGTCCTGTGTTGCTTTCTTCTCTAGTCCTAAAGCTGTATTGGCATGCTAAAATTATCATGCGTTTTGCTGAAAGCTCTTTCTAAATCTTTCCAGAGTGCTACTACAGCGGTTTTGGCTCCAGAATTTTTCCTAAATACTGTCTCGTAAAGTGTGAATCGGTGAGTCAATGCTAGAAACTCTTTTAATTTCAATAGCAAATTTTGTAAAGCAAATCAATAGGAGTTAATTTTATGTTCACGCCGATCGCTTAGTAATCTCGCTGTAAAAGGCGAGACTTCGATCGAATCAAACTCATCAATCATGACCGCATTGTCAATAATCTTATGGGTATCAGGTATGAAGGCTCAATCTGATATGGGGAATTCCTTACAGAATTTGTCCATAGACATAAATTCGATTTTCTCTGGTAAAAACAGCAGAGATAAACGCTCCGATCCATTGATACTCATTGGCTAGTGCTTTTAATTTCTGTCCGGAAGTTTTAAAGGAATTTAATTCATCAATCAGTACTCTCCGAAAAAGCCGGTTCCTTCTTTCCTTGAATATCATTTTCTTTAATATCTTGATAGTCCAGCGGATCACTACTTTTCCTTCTATCGGATTCCTCATATTTGCTTATTCAGAAAGCTGGATAGAACTGGAGCAGGGCTAAACTCAGGACTTTGGATGATGTGTTTCGGGATATCCTCTTGATGTGCAGTATATACAGACTGAAGCCCTATGGATAAGAACATCTGCATTGGCATCGAATTTGCATACAAAAGCTTATCAAGTCGCCGGCATTTCCCCTTTGCTAAAATGCTTTCTCAGCTCATCAAAGGGAAGATTTTCTTTAGATTGGTAATAAAGATTTGAGAATCTTTGTATTCTCTTTGTTATAGTTTTCTGCAATAAATTCTAAAACATTAAAAGGTCTTTTCCTGATCCTGTTGTCATATCAAGAGGAAATAAGCCATTTTCTGTCTGACTTGCAAAACTTATCCATTACGCCCTTCATCTTATACACCCTCCTTTGCGTATCTCCAATTTTTCCATATTTGTTTTGTAACAAAAAGCTCTAGTGGACTGCGCTTTCCCAAGCTGGTCTCTTAGAGGCTTATTATATCTTTTCTATCTTGCCCTCGCTATATCCGTATCACCTGACTTTTTGTGCGGTACTATACCTTCTTGGTCTCTATACCTGCCGCCTTTGTGTACTCTTCCATATAATGGAAAAGTACGTCGCTTGTGATACCATTCATTCTCTCACAGGCTCTCTTTGAGCTTCTACCACATCCTTTTTCAGTTTATACGACTTAGAAATAAGTCCGATTTTGCTTTCATATCGGCGAGTTGCTTGGCTTTTGTGCTGATGTTTGTGACATGATTATATAGCAAATACAAAAGAATTCAAAAATGGAGTAGAAAGAAAGTAAGTGCATAATATCTCAAAGCGATATATCTTCTTTACTTTCAAGCAAACCAACCGGTAGGGCGATTTACACTATAACCATTTTCATTATGTATTTTTGCATTGCCTTCTCCTCCTTTCTTGTTAACGCTTTTCAGTTTACAATTTAACATTGAAATAACATATAAGTTATAATATACTTTATTTTTAAAATCTCTGAATTAGCGAACAATATAAGTCTGCTGTTTTAATGCACGTATATCAAGCGAATATTTCTTCTTTTTAAAATAAGCTCTTCATAATCTTCTTCGGTATACACATCATCACGGTTCTTTTCCGGATCCACCACCTGACAGCAAACGCAGATCTCCCATCGCACTAAGAAGCATTCCGGCTTCGTTTAAGGAGAGTCCCAGATTCTCCTGTACTCTTTCATTCATAGTACGTACCGCATGGAAAATCGCCTTTTCTATCTCCTCACGTGGGAGTAGATTGCACACCAAATCTCTTCGATTTTTCCAGCATAGGGGTTTCAATGCTGATTCCTTAATCACGGACAGTCTTACCTTCACCTCTGCGGAAATTTCCACCCCGCTGACCATTACCTCTCCGTCTCCATCGCTGCACTGCACATCTCCCAGTGAGAAAATGGCACCATCATGGAATACAGGAAAATAAAAGCTTTGCTAACTTTAATGCGCTGTTGTCCATGTTTCCGCTGTGGCAGCCCGGTGTACCACGCAGTTGATGGAGGCGTTTTTCCGGCGCAACACCGATAACTCAATCATGGGCGTAACATCAAAAACAAGCTTGTCATTGAAATGAACCTTCCCTCTTCTACCTTGATTCACTTTGACAGACTCTTCTTTCACCAAAGAACCTAAAACTCCATTGTCCGGAAGGGCACACATTACTCTGCTTGCTATCCAAAACGATTTCGAGTTTCCACCTTGAGGACATCTCCGGCCTTTGCATTCTGCACATGAGACAGGGCGGTGGCGGGATTGATACGGTCCCAGTTCAAAGTGCTGATGCAGCTTCCCTCTTCACAGCTGATTATCAAAAGCAGTCGTGGGTACGGAAAAATGACGGTTTCTCCGTCCATCACCTCCACGCAACGCATTCATTTTACTGTCATAGAGCAAATACTCTATTGTTTTCAATGATTTTCATAGTTTTCCTTCATCCGATATTTCCTAGGGCTGATTCGGCATTTTGATTCCATACAAATTTGAGAAAACGGATGATTCTCCTTTCTACCTAAAGCATTTTTCATGTATCTTGTATGATACATTAGATACGAAAATTTTCGTATGTTCTTTCTTTGAAAACAGATTGAACAGCCTTCAAAAAGGCTAAATTGAAAAAGTAAATTCTAATGCGAGAGTAAATTCTACCTCAGCTTTAAAAATCCCTAAAATCAGGCAGTTTGAAATTTCATTTCGCCTTTGATTTTGCTATATTAGTGCATAACAACCTCAAAAATCTCTTTCCGGACACTGGGAAATAAGCCACAGGACAAGTCGTGTGTAGGACTAAATTCCACTGGCTATATCAAAAATGCAAAAGTTTTGCCCTGTCTGACAGCAGATATAAGCTTTTGGGTTGTTGGGTTACTTTAAAGCGAATCAGCTTGGGCCTCAGACAAACCTCGTCAGGATGGAATGTGCCCAAGCTGAAGTGCTTTTCTGAGACATCTTCTCCATATCGATTTAGTGCCCTTTGATGAGAGTATCTCCGTTTTAAGCTTTCCTTGGTTGTGGAATTGATGTGTTTACAATCCGATTAACATCCCATTGTGTAAGAAAAAGCAAAAAGAGGAGCTTTTTGGAAGAACCATGGAGCATGGTGTGGGCTTTCTCCAAAGCCTCTTTTGTCCACTACGCATAGGATCACAATAATAAATGCTGCTACGTTGTATCCCATTGGGATTTGTTTCTAAAAGCGACAGGATCCCCAAACTCCGATCCTCGGTCTGTAAGGATATATTCAAGATAGATTGAAAGTCAAAGACATCTTCAGCGTCTCTCTAAACGGTCAAAGACTGCTTTGACAGCCCCTTTACCATCGATTTAATAGATAAAGCGTGAAAAGTTTTTCCTCTGTAAAAGAAAAAGGTCAGTAGAGTGTGAATCTCTACAGGAATGAACGGTATCCATCTCACAAAGCATTTAATCCAAGCTTCAAGAAGTCCTCATGAGCTTCGACCATGAAATATTTCACGGTTTTGAAATCTGTGTTTTATGGCATTTCCTTGGTTTGAATGTGACTTTTCGTTTTGAAATCGATATTTTGGAAGTAAAAGATTCTGTGGTCAATGTAAGAGTCATGGTGCGAACAGACATCTGTAATTCCGGATGATTCACCAAGATCTGGTGAGTGATTGTCCCTTTGCAATCAGGGGAGTAATGATGCAGTCCTTTTCTCTGCTTCCTTTTCGGAAAGATTTATCCTCGACGAGAGTCTTTCAAAGGTTTCCCTATATTTTCTATCAGCAAATCTGGCATCATAGGTATTGTATGCAATGCTGCATTGATGAAGCTTTTGCGAGCAGCCATACAAACGTAGGGAGCCTCATTAGGAGCGATTACAGCACTTTCCTTTTCAGAAAGTCCTTTGCAGGTCTGATTACAGCTAGGACAAGAAGTACACTTTTATCTCACAAAGGATAATCTTTTTACAGACATTTGTTTACGACACTGGTAACGATAGAACACAGAAGTTCTTTTTGTTCAGAAAACTGCCCTTGTGATACCAGTTTGATGCTCGGTGTTTTCTTCACTTCTTAGAAATAGTAGAAGGATCTTTGCAAAGATATTTCTGGCATCTCCTTAAAGGAAAGTCCTTGATTTAGACTTTGTTCTATAAAGAGTCGGTCTTCTAAAGAAAGATGTTTTTGGTTACCGGGAATAATTTTACTCATAATAAACTCCTTCCATTGCTGTCAGAAGGAGGTCTAAACATACCATGAATGGTGAAAGAGAAAAATATCAACTGTGCAGAAGTAAAAATCTACCAGAGGTCAATGAGTAGAATTTAGTTTTTCATTTTGAAGCCTTCAAAAAGAAAGAAGAATCCCTGCCCAAAAGCCCCACTGCCGTGCTATACTGGAGAAGTCAGAATACAAGAAGGAGCGTAAAGCAATGACTCTTACAAAAATGGAATGATCCCAACTGTCACGGCACCTTGCATATTCCGGAGGGAATGAAGGAAGGCTTCGTGACCTGTGAATATTGTAAAACCAAAGTCTACATCGAGCCTAGCAAGCCGAATATCACCCAGAACATTCATATCGATAATGTCAATATGGGGCAGCAAAGAAGCACTCCTCCGGCAGGCAGGAACTCAATGCCGTGCAGACGGTTGCCCTCGTTGGCATACTTCTATTTATCACCTCATGCTTTTCGTCAGCAATACATTTCGTGCGCCTCATAAAAGCGTTACTCTGACGACGACGAAATTTCGGACTGTACCGGAGGATGAAACCGTAAAAAGCTTCGTAGAAACGGCCTTCGGAAAAAGCTTGAAGGATATTACAAGAGAGGATTACAACTCTCTTTGCTTTCTCCCAGTCCATTCATAAAGTCAGCAAGGCCGGTTCCGACCAAACAGAAGCGGCAGTTTGACTATGCAAAGCTCTATGAATGAGGACAGCACGGCCAGGACCCGAAACGCTTTATTTTCCTATCACCGAGTACCATCGATGAAGCGGATATGCAGGTTTTTGCAGGCCTGATTAAGCTCTCCCTGGGTATATCAGGTGCATTTCGACTATAGTGCCAACTCCGATGCGAATACCCTGAAGAGTCTGACTAATCTCCGCTATTTTTCCGGAGAATATGAGGGATTTTTCGAACTCTCGCGAAGCTTTTCGCGAACGAACAGATTCTTGGACTCTACAACATTATTTCCTGGACGATGATGCTACGGTGATTCCTACTCCGGCGAGGATGCAGAAGGAAGACCAGGACGCGCCCTTTAAAGCATTTTCTCTCTGAAGAGCTCACCTTCATATCGATGATGACTATACGAAGGGGCTTCGTTCCTTCGAAACTTTTCCGAAGCTCAAGACGCTTGCTCTGGAGCTTAATGCGGACAAAAAGCCCCATGGATCTTTCCCTTTCTCTTAAGCAGCCTCAAACTAGTCTGGACCTCTTGGGAACAGGAGATAGTTCCTGTGGAAAAATGTTGCTGTCATTTTCCGGTATGCCCCCAGCTGGAGCGGCTCTCCTTACGGAATTTAAAGGATGTAAAGGACTTGAACTTCGTGCAAAAACTATGCCGAAATTAAATCCCTAAGTTTAGTAGACCTTTCAATTTTGAATCTGGACGGCTTATCGGGACATCTTTCCTTAAACAGCCTCTCCATTGACTGCTCTTCCCTGGAAAATGTCAATGCCCTCAGCACCCTCAGTTCTTTACAGACGCTTTCCTTCGGGTATCACACGTATCAGCTTCCTGATTTACACGGCTTAAGCGCCTTGGAGAATGTGAACTGCTATTCACTGGATCGGGATTACATTGCCCACATGCCTTCCATAAAGACGCTGACAATCCATAACTATAGTATTGAATACAGTGCGGATTTTCTGCAGGGAATGAATGCATTAACGGATTTAACCATTGTGGGAAATGGCATTATCGGTGCAGTGCAGCCGGACTTGGGACCTGTCCTTCGGACCCTTCCCGCTCTTACACATCTGGAATTTCAGGATTTGCCTTTTGATAAATATATGGATTATACCCAAACTTTTACAAATAACGGGGCCAAAGAGCTTATTTTCTCTCCGAACAAAAGTCGCTCATCCAGTGACTATCCTGTTCTTCCCGTTTCTCTAAGCCACATGGAGGACGACAACACGGTGGAGAGCCCGACTCTCACAAACGCAACACTCAAGAATTTGATGATGAATCGGACGATTTTTCCACCAATGCAAAATCTTTCCTCTCTGCATACACAAGGCCTTGTAAAGAGTCTGAATATCAGTGACAATAAACTGCAAAAGCTCTGGATTGCCCTGGAGGTCTGACTACCCTGGAGGAGCTGGATTTCAAACAACTATATTCCGATATCTCCACTCGGAATCTTCCAAAACCTAAAGAAGGTGAGTGAATGAGCGGAAACCCCATCGTAAATGCGTGAGCTGCTGCCGGATGGTGGTGAGGTGATGAGATAAATTCATTTGTCAGTGATAATGTGAACCTGCACTGCATAATTTCATATGTTTTTCTGTGATATGAAATACACAATTCTATCGTCAGTGCAGGGTATCTCAACAGCCCACTTCGAAGTCTCCCTTCCAGTGGCTCCAGTTTCCTAGGCAGCATTGATAGCGTCAATCCACCTCAATCAAATCATGTTCCTTTAATGTGCTCTTTTCCTGAACGTACACTCGATACGTCTCAAACTCCTTTATATTACTTTCACTATAAATGGATCCACGGAAACATCAAAAAGGAATTCTATGTTCCTTCCCACCTTCTTGCAAATAGTAAAAGCGGCACTCATGCTGAGTCCCAGTTCTGTACTATACCTGCTCCATATTCTTTTATCTTCTGCATCCAAACGAAAATTCATTTACCGCCTCGTCCCATAGCTTCTCTTCCTTTCTTATCGAAAAATTTTGTCTATTGTAACGCAAATATAATGAATATTGCAATATATTTATTTTCATTATTTTTCTAAGCTACTATAAACCGGTAAAAATTGAATCATCATTTTTATCCTTATAGATTTTACATTTTGAATAATAGATTACTTTAAAATCATTTCTTAAAAACGGAAAGATTGCTATAATTTAATGCATGTGGTATTCTTTTCTACAGAAGCCAAATGTGAACTTGTAAAACAATATATGAGGAGAAAATGAGAAAAAGAGCAAAAGCATTGGCATTACTTCTGGCATTATCTTGCAGCTTTTTCTACCTATGTTTCTACAGCAACTATCGCAAATGAGACGGTACTGTCTGAAGGAATAAAAGCAAGAGTTTTCCGGAAGAGAAAGAAAGTACAACTTATTCTGAAAACGATGATGGAAGAAAATGCGCTTGAAGAAAACGTAATGGATGTAGTCGAAGAAAATGAAGTCGATTACAGAAATAGAGAGTCTGAGGCTACAGAAGAGAACGCATTTTATGCCGAAAAAGAACTTTCCGGATGTGCTTATTACGGTGCAGGCTGATTCCGGGGTATTTCCAAAGGACGCGACTTTACGAGTAAGAAAGCTCTCTAAAGTCGAGGAACAGAAAGTGGATTCCACTGTAAAAGAGAAACTTGAGGAGGATAAGCAAAATCTTCTACAGAGCATCATTTTTGATATCAGTGTGCTGGATCAGAACGGAGAAGAAATACAGCCGGATACTGCAAAAGGAGAAGTGAAGGTCAGCTTTTCAAAGCTTTCTTTTTCTGGAGGAAAATGCGGAAAAGCAGATTTCCGTGTTTCATCTGGACAGTGTTGATGCAGCGGCAGAAAAGTTAGAGACAGAAAAAATAGAGGAGAAAGAAAATGCAGTAAAGGTATCGGCAGAGCATTTCTCCGTATTTGCCGTTTCTTTGGTTGAGAAAGAAAACTCTTGGAAGAAATTTTGCTTATTTGTCAGATACGATAGCGGTGGAGTTAGGGGAACTAATCACTATCCATGAACTGCTTCACAGTTATGTTTTACGCTGCAGAGTGATACCGGAGACGAATCCCACCGTTATTGGCATAAAAGCATGACGCTGATGGACAACTCGCTATTGAGGCCTTACACGAAGGAACAGCAGCAAACTGTCTGTAACCAAAAAATGGGGCGAGGGGAGCTAACAAAAAGAATTTAAGATTATCGTACAGAAGGCACCTCTAAGTGGAAGACTAGGAAAGCAAATTGAATATAGTTTAAGCGGCACCGAAATGATATGACTCTGACACTCCGTGGAAGAGGGGAAACGGATGCAATTAAAGTGGCTCCTCAGGAACCCCTATAGGAATAAGATTGCAAAAGTGATGATAGAAGAGGGATAGAAAAAGCTGAATGTGGGGGTGTCAGCCTTTTGGACATATGGACTATTTGGAGACAGTGAGTCTTCCCTCTACCCTTAAGGAAATACCGTACCATGCCTTTTATGATTCGAAAAACTTAGGGGATGTCACGATTCCGGCTTCCGTGCGGAGGATTGGAGAGAGGCATTTTACAAGTTTAAAGGAAATGAAAAGAAAAATACGATTATCAATCATTCTCCGGTATTTATGAGTCAGAAAAAGGCTGGCACTATAATCCGGATTATACTTCTGTACAACAAACTGCCAAGGAAGATGAAAATGGAGAAAAAGAAAGGGAATATTTCTTTTTAAAAAATGTGAATTTTTATACGCTTCCCGGAAATCAATAAATATGAGTTTGAAGTAACAGGTAAACCATATATAAACTTTTTCTGTATAAGACAGAAGATCCAAACGAAAGTGGTTAGTATACAGAATTTTACAGATGACAGTGGAAAATTTAAGAGGAGTCTGAGTTTGGGATATCTGACGTACTGATGCCCAAATGTCGGGTTCCTGAAGTCGATAAGATATTCACTTCTTATCTATTTGATTTTGGGGACACAAGCACACTTTCCTTTTTACCGGGGCACACCTACTATTGTACATTTTTAATGGATCCGGAGGCCGCAAGAGCCCATCTAGTGAGACACAATTGTTGCAAAAAGTGATTACGGTATCGGATGAGGCCCGCTTACCAAGTGTCGACAGGGAATTTTAGCTGGCAAATAACAGGAGAAAAAGAAACCCTATACGGTTACAATAAACGGCAGCGGACGGATGCAGGGTCTTATGCAAACGGAGAACTTCGCTCATGGAATAAGCTCTTGAATGCTCTAGGAACGAGAGCGCATCTGGAATTAGGGGAAATATTACTGCCTTGGACTCCCATGCCTTGGCGGGCGTCGATTACATTAAGAAAGGCTTAGTGTTGCCGGATTCTATCGTAGAAATAGGGGATTCTGTTTTTTCTGAGAAATCGATAGAGGGCAATCTTGTCTTCCCGAAGAATTTAAAGAAAATAGGGAATTCCGCTTTTCGTAATCTTTCTTACAAGGGAGATTTATCCTTACCGGCCGGACTGGAAAGTATCGGGGAAAGCGCTTTCAGTGACTTGAAAGAGGCGAATACCATCACGATTCCCACCTCCGTTACGCATATTGGGGCAGGTGCTTTCTATAAAGATAAGATGAATTTTAAGGGAAAGAATCGTATAGTAAATCACTCTTCCTCGAAACTTGGTACACGATATGTAAACCCGCTTTTTACGGATTACACAACCGATGATTCCGGAAGCGCCGATTCCTTCTAATTCCGGAAGCGGCAGAGGCGGCTCCGGCGGAGGCAGCGGTTCAGGTGGCATGGAGGTTCCGGCGGAGGAAGCAGTTCGGGCGGTAGCAGCGGGACACCGATGGTTTTAGGGGCAGACCGCAATCTGCCGTCCAATGTAAACTGGCAAAAGAGACGCAAAAGGGCTGGTGGATTCTGAATCCTGATGGAACCTATCCGAAAGTGCACAGTGGTTGTGGATTAATAATCGTTGGTACTATTTTTAATCAAGAAGGCTATATGTTCACTGGCTGGCTTTTCTATAACAATGCCTGGTATTATTTTGAGGAAAATGAAGGCAGTGAACAGGGAAAGATGAGCCTTGGTTGGAAAGAGATTCGCGGCTTCTGGTATTACTTCAGTGAAGAGGTCGGTGCGGAAAAATGGCAAGATGCGTACCGGTTGGCAGGAGCTTAAAGGTAAGTGGTACTATCTGAACCCTCAGGCCGGAGCGGATAACGGAAAGATGCTTTTCAACACCAAGGTGGACGGCTATATTCTTGGCACAGATGGTGCTTGGCAGACAGCGTAGGCAGATTATGAAAAATCCTTATTGCTATAGATTCCTTCAAAGGCAGCCTCTCCTCCAAAGAAGCAGGCGACGCTATAAAAAGCGGTATTTTTACGGATAATTCCTAATGCGGAGGTTTTGATTTCTCCTCTGGCAGACGGAGGGGAAGGCACCGTGGAAACGCTGGTGGAAGCCTTAGGGGGAAGCTTGGAAACAGTCCGGGTAAAAGGGCCGTTGTTTCAGGAAGTGGAAGCTCATTATGGTATTCTCTCTGAATCGGAGAAATTCCAAGCGGAAATAAAATCGGATACCCACCGGGAAACGCTGCCTGAAGATCCCTCAAAAGCACACTCTGAAGCACCGTCGGAAACAGACTCGCAATATTCTCCGGAAGATGGAAAGCTTGCCGTTATGGAAATGTCTCAAGCCTCCGGCATTACCTTACTCTCTCCGGAGAAAAGAAATCCGTTGAAGACTAGTAGCTACGGCGTTGGACAAATGATTTTAGATGCCTATTACAAGGGCTGTCGTCGCTTTTTAATCGGCATCGGCGGTTCCGCCACAAATGACGGTGGAATCGGAATGTTAACTGCCACGGGCTTTTCGTTTTACCAAAGAGAACGGAGAAGAAATCAGCCCCTATCGGAGAAGGGCTGAAAGACTTTGGGTCAAGATAGAAAAATTCATCTGTACCGGAGGGTTTATTACAGTGTTCCTTTCAGATTGCCTGTGATGTAGAGAATCCTCTTTACGGGAGAAAATGGAGCCAGTCTGATCTATGGTTTCCAAAAGGGTGGAAACAAGGAAACTGCTTTCCCAAATGGATCTTTTGGATGAAGCATTATAGTGAGCTTGTAAAAGAATATAACCCTGCTGCCATCTGGAAGCTCCTGGGCTCCGGAGCTGCGGGAGGCTCGGGCTTTGCCTTTTCGCAGTTTTCTTCAGGGAGAATTAAAAGTCCGGCGTTTCTGATTTTTGGAAGAAACCAAGCTTTCCGAGAAAATGCAGGGAGCCGATTTAGTGATTACGGGAGAAGGAAGGCTGGACGAACAATCCGCCATGGGAAAAGCCCCAATCGGTGTAGCAAAGCTGGCTAAAGAACAGGGAATTCCCTGTACTAGCCTTTGCAGGAGCCGTCACAGAAGGAGCAAAAGCCTGCAACCAAGCCGGAATCGACGCCTACTTTCCCCATCCTACGAGGTATTAGCACCTTTAGAAGAAGCCATGAAAAAGAAAACTGCCAAAGCAAGAAACTTGGCAGATACTGTGAACAGGTGATGCGTCTCTACCGCCTACAGCATAAAGTAATAGAGAAAAGAAGCTGTAAGAATCACAACACTTTTGATTCTTTCCAGCCTCTTTTTATGCCTAAGCGATGCCTAGAGCGAAGACGATGACATCCTGTTCTGAATCATCTTTTGGGAGCTCTATTTTTCTTCGGCATGGAATGTACCGCTTCTCCGAACACATCCTCCAAAGCCTCCCACTCCCTTCATTGTAGGTTGGGTGAGCTCTCATAGCCTTCAGCAGCTGCTCTACTGTAAAGCCGTTTGCTACAGCATTACCGAATTCTCCGATCATATCGGTAGCTCTTGCACACATCATCTGTACGCCCACAACTGCATGACTCTTGCTGTCGGACAGAATCTTGATAAATCCAGCGCTCTTCCTTGAAATCATGGATTTTCCGTTTCCGCTCATCATGAACTTACCCACATTGATTTCTAAACCCTGCTCCTTGGCGATGGCTTCCGTAATTCCAACGGAGGCAATTTCCGGTGAGGTATAAACGCAGCCGGGCACCACATTTAAATCAATGCTTCTCTTGTGCCCTGCCAGCTCCTCCAAGAGGCAAATGCCCTGTGCGGAAGCAAGGTGGGCAAGCTGTAAGCCCTTAATCAGGTCTCCGATGGCATAAACATTGTCCATGGAGGTCTTAAAGTGCTCGTCTACCACCACTCGGCCTCTCTCCATTTCCAGTTCAACCCCTTCTCCGAAGAGTCCTCGGGTATTGGGCACACGGCCCACTGCGCAAAGCACATACTGAGAAGTTACTTTTTACCGGCTCATCCTTCTCGGTATAGAAGCAGGAAAACGCCCTCCGCTTCCTTTTTCCACCTTCTCTACCTTAACGGAGGTATGGATATCGATGCCTCTTCTTTAAAAATCAACTTCAAATTCTGAGAAATATCCTTATCCATGTTGGCCAGAATACTGGGCAGAGCCTCCAGAATGGTAACCTTGGTTCCTAAGGAGGCGAAAATGGAGGCAAACTCCACACCGATTACTCCTCCGCCAATGATGCTTAAGCTCTTGGGTACTTCCGTTAACTGGAAGAGTTCATCGCTGGTTAATACTCCTTCACTATCCAGTCCCGGAATCGGTACTAAGGCAGGCTTTGATCCAACAGCCAAAATCACATGCTTTGCCTGATAATTTCCTGCTCCTTCTCCACCGCTTACGGTAACGGAACCGTCCTTCTCTAAAGTTCCCAGTCCCTTCAGGTAATCAATGCTGTTGGACTTAAAGAGTTGCTCTACTCCGCCTACCAGCTTATCGATAATATCCTGCTTATATTCCAAAATCTTGCCGTAGTCATAGGAAATATTCTCGGCAAAGATACCGTACTCCTTCGCATTTTGCATTTCTCTGTAAAGCTCAGTGGCATGAACCATTGCTTTGGTAGGAATACATCCTCTGTTTAAGCAGGTTCCTCCCACTCTGTCCTTCTCTACCACCGCTGTCTTAAAGCCTAATTTTGCAGACTTTAATGCTGCTACATATCCGCCGGGACCGGCTCCTATGATAATCACATCATAACTCATAATTGTTACTCCCCTAATATTTGCTGTCTCACAAGGTTTCCAGAGCAATACCGGCTTAGTATACTTACACTCTCCGCCTTAATTTCTCTCTCCCTTAACGCCCATCTAGCTTCTTAGCAAGAAGAGCTGTTACATAAAGAATCCTTCAAAGAAGAACCGGAGTTTTTGCTTGTTTCGATAAAGCTATTGCTTTTTCAAACAAAACTCTTATTCGCTCTCTCTTTTATCCTTATATAACAGCTCTCTAATCATCTACTTTATTTTACTTTCTTTTCGAAATGATATATCGGCTTTTGCCTCTACTTTCTTTCTGAAATGATGTATAGGCTTTTTTGCCTTTACTTCCACTCATAACGAAGTACCGGCTCTCTTGCCGCCTTTACTTCATCCAATCTTCCTACCGGAGTAGTTACAGGAGCGTTATGAAGCGCCTGGGGATTGGTCTGAGCTTCCTCATAAAGCTTTCTGAAAAACAGCTACAGCATCGTCCAAAAGTTTCCTTGACTCTGTCTCTGTAGGCTCAATCATCAAAGCTTCATGAACGATAAGCGGGAAGTACATTGTGGGCGGGTGCATTCCGTTATCCAACAGGGCTTTGGCAATGTCCATTGCAGAAACCCCTGTCTTTTGCTTAAGATCCTCTAAGCTCATAACGAACTCATGCATACAAATCTGATTATAAGCCATGGTATAGAGATCCTTCAGCTTATTCATCATATAGTTGGCATTTAGCACCGCATTCTTACAAGCCTGTGGAATTCCTTCTTTTCCTAAGGTCTTGATATAGGTTAATGCCCTAACCACTACTAAGAAGTTTCCGTAGAAGGCCTTCATGTCTCCGATAGACTTTGGAGCCTTCACAAACTTCTTCACTGCATCTCCGTCAACCAGATATCCGGGCATGAAATCAGCCAGAAGCTTCTTACATCCAACAACTCCACTTCCGGGACCTCCGCCACCGTGAGGTGTGGAGAAGGTCTTATGAAGATTCAAGTGAATAACGTCAAAGCCCATGTCTCCGGGACGAACAACACCCATGATAGCGTTTTAAGTTGGCACCGTCATAATAGTTTAATCCGCCGCAATCATGGATTAACTTGGTAATCTCTAAGATATTTTCATCGAAAATACCTACGGTATTGGGGTTGGTCAGCATCAAGCCGGCAACATCATCCCCTAAAACCGCCTTGAATTTCTCCATATCTACACAGCCGTGCTCATTGGAAGGAATGGTTACCACCTTGTAGCCTGCCATAGTAGCGGTTGCGGGGTTGGTTCCGTGAGCCGCATCAGGAATAATAATCTTGTTTCTGTTAAAATCCCCTCTGCTCTCATGATAAGCCTTAATCAGCATGATTCCGGTGAACTCACCGTGAGCACCTGCTGCAGGCTGAACCGTTAAACGATCCATACCGGTTACTTCACAAAGAAGGGTTTCAATCTCCTGGATTACGGAAAGGCAACCCTGTACGGTATGCTCCGGCTGCAAAGGATGAATCTCTGCAAAGCCGGGTAAAGCTGCCATATCATCATTAATCTTCGGATTGTACTTCATGGTGCAGGAACCCAAAGGATAGAAGCCGTCATTTACACCTCTACACTTTTTAGCAAGCTCTGTGTAATGTCTGCTGATTTCTGTCTCTGACAGCTCCGGCAAATGTAATTCAGCCTTTCTTTGATCCTTTGCAGGAACATCTACCACTTCCACATCACAGGGAGGGAACAAACTGCAATGTCTGCCGGATTTGCTTTTCTCGAAAATAAGCATTACTTCACCTCCTTTAAGATTTCTACTACACGGTCCATGGAAGCCTTATCATTAACTTCCGTACAGCACCATAGAATTCTCTTATCATCCAGAGGATATCCGCCAAGGATACCTTCCTTTCTAAAAGCATCCAATGCCTTCTTAGAGGATAGGTCGGACTCTGTTACGAATTCATTAAAGAAACTGCCTTATACTGTGGCTTAAAGCCAATCTTCTCTAATTCCTTGGCCAAATAATGAGCCTTGGAAGTAGACAGACTTGCCGCTTCCTTTAAGCCTTCCTTACCTACTGCTGCAAGGTAAACGCCAACAGCTAAAGCACAAAGTGCCTGGTTGGAACATACGTTACTGGAAGCCTTTTCTCTACGGATATGCTGCTCTCTGGCCTGCAGAGTCAATACATAACCGGTTCTTCCCTGATGATCCTCTGTAGCTCCTACGATTCTTCCGGGAAGATTTCTCTTCATCGCATCAGTGGATGCCATGAATCCAAGGTAAGGTCCTCCGAAAGCAATGGGAAGTCCTAAAGGCTGTCCGTCACCAACCGCAACATCCGCTCCATACTCCCTGGGAGTCTTAAGAACACCAAGAGAAATGGGATTTACGCTCATAGCAAACTTTGCCCCTGCCTCATGGGCAATCTCTCCAATCTTCTCTGCATCCTCCAGATTGCCGTAGAAATTCGGATGCTGGATGAAAACTACAGCAGATTCCGCATCTGCCTTAGCCTTCAAAGCCTCCACGTCTGTCACACCGTCCTTCTCCGGAATAATCTCTACCTGCATACCATTACCATGGCAATAGGTCTTGATGGTTGAAATCGTGTCCGGATGCATCAGAGCGGAAATCAAAGCCTTGCTTCTCTTTCTCTCTCTGCACATTGCTACTGCCTCAGCCGCAGCCTCAGCTCCGTCATAAACGGAAGCATTGGATACGTCCATGCCGGTCAAGTCGCAGATCATGGTCTGATATTCAAAAATAGATTGTAAAATACCTTGGCTGGTCTCTGCCTGATACGGGGTATATGCCGTCAAGAAATTCTCTTTACCAATCACGCTCTTTACGATAGAGGGAATAAAATGACGGTATGCTCCGGCACCTCTGAAGATAACCGGGAACACTACGTTTTTGCCCGCCAATGCAGACATATCTCTACGTACTTCCAACTCGGATAAACCGGCAGGAATAGAAAGCTCGCCTTTTAATTTTACTTCCTGTGGAATATCTCTAAACAGATCATCAAAGGAAGAAAAACCGCTTTCCTGCAGCATCGCCTTCTGCTCCGCGTCGGTATTGGGAATGTATTTTCCCATAAGTCCACCACCTTTCTTTCGGATAGTTTCTTCTCTTTAGAGGATAGAACTCCTTTTTTTCCATTCTATCCTCTTCGTCGGAAGAATCCTCATGCTATCTCTTTACAGTGTCTTTAAGAACTCCTCATACTCTTCTGCGGAAAGAAGCTCTTCCTTCTCTGTAACATCCTTTACCTTTACGAACCAAGCCTCATAGGGAGAGCTGTTGATGCTTTCGGGAGCATCCAAAACAGCCTCATTGATTGCACTAACCACACCGGTTAATGGAGACAATACATCGGAAACAGCCTTTACAGACTCTACGTCAGAGAAAGCCTCTCCCTTAGTTACACTGTCCCCTTCTTCAGGAAGATTTACAAAAACCAAATCTCCTAACTCGGACTGGGCATAGTCTGTGATTCCTACCACGAACTCTCCGCCTTCTTCCTTTACCCACTCGTGATCCTTGGAATAAAGTAATCCCTTCTGAACTGCCATCTTTTTCCTCCTTAAAATAAGTAGTGTTGATTAAACCGTTTTTCTTTATAAAAATAGATCTTCCCGGAAGAAAATCTGATTTTTAAAAATTTGCCTTTCTTCGAGTATTGCTCCTAAAGTCTGCAATCTCTCTTGAAAAAAATGTTTTTGCTTTTTTATTTCTCTCTCTTGTAGAAGGGAAGCGCTACCACTTCTACATCCACCTTACGTCCCCGAACGTCTACCTGAAGCTGAGTACCCACCTCTGCATACTTGGGATCGATTAATGCCATTCCTACCGGATAGTTTAAGAATGGGCAGTGGGTTCCGGAGGTGGTGTGACCAATCACCTGGTCTCCCGCCAAAACGTCCTGATGCTCGCGGATAATACCTCTGCCGGTAACCTTCAGGCCGACTCTCTTAATCTTCGGCTCTCCTTTAGCTTCAATAGCAGCCTTTCCGATAAAATCAGGCTTATCCATCTTTACCGCAAACTTTAATCCGGTCTCAAGGGGAGTGATTTCATCGTCCATCTCATGACCGTAGAGAGGCATAGCCGCTTCCATACGAAGGGTATCTCTGGCACCAAGTCCGCAGGGAATCAGTCCCTCTTCTTTTCCTGCTGCCAAAAGCTTATCCCACATTTCCTCCGCCTTGCTGCTGTCCAGATACAGCTCTACACCGTCTTCTCCGGTATAACCGGTCTTGGAAACAATACAGGGAATACCGTCAACCGTAGCATTAAATACGGCATGGTAATATTTCTGAGGAATATTTTCTTCGGAGGTCAGCTTTCTGATAATATCCATAGCCTTAGGGCCTTGAAGGGCAATCTGGGCATAATCATCGGATACATTGGTGAATTCCACATCCCCGAACTTATGCTGTACCATCCAGTTAAAGTCCTTCTCACGGTTGGCAGCGTTTACAACGATGAAGTAGTCGTTGTCTCCTTTCTTGTAAACGATTAAATCGTCTACCACACCGCCGTTTTCATTACACATCAGGCTGTATCTTGCCTGTCCGTCCACCATGTTCTCAAAGTTATTGGTTAAAATCTTCTGAAGATTTGCCAATGCATCCTTTCCTTTGCAAAGTATCTCACCCATGTGGGACACGTCGAAAAGTCCGGCTTCGGTTCGAACAGCCATATGCTCCTTGATTACTCCACTCTGCTCATACTGAACAGGAAGAAGAAATCGGCGAAAGGAACAATCTTTCCGCCTGCCTTCACATGCGCTTCATACAACGGTGTCTTTTAATTCCATAAACTGCCTCCTTTGTTTTATGGTGATTTTATCATCATGCTTTTTCCCCATCCCCTGACCCCTAACATCAGAACATCCGGGCAAAAAGTAATTACTCTATCTTTTATTATAAAAATTTTTCTTTTTCAATGTATAAAAAAATAAAAAAATATATGGGTTTTTCTCCGGTTCATCCGGCCTGCTTGTCCGTCAAAAGCCCTTTAGGCCAGCATATCCGCAATCTCAGACACGGAAATCCGATAAAGCTTTCCCTCCAAGCCTCTTTCCGTAAGACCCTTTAAAAGGGAATCCCGGTCAAAAGCCAGTCCCTACAAAGACTTTACTGATTTCCTCCGGATCCGTGGTACTGAAAAAAATCTCCGCTAATAGAAGCTTCCTGTATTCTGCCCTTTTGAACCTCTAGGAAAAATGCATCTTCCTCCCGGGAAGCGTCCAATCTTTTTCCATATTGAACTTCGGATTCTTTCCGTACAGACTGTCCCAGTTTTGAAAATGAGTCTTGGCCAGTTCCTTAACTCTCAGAATTTCTTCCTTGGAAAGCTCCAGGCGATTGGCTTTATTCTCTTCTCCCAAAATGGCGGAAACCATCAGTTCCTTAAAGTCCTCCGGGAAATCTTCTCCTGCAAATGGTCGGAGATGTTACAAACTCTCTCCCGCACCGACTGGATACTTTTGGAAATAATCTTGTATTCATCCACCCTGGTGGAATTCACCATCTTCTCGATATCCGTGGAAAAAAGCAGGGATCCGTGATGGACAATGCTTTCCCCAAGATGATACTGGGCGTTTCCGGAAAACTTTCGTCCTTCGATACAGAGGTCGTTTCTTCCGTTAAATTCTGCCTTAACGGAAAGCTTTTCCAGGGCGTCCAAAACCGGGCTTAGATATTTCTTAAACTCTATCCCCTCTTCTTTATAGCGGTCAATGAAGGTAAACTGCCATCCTCCCGGGTCCGTGTAAATGGTGCCGCCGCCGCTCATCCTCCTAACCAGATTCATCTTCTGCTCTCTGGCGTAGGGAAGATTCACTTCCTCCGCCAAATTCTGATACTTTCCCAGCATCAGAGTAGGGGTGGTTCTCCAAAAAAGGAAAACCGTGTCTTCCAAGTTCTTTTCTTTGGCTAAGTAATATTCCAAACCAAAGTTCTCATAAACATCCGTGGACTCTAAATCAATATAAACCATGAACATCCTCCAAAGCTTCCCAAGCTCTGTAGGAGCTTCTGGCTAAGGGAGCGGAGGCAACGTGGTGAAAGCCCTTTAAAAGAGCATTCTTCTTATAGCGAGCGAAGTCCTCCGGAGTGGCATATCTGGCCAAGGGGTAATGCTCCTTGGTGGGTTGCAGATATTGTCCGATGGTTAAGATATCACAGCCGGTTTCCAGCACATCATCCATCAGCCTGTCAATCTGCTCTTCCGTCTCTCCAAGCCCTACCATAAAGCCGGTCTTTACCCGGATATCCGGGGAATGTTGCTTGCAGTAACGGAGCACTCCTAAGGACCTTTCATAAGCCGCCTGGGGCCGAACTGCCCTCTGCAATTCCTTTACCGTCTCCACATTGTGATTCAGTACCTCCGGCTTAGCCTCCAGAACAATGTCTAAAGACTCTGTCCTTCCCTTCATATCCGAAATCAGCGTTTCAATGGTGGTGCGGGGCAAAGCTCCTGAATCGCCCGAATGGTCTTGGCAAACTGCAAGGCACCTCCATCCTCCAAGTCATCTCTGGTGGAGCAGGTCAAAACCACATGCTTCAGATGTAGCTGCTTTGCCGCCTTAGCCACATTCATAGGCTCTTCTTCGTCCACTGCCTCCGGTCTTCCGCAGCTTACATTGCAAAAGCGACAATTTCTGGTGCAAACGCTTCCCAAAATCATAAAGGTTGCCGTGTGCTTCCTGTAGCACTCTCCCATATTGGGACAGTTGGCTTCCCTTACAAACGGTATTCAAACGAAGATCCTTCATCAGTGCCGCCACCTCTTCGGTAGCCTCCTGATTGTATCGAACCTTCAGCCAGTCCGGCTTCTTCCCTAAAGAAGGAGGGGCGGCCTGTAAATCCTCCGCTTTCTCCAATGTCTTCTCCATATCTCGCTCCCTATCTCACTCCCTATCCTGTCCTTAAGCTGTTTTTCAATCACTGCCTTCAGAACGTCTTTTTCATCCATCCTTAGCACTAGTCTCTATAATCATTGCTTTTGAAGGCCTCTATAATCATTACTTTTGGCGGTCTCTATACTCCTCGCCTTAAGCTGTCTCTTCAATCAAAGCGACCTTCTCCAATACCCCTACCGTATCTCCTTCTTCACAGCACTGTTCTACCAAAGTTCCCTCAAAGCCGGATTCCACTTGGGTAACCACCTTGTCGGTTTCAATCTCAAAAATCGGTTCCCCTTCTTTACGGGGTCTCCCACTTCCTTCAACCAGGCGCAAACTACTGCCTCCTGCATCTCCGGTCTTAACTTCGGAATCACAATTTCTTTCTTCATCTTCTACTCCTTCTATAAAGCCAGAGACAATAAAGCTTCTCTGCATTCCATGCTGTCTTGATTCTGTAGCCTTTCCACCAAATCGGAAAACTTTTCTTCAAAAAGCTCTAAAGAAAATGGCTGACCTTGGAAAAGTGCTCTGACTTCCTCTTCTGAAAAATAAGGGACTGTATCGTAAAAATCTTCGATTCTTCCCTTCCGAGCCTGATAACTGATCCGTATCTTTTTCTCCTTGAAAATGCCTTCCTTCTCAAAAAGAGAAATGAGGGGTTTTTCCATAGGTCCATTCCCAAGAATGGTATTTTTCCCCGCAAATCCTCTCTACCTCCGCCTTTTCCGCCTCTGTAAGAGCTAAGGCTTCCGGCTTAGCTCCCATGGATGCCATTAAGGCTTCCATAAAGCTTTCTATGGGAGGAACCTCCGTAAAGGGACATCCTTCCTTTCCTAAGTCTTCCCAGGATTCACTGATATTACAAACCTTGCAGATTGCTGAGGAGAAGCTTCTGACTGAATGTGAACACTTTTATTCTTGGTGGTAATCTCATCCAAAAGACTTAAGTCCGATGTATAAAGTAGAGTCCCATGGTGTAAAACCCGTTCTCCGGTGACCTTTTGGGCACTGCCGGAAATCTTCTTTCCCCCTATGGCAATATCGGAGCATCTGTTCTTCTCCGCCTTAATCCCAAGCCTTCGTAAAGCATCGATTACCGGAAGGAGAAAATCGTCATACTCTAAAAATCTTGTTTCTTTTCTTCATTAGGCTGTAATTCACATTGCCTAAATCATGATACACCGTACCTCCGCCGCTGCTTCTGCGAACAACCGGAATCCCTCTTTCCTTTAACCGGCATAAGCTTACTTCCTGGCTGATGTTTTGATAACAGCCTACGATAACTGCCGGAGTATTCCGCCAAAGAAGAAAAATATCCTGCTCCGTTCTATTCTGAAAAAGATATTCTTCCAAGGCCTGATTATAAAAAGGGGGTCCAAGGAGGGATTTATAATTCCAATCATAGGCTCAGCTCTTTTCTATCCCGAAAATTCTTTTCTATTTTTCGGAAAAACAGTGAGATTTTTTTCCTCTACAATATTCATTATAAACATTATTTATAAAAATGTCGATATAATAGCGCTAGAATTTATAATAATAACAGTATTTAAGAGGAAAAACTTGTCTATTTTGACTATATTTCCTCTTAAATACTGTTGTACACTTTTTATTTTTGTTTAATTATTAACAAATTCGGCTTTTTTTACAAAAGAAAGCAAAGTTTCTCTATCATTTTCCGAAGGATTCAACATCACATAATCCAAAGCCTGATGCAAAAGTTCTCCCATAGCCGGCCCGGCTTGCACTCCTATAGACAGTAAATCTTTTCCCTTAATTGCCAGATTGGAAAGGGTATAGCAATCCCCTCCTCCTGAATCTTTTGAAGCCATGAAAGTCGAAGCTGCACCTGCTCCGCCATAGCCTTTCCCGGGTATTGGAAACATTTTCCAAAAGGAGCGCCTTGGTATCATAAAAGTCCTGAATCAGTTCAAGTCCGTACCGAGAAAGCCGTTTCCGAAGGGCATAGGGAGAATCCGCCTCTTCCAAAGAAAATAGCTCCACAAAGGCGGAAGCCTGATCAATACATTCTCGATCCAGCTTCAGCTCTTCCAAAATCTCCTTGGCATATTCCGGCAGGTGCTCTTAACAGAAGCCCCCAAGCGCAGGTACTTCTTATCCTTGGCATTTCCTAAAAGAGAAGGAATACCCCGCTTCTCGATTTCCGAAAAATGCCGTGTCACAAAGTCGGAAAGGCCGGTAGAAAAAAGCAGCTTCACCCGCTCCGGGTGACGGCTACATAAAAGCTTCACCAACTCCACTGCGATGCGTTCCTTGGAAACCTTCCTGAGATTTTTCCCTGAAGAGCCAGCATGGCCTGAAGACAGTCCGCTTCTATCTGAAAATCCAGCTGGGCGGAAAAACGAATTCCTCGCATCATACGAAGGGCGTCCTCCGTAAAGCGTTCCTCTGCCCTTCCCACGGTGCGAACCCTTTTATTTTCAAGGTCTTCTCGTCCATGATAGCAGTCTATGATGCCCCGATCCATATGGTAGGCCATAGCATTGATGGTGAAATCCCTTCTGGCCAGATCCTCTTCCAGGCTTCCGGTAAAGGATACTGCCTTGGGATGACGCCCATCCTCGTAAATGCCGTCTACCCGGTAGGTGGTTACCTCAAAGGCTCTGTCTCCTCTCCGGCTTCCTGGGGGCTTAGCAGAACCGTCACGGTGCCATGCTCGATTCCCGTATCAATGGTACGCAAAAAAAGGGATTTTACGACCTCCGGCTTAGCAGAAGTCGTAATATCCCAATCTTCAGGTTCTCGTCCCAAAAGGGCGTCCCGAACACATCCTCCGACAGCATAGGCTTCGTACCCTGCCTGCTCAATCTGCCGAATAATGTGTTCTACCCTTTGGGAACGGTGATTTGTATTGCTTTCGGATCTTTCATCCATTTTCCTTTTTTTAATAAGCTCTTCCCCCAGTAAACCATCTTTGTAGCAGGCCTTCCGCATACTACGCAGGTATCGGCAATCTTTTTCCCTGCTTTGCAGGAATGCAACGGGAGGTAATACCGGAATACTCCTTGAGCTTTTCCTCACACTCTCTGCAACCGCACCACATGGCGCGAACAAATCCGGGCTTCTTGTCCAAGGAGGCTACCAATTCATCCAAGCTCTTGGCATCTGTGGTTCTTTCCTTCTGGAAAGTTAAAGCTCTATTATACATATCCTTCTGAATCTGCTCCAAAAGCTTCTTGCTTTCTTCCACAAGATTCTCAAAGGATACCACAATCTTCTCTCTGGTGTCTCTTCTTACCAGTACCACCTGTCCCGCTTCGATATCCTTCGGTCCGATTTCCAGACGAAGAGGAATTCCTCTTACCTCACTGTCCGCAAACTTAAATCCGGGAGTCTTGTCGGAATCATCCACCTTCACCCGAAGTCCTGCATCCATCAAGGTATTCATCAAATCAAAGGCCTTGTCCAGTACCCCTTCCTTATTCTGCTGGATAGGAATGATATTTACCTGTACAGGAGCAATACGAGGAGGAAGAACCAATCCGAATCATCCCCGTGAACCATGATTAAGGCACTGATGGTTCTTGTGGTGATACCCCAGGAGGTCTGGTGTACCGGCTCAACGGTATTGTTCTTGCTTAAATACTGCACCTGGAATGCCTTGGCAAAGCCGTCTCCGAAGTTGTGAGAGGTAGCACACTGTAAGGCCTGTCCGTCATGCATCAAAGCCTCTACCGTATAGGTAGCAATCGCACCGGCAAACTTCTCCTTATCGGTCTTACGGCCCTTTACTACAGGAATCGCCAATTCATTTTCCAAAACATCCGCATAGATGTCCAGCATTAAAAGGGTTCTCTCTTCCGCTTCCTCTGCTGTAGCGTGAACGGTATGTCCCTCCTGCCATAAGAACTCTCTGGTTCTTAAGAAAGGTCTGGTGGTCTTCTCCCAACGAACTACGGAGCACCACTGGTTCAGAAGCTGAGGAAGATCACGATAGGACTTTACCACCTTGGAATAATAGTCACAGAAAAGTACCTCGGAGGTAGGACGAACACAAAGTCTTTCCTCCAGTCTCTTGGAACCGCCGGAGGTAACCCATGCTACTTCCGGGGCAAAGCCTTCCACATGCTCACTCTCTTTTTCCAATAAGGACTGGGGGATTAACAGCGGCATAGAACAGTTTTGTACACCTGTAGCTTTTAAAACGGGAATCCAGAGTCGCCATAATATTCTCCCAGATAGCATAGCCTGCAGGGTCGAATAACCATGAAGCCCTTTTACAGAAGAATAATCTGTAAGCTCCGCTTTTTTACTACGTCCGTATACCACTGCGCAAAGTCTTCCTCACGGGAAGTAATTTGCTCTACTAATTTCTTGTCTGCCATAACTGTTTCCCCTTTTTGGATATTGTTAAAAAAACTATCCTTTAATATTACATGATGAATTTTGGATTTGCAATCTTTATTCCCTATAAAATATTTTATCTATAGAGGTACGCTATGATGCAGTATGAGTCGGTAATTGGGGCAGGCTATCAGCAGCCTCGCCTTCGTAGTGAAGGACTGTATTTTTGTAACGATACTGTCTTATGCAGAATAGGTCTGTATTCGGGGCACGCTCTGCTAACCTCGCTATGACTGAGCAGTGGTTTTTGTTAACCACTGCTCACTTTGTTTTTGCAAAGCAACTTCTAAAAGAAGTTGGTCTGATGTACAGGGGTACTTTTTCCGAAGAAAGTACCCCCTTAGCAGTACTAACTCAAGCTTCGCTTTAGCTCGCTTTCAGTAAGTACTGACGGGCTCAGATTGCCCCTCTTACAGACCCATTCTGCAATTCGCTTCATCTATTGATTTTTACAGTCCTTCACTTCGCCGGCTTTCGGTAAGTATCGGGCTCAGGTTGCCCCTCTTACGGACCCATTCTGCAATAGCTTTATTTATTACTTTAAGATAAATCCATACTTTACAGGATCTTCTTCATCAATCACAAAGTGGTTGAAGCCGGTAATCCATGCGGAACCGGTAATCTGAGGAATAACCGCATCGTAATCACCCACCTTGGTGGTTCCTACGATTTCTCCCTCGAAAATGGTGCCCAGGATGGACTCATAGAAGAACTTATCTCCCTGCTTTAACTCACCCTTTGCGAAAAGAGTAGCCAGCTTTGCACTGGTTCCTGTTCCACAAGGAGAACGGTCTACCTGTCCCTGTCCGAATACTACGCAGTTCTTTAAGGTCGCGCCCTTGGTCTCTGTTGTAGACCACCATTCTACTAAGTCTACGGTATGGATATGGGAAAGCAATGGATGCTGTACAGGAATCTCCTTGTTGATGATGTCTCTTAGCTGGATTCCCAAAGCGTTCAGCTTATCTGCATTTTCCGGCTTAATCTCTACACCGATCTGGTCCACCTTCACGATAGCGAAGAAGGATCCGCCGAAGGAAATATCAAACTTAATCTTGCCGTAACCCGGAAGCTCTACCTCCTGATCTCTCTTGTATAAGAAAGCGGGAACGTTCTGGAAGCTTACCTTCTTAGCCTTGCCGTCCACAACGGTAACTTCACCGTGGATAATTCCTGCAGGAGCCTCCTGTACAATCTTGGTAATCGGCTCTGTTACAGGAACGATACCGGTCTCTACTGCAACGGTCATAGCACCGATGGTTCCATGTCCGCACATGTTCAGGTATCCGCCGCCATCCATAAAGATAATACCGTAATCGGCCTCATCCACTGTAGGCTGTGTCAAAATGGAACCGAACATATCGTTATGTCCTCTCGGTTCCAACATAATAGCGGTACGAAGATAATCCATATTGTCCTCAAGCCACTGCTTCTTCTCAGGCATAGTCTTTCCGGGGATTTTAGGGACTCCACCTACTACGATTCTGGTAGCCTCACCGGCTGTGTGGGAATCAACTGCGTGAATACTCTTGCTGAATTTCATGATGCTTACCTCCATAGTTTATTTTTATAAAGGAAAAGTCGCCCCATAAGACGACTTTTCCGATTCTTAACAAGTAATGGTTCAATCCTGCGTCATCTTCCGTGTCCTTTATGCCGCCTGCTTCTTTTCCTTGCTTAAGGAATAGAACATGGTTGCTGCGGTGTAGAACATAACGCAGATAACGATAATCTTTAAAATGTGAGAGGGTAATCCTAATGCTACTCTGGTTGCTACAAATACACCCAAAGAGCCGAAAATGGTTCCCCACAAAGCTACCTTTCTATTGTAGCTGCCTTCCTTTACGAAACGAACGGAAGCAACCGGCATAAGGTATGCGCAGGATCCCATCATGATGGGGAAGGCAACCTTCGGGTCCATGCCCAATACGCAAACCAGGGCAAGACAAGGTGCATATAAGCCAACTCCGGCAGTCATAACTGCGCCTAAGATGAAGTTAATTACGATAGCAACAATAAGCTTTATTCCGCTGAGTCCGATGGCTGTTCCTTCTACGGGGATAACATTCGCCACCTGTAAAATGATGACGAAACCGATTACTACCATGGCAACACCCATAACCAGCTGAATCATCTGCTTGGAAAGCTTGGAAATAATTCCTGCACCAATCCATGCACCGACCATAGCCGCAAGTATCATGGTAACCAATGTGATAGGCTCTACTTCCACTCCCTGAATAAAGAGGAAGGCCTCCATAACGACAGGAATAGTACAAGCTACATTCAAGGTGCCGGGAATCAGCTTGTCATCCACCTGCTTTAAGCCCTTGTAAAGGGAAGCGCCCGGAGCGAAGGATCCGATACCGAATACGTCGAAGAAGTTAATTCCAAAAACCGATAGCACTACTCACCGCGGTATTGCTTTCCTTCTCCATGCTATCCTTATGCGCCAGTAAATCCTTTACAAATGCGACTAAAAAAATAAGTGCTAAAATGCCCAGTATCACGAGCAAGCCTACAGTAACCATTTGTTGAGCATTCATATCTTTCTCTCCCCCTTGCAAAAATCTTTCACAAAAGAGACTCCTGCCGTTCTCATTCATTGTGAAATAATTCCCAATTGTTCTTTTCCTCATTTTAAGACGAAAAATGCTACTTCGTCAATTCCTATTGAGAAGCGGTATAAGCAAAAATTTTTTTAAAAACTTTTATAATTTTTATAAAAATTTTTATTTTAACGAGATATCGCACGCGTAGTGTGCGATATCTCGTTTGTTCTTATCTTCGATAAGCCCGTTTCACTATTCCAATCTGGCGCTGAGATTCTCCAGCATGGCATCCAGCACAGTTAGAAAGCCGTCATGGCTTCCACCACCACATTGGCCCGCTCTACCACCGTAGGATCGTGACGTCCCTTGATGGCGATGGTAATTTCTTCTCCCGCTTCATTTACCGTTTGCTGGGGCTTGGAAATGGAAGGGGTGGGCTTAAAGCCGGCTCTGATACGAATGGCGCTTCCGTCACTCATTCCTCCCAGAATACCGCCGCTATGGTTGCTGCCCTTTTTCAATTTTTCCCTCGAAGGAAGTAGTTCCTTCTAGCAAGGAATGAGGACAACTATCCTTCCCTGCCGCATCCCGCTCTTTCTCTTCTGATTCGTAATCGTTCTCTTCCATAAGGAAAAATGCATCATTGTTCTCGGAGCCAAGGCTCTTGGACACTTCGATGCCGTCTCCGATTTCCACCGACTTTACTGCACCGATGGACATCACGGCCTTTGCCGTGGAGGCATCCAGCTTATCAAAAACCGGTTCCCCTGATGCCGGCAGGAAGTCCTTCCACCAGACATTCCACCACCCTCCGGCAGAATCCCCTGTTCCCTTAAGGAGAGAATCTTCTGTTCCGCCAAAAGCTCCGCCTTCTGCCGATCTTCTGTCAGGGAAATGCCGGCAAGCTCGATGACCTTGGCCCGGACGGAAACCCCCAGCTCCAAAAGCATTTTCTTGGCAATGGCTCCCGCCGCCACTCTGGCAATGGTTTCCTTCCGGAGGAACGACCTCCCCGATAATCCTGAAAACCGTATTTTGGCAAAAAAAGCCGTAATCCGCATGGCCCGAGCGAAAGGCATGGGCAATTTCTCCGTAATCCTTGAGCGTCTGATCCTCGTTCCACACGACCATGGCAATGGACGTACCGGTGGTTTTTTTCCCTCAAAAATACCGGAAAGAATCTCTACCTTGTCCCCTTCCTTCCTCTGAGTCATCTTCAGATTCTTCCCAGGACGGCGCCGTTCCAGCATTTCCTGAATATCCTCCTCCGACAGGGTAGACTCTGCGGGGCAGCTGTCTCACAACCACCCCCAGTGGCCTTACCGTGGGATTCGCCAAAGGTACTGATATGAAATATTTTTTTCCAAACTGACTTCCAGCCATTCCTTACCCCCTGACACTCTACCATACAGATGCTGTTTGGTTCATCCACTTCCAGCTCTCTTGCACACATGGTTAAAAGTCCCTGCTCATAATCAATGTTGAAAAAAAGGTAATGGTACTGCTTTCATTGTTGGCTACCGCAAGGTGCTTTTCATCCGGGAAAATGCAGAAGTCCTTAGGATATTCGCTGGCGATAGGAAGGCTTCCTTCATGGTTAAAAAGCCCTGTCTCTTTATCTCTGTCATAGATGGTGATGGTATTAATTCCCGCATTGGACACAAAAAGATGAGAAGCATCCGATCCGGAGAAAAACGCATCTGGCAAGCGGCAATTAAGGGGTTGTTTTCCTTATCGTTATGGGTGGAAATGGTCTGCAGCTTCTCCAGCTTCACCTCCGAGTCCTTCTCTCCCTCGGAAAAATGATACACATCCACCACATTTTTTTAATTCATACAAAAGATAGAGGTAATTCCTGTCCGGGCAGAAACGGAAATGTCTTGGACCGGATTGCAGTTCACATCGCAAAGTATCCACCTGTCGCATCTTCCGATCCGCCTTGTCGAAACGAAATATTTTCACCCTGATCAATTCCTAAATCCGCCACCAAAATGAACTTCTGGTCATCCGTCATACGGGAGCAGGAAACATGGGGCGGAAGGTACGCTCCGCCACGGAACCGATACCCTGGGTCATAAACGCTGCTCTACAATCGGGCCTACAGAACTGTCCTCTTCCAAAGAGAGCAGGGTGGACTTTTCCTGTCATGGTAGCCGGACACCATCAGGTATTCCCCTTCTTGTCTCACGGCAGGGTGGCAGCCGCGCATTCCGCGGATATTTCTGGTATTTAACTTACTCAGGTTTCCGTTATCCAAAATGCGGAAGGGAAAACAATTCCTCATCCGCAATGGAATAGAGGGTTCTTTTATCGGGAGAAACCGCCACATAGGAGGAGTTGTTTACTTCCACCTCTGTTCTTTTTTCAAATCTTCCCTTTTCCATATCCACATCACAGATGGTTATGCCTTTGGCAGAGCCGGTGTATGAATAAGAACCGATATATGCTACATATTTTGAGCGCATTTTTCTTCCCCCTTTTGCCTTTTTTTGCTACACGCAGTCGGCTTTTCTTCCTGCAAAGAATTCCGCCGTTTCTAAACTCCCCTATTTTAGCAAAAAATTTTCCGAATAAAAAGCTTTTCTAAAATTTCTAAGAATAGAAAAATCCCCTCCCTATGGACTGTCTCCATAAAGAGGGGTTCTGTCAGATCTTTTTCAAATAGGGTTTAGAAAAACTTTGATCTTTTTCAAATAGGGTTTAGGACACTTTTGATTTTCTTCCAACGGTCATTGTACTTGGCTTCGTCCTGTTCTCCCAAATAGCTGAAGACCTCTCCCTTTTTCAAAAACCTCCGCCATATCCGGAAATACCGCTTTTATTTTCCGTATATTCCGGGCGAAAGAAGCTTCAAAGGCGCCTACGTTTGGGGTGGTGTAGGTAATGTACTCGAAATTCTTCGCCGCAATATCCGGACGGCAGAGGAAATTAATCCATTTTTCCGCATTTTCCTTATGCTTGGCGTTCTTGGGAATTACCCAACCGTCCACCCACAGGTTGGTGCCTTCCTCCGGAATCACATAGTCCACTTCCACGTCCGTGCCTTCCAGCTCTCCCTGCACATAGAGGATTTCTCCGGAGTAAATGACGCCTACCGCCGCCTCTTCTCCGATCATCTTGTCTCGGACCTGATCCACCACATAAGCCTGTACCAAGGGCTTCTGGGCAATCAAATCCTTCATGGCCTCATCCAACTCCTTGTCATCCACGGTGTTCATGGAGTGACCTTCCTTCTTCAACGCCACCATAAAGGCATCCCGGACGGAATCCTGCATCAGGATTTCTCCCTTCAGCTTCGGATTCCAAAGATCCGCCCATTTGGTGGGGTAGGGCACGCCCAGCTCATCCAGCATTCTTTTGTTATAAAGAATGCCTACGGTTCCCGTGGTATAGGGTACCATGTAGCGATTTCCCGGATCGAACTCCGCACACATTTCCATATATTCTTTTCCGATTTCCTTGATATTGGGAATGTTCTTAAAGTCGATTTCCGCCAAAAGATGGTTCTGCATCATCTTCTCAATCATGTAATCCGAGGGGCAAACCGCATCATACAGCACTCCTCCCGCCTCGATGACAGGATACATTTCCTCGTTGGTTTCAAACATATCGTAAACCACTTTGATGCCGGTTTCCTGCTGAAATTCCGTAATCACCTCCGGGTCGATATACTCTCCCAGTTATAGACATTGACTACATTGTCCGTCTTGCTTTTTGACCCTCTCCTCCGGACTCTCTAGGACTCCGCCTCCTTCGGTCCGCAGGAGGACAAAAGCATGGCGCTGAAAAGAAGCATTAAGCCTGCTGCCAGAGGCAGAAAAAGCTTTCCCCCCTTCTTTTTGGCAGCCTTTCCTGCAAGCTTTTCTTCAGTCTCTCTCAAATTGCACCAAAGATTCTTTTTCCGTATTGTTTCTCATGCCTTTTCCTCCTTTCTTCCCATAAAGCTCGGGGCAAAATTAGCGATTAAAAGGATGATAAAGACCGTAACGAAAATCAAGGTGGAAAGGGCGTACATACTGGGGTTGATTCCCTTTCTGACCTCCGCATAGACCAGGGTGGAAATGGTGTTGATGCCGGCACCTCTGGTAAAGTGGGTAATGATAAAGTCGTCCAGACTCATGGTAAATGCCAGCAAAAAACCGGACAAAACTCCCGGCATAATGTCCGGAAGCACCACCTTGAAAAAAGCATAGAGAGGCTTTTGCTCCAAGATCCAATGCCGCCTCATAGCTCACCTCCGAGCTCTGCTGAAGCTTGGGCAAAACGGACAGAAGCACGTAGGGCAGATTAAAGGTAATATGGGAAATCAAAATGGTCTTAAAGCCCAGGCTGATTTTTGAAGGCGATAAAGCAAAGCATCAAAGAGATACCGGTTACGATGTCCGCATTCAGCATAGGCACATTGCTGACACCGATAATCAGACTTCTGGGAAGCACCTTCATTTTCCGAAGAGCTACCGCCGCCATGGTACCGAGAATCGTAGCAATAAAGGCGGACAAAAAGGCAATCATAAGGGTATTTTTGCAAAGCCTGCATAATATCCTCGTTTTGAAACATCTCCACATACCAGCGAAGACTGAAGCCGGTAAAATGGGCTCTGCTCTTTCCCGCATTAAAGGACAGGGCGGTGAGCATAAAGATGGGTGCGTAGAGAAAAAGCACCACCAAACCCAGATAGGCATTTTTCCAAAAATACGAACAGATTTCTTTTTCCATCAGAAAATCGCCCCTCTCCGTTGTCATAGCGGGACAGTATGGCCATGGATGCAATGATGAAGACCATTAAGATCATGGACAGTCCCGAACCCACATTCCAGTTGGAATTCACCGTAAATTCCTGCTCGATGACATTTCCGATGAGGAAAAATCTTGCCCCTCCGAGAATATTGGAAATGGCGAAGGTGGTCAGCGCCGGCACGAAAAACCATGGTGACGCCGGAAACGATACTCGGGAATGGACAGGGGCAGAATCACCCGAAAGAGGGTGGTGAAAAAGCTGGCCCCAAGGTCGTAGGCGGCATTGATGGTATTGTCATCGATTTTGCTTAAAGTATTGTAAATAGGCAGAATCATAAAGGGCAGGAAGTCGTAAACCATACCCAAAAATAATGGCATAGGGGGTGTTGATTAGGCTCTGGGTAGGTAAATGCAGAGCCATCAAAACTTCGTTCAACACGCCCTTTCGCTCCAAAAGAGTCTGCCATGCCAGGATGCGGAGTAAGGAGTTCATCCACATAGGCAGGATAAAAATAAAGGCCACAAAAGAACCCTTTTCCCACCTTTTTTGTTCCGAAGCACCATGGCTAGCGGAAAGGCCAAAAGGAAGCATAAAAGGGTACTGCAAAGGGAAAGAAGCACCGCCAGATACAGGGGCTTGTAGTTCTCCCACAAAAAAATCTTTGTTAAGTTGTCTAAAGTAAATGCACCGGTCTTGTCTGTAAAGGCATAGTACCAAACCAAAAGTAAGGGTATCACAATAAATCCACCCATCCAGATCAGATAGGGGGCGGCCAGAAGCCTTGTTCCTTTATTCTTCAATGCCCAATGCCTCCTCGTCTTCAGACTCGGGCTTATTCATAATTTGAATATTGGAGGGACGTACATAAATTCCCACCTTTTTCCCCGGCTCATGCATTTCCGTGGAGTGTACCAGCCACTCGAAGCCATCCTCCGTGGTACATTCCATCTCGTATATTTCTCCCTTGAAAATGATGTGGGTCATGGTTCCCTTCAGAATCGCACGATCGTCTCCCTCTTCCAGGATTTCCACGTCCTCCGGACGAATCACCACATCCACAGGGGTATTTTTTCCAAATCCCTCATCTATACAAGGGAAGTTGGCACCAAAAATACGCACTAAAACGGTCCTCCAGCATGATGCCGGGGACGATGTTGGAGTCTCCGATAAAGTCAGCTACAAATGCATTTTCCGGTTCGTTATAGATTTGTTCCGGGCTTCCTGCTTGTTGAATATAACCCTGATTCATTACCACCACATAATCCGACATGGTCAAGGCCTCTTCCTGATCATGGGTGACATATATAAAGGTAATGCCCAATTCATTTTTTTCAAACGGATAAGCTCATATTGCATCTCCTGCCTAAGCTTTAGGTCTAAAGCCCCCAGGGGTTCGTCCAATAAAAGCACTCTGGGTTCATTCACTATGGCTCTGGCAATGGCGATTCTCTGCTGCTGTCCTCCCGATAGGGAATCCACAGAACGTTTCTCATAGCCTTGCAGATTCACCAGCTTTAAAGCATACTGAATCTTCTCTCGAATATAGCTTTCCGACATCTTCTTAATCCGAAGACCGAAGGCAATATTCTCTGCAATATTCATGTGAGGAAACAGGGCGTACTTCTGAATACCGTATTCAGCTGCCGTTTGTTGGCCGGGCAATCCGGTGATATCCTGTCCGTCAAATAAGACCTGTCCCTTGTCCGGCTGGGTAAAGCCTCCGATAATCCGTAATGTGGTGGTCTTTTCCACATCCGGAGGGTCCCAGTAAGGTCACAAAGCTGTTCTCCCGAATAGATAAATTCAAATCATCTAAGATCAGCTCTCCGTCAAATGTCTTGGTAATTCCTTTTTAAATCAATCAGCGTTTTTCCAACTCATAAAAAACCCCCTTCTTAGTATTTTGCCCTTTTCTTTTTCCCAAAAAGAGCAACGTGTTCATTGTATCAAAAAATGAACGTAAATACAAGAAATTTACGAAGGAAATTTCGTTAGACTTTAAAATGGGATTTTTAGAAGGTTTATGAGCTTTATGAGCTTTATAAACTTGAGAAGTCTTAGGAGTTTAAGTCCTTTTAGGACTCGGACTCCATTTCATACAAGGTGACATAACCGCTCTTTGGCTTTGCTTTATTTTTCTCAGCCCCGGAAGCGCCCTCTGCAGGGAGCGGAATCTTTACGGTTTCTCCCGCCTCGGCGGAAAATCCCTCGACGAAGCGTCCGAAGGGTTCCCAAAGAAGCGCCCGATAGTGCCTCGGAAGAAAAACAGCGGGGCGGTTTCCTGTCCTCTATAGTTGTCTTCCGTCATCAAAAGCTTGGCGGTAGCCTCTCCCTCCTGCTTCCAGGGAGCCTGCTCCGCCATTCTTCTCTTTTCTTCCTGCTTTTCTTCAGAACGCTTCCGAAGAAATTCCATATCGATCTTTCCCTGTAGGGAGAAGCCTTTTTCTTTTGTTCCTCTCTCTTCCTTCTCAGGATTTGAATGTTCTTCTTCTGGCGACTTCCGCTTAAAGTACAGGAAGACTCCGGGAATCCGAAAGAGTATGAAAAGAAGAATGCTGCAAAAAGAAAGAAAAAGCCCAGTATAAAAAAACAGGCCGGAATATTGATCCACCGCTAACCATTTCATCCCTTTATCTTCCTCCTGTGAAAAAGACATTCTGAACGGCAATCTTCGCATCCATCAAGGTCTCCTCCAACGTTTTTCTTCTTCTCCTCCGTAAGCTCACTGTTCACACTGATTTTCGGAAGCAGCATCTCTATACGAAGTAACGCATCCTCCATGGCGGAACGAGTCACCTGATCCGCCCGCATCTTTCCGGCATACTGCTCGATGCTTTCCGCCATAAACTCCAGAAGCTCCAGACGAACCATTTCTCCCTCTTCTTCCTTTACCGCAACCTCCTGGAAGAGGGTTTGGAAATCTTCAAAAGAGGGTTTTATACATGCCCTGATCGCTGGCCTCCACGATATTGGTGGCAATATCCCGATAAAAGCTTCCGATTCTTTCGTACACTAAGGCAATGCTCTTCTTGGAATCCCCATCCTCCAGATATTCCAAGGCATTGGCAAACCAGGGCGCTGCACTTTTCGCCCGCTCCATCCGTCCTGCATTGTCCTCCCCTTCATAGTAATACCAGAAGGCTTTTCCCAGCTGGAAGCAAATGTCTCCATACTCCTCGGGATGCTTTAAAAGAGCCGCCCTGTTTTTCCGTATCAGCTCCTCCAAGGTTCCCGCCTCTTCCCGGCTAAAGACCCTGATCCGACTTGTCAGATTGAATCAAGCCCAGATAAGCCTCCTCTCTGCCCTCCATATCCGGCATATTGGCGGCTTCCAGATAGTTCTTCTCCTTCTCCGCCCCGTCCTGTTGCACCTCCGCATTTTGCAGGAGCATGGTATAGCGCTCCTCCTTCTGGCTCTGGGAAGACAGGAGGAAGCTGAAGCCCAGAGCAAAACAGATTCCGGACAGAAGCAGGGTGCTTAAAAAGAGACGAAATTTTTCTTCTCTGCTTCTTATAATAGCGTTCATCACTTTCTTCCACGTGGGAAATGGCGTAAAGAAACTCCTCCGCGTTTTGATAACGCTGCTCCGGATCCTTCTCCGTGGCGCAGAGCAAAATGTTTTCCAGACCCTGAGAAAGATTGGGGTTAATGCTTCGAATAGGCTTGATTTCATAGGGAGGAAGGGAAGGATTATGCCCGGTTAAAAGATGATACAGGGTGGCTCCCAAGCCGTAAATGTCTGTCCTTTCATCGGTTTGTCCCAAGCCCCCGAACTGCTCCGGCGCCGCATAGCCTACGGTACCAAGACAGGCGGTATCCTCGGTTTTATCCGCCTTAAATTCTCTGGCGGTTCCGAAGTCAATGAGGGAAAGATTGCCATCCGGCTTCAGGATAATGTTGGCAGGCTTTCATATCCCGGTAAATAATCGGCGGAGTCTGGGCATGCAAATAGGACAAAACATCCAAAAGCTGTTTTGCCCATTCAATCACATAGTCCTCCGGAAGACTTCCCTGCTCCTCCAGAAGTACCCTAAGAGAGTTTCCCTCCACGTAGTCCATGACAATGAGGAACACATCCTCTTCCTCAATCACGTCTACAATAGTGGGAAGGTTCGGATGGCGGAGGCGCTTCAAAAGATCCGTTTCCACAATCAAGCTTTGCTTCACCGCTTCAAAGTCCATTACACCGGACTTTCGCACCTCTTTACCGCCCAGGTTTTGTTGGCCTTCTCATTGATGGCCATATAAACCGTACTCATTCCGCCATGACCGATTTCACTCAGTATTTTATATTTTCCGTCTAAAACGGAACCGATTTTCAGCATAGTTTAACTAAACTTCCTCAAAGACTAGATGGTACTGATGGCTATTGCCGTAAGGTTGTCCCGTTCCTGTCGTTCCAGATTCCAGCGCAGTAAAATCTTTAAAGGCGCCCTCCAAATCCTCCAAAGACTCTCTTCTGTTCCGCTGAAGAACCTGATAGAGCTCCTCCCCGAAACCTCATGGCGAAAGCCGTCCGAACAAAAGCAGATAGGTAGCCTTTTGGCTCCGGTGCGCCGAAGAAGAAATCCGGATAAATCTGATCCGATGCCCCGATGCATTGCAGGAGAATATTTGCGCGGGAATCCTTTTCCGCATCGTAGGCGGAAAGCTTTCCCAGATCCACCTCCCGCTGCACCACGGTATGATCCCTTGTAAGCTGTCGGATGCCCGCTTCCAAAGCATAGGCGCGGGAATCCCCGATATTCATAATATAATATCGCTCCTCCGTCATCAAGAGGACTGTAAGGGTAGTGCCCAGAGAGATGCCCCGTTCCCTGCCGTAGGCATGAAGATATTGGTTGCAGCGGTTTACCAGCTCTGTCCATTCTCTCCGTATTCCCGCATCGACAAATTCTCCCGGGGCATAGTCCGCTAAATGCTCCTTTCCCCAGGCCTTAAAGGCCTCCACCACGGTTTTGCTGGCGAACTCTCCCTGTTGCAAACCGCCCATGCCATCGCAAAGAATGGCAAAAACTATATTTCCCGCTCCGTTCTTCCCTGTTCGAAGAAATAATAGTCCTGGTTGACTTCCTTGACATTTCCCACTGAAGAAACTGCCATGGTGACAAAGTCCATCTCCACTCCTTTCCGTCTATCTTCTTCCCTTTAATCTTCTCCGCTTAAGCTCCTGCAAAAGGCTTGGGCCGTTGACCACGCAGGACAGTCCCATTAAGCCTGCAACAGTAGCGATGGCGGCATTTCTGGCAAAGTTTTTCTGAGAAATAAGACGAAGCAAAGGATTGTTGGTAATCACGAAGTCGGAAACTTCCTTTCGGCTTTCGTTGCCGGCTGCATCTCTTGCTACCACCAAAAGCTTATGTCGCTTTTCCCTTTTCTCCGGAAATCTGCAAGGGGAAGCTGTCCTTTGCAACCGCTTCCTGCAAGCTCTTGTCCTTCCAACTTAGTTCTTCCGTTCCATCCACGGTAGCATCCACCTGCTCCAGCCACAGGTTATCCTGTACGGATAAATCCAGATCCAGGGCATCACCACGGTATACCCCCTGATTGTCCACATTGGAAAGCAGGATTCTGGGGGGTGTTCTGTCGATACCGAAGCGAAGCTCCGCTCCCCTTTCGGTCTGTTCCGTGCTGGCAAGGTTTCCTGCCTTATCCTGAGAGGAAATCTGCAAATGATACAGACCTTCCTTGTCAAAGTTATCCTTCTTAATCAGATAATCTCCCCGATACCATTTTCCGTTTCCGCCGGAGCGAGTAGTCTGATACTCCGCCCCCTCGGAAAGGGCATGCTTCTCCTCATTTCTGTATAAGGTCAAAGCAGAAGACAAAACCTCATCCGCATTGATTTCGGAAATCAGGATCTCTTCGCCCTCTTTCTGATAGGTACCCTGCAGTGCCTTCGCCCTGTCGGATAGAAGGTAGGTGGAACCGAAACGATTGACAGAGAACCAAAGTTCTTCCGTAGTTTCATTTCCCGCCATGTCCACAATCTTTGCAAAAAGTCGGTACACATCGTCCGTATCCGGCTCCTCCGGGAAGTTTTGGAAGGAAAGATTTCCCTCTTCTCCCCCTGCAGAGCTTTGGTAAACAATGCCCTCTTTCTCCTCCTGCTTCTGCTTAGGAGACTCGGTTTCCTCCATAGACTTCTGCATAGGAAGATTTAAGGCATCCGTTCTGGCTATGGAAATGCTGCCGCCCTGCTGATGGGAGACAGCTCATGCTCTCCATGTACCTCTCCTATCAGCTTTTAAGGACAGGGCATCCTGATCCAGATAACGATCCCCGTAAGAAATCTTGGGGCTGACTTCTCCCTTATTGGCAGACTCGTTCAAAAATATCACTAATCGTCAGACTGGGAGCCGTTCTGTCAATGACAAAATGATCCTCCGGATAAGCCAGGGCCTCATTTCCCGCCAAATCCTTCACCCGGATGTTGAACTGATAGTCTCCATCCTCTTCATAGGAAATGCTTGCCTGATGATGAAGCTCAGAAACGCCCCTGACCTTCTCTCCCGCTAAAGGAAGACAGGGCACTGCCATGTGCCTCTCTGCCGCCATCCTTCAACACGGAATAGTCCACAAGATCCGAACGGAAATTTTTTTCTCTTCTACAGAAATCTCCGCCCTTCTTCCTTCCTTATAATAAAACTCATGGTTTGCGGTATTGTTGTCATAACTTACACTAAGAACAGGGGCGGTTTTATCCACGGTGAAATCCAAAGCTGCCTGAGTTCCCTCCGCATAGACTTAGCTCTTCCATGGCATTTCCGGCCAAGTCCTCTCCGGTGATGGAAAGCTGATAGTCTCCGTCCTTATTAAAAGTAAATACGGCTTTCCCATCTGCTGCTGTCTCCGCTTCCGGAAACCTTTTGGAAGGAATCTCTTTCCACCTCCAAAAAGCCTGCCGTCCCTTTCCTTCCGCCGGGATCTGTAATCAAAAATCTTGAAAGGCATCCTCGGGAGAAAGTTTCTCCTCCACGGTAATCGAGCGCGGTACGGTTTTCCTTTAAAATAAAAACTCATTTTCCACACGATTGTTGTCGAAAGGATAAGGTAACCCTCGGCTTGGTAATGTCAATGCTCAGGTGCTCTTCCTTTACTGTCTGGTTTCCGGCATTGTCCACTGCCTTGATTTTCAGTAACCACGTCATTACTGTTGTTGTCCTTAGCCAAAATCGTAAGAGCATGAGCATCCTCATAGGACTTCTTTTAAGTCGTTTAACTGGGGCTCCTCCTTAGAAAAATGATAGAGAGAGCCTTCCTGGGTTTCTATACCGTCTCTGTAAACGGTATAGGTCACATCCTTTAAACCGGCATAGCTGTTTCCGGGGCTGGGCTCCGTTACGGAAATGCCTACCCCCACATCCTTCTTATAGAGGCCGTTTTTCTCCTCTTCCTTCGGTAAGGTAATATGGATTTCCGGATTCTGCTGGTCTAAAATCACACCGTCAGAGCTTAGGTAATACTGATTTCCGGCCATATCCTTTAAATGGACATAGGTAATAAAGGTCTCATTGGGAGAGATTTCCTTGGACCAGTAACCGTCCTTTACTTCGCTTGTAACATTCTTAAAGGCAGAACTTGCCTGCAGGTCTGCAAGGCTCATCTTCTCCCTTGTCCGAAGAACTTCCACCAGCCCGACACCGCTTTAAGTTATCCTCTGCCTGCAAACGAACTACCTGTTTCTTATTGCTGAATCGACCAAAGCTGATACGATCCAGGAGCTTGGTCCAAAGGGTTCCATCCTTGGAACGATCCCAATCGCCAATCTTCAATGCACCTGTGGGGGCTTTTCTATCCACCACAAAATCAAAGGCCGCCTTGGTCTCCCTACTTCGATGGGGGCATTTTCATTGCCCGCCAGATCCTTTGACCTTTAGGCCAAGATGATAAATGCCGTCTTCAGTAAACTCTACCAAGCAGGTATATTTATTTCCCTCTTGCGTCCAGCTCTCCGAGTTGCTTCAAATATGCTGCATGATCTATGCGTAGATACCGGATTTCCTGCCTTATCCTTTACGGAAAAAAAATCCACCTGAAGAGAAGAGAAATCCAAGTGGGCATCCTCGATTTCGATTTGTCCCTTTCTGACTTCTCTAAAGTATTTCTCATTGGCCAGGCCGTCATTGGATAAAGTCAGCCGAATCTTAGGGGGTGTTTTATCCACAACCAAAAAATGTTGGAGGCGCTGGCCTTTCTTCCGGAAAAAAATCTGTGGTATGTAAGTTCACCACATATCTACCATCTTCACTTAAGGAAAGCTCCGCCTTATTCAAGGTGGAATCGGAAGCCTTTTCCTTCTTCCAGCTTATATTGTTCGGCCGTATCCTTCTTTCCCCTGTCTCGGAAGAAAGGCTACTGGAACTTGCCACAGCAGTTCGCCCCTCCACCGTATCCGGGGTAAATACATAAGAAAAGATCGGTGGCTGCCGGATTAAAAGTTTTCTTCCAGTACATTTGCCTTCAGCTTAACATCCTTGGCAAAAGTACCGTACCTGTCCGCTTTCGGAAGAAGGGTCAAAGAAAATCTTGGGATCCGTATGATCCACAGTGATAGCCAGTTCTCCATTCTTCTCCAATCCTAAAGTATTCTTCCATTCTAAAGCATTTCCGGAAGGATCCTTATAGTCAAAGGACAAAACGATAATGTCCTTCTTTGGTGAAATTCATTGTCAAATCATTCTGTTCCCCATTAGGCATGATTTGTATGAAGGAAGTAGAATTGTCCTTTAACAAGTCTCTCTTCCATCACTAATGAAAGTAGAATTCTTCTTTAAAGGTGAGAGCTTCCCTATTGCCCTGCACTCTATAGGAACTTTTCTTTGTCTTCTCCATTTCTTCTGCTATAAACCTTCAGAGAAAAATCCTGATCCTCAGGAAAAAGTTCTTTTCTTCCACATTCAGAGTTCAAAAAAATGCCTTATCTTTGAAAAATAAAAAGTGGTCATTAACTTTCTTACCCTTAGGCTGAAAAATCGAAAGCTTCCCTTTGGTTTTTATTGTATCCACTACCAAATACTTATCGGTTTTTAAGAGGCTGATCTTCATTTGTATTGTCTGCGTTATCTACCGCGAAGAATACAATCTTTCCCCTGAACTGAGGATCAATCTTGATTTTTGCAATGGCTCTGAAATCATCCGGTTTGCTAAATCTCTCGTCATTATCCGTAAGCTTGTACAAAGTATTTCCCTGATGAACAATCCCATCACTATCTTGTAGGTCAAAACGATAACAGATGGCAGCCATCCCGGAACGCTCATCCCTGGCTTTCTAGTTCCACTTCCAGTGTGTCTTTATAGAAGTCATAGCCCGCAAGGGTTTTGACTCTGGACTCTTTGTCCGTCCTATAGGAAATGGAGATAAGCTTCGGCTTGGTAGTATCAATATTATACTTTTCAAGTACATACGCTTTTACCAATTTCTCCGTTAGGTTTCTTGATAAAAAGTTCTCTTCCTTCCAAAGCACCGTCTTTTTCCTCAATTGAAAAACTTTTTTTCCACTTATTCTTAGTGTCATCCCAGGAATCACTATCGGAAATGCTATCATTTTTTGACTTAGGGGAGAATATTATATTCGTGTTATACCAGCCCTTTATCATTAACTTTTCCCTTGCTTATCTATGAAATTGGAGAAGTCCGGATAAACCACATTAATCTCCGCATAAATGGTCTTTGGATTATAATTGCCTGTTGGGTCAACAGATGTAGCAGATATTAGGACGGGACCAACTTTACTGTTTTTAAAAAGTAAGGACTCCTGTCTGTGCATTAAAATCAGCAATATCCTCTCCTGCTTCAAGCTTATAACTTACACTCGTGCCTGTAGCGCCTCTGGTACTTACGCGAAAAGAATGTTTCCCTAAAGTCCATCCTCTTTCCTGATTCTCCTTTCCGTAATGCACGGTATACCGGAATACCTTATTCCCTCCCCTTTCTTCTTCACTTGGCTGTCCAAAATCTTTTAAACTAAAGGAAAATTGGTTCTGGTTCCCGGGGGTAATCGTTATATAAAATTGCTCCGGTTTAACCGTATATACCGTGCCGTCCCCTGCATCGACCCAATCATCTACTCGTGCCTCTACAGTTGCTCTTCCGACCTGTACCATTTTAACGGCTCCCTTTAGCTTCATCAAGAACAATAGAATGACTGATGTTAGAGATAATCGAGTAATGAACCTTGCCTTTAAACATCTCATTAATTTCCGGCTGAATCTCTTCACCCTTTTCCAGTGGTATTGTAATATTTTTATTTGTAATGATTTCTCCATTAAAGAGCTTTTTACAACTAAACTCCAACCAGCTTCTAAAGCAGCGTGATTGGCGTCCTCCGGTACTCTGGCGATGATGGTATATCGTCCGGAAATATCAACCGAAAAAAAGCAGTAGGATCATAAATCCGCGTTCTATCTCCCCGGAATTCGTAAGGTAATATTCTATTTGGGGTACCGTTACCCCCTCTTCCTCACTGGCCTTTTGATAGTATGCTTCCAAAGGAATAGGATCACTTTTCCCCCTCCTTCAAAATTACATCATTTACCGGAGGAAATACTAAGTTTCCTTGCCACTGCTTTTTTTCTTTTTTTGATTCAACTCAAGCTCTATAGTTCTATGCAGGTCATCCGGTAAATTTCCATCCGTAATACGTTCTTCATATAAACCAGACGTTTCATAAGACTTATTACTGCCTCGTACACGAATCTCTATCGTATAGTTTGTGGTCATATACTCTGCCGGAATTTCTCGGGAAATTTCTCCATCTTGATTCGTTTGCTCGGTATAAAATAAAAACTTTCTGAACAATTCCATAAGTCGGATGTATCTTGTTAGAAGGTTTATCTTCACTATATTTCGAATTGGGATAATAGTGTTTGAATCCGTCACTCTCATCCCAGTTGACTTGTTCTTTAGTATAGTTACCGTCCGGTTCTATTCCGAAAGTACTGGAGCTAGTCTTTTCGTTACCTTCATCTCCAATAAAAAGAAGCTGATACCTTTTTCCTCCTCATCTTCATCCATCACGGAAGAAGACAGCTCCTTCTCCTCTGTCTCCTCTGTCTCTTCTTTTTCTGCTTCCTCAGCTTTTTTTGTATATGACAAGCTCGACCTCCACCTTTGCTGCTTGAGCCAGATTCTGCTCATGGTCTTTAAACAAAAAGTGGAGTTCTATATCTTTCTGCGTTGGATTTCCTTCTGCTTTCCATTCTACAGGAAATTGAAAAAGCACTTGTAATATAACAAGGCACAGGGCTATCAGCCTCTTTTCCTCTCTTCCCCAAGATAAAGCTTTTCATAAATTACTCCTTCTTCCACAAACCGAGACAGAAGCATTTCTTCTATCTCGGTTTCTTCCTTTTGCATTGTCGAATTTCTGTTTAGAATTACTGTCTTTTTCTATTTTTAGCTTTTCCCTAAAATGGATTATATAACCATTTCTATAAAACATAATGGCTGTTTTACTGTTTTTGCACCACTCCATTCACTACCCATCTTCCTTCCGAGTCCACTGTAAACCCATCGGGGAGTAGTGGTGTTTCTATAGAGAGCACCTTCATTCTGTCCTTGTGAGTCTAAGTAGTAGCAGTTTCCATCAATCCACTGCCAACCGGTGAGCATTCTGCCCTTCCAACCGTCAGAGTTTGGGAAAAGATAGTATTTACTGCCGTTTACCTCTACCCAGCCTGTAGCCATATAGCCGGAATCCAGGAAATAGTACCAGTAAGACTTTCCATTATAGGCTTCATAGCCCCAGCTGTTCTTCGGATAGCTTCCGTCCGCTCTTTTGTACCACCAGCCCTTTTCATCCTGTATCCACTGACCTCCGGATAAGGAACGATCTACACCAAGTACCTGTCCGGTCAAACTACTGCTGACCTTAAAACTTCCTGAACCGCCACCGGAACTTCCCCCTGAGCCGCCGGAACCGGAAGAGCTTCCTCCTGAACCACCAGAGCCGGAGGAACCAGCTTTTAGAGGAAGAGCCGGAGTTTCCCGTATTACCGGAATAATTTTCTTTCTTCTCTACCTTTACCGCATCGAAGAAAGGGGAGGTTATTCTTGTAATAGTTGATATATTATAATCAGGGATAACCCTACGGACTTCATAGGGCTCATTATTGACATAAATCTCTGTGCCTTTACCATAATTATCATCAGTTTCCGACACTAAGAAACGATAGTTATCCACTGTATAGTAAGGCTGTATTACATATAGTACCTTATAACGACCTTCCGGAAAAATTCTGTCTTCTTCCTGTGTAAATCTGAGATTTCCGTTTTTTCCCGCTTCATTCGGATAACTTTCTAAATAGAGTTTATACTGATCCCGGTTTTTGGGAAAATCGTTACGAAAATTCATAAGAAAAGGCTGTGGTAAATCCTTAGGCAGAAGCTCCGTACCATCTTTTAAGACAATCTTCTCCACTTGAAGTGTTGCCCTCTTCGTAGTATCGCCCGCCTTAACATTATGGATGTCAAAGCTGGAACGGAGATATACTTTTGTCATGATATTTGCTTCCTTCACGGTAAAAGTTTCGCTTTCAAAGGTATAATATTTATACTTTGCATCTTCCCGTTGCATAGCTTTCAAATTATCTTGATAATAACTATGTACCCCTTTCTGATAAAAATACCTTTCCTCCACAGAAACACTTGTATAAGCAAGTTTACCGTCTCCGTCCTGTTCAGCTATTGGCAAAAAGGTAGTATGGACTCTTTTTTCCTTCAGCCAGTGTATATACATAGTGATACTCCCCAGGGGTAAAAGTAGTTGAGATTATAAGGAACCCACTGACCATTTACTTTCTTTTTCAACTTCCCTTCTAGGGAGAATTTGATAAAGATCCGGGCTAGGATTGTTGATGGCTCCAACTTTTCCTCCTCTTAAGGCAATACCTGTTACATTTACCTTTTTATCTCGAAGCACTCTCATGTGATCTCTTGCCGGAAAAATCCCAATCTTCAAATGAAACATGCAAAGTTACAATCTTATTTTCAAGTAGTTTTGTCACTGCAGCACTTCTAAACCCTGAATATCCGGAGGTCATTACCGTAGATTCTGTTCCTTCTATATCTTCTTTAGAGTCCTCTATAGACTCCCCTTTCGCTCATCAAGTTCCTCTGAGTCTTCTGCATCAGTAGTCGGTACTTCTTCCTCTATGGACGCAGTTTTCCCTTCCACAGCAGTCTCTTCCTGAAAATCTTCTAAGCCTTCTACAGCACTTGCTGTTGCAAAGCTATTTTTTTCAGAGCTTGTTTCTACCTCCGGTACGTAAGAATCCTTCGTATCTATACTATCCGCATAGCTTGCAGGGGCAAAAAGCCCTGTACAAAGTACCGCACTCAGTCCTAACGCCAGCATGTTTTTTCTTCTCATCTCCATCGTCCTTTCTTATTTCTTGCCATTTCACGGTATAAAATCACACTGTAGCTCTGCCCATTCGTGGGAATTTTATTGTTTCTGCACTACTCCATTCACTACCCATCTTCCTTCCGAGTCTACTGTAAACCCATCGGGAGTAGTGGTGTTTTTATAAAGGGCTCCTTCATTCTGTCCTTGTGAGTCTAAGTAGTAACAGTTTCCGTCAATCCACTGCCAACCGGTGAGCATTCTTCCCTTCCAACCGTCAGAGTTTGGGAAGAGGTAGTATTTGCTACCGTTCACATCTACCCAGCCTGTAGCCATATAGCCGGAATCTAAGAAATAATACCAATAGGACTTTCCGTTGTAGGCTTCATAGCCCCAGCTATTCTTCGGATAGCTTCCGTCCGGTCTTTTGTACCACCAGCCCTTTTCATCCTGTACCCACTGACCTCCGGATAGAGAACGATCTACGCCAAGTACCTGTCCGGTAAAGCTATTGCTGACTTTAAAGCTTCCGGAGCCGCCGGAACCACCTGAACCGGAAGAACTGCCTCCTGAACTGCCGGAGCCTCCGCCGGATCCACCAGAAGTATTCTCCTTTTTCTCTATTTTTAGGTTCAAAAATAGGGAGAAACCAGTTCGGCACCGGCTGTTAAATCTCGCTGTAACTTCAAAGACTTATTACTGTATAGTTCATTATTGACATAAAAATTTCGTGCCGGAACCATAGTCGTCGTCAGTTCCCTCAACAAGAAAGCGATATTTTTTTCCACAGTGAAATGAGGCTGCACAAGATACTTTACCTGATATCGTCCGGCAGGAAGAGGAGTCCCTTCCGGAGCTTTCCAAACATCGCCTTTTTCGCCGGCTGCATTTACATAGCTCTCTAAAAAGAGCTTAAAGCGGTTTAATTCTTTAGGATATTCTCTGTAAAAACTCGTCAAAAAAGGCTCTGCGGAAGTTCCCGGGTTCAATACGGTGGTGCCATCTATAAGCTCAATTTTTTTCCACATTCAGAATCACACTATTCATAGGGTCTCCCACCTTAGCCTTATGAATATCGAAGCTGGAGTTTAAGTATACCTTACTGATGCTTCTTTTACAAAAATGAATCCGTTTCTAAAGAATAGTATTTATAGTTTGATCTTTCCCACTTGCGCTTGTGGACTTGGAATACTTAACAAGAATGGAAGAATTACTTTGGTTATCCTTAAAACGATCCCCAATGACTACCGTAGTATAGGTAAAGTGTTCATCATTATCCGAGTCTCCTGTGGCAGAAAAATAGTAGGGACTATTTTTCCCATAGCCAAGGTATAAATATAGCGATACTCTCGGGGAGTAAAGAAGTCCAGTTTATAACGAGTCCAATCCTCCTACCTTCTTTTTCCACAATCCTATTCGGAAGAACCTTGCAAATCTTTTTCTTCTGGGTCGTCAACACTGTGGTTATTCTTATTGATGGTTAATCCGCTCACTTTTACAGGTTGATTTCTAAGCACCTCCATATGATCCCTTGCAGCAAACTCCACGCCACCAAATTCCAAGTTCATCACAAGAATCTTATCATCAAGAGTGTAGCTCTTGGTATTTGCCATACGGAAGCCGGAGTATCCCAAGGACAGAGGTTTTACCATACTGTTTTCTTCTGTACTCTCAGTCTCTTCAGATGAAACCTCTGCATTCTCAGTCTCTTCAACTGCTTCCACCGCTTCCTCTGAGTCGGAATTTTTCGTTTCTTCCGGGAAATTCGCTAAAGCTTTCTTTTGCTTCCTTCTTCCGAATCTACGTTTTTATTTTCCGCTATATCTACTACAGAATTTTCTGCCTGATTTTCACTTGTTTCCTTTTCCTCTGAAACAGTTCTTTCCTGACGGTCTAAGGGATTGGCATAGAGGGGTACAGCAGTGGCTGTTGCACAAAATACCAAGCTCATTCCTAAAGCCAGCATGTTTTTTCTTCTCATCTCCATCGTCCTTTCTTATTTCTTGCCATTTCACGGTATAAAATTATACTATATTTCTATCCATTTGTGGAAATTTTATTGTTTTTGTACCGCTCCATTCACTACCCATCTTCCTTCCGCATCCACTGCATAGCCATCGGGGGTAGTGGTGTTTCTATAAAGAGCACCCTCATTCTGTCCTTGTGAGTCTAAGTAGTAGCAGTTTCCGTCAATCCACTGCCAACCGGTGAGCATTCTACCCTTCCATCCATCAGAGTTTGGGAAGAGATAATATTTGCTGCCGTTCACCTCTACCCAGCCTGTAGCCATATAGCCGGAATCCAAGAAATAGTACCAGTAAGACTTTCCATTATAGGCTTCATAGCCCCAGCTGTTCTTCGGATAGCTTCCGTCCGGTCTTTTATACCACCAGCCCTTTTCATCCTGTATCCACTGGCCTCCGGATAAAGAACGGTCTACGCCAAGTACCTGTCCGGTCAAACTACTGCTGACCTTAAAGCTTCCGGAACCACCACCGGAACTTCCTCCTGAGCCACCGGAACCAGACGAACTGCCCCCAGAACTGGAGAAGCTAGAGGAACTACCGGAGTTTCCGCGAGAAGAGCTAGCGGAGTTTCCGGAACTATTATTGGATGGATTTTCTACTTTTTTAGCATCAAATAAAGGAGAAAAATAAAAATGCAGTAGGTGTTAAATCTGTTTCAGGTACAACCGGTTTCGTAGTATATAACTCATTATTGACATAAAAATTCTGTCCCATTGCCATAGTCATCATCCGTTCCTTTAACTAAAAAGCGATACTTGTCTATTTTTATGATTCTGTTGTAGCAAATATGCTATTTGATAACGCCCCAGTGTAAACGCCTTAGTCTCTTTTTATATTGGACACATCCCTTTATAGCCATCTTCTGTTTTTGAAGCTTTTTAACAGAAGATTCCATTGATCTAAGCGATCTCTATAAGTTTTATACGCATTCACGAAAAAATAGTTCACCATTATCCGGCTTTTTATTTCGGTACCATCTGTCAATACTACTTTTTCAGTAGATAAGGTAGCTCTCTTCATCAAGTCCCCTACATGGACATTGTGAATATCAAAGCTGGACTTTAAATAGACCTTGCTGATGGTCTTTTGGGCTTCTACTGTGAATTCTCCACTTTCTAAAAGATATTTTCTACCTTTTGCACTATCCTTTTCCAATGCAACTACATTCTGCATATCATTAGATGCATTTTCTATGCCATAAAAGATAAGGCCCTTTTATATAAGCTATGGCAACTGTCTTGACTCCATTGTACTCCTCCCCTGTTGCAACATATAGTGTAGAGCCTTTTTGTATATCTAAAATATACTTATATCGATACACGCTAGAGTAAAGTAATCCAATGTATACTCTGTCCATTGGCCATTAATCTTCTTCTCTACTGTTCTATTCGGTCTTATACTTACTTGCTCTACCTTTTGAGGAACGCCGTATATGTCCTCCGCATAGGCCCTTACAGTAATCGGTTTCTCTCTAACCACCTTCATGTGATCTCTCGCCACAGCCTCTAGTGTATTGAATTCTAGCATCATTGCTGTTATTCTATTTCTTCTGTCTTCCTTTTCTTCCTCCTCACTAGCATAGCGGGGAGTATCTGCCAAGGCTCTTCTGCTTCTGCTTAATGGAGTGAGAGTCTCTTCTGCCGCTCTGTCCGTGCCGCTTAAGGTTTTCTGTAGAAAGGGAGGAGTTCTCTTCTGTCTCTTCCTTTTCTTTATTGGAGACTTCCTTTCCTCTACAACTGAAGATTCTTCCTTGCTGTCTTTTCTTTGCGTCTTCCTCTGTAACGGTCTCTGCATTGAAAGCTGTTTCTTCTGCAATTCCCCCTTCTGAAGTACCTTTCTGAAGGCTTTCTTCCTGCTCTAAAGGAAGAGCATAGGCGAGGGTGCTACTCGCCCCCACTCCCAGTACAAAGCTAAGTCCTAACGCCAGCATGTTTTTTCTTCTCATCTTCTTCATCCTTTTGTGTTTCTTGCCCTTTCACGATTTAAATCACACTGTAGCTCTGCCCATTCGTAGGAATTTTTATTGTTTCTGCACTGCTCCATTCACTACCCATCTTCCTTCCGAATCCACAGCATAGCCATCGGGAGTTGTGGTGTTTTCTATATAGAGCACCTTCATTCTGTCCTTGTGAGTCTAAGTAGTAGCAGTTTCCATCAATCCACTGCCAACCGGTAAGCATTCTGCCCTTCCAGCCGTCAGAGTTTGGGGAAAAAGATAGTATTTACTACCGTTTACATCTACCCAGCCTGTAGCCATATAGCCGGAATCCAGGAAATAGTACCAGTAAGACTTTCCATTATAGGCTTCATAGCCCCAGCTGTTCTTCGGATAGCTTCCATCCGCTCTTTTGTACCACCAGCCCTTTTCATCCTGTATCCACTGACCTCCGGATAGGGAACGATCTACACCAAGCACCTGTCCGGTCAAGCTACTGCTGACCTTAAAACTTCCGGATCCACCACCGGAACTTCCTCCTGAACTACCGGAACCGGAAGAACTGCCTCCGGAACCACCGGAGCCGGAGGAACTGCTTGAACCACCTGAACTGCCTGAATAATTCTCCTGCTTTCTGCTACTTTCACAGGCTCAAAATAAGGGGAAAGTACTTCCGCTCCTGCTGTTAAACCTTCTTGCAATCTTAAAGACTTATTAGTGTATCGTTCATTATTTACATAAAATTCCGTACCATCACCATATTTATCATCTGTTCCTTCAACAAGAAAGCGATATTTGTCAATCATAAAATTCGGCTGTACAAGATATCTTACCTGATATCGTCCGGCGGGAAGGGGTGTTCCTTCCAGTGCTTTCCGTACATTACCGTTTTCACCGGCTGCATTCGTATAACTCTCTAAAAAGAGCCTAAATCGGTTCAGGTCATTGGAATAATCTCTGTACATATTGATGAGGAAGGGTTGTCCTGAGCTTCCCGGGTTCAATATGCTTGTGCCATTGTCAAGCACGATTTGTTCCACATGCAAAGTAACACTATTCATAGGGTCTCCCACCTTAGCCTTGTGAATATCAAAGCTGGAATTTAAGTAGACCTGACTGATGATTTGAGCCTCTTCTACAGAAAAAGACTCGGTTTCTATAGGATAGTATTTATATTTTGCATCTTCCCTTCTTGCAGACTTTGAATCGTTAACACGAATAGAAGAATTGCTTTGGCTCTCCGCAAAGCGATCCTCAATGATTACAGTAGTATGGGTAAAGTTTATATCATTATCCGGAGTCTCCTGAGGCACAAAATAGTAGGGGCTGTTTTTTCCCATAGCCAGAGTATAGATATAGCGATACTCTCCGGGAGTGAAATAGTCCAGTGTATAAACTGTCCAGACTCCTCCTAGCTTCTTTTCCACAATTCTATCCGGAAGAACCTTGCAAATCTCTTCACTTGGCTTCCAAACAATATCTTCTTTTCCTCTGATGGCTAGCCCACTCACTTTTAAAGGGATATTTCTAACTACCTTCATATGATCCCTAGCAGCATACTCCACTTTCCCAAAGACCAGGTTCATCGTAAGAATCTTATCCTCAAGAGTGTAGCCATTGGCATTTGCCATACGAAAACCGGAGTATCCTAAAGACAAAGGTTTTACCATACTGTTTTCTTCTGTACTCTCAATCTCTTCAGTTGAAGCCTCTGTATTCTCAGTCTCTTCAACTGCTCCCACCGTTTCCTCGGAGTCGGAATTATCTGCCTGATTTTCACTTGTTTCCTTTCCCTCTGGAACAGTTATTTCCTGATGGTCTAAGGGATTGGCATAGAGGGGCGCAGCAGTAGCTGTCACGCAAAACGCCAAACTCATTCCTAAAGCCAGCATGTTTTTTTCTTCTCATCTCCATCGTCCTTTCTTATTTCTTGCCATTTCACGATATAAAATTATACTATAGCTCTACTCCATTTCGTGGAAATTTTTATTGTTTTTGCACTGCTCCATTCACTACCCATCTACCTTCCGAATCCACTGCATAGCCGTCAGGGAGTGGTGGTATTTCTATAGAGAGCTCCTTCATTTTGTCCTTGTGAGTCTAAGTAGTAGCAGTTTCCGTCAATCCACTGCCAACCGGTGAGCATTCTACCCTTCCAACCATCAGAATTCGGGAAGAGGTAGTATTTGCTGCCATTTACATCCACCCAGCCTGTAGCCATATAGCCGGAATCCAGGAAATAGTACCAGTAAGACTTTCCATTATAGGCTTCATAGCCCCAGCTGTTCTTCGGATAGCTTCCGTCCGGTCTTTTGTACCACCAGCCCTTTTCATCCTGTATCCACTGGCCTCCAGACAAAGAACGATCTACACCAAGTACCTGTCCTGAAAGGCTACTGCTTACTTTAAAGCTTCCGGAACCGCCACCGGAACTTCCCCCTGAGCTAGCGGAGCCACCACTTGATCCACCAGAACTACTGGAGACAGATTTAGAGGTAGAGCCGGAGTTTCCCGTATTGCCGGAGTGATTTTCTTTCTTCTCTACTTTTACCGCATCGAAAAAAGGCGAGGTTAATTTTGTAATAGTTGTCATACCATAATCAGGAATAACCCTGCGGACTTCATAGGGCTCATTATTGACATAAAACTCTGTACCATTGCCATAAACATCATCAGTCTCCGACACTAAGAAACGATAGTTATCAACTGTATAATAAGGACGGATCACGTATTTTACCTGATAACGTCCTGCAGGAAAAGTCATACTCTCCTCCTGAGATGCCCTAATATTCCCATTTTCTCCCTAATGCATTTGGATAGCTCTCCAAAAAGAGCTTTAAACTGCTCTAGGGCTTTTCAGGGAAAATGATTCATAAAAATTAGTTATAAAAAAGGCTTAGCTATATTGGAACCTTGGATTTCCGTACCATCTGTTAACACAATCTTCTCCACTTGGAGCGTTGCTCTCTTCATAGAATCACCAACCTTAACATTATGGATGTCAAAGCTGGAACGGAGATATACTTTCGCCATAATCTTTGCTTCCTTCACGGTAAAAAGTTTCGCTTTCAAAGGTATAATATTTATATTTTGCATCTTCCCGTTGCGTAGCTTTCAAATTGTCCTGATAATAACTATGTACCCCTCTATGATAAAAATACCTTTCTTCCATAGAAACTCTTGTATAAGTAAGTTTTCCATCTCCGTCCTGTTCAGCTATTGGCAAAAGATAATATGGACTCTTTTTTCCTTCAGCAAGTGTATATACATAGTGATACTCTCCAGGAGTAAAGTAGTTACGATTATAAGGAACCCACTGACCATTTACTTTCTTTTCCACTTCCCTCTCCGGGAGAATTTTATAAAGATCCGGGCTAGGATTGTTGATAACTCCAGCTCCTCCTCCTCTTAAAGGCAATACCTGTTACATTTACCTTTTTTTCTCCCGAAGCACTTTCATGTGATCTCTTGCGGGAAAAATCCCAATCTTCAAATGAAACATGCAAAGTTACAATCTTATTATCAAGTGGTTTTGTCACTGCAGCACTTCTAAACCCTGAATATCCGGAGGTCTACCGGAGCAGAATCTGTTCCTCTTATATCTTCTGTAGAGTCCTCTGTAGACTCCCCCTTTCGCTCAGCAAGTTCCTCTGAGTCTTCCGCTTCAGTAGTCGGTACTTCTTCCTCTATGGACGCAGTTTTTCCCTTCCACAGCAGTCTCTTCCGGAAAATCGTCTAATCCTTCTACAGTTCCTGCTGTTTCAGCAGCTTGTTTTCTACCTCCGGAACGTAAGTATCCTTATTGTCTAAAAATATCCGCATAGCTTGCAGGGACAAAAAGCCCTGTGCAAAGTACCGCACTCAGTCCTAAAGCCAGCATGTTTTTTTCTTCTCATCTTGATTTATCCTTTTTCCCTGTTATTTTCCAATGTATTCTTACACTTTATTTTTCTCTCTGGGAGAATCTTTTTACTTCTTTCTATAACAAACTATAAAACTCAATCACAATCTATAATGATTCTGTTTCCATACTTATTTTTCATACTTATTTTCCACGTATTTTTATACGTACTTTTTATACTTATTTTTTTATATTTATTTCTATACATATTGTTCCACTTATTTCTACGCTTATTTCTTTTATATAGTTTCAGGGAAAGGTTAAAAATTTCATGGTAGTAGCCTTTTCCCTGATGGGAGATAGACACATTTTTCCAACAAGACGCTTTTTAAAAGCAAATGCTTACTCATCCTGCTGTGTCTTCTCCCTGATTGGTGCCTTAAGCTTTACTATGCCTGAACGAAGAGCTTTGCCCTTTCGATTCGAGCTTCGTATTCTTTCTTATTGCACCCCATATTCAATTTTTCCTTCGGCTTAGTTAGCAGTGCTGTTGATGAAGGTAGATACCTTCTGGCCTACCAGCTCCAAAAGTTCCTTACCTACTGTCTTAAATGCACTTGCTAAGAATACAGCTACTGCAATAAGAATCAGCATAGAGATGAAGTTTGTGTCTCCGTTCTCCTCATGGAAGAAACGATCTACAGCCTTCTCCCCGCGAATTTTTGTTGCTAAAATCATGTCATCAAGTCTGGTCATAAAGACTCCTTTCTCTCAGCGAGACACCGATTCGGTGCTCTTGTGTGATAGTGTTTGATATTTATTTAAAAGTAACCTAAGGCTACTACCATGAACGACTTACTCTTAAAGCAAGAGGAACTGGAACTCTTCGTTCCCCAGACGAATGCTTGCCTTGTCCTGTAAGGGAAGCTCCACATTGCTTACGCATTGCTGTCCGTTTAGGAAGCTATGGTTTGTGGAATTGTTATCCTGCAGAAAAATACTGTCCGTTTCTGCTGATAATATTGGCATGGCTTCGACTGATGGCCTCATTGTCATGAATCACATAATCCACAAATTTTTCTTCTTTTCCCAAACGGAAAATGCTGCCTGTAATAGGAATCCTCTCCCCGTTCTTAATCCGGAGTAGATATGGCTGTTTCGGTGTGTCCGGTGCCTTGGTATAGTTTAATACCGAGGTTTCCTCCCCTCGAAAGCCACTATGCAAAAACCGTAGTGTCTCCGAAGTTTCTTCCTCCATTTCCCACAGCTTCTTGCTGATTAGAAAACAGGGGGCTTGGCTTAGCCGGCTGTAAAGGTTCCTTCGCTGCCGAAGGATTGCTCTTCGGGATATTCATTCCGGAACCGACCGAAGGATTGCTCTTTGGGATATTCATCCCGGCACCGACCGGAGCGCTGACTTTGGGATTTCCTGCGAAATTTCCTTGGCTATTTACCGGGGCATTGGGCAAGCTTTTTATCCCGGACAAATCCTCCCCCGGCTTGTCTTTTCCGGACTCCTTTCCGGGAACCTGGAAGGAAAAATCCTCCGGAAGCCGGTTTTTCGCCTTTCGGTGCAGCAGAAGCGGTCTTCGCCTTTTCCTCCGGGAAGATTGAAGGAGGCAGCGGATTTTTTTCTTTCCGCCCTTCTTCGCCAATTCAATCTTTTTTTAAGGCCTCTTTTCTTGCCTTCAGCTGTTTCTGCTGTGCCATATATTCCTTGGCTCTGTTGTTGTTGTAATGCTGTAAGAGGTAGAAAAGAGAGATTCTTTCTTCCTTGGGAATATCATCCGGTACAGGAATATCCGGAATGACTTCCTCCACTGCATTTTCCTGCTTAAGAGCTCCTGCAGGGGATAGGGAGGATTGCTCGAAAAAGCTTGCCGCCACTCCCGCTACGGAAGAATTGGCAACGGCATTTCCAATTTCTGCTACGCCCTGCTGCAGGCTTTCCTTTGCTGCCGGAGCAAGGGGTGTTCTATCCTTCTTCCCTTCCCTTTCCATCTCTGTCAACAGGTTCAAGAAATCCAGCGAAGAAAATACCGGAATGCTGTTTAAGTAATTCAGGATTCTGGTGACATAGCTTCCCTCCTCCGGATTCTCAAACTGTGCCTGGAACATTACAGACTTCAGGAATTCTCTCTGATCCTTCTGCTCTTTCTCATTTTCCACCGGAAGACAGATGCACTCCGTCTCCCCGGTGGATACATCGGTATAAATCTGGTTCAAATCCAAGAGGATGCAGGCCGGATCCAGCATATATTCCTCTGCGGATACCATGGCTTCCGTAATCCCCTTGAAAATCCCCATAAAGCTTTGCTTAGTTACCGGCCGGGCAAAGAACTGGTTTGCCGTAATCTTTCCGGTAATGGTGTAGCGGATAAAACGCTGTGTATCCATCTGCATATAGTTGGTAGAGGCCAGTCCCTTGGCCTTGTTGCTGGTAAGCATATTCAGACTGATATTGTCCAGCACATCCTCTTCCTTGAGCTGATAAACCAGAAAACTGCTGGCTCCTTGGTTTTCGTATTTGAATTCTTTCATACATTTGCTCCTTTTTGCTTACTTTTTCTCCCCACATTTTGGCTTTGGCACTCTGGGTAATATCCATCTTTTTCTTTCCGAACATATCAAACCAGACACCCATTTTATATGTGACGGTAAGGGTAACATCTCCTCCCGAACTTTCGACCTTGAAGTTCATGCCGTCCAAGCCTCTCTCTACCCCTGAAGGCTTTCAATTTTTGATTTGCCTTGGAGTCACTGGTGTCTCCGGTCAGATAGGCTACAAAAACGTCTTTTTGGCATCATCGTTTCCCATACCCAGGGCGGCGCCCATGCCTTTCTTTGCTTCCCGCATACCAGTCGTTGGGGCTGGAAAAGTATTTGCTGGAAAAAGAATCTTCTGTAGCCGTCTTGAATGAGGGTCGCTAAGGCTTCCCAGAAGCCGTTGGCACCGTCCAGGCCCGAGGCAATCTGATTGTTGGCATAGGAATCCATTCCCGGGCTGGTTGCGGATTGTACCAGTGCGTGTGCGATTTGATTTTGGGCGTTAAACACGAAGAAGAAGCCGTTTAATGCCATAAACAAAGCGCAAAAAGATAGGAAGAATGATGGCTGCTTCTATGGTTACCGAGCCTTTTTCCGTATTCTCTCGTTTCATCTTTTACTCCCTTCTTCTTTAATACGCCAAATCCTTTTTGCTTTTCGTAGGGAAGCCTCCGGTAAGCGTAGGAGATAAATTCATAAATATGTTCAGCTTGTATTTGTTGTCGGAATGTACACTGGTGTAGGCCTTGTTGATGTCGAAATCAAAGTCCTTCTTGTGCTTTTCCTTGGCTTCCAGCTGAATGAGGTTCTGCATCCGGTCTGTATACTGGTCGTAGGGGTGCATAAAATCATCAAAAATAGCGCCGTGGGCAGTGTAGTCCAGCGGGAAATAGCCCATCTCATTTTTGTCGTTGGTTTTTCCCTGAGCCATCCTGTCCTCCATGCTTGGCAGGATCATCATGGTATACGGCTACTTCCGTGCCGGTGGAGCTACCTCCCCTCGCTCCCTTTCAAACATCCCACCTAAGGTTGATTTCTGTTCATCACTCAGATCCAGGATTCCGGCCATGTCTTGTGCCAGATGGGGTAATCCCTTAGTGGAAAGGTACGCCGTGGTCTTGAAAAGCACCTGGGTTCCTCCATTTACCAAAATCACCATATCCAGGAAGGGTTCCAGTAAGAGGAAGATAACGGTGGCTACAATTCGTACCGGTCCCAAACCGGAAAGTGCCTTCAGGATATCCGAGTTAAATACCGCATAGCAATCCACCATCAGGCGAAGCATATAGCCGTCAAAGAAGGCGCCGGCCTGGGCAGTGTACTCGGAGTTGGCACCGGTAAGCATATATTCCAGTTCCGCTCCCTTAAACATCGGATCTGATCCGGAATTATTCCCTAAAGAGGCGATGTCGCTCATGGCACCCCCTTTTCCGCCCTTATCCGATCCGCCTGCCAGGCTAAATACCTTTTGGAAGCTATATCCGGTTAAAGTGGATCCTTTCTTATAGGTCGTTCGATTCGGCAGGTTGTATGCCGCGTAGCCATATAAGAGGAAGGCGTGATAATACTCTTGGTAGTTCACCGGGAACTTCGCCAGATTGATAAAGTGCTCTGCCATCCAGGTTACCAATCCCGCTAAAAACTTTGCCAGATTAATCAAGAAGCTGGCCAATTTTGTAACCATTTTGAAAACATTCGGAATTCCGTAGCAGGCATCCGCAAAATCTATCGCATCCTGTAACATCCCTGTAAATCCGGAAGCCGTTAAGAGGGTTGAGGTGTCAAAGGAGCTGGTATGGGCTAATAAAGCCGGATTAATATTGGAGTCCAAACTGTTGTCGTAAAAAATCTTCATATCCATCAGCTTTTGTGCCAATCTTCCGACGGCAATAACTTCCTTGACTCCCTCCTGGTCCGCAGTCGCTGATTTGTCTAAAATATCTACCAGCTCATCCGCATACTTAGCTATGTCCTCCTTAAAGCCCTTCATTTCTATCTTTCCTAAAGGAGCGGAGGATAATTCCGCCATGGAATGACCGGAAGCGGTGAAGGAGCTCAGGGCAGCGGCCTGATTGTTTAAGCTTGTTTTTTCCGCCTCTACAATGGCATCGATTCCTTTTTGAATCTGTTTATTGGCAAAATTTTCCGTGGCCTTATGCATTTCCTCAAACCACTTATAGGCATCCGTTCCTATAGTTTCCGCCCCTTCTCCATCAGGAATTTCCCCATCTGCGGCAGTTCCTGTTGTTGCCACCTCCGTGCTGCCATTCTCCGGTACTGTGGCTACCTCTGTACCGGTGCCGTTGCCTGCTGCAGGAATGGTAGCAATCTCTGTACCGGTGGAAGCTGCGCTCTCCGTTGCCGCCTCTTTGCTTTCCTCTTTCTTTTTCTTCGTTGCCTCCTTCACTTCACTAAGGTCTTTTTTTCACCTTTTCCATCTTCTCCTTTAAATCCTTGAGGCATCATAAAGGTTTCCAAGACTGGTGCTAAGCTCCTTCGTAGCGGTAGCCAACTCTCTGGCCGCTGCATCCGCTGCTGCCTCTGCGGCGGGAAGACCTTCCTCCTGCCCGCTGTTTCTGATGGATTCAACGGTTTGCATCGCCGTTTGAAAGGCTTGATATTTTGTCTTGTAATTCTGGCATTTCTCCTTGAAGTCCTTCGCCTTCTCCTGAAAGTCCTTGACACTGTTAATCATATCCTTGGTGTCATTGGCATAGCCTACCGCCTTGTTTTGCCACTTCCGCTCCGGCGTTCAGCTGCTTCATTCCGGGAAGACCGTCCAGCTTCTTCTTAATACGATCCAGGTCAAAACCGTCCCACATGGCCTGTGCCATAACCGTATATTCACTGGCCTCATAAATCTGCTGCTTCAGGATGGAGGCGCTACCCAGACTATGCTGTCCGGAAGCCTCCATACTCTGTATGCTTGCCCCCTTGCCCAAAGCATTCATATTGGCCTTCATATAGCCCTGGTAAGTGGTATTGACATCATCCTTTTGCGAAATGGAAAGTAAGTCAAAACGCTCTTCCACATAATCATCATAGTGACCCTAAAGTTGAATAGAGGGAGCTTCCCATGACCTCCTTCATTAATTCCTGAATACTTTGAATCCGTGCGTATTCTATGAAAATGAAGGTGGACATCAATAGCGGAGAAACCACTAGGGCTAAAAAGATGGATAGCATGCCCTTCGTCCCGTTGACTTTCCTTTTCAGAAAATGTCGTATTGCTTTTCTTTTTTCTTTAAACCATGCTTTCATATTCTTCTCCCCTATGAAAAAAACTTGTTAAGGCCTTTAACCACCTTGTCCACCGTTTCCAATACGGTTGCAAAGCTCTTCACCTTTTCACTGGCATATTTTGCAAGCTTTACGGAATGGACATAATCCAAGGCATCAAAGTCGTTGCAGGCTACCGTCGCATCCAATTGCTTGGTTTCGGAAACGCCGATAAAACGCATTAACTCTCCAAATAAAAATCCATAGTTCTTGTGCATGGTAATTTCAATATGATGTCTTCCGATATCATCGTTGGCACGTTCTACCTTAATATCCACCTCACCCTTTGACTTTGCCAGGCTCACATTGGTGAGACGATTGTTCAGAAAAATTAGAGGCTCTGGAATTTGCCGCATCGATTCGATCTTGCTTTTTCCCCCATAATCCAAAGATAGCGATACACCCCGATATTCGTAATATCTTCTTCACTCACCAGATTCAAATCCTTCTTGGCAGATCCATACTTGTAATTCTCCGCCACAACCTGCGCCGCCTCATTGGCCGTAACATGGAACATGACATTTTGGTAAAGGTACATACTAAATCCGATAAAGAACACCAGTATCAGAATGCACAGCAGCATACCGATGGACCATTCAATCATGACGGTGCCATCTTCCCCTTTCTCTCGAAATCCCTTTCTCATCTTGACTCCTTTTCCTTACAGAAAATCCTTTTCCTTTGGTACCGAAGCTTTTCCCTCCGGCACCCTCTTCAGCACTTTTCCTACTGAAGCTTTTTTTCTTCGTACTAACACTTTTTCTGCGAAAGCATTATTTTTCGTCGTAATACTGCTTTCTACGGAAGCTTTATTCTCCGTCGTAGTACTGCTTTTTCTCCTAAGATTCCGAATACATCCTCAAAGTTTTTGTCCAGCCAGGAATCCTTCACAACATAGAAATTGCTCTTTCCGGTGGAAGCAAAGGAATCCGGAAGCACCTTTAAATTTTCAATTTCCTTGGGGAAGTAATAAGAATCCACAGGATCCGCGGCAAAGGCACCGCTGCCGATTTCCTTTAAATTCTTGGGCATGTGAACTTCCTTCAGGGACTTACAATCCTGAAATGCCGCTTCTTCAATACTTTCTACGGAATTGGGGATGCTAATCTTCTCCAGTGCAGAACAGTTCAGGAAAATGCGGAGTCCGGAATCACCTTTAACTGTTCTCCCAGGAAATTCACTTCCTTTAAGCTGGTGCAGTCTCTAAAGCCGAACCTAGCAATGCTAGTTACCCCTGCCGGAATATCCAGACTTTCCAGGTTATGGTCAGACTGTACGTCGACCTCGGAGGTCTGATTCTTCGGCAGCACAATCTTCTTTACCTTCTTCAAAAGAGTCAGGCCGTAGCCCAGCTGAAAATCGTCATCACTTTCAAAATACAGTTCTTCCAGCTGCACATCATCATCCGGTCCTAAGCCGGAGTCAAAGGACTTTGCCCGCTTGGGAATCACAATCACCTTCTGCTTGGCACCCTCTTCATTCAGATTGGCAATGGAGTCCTCTCCCATCCATTCAAAATAGTCTTCATTTGGTTTGGCATTGGCTTTCTCATTTCCCTTACCGCTGTCTGCCTCCTGCTTGCTGTCTCCCTGAGCACTCTTCTCTTTTCCTCCGTTGCAGGCGGTAAGTCCCAAAGCCAAAGCCAGGATTCCTAAACCTAACAGTGTTCTTCTCTTCATTTTTTTATTCCCCTTTCTGATTGTTTTCTTTTTGCTTTTTTTATCTTCTATTACTTTAATTAGCCAACGAACTTCTGTGTATTTTCCAAGCTTCTACGTATTCCGCTCTTAAATATTTTCCTTTAATAATTCCTCGAAGAAGGTCTTCTCCGCCAAAGTCTCCACCAGCGCCTCTGTTCCGGCGTGTTCATATCTTGGTACCCCTCCCAGCTCTCGAATGCCGATTTTGGGAAGGCTCTGGCCGGTTTTATTACTGAACTTGTTATATACGGTGTACATTCTCTTCATGATGGGAACGGGGGAATTTTCCTCCTTAATCTGCAAGGCCTGTAGCATTCTTAAGAACTTGTCGTTTCCGATTTCCGATCCGTCTACGGTGAGGACAATGCCGTGCACTCCCCGGTAAACCGCTAAGCTGTCGTCATCAATGGAGAAGTCCCCGTCCAGGATGATAATGTCATAGGAGCCTCCCAGCTTTAGCTCCCGAAGCAGCTTCTGTCTCTCCTCTAAGGAAAGCTCCATCATATCCAGGGCAATCTTGGCTTTGGAGAAGAAGTACACCCCTCTTGGATCCTGGCGAACCGCACTTTCCAGCTTTAAGCGGAAGTTGGCCTTCTGCTCCTTTAAGGCAAATACCACATCGCTCATGTCCAGCTGTCCTCCGGCATGGAAGAAGAGATCCGCCGAGCCGTAGCGTTCCATATTCAAGTACAAAACCCGGTGTCCCGCCTGGGCAAAATGATAGGCACAGGCTGCCGCCATGGTGGAAGCCCCGGTTCCTCCGGCTACCGAGCCGAAGGCAAAGACCTTACAGGGATCTTCTCCGATTTTCAAACCGGTAATGCCCTGAATCCGCTCCGCATAAAGGCTTAAAATCTGCTTATAAATCAGCTCCGCCTTCTGGTACTTGGAGATGGCCGCCTCATCCTTATAGCTTTCGATTTCCGCGGACTCCACGAAGTACGCAAAGCTGCACTGCTTGGGGAAGAAGGGCGGTGTTGATGTCAAAGGAGGCATCCGCCACCAGCACATCCATCTTTACCTCCCTGAACGGTCTTCAAGTGCCAGTTCTTCGTCGGTAAAGGAATACAGCTCAAACTTTCTCTCCAAAGCGGGTGCTAAACACCGTTACGATTCTTTGTAAAGTATTCCTTGTCCTGTTCCAAAATCGCTAATTTGATTTTTCATTTCCTTCTCCTTTGCTCTTTTCCAGCTTATTGATTGCTATCTTCATTCCATCTGCGCCCTATCCTGCTGCCGGAGCCCCTCCTTCTGCAGGGGTGCTTCTCCCCTTCTGCGGAGCTGCCGCTGCCGTTTCTCCCCCTTCTACAGGGGGCTTCCGCTGCTTCCGGTGCTGCCTCCCGCCTTCTGCCGGAGCTTCCGATGCTGCTTCTGTTCCTTCTGTCGGCGCTTCGGTGGCTGCTTCCGTCACTGGCTCCGTTTCCGCTTCCGTTGTTTCTTCAGGGCTTTGTTTCCTTTTCCTTGCCCTTCTCCTCCTTTGGTAGCGTCCTTGCTGTCTTCCGTAAAGATTTCCTTCTTTCACGATATTTCGTTTGATAAACTGATATACCTCCGGAGTGGTTTCCACTATGCATACGCCTTTTTTTGTTGAAGTAATCCACGCCGAAGAACTGGGGGGTAATGACCATTTCTCCTTTTAAGTTGATAAAGCCCCAGTAGTCGTCCTCCATCACACCGGCAAGACCTTCCGAGAAGCTTTTCGCCGCCTTGTACTTAGGCTCCAGTACCACTTCTCCCTTCAGGTTGGCAAAGCCCCATTTTCCCTTCTTGGAAAAGGCGAAGATGCCGTCCTTTCCGATTCCGTCCACTTCCTCAGCGGAGAAGTCCGAAACCTGTTCCCAGTTTTCATTGTAGATATGGTAGGCGCCGTCCTCCTTGGCCAGGATGCAGCCCTGGGCAATAAAGCTGTAGTCCGGATTGATCTGCACCGCTTCGAACTTTCGTTCTTGTTCTATCTTCTTTCCGTTTTCGTCTTTTTTCGCCTTACCCTTTTCATCCTTTACCGTATACTTAAGCTCCAGCTCCTTGCCTTCCGAATCGATAAAGAAGACCCTTTTAGCCTTTTTCACCACTGCCTTTCCTTTTTGGAAACGGCTGGCTTCGGAGAATCCGCCGAAAAGTCGGTCTCCCAAGGCATTGTAGTAGCTGTATTCTCCCTCTTCCTTGATGGGAATTCTGTCCTCCGCATAGTAGCCGATGTCTTCGGGATTTTTTTATTGGAAAATACACCCTGCGTCACTTCATTTTTATCCATCAAAATGGTTTTTCCGTCCTTACGTAGCAGACGATAACCCTTCTCTCCGATGGGCCCTACAAATTCCTGCTTTAAGGAGTTGGAGGATTCCCCGTCTGCCGGGATATAGCCTGCTCCCTCCTTGTTTTTCACCCCTGTAGAAGCCGTTGGAAAGGGGATAGTAGCTGTTGTAGTTTCCATACAAGGGTCTTGAAGGAATAGAGCATTTTCTGGTATTCCTTTTGGAAGGTCTTATCCTTGGAGCCTGCCTTTTTCGCCTTATCCAAAAAGTAAAAGGCGTTGGCATAGTCATTTTTTTCTGAATGTACAGTCGGGAAATCGCCAGAGCAAAATGCGGATTTTTCCGGATAGGCCGCCTGAGCCATCTCTGCCGCTTCCATATATTCCTTGTAGCGGTCTTCCTTTTCCTCATAGGCTTTCTCGTAGGCATCCATCATCTTTTCGTAGATGGCTTCCTCCTTCTTAATGCCTAAGGCCTCTTTGTAATTTTCTCCCTGCCTTTTGGTACAGGCCTCTCTTCTCAAAGTCCGCGGCTTCCGCCACTTCCTGCTGATACCTTTTTATCTGTCTCTGCTGGTCGGAAATCTTACTATACCAACCCATACCGGTAATCAATACCAGGGCAAAGGCAACCCCCATCTGTGTCTGTGTCACAAGCTGCTCCTTTCTATATCAGAGAAAGCATGGCTGCAAAGCCAAAAACCGAAGTAGATAAATGGTCCCAAGGGAAGGGCGTCCTTTAAGTTCTTTTTCTTTAACAGTAAAACCGGAAGGGAACACAGGGCGCAGAGCAGGAAGGAAAAAAGTAAGCTCACGCAAAAGCCGTACATCCCTGTAAAAAAGGCCAGACCGGTAAAAATCTTGATGTCCCCCATACCCAAGCCGGAGCGGGAAATCTTATATAAGAGGCACAATAAAATCAAAGCGATAAATGCAGGTACAAAGCTATTGAGTAAAATCATGGGGAAGTCCCCCTGGTAAAACAGAAGCTCCGGAATCATAAAAAGGATTCTGCCCACTAGAAGCACTATGGTGCAGAGATTTGGTATCTTCATGGTGTAAGCATCCACCAGCCCGCCCATTCCAAAACCATGAAGCAAAAAAGAATCATGGCTAAGCCAGGGTATGCACCGCCGTTTGTCGTACGTAGTAGCCTGTCAGGAAGGAAAAAAAGGCCAAAGCGCCAATCACGGCATAGGGGTTTAAGAAGGACGACTTTGCCTGCCCCTTTAAAAATATCTTTATTACGAGAAAATACACGGCAATGCTGCATATACTGAAAACAGCGCCGCTAATAAGTCCTTGCATCATTTTCCTTTGATTCCTTTCCCATATCCGGTTTTGTATTGTTTCTATTCCTTACAAATTTCCAAAGTGCTGTTCTTTCGACAGTGGCCTCTTCTACGATTGCTTCTTCTACTGCTCCTACAACGGGAAATTCCCGCAAAGGCGGAGGATAAAATAATGATAATAATGCCTAAGAAAATCAGCATGATGGGCATTAAGAGCTTGGCGGAAGCCTGTTCTCCCTTTTGTAAGAGTCTTTGCTTTTTCTCGTTCCAAAGGTCACTGGACTGTCTTGCCAAAAAGAGGGGCAGCTCTCCTGCACCCTTTCCCATACTTTTGCATTAAGGCACTGGTAAACTTGATAATCTCCGGAGAATTGGTGGCTCTTCCGAATTTGGCTATGGCCTCACTGTCCGCATGGCCGTTTCGAATATCCTCACTGGCATCCCGCATCAGGGCGTAGATATCCCTTTCCCCTCTGCCGCCCACCATGTTCCAGGCGTCTCTAAGGATCATGCCGGAGTTCACCAGAAATCGCCATGGTGGAAACTACCTCCGGAAGCTCCGTCTCGCAGTTTTCCGTTCTCTTTACCAGCTTCTGTCGCATGGAGTCGCAACCGTAAATCAGCCCCACAATCGCCAGAAAGATGCCCAGATAGAAGAAGTTCCTGCTATCCTGCCAGCCTGCCAGAAAGGCAGCCAAAGCATAAGATAAAGTGGAAAAAGCTAAGGGCCATGGCGTAATACACATTGGCATAGTATTCCGCATACATCTCTCCGTATAAGACCTTGGCATTTTGCTCCAGGCGTTCGAAAAGCACGCCCCTCAAGCGAAGAGGCGGTAGCTCCGCCCAGCAAAAAGCCCACGGTATAGATATCCTTTAACGGAAAATTCTTTTCTTCCAAGCCCTTCCACCAGCTCTTCGTACTTCTGTCCCCGAAAAAGCTGAATCAGGAACAAAATCGCCAGAATGGTTCCTAAAATCATTGCTATGCTTCGCATCATTTTCCCCTTCTTACTTCACCACCTGCATAATCCGCTGTCCCATCACATAAGCTCCCGCAAAGATGCCGATGGCGATGGTCACCGCAACAATTCCGATGGGCGTAGAAAAGCTTCGATTAAAGCTGGATCCCATGCCTCTAAGCATCCCGTAAGCACCACCGGGATAATCATCATGGCGGTAAACTGAATCTTATTGGAAGAAATCGCCGTCTGGATTTCCTCACTGATTTCCATCTTTTCTCCGATAATATCCGCGGTTCTTCGCACGATTTCCTTGATATTTCCGCCGGCCCGATAGCTTACATTGAAAAATGATGGCAAAGTTCTCAATATCCTTGTTGGCACTGCGCTTTCCCAAAGAAAGCATCATGTCCTCAATGGCTAAGTTGTTTCGCAAGCCCAAAAATCATTTCCGCGGTTTCCTTCGTGATTTTTCATCCTCTCCAAATTCCATCACCATATCCTTATAGGTGCTGTCCAGAGAATCGTGCATGTTCATTCCGCTGGCCAGCGCCACCGCCAAGGATTCCAAAAAGCCTCTGAACTGTCTGGCTAATTCCTTCAGCCGTTTTTCCTTACATTGACCGGCCCGAATCGGAAGAAAGAAGAAGCCGCAGAGACTTCCCACCAGCAGGAAAATAACGATATTGCCGTACATGGTGGCCTTCGTAGCCCTTCCCGTGGCATCCAAAAACTGATTGCCGTAAAACACCAGACTCACCGCACCGCCGATGAACAGCGCTATAGCAAAGGCCTGAAGCTTTTCCCTGAAATTCAGATAATATACGTTGTAATTGGTCAGCTCCGTTCCCAAGGGGAAAGGTAGCTTGCCGGTTCCTTTTTCTTCTTTTTTTCCGAAAAAAACATTTGTCCCTCCAAACGAAGCTTCATTCCTTCCGGTGATTTTTCGATCAACGGCCGAAATTCCGCTTCGGCACTTTACATTCCTGTATGAATCTTTGCCCGCACTTTAGATGACCGTGTTGATTCCTGCCAGACGAAGCTTAAAATCCTTCTGCATCTTATTTTTCCGTCCGCTTTAAAATCCCATGCACCTTGGTCACGGTACTCTGCTCATCCTCTTCAAAAACATAGAGGGGTTCAGAAGAATCTCCCCGTTATGGAAGCCCAAAACCTCCGTAATCTCCATGGTCTTTCTGGAACGGTCTCTGAGACGGGACAGGTGGATGATGATGTCCACCGCAGAACCGATCTGCTGCTTAATGGCTTCCAGAGGCACATTTGCCGCACCCTGCAACACCATGGTTTCCAAACGGCTTAACATATCCCTTGTGGAGTTGGCGTGTCCTGTGGAGAGAGAACCGTCATGTCCGGTGTTCATGGCCTGCAGCATATCTAAAGCCTCCCGACCACGAACCTCTCCCACTACGATACGGTCCGGTCTCATTCGAAGAGAGGACTTAATCAAATCCGTCATGGAAATCTCCCCACGCCGGCGGAGTTGGCATTTCTGGTTTCCAGTCGTACCAGGTTGTCTACATTTTCAATCTGTAACTCTGCGGTATCTTCTACGGTGATAACACGCCTCGTCTCTTGGAATATAGTTGGACAGGGGCATTCAGGAAGGTGGTCTTTCCGGAACCCGTACCGCCGCAGACGAAAATGTTGTAACGAGCCTTCACCAAAAGCTGCAGCTTCTCCGCAATTTCCTTGGTTAGGAGCCGAAGCGAATCAGCTTCTCCATGGTCATAGGCTCCTTGGAGAATTTACGGATGGTAATGGTGGGGGCCGCAGAGGGCAATGGGAGGAAGCACCACGTTGACACGGGATCCGTCCGGCAGGGTAGTATCACAAATAGGATTGGCCTGGTTTACTTCCCGTCCTGCCAATCCTACGATTCTTTTGGATAATATCCTCCAGCCTTTTTCTCGCTTTCAAACTGTCGATCCAGCTGGAACAGATGGCCCTTTTGCTCTATGAAAATGTTTTCCGGGCCGTTAATCATGACCTCGGTAATGCTTTCATCCTTTAAAATGGCATCCAAAAGGCCGAAGCCTCTGATGGCTCCGTAAACCTGCTGAACGATGGAGAGCTTTCTGCTCCACGGAGCAGTAAGAGTTGCCGATTCTCTGGGCAACCACTTCCTTCACCTTCTCCTCCAAACACGTCATCTTCAATCTGGCTTAAAAACAAAGTTCGAAGAAATAAAGGATTTTAACTCCTCTACCAATCTTTGCTCCTCTGCGTAGGTCATGCACACCCTTTCCCTCATCACGAAAAATGCTAAACCGCCCCTCAACCCCCTTCCTTTTTCCAAAGAGGGTTCGGTTTTTTTCCCGAGATATCCTTATTCAATTTTTTTCTTTCTTAAAACACGATTTATACCCTTTAAATTTTTTTATTAAAAATAATAAAATTAGAAGAAATTGCAAGATAAATAATAGTTAGTTTGGCCTTTCCTGTCAATATAATTCTATTTTATATTAATTTAAATTTAATTTATTCAATAATTTAATTAATGGAAAATCATTATTTTACGTATATTTGTATCTGAATTTAATTTTTATTCCCTGCCTATTTTTTTCTTCTTTTTCTCCCTTATTTTTGTAAATATCCTACAAAAATACTATGGATTTTTCTAAAAATTTGGCTAAGAAAAAAGAGAAACTATACAAAAAAATAGTCTCTCTTTTGATTTTTTAAGGCTCGCTCCGATGCAGTATGGGGCTGTAAGCGGGGCTCGCTCCCTGCTATCTTCGCCCTGCGAAGGGAAGGACTGTATTCATTGATGAAGTTTCGCTCTGATGCAGTGTGGGTCTATAATCGGCACGCTCCCGCTAACCTCGCCCTTGCAGCAGTACTAACTGCAAAAGCTTCGCTTTGCTTGCTTTTCAGTAAGTACCGACGGGCTCAGATTGCTCCCTATCATAGACCCACACTGCATCAGTCGCTTCATCTTATTGATTTCAACAGTCCTTCACTTCGCCGGATTTCGTAAGTTTCTGATGGGCTCAGATTGCCCCTCTTCCATGCCCATACTGCTTCGGTCGCTTCATCTAGATTGATTTCTACAGTCCTTCCCTTTCGCCAGTTTTTCGTAAATTACCTTAGAGCTCAGATTGCCCCCTATTACAGACCCTATACTGCTTCTGTCGCTTCATTTATTGATTTTTGCAGTCCTTCCTTCGCGGGATTTACTTATCTTCATAACGTTTCACATCAAATGAATCCCATTCTATTTTTAGTTTATCGTTTCAACTTTGCCCTGCAATATGCGCAATAGGCTGCAACAATACTAAGGTAAGGGATGAGCTGAATAAACTGTAATGGTACGCCGGTGTTTTGCAGGTAGTTGGCCATGCTTTGGCAAAAGCCGAAGAGCAGGGAGGCCAGAAAAGCCAAATAGGCATTTCCTCCGGCAATGGCCTGGGTCGCCAAAGCAATATAGCCTCGTCCCGCAGTCATTCCTGCGGAGAACAATCCCACATAGCCCATAGAAAGAAAGGCTCCTGCCATACCGGTTAAGGCTCCGCTGATGAGAAGGGCTGTCCGCTTCACTCTTTTTACGGAAATCCCCTGGGATTCCGCCGCCTCGGATTCTCTCCCACAGCGATGATTTCCATTCCCAGACGACTCTTCTTAAAGAGGGTAGCAATCACAAAAACCAAAAATCAGGCTCAGGTAGGTCAGAAATATGCTGTCCGGAAAGAATCTTTCCCCACAAAGGGAATGTTCTCATCAAAGGGGATATTTAAAGCAGGAAGTTTTAAGCTGTGCAAAGAAGTGGAGGCTCCCTTTTCTCCGGTAATCAAAAACAAAGAAAGATGGTTCCTCCGGAAGCCAAGGTATTTAAGGCGATACCGGAAAGAATGCCGTTGGAATGCAGTTCCAAAATAAAGTAAGACAAAAGCAGGGAAATCAAAAGCCCTATCCCTACCGCCGCCAAAAAGCCCAAAAGAGCGCTTTGACTAAAGGCACTGACAATCACCCCGAAGAAGGCGGCAAAGAGCATGGTGCCCTCTAAGGCAATGTTGCTGACTCCTGCCCGGGAGGCGGTCATGGTCTCTAGGGTGGTGAGGGAGTACCGGTGTTGCGGTACGAAGCATGGCAAAAGTAAAAAGTCTTCCTTTCCCAAAATGGATAGTATATCTCCCATTACGCCTCCTCCTTTCCCGGTTCCGGCAGCAACTTATCTCCTGCCCCGACTCGTTTTTCTGTCACCGACCCGGTCGCTTCTGCTGATTCAGTTTTTGTTGCCACAGCCAAGGATTCCTTCACTTCTCTTCTATGCTCCCAGCCGGAAAGAAAGGCTTCCGCGGTTACGAAGAGAATCAGTAAGGCCTGAATCAAAGCTACCAGTTCGTTTTTGCACATCGGACTTTCTGGACATGATATCCGCTCCCACACGGATATAGGCCAGGAAGAGGGCAGAAAAGGGCACCAGCGCCGGATTGTTTCGGGAAAGAATGGCAATAATCACCCCGTCCCAGGCATAGGAGGGGGACTCCTGCCAGTTAAAACGCTGATACATGCCCATTTGCTCCACCGCCCTCCAAGGCCGGCCACCATTCCCGCCAGAACCTGGGTCAGGAGGATGACCTTTGATGAGGAAATGCCCACCATTTTCGCAAAGGAAGGATTGCTCCCGGAAAGCCGAAGCTCATAGCCGAAGCGGGTTTTGTATAGCAAGATGCTGAAAAGTACCGCCAAAAGCAGAGCCAGGAAAAAGCCCAGGTGCAGCTTACTGCCCTTCACCAAAATCGGCAGTACCGCAGTTTTGGCATACTTTAAGGAAGCAAAGGTTCCCGCCTCCCGATCTGCAAAGTATTTGCTGATGGTAAAGAGTCCCTAGATAGAAAAAGACATAGTTTAGCATCAAGGAAGTAACCAGCTCATTGGCTTTAAAATATAGCTTCGCCAATGCCGGCAGGGCTTCCGATAATGCCTCCCATCACTGCAGCCAATAGTAAAATCACCAAGGGGTGCAGGGGGAAGGGCAGGCTCAGGCGGATAGCTGTGGCCGCGGTAAGCACCGCGGAAATATAGAGGCAGGCATCCGTTATCATGGAAAAGTTTCCCGACTTAAAAGCAAAAGGCTTAGGGCGAGCCCGGTGAAAAATCAATGGGGTGGCCTGGGCAAAAGATGGAAAGAAAGTGCCGCATACTGCCAAAGGGGCCTAAGAGCAGATAAGAAATGGCTGTCCAAGGCTCCTTGCTGACCAAAAAGATAATCAGCATGGAAATGCCAAGGGAAATCCCCAGTGCCAGGATAAAACGAAAAAGCTGAAATTGTTGTTTACTGCTCATAAGCCTCTCCTATTTTCTCCTGACTGTCTTCCTTAACTCCCAGCATATATAAGCCCAGCTCCTCCTCCGTCAGACTGCCGTCATTGTCCAGATAGCCCACAAAGCGCCCCTCATGCATCACAAGGATATGGTCACTTAGGGACAGAAGCTCTCCGAGGTCAGCGGAAATGAGTAGCACCGCCTTCTTATTCTTCCGCATATCCAAAAATTTTTCTTTCGGATAAAGGCAATGGCACCCACATCAATTCCTCGGTAGGCTGATTTAGGATGAACAAATGGGGATTGGCCTCATATTCCCGTCCGAAAAATCAGCTTCTGGGCATTTCCGCCGGAAAGGGATTTCACATCCTGCTTGGTATTTTTTTGTATTTTACGGAAAAGGCCGAAAGCACCTTCTTGGTAAAGGCCTGAATCTTTCCGCTGTTTAGAAGTCCGAAGGAAAAAAGCGCCTTCTCCCTATAGCTTCGGGAAATGGCATTTTCCTCCAAGCTAAGCTTGGGCGCAGAGCCGTAAAGGAAGCGATCCTCCGACACATAGGAAATCCCCAGGTCCTGTCGTTTCTGTACGGAAAATGCGGAAAAGTCCTGGGAAAAGAGCTGAAGCGTTGCTCCATTTGCCGGAAGCGTTCCCACCAAGACCTGACAAAGCTCGTTTTGTCCGTTTCCGTCAATGCCGGCAATCCCCAGAATTTCTCCCTCGGAAAGGGAGAAGGAGAGATTTTGTAAAATCGCCTTTCCTCCCTCGCCCTGCAGGGAAATGTTTTTTCCGGAAAATACCTTTTTCCCCGGGGAATAGGGCTCTTTCTCGATATCCAGACGAATTTCTCTTCCCACCATCAGTCGGGAAATGTCCGCCTCCGAAAGACTTTCCACCCCATAGGTTCCCATGGTCTTTCCGTCCCTAAGAATGGTCATTCTGTCGCAAAAGCGCCTTTACTTCCTGCAATTTATGGGAAATAAAGAGGATGGTATGCCCCTTTTTCCCGTAAGCTCCTAAGCTGGACGAAAAAGCTCCTCGGTTTCCTGAGGCGTCAGCACCGCTGTGGGCTCGTCCAGAATAAAGATTTCCGCTCCTCTGTAAAGTGCCTTTAGAATTTCCAGCTTCTGTCGCATGGCAATGGAAATGTCGGAAACCTTTTTTTCCGCCTCCACTTGCAGACCGTATTTTTTTCGGAAAGTGCCTTGCACTCCTCCACTGCCTTCTTTCGGTCCACGAAAAAGACTCTTTCCCGTGCCCAGCACCAGATTCTCCGCCACCGTCATGGAGGGAATCTGCATAAAATGCTGGTGTACCATGCCTATACCTTTTTCCATGGCTTCTTTGGAGGAGTGAAACTCCACTTCCTCCCCCTTTACCAGTATTTTCCCCTTTGTAGGGGCGATTTCCCCATAGAGCATCTTCATCAATGTGGACTTGCCTGCTCCATTTTCCCCTACTAAAGCATGAATCTCTCCTTTTTCCACGGAGAGATTCACATCTTCATTGGCCAAAACGCCACCGGGATAGATCTGGTAAAGTCCTCTTCCTGCTATGACTTCCACAGTTCCTCCTGTTGATATTCCTGATTCTATGCTGTAACTGATTCTCCACTTAGCCTTTCTTAGCAAAGCTTTCCGGGCAAGCGAAGATTTTATCGAGATTTATTCGCCGCTGATAATGCTCTTTAACTTGCTTTCTTCCATACCGTAAGCTGTGTCTACGGTCACCTTGCCGCCAAGGATATCCTGCTTTGCATCCTCTACCTTCTTCTGCACGTCTTCCGGTACTTCCTTCTTGTAAATGTCGTTTTCCGCAATACCGACTACACCGTCCTTAAGGCCCAGCACCTCCGCCTCACCAAAGGGAAGCTTGCCCTCTGTCGCCTTTTTCTACGGAAAGGTACAGACTTTCTCCCACATTTTTGATTGCGGAGGAAATGATGTATTCCTGCTCAGGCTTTCCGGCATAGGCTTCCGCCTGGTCGGAGTCTACCCCGATAACATACTTCTTGCTTTCTGCTGCAGCTTCGATAACTCCCTACGCTGGCAGGGCCTGCTGCCACGAAGACAGTGTCCGCATTGTTGGCATACTGGGTCAATGCCAGATCCTTTGCTGTTGCGGAATCCACATAGGAGCCTACATAGGAAACCAATACCTTTACTTCAGGATCCATAAACTTTGCACCCTGAATATATCCTACTGCAGAGTCATTGATTACCGCAGCGGTATCCTTTGCCCCTACGAAACCGATGATATTGTCTTCATTTGCATAGGGCATGGAGGACTTGGTTACCCCTGCTGCCAAAACACCGGCCGGAAGGCACCCTCATTTTGCTTATAGCTCATGGAATATACATTGGAAAGGTCTCCCAAAGTATAGTCTACGGCAGTATCGAAAAGGATGTACTTCTTCTCCGGATATTCCTGGGCAATCTTCTCGGTGATTTCCTTCATGTCCCAAAGTCCTGTAATAATTAAATCCGCATCGGACTCGGAAGCATCCTGCATAGCCCCCTCAAACTTGGTCTTGTCGTTCCCCATTTCCACCATGGTCACTTCCGCCTTGTCGGAAAGCTCTTCCTGAATCTTCTTCATTCCTGCCTGAGCGGAATCGTTAAAGGCCTTGTCTCCGAAGGAACCGGTAACCAAAAGGGTGACCTTCAGCTTCTTGCCGTTACTTTCCTTATTGCCTTCCGCCTTCTCCTCCTTAGCTGCTGGGGTAGTTCCCTCCTTCGCCGCCTCTGTAGCGGATGTGGTGGCTTTTAGCATTTGCATTGCCTCCGCAAGCTGCCAAAACAGCCATCATACCTACTGCACTCAGTCCCTAAAAATCCAGTTCTTTCTTTTTCATTATTCCTTCTCCCTTTCGTAAAATAAACTTGTATGAAGTCTATCCAGCTCTGCCAGATAGTTCTCCTTCTTGAATTTGGGTACAAAGCTCTCTTGGATTCTTTTGGCTTCCGCCCCCTCGTTTTCCAAAAGTCGCATGACCGTATCCACAAAAATAGTGGGCGGGAATTTGGTAAGCCTCCTCTCATTTTTCCGTGCCGAAGTCCCGGCCGTGAATCCGTCCCTTGAAGCCGGAAATGCCGATTTCCACCGTGGGAAAAGAGCATGGACAGGTCTCCCATGTCCCCGGAGGCTGTGCCGTGGGTTCCCTCCGCAATCCGGCTTTCCGGCATATAGCGAAGAATCTGGCTCCGCACCAGCTCCGTAAGAGTCGGATCCTGCTCCAGGGGAAAATAGCCCGGGGTATTTTGGATTTCCAGGTCACAGTTTATGGCCAGAGCCGCTCCCCGTAAAGCCCGGTCCACCTTTTTCTCCGTGCTTCGGATAGCTTCCACGGTCTTTCCTCGAATATACATTTCCATCTTGGTTCTGGCAGGAACGGAATTCACCGTCTGTCCTCCCTCGGTTACGATGTAATGCACCCGGATGCAATCCTCCTCCGGAAAGCTTTCCCGAAGGGCATTGATGGCGGAAATCGCTAAAGTCATGGCATGAAGAGCATTTACCCCCAAATGAGGGTTAGCCCCGGCATGGGCCTCCGTGCCCAGGAAAGTGACCTTCTTTTGGCAGAAGCCGTTTAAGGAAGCCCCCACCTCGGCCTGATAGTCCGTGTCGATGAGTCCCATACTGTGGCAGGACAGAAGTACCGCACATTCATCAAAAAGTCCCAGTGAAATCATTTCCTGCTTGCCGGAGGAATGGGAAACCTTCCCCTCTCTGATGAGATTTCTTCGATAATCCATGTCGCAGAATTCTTCCGCAGGAGTGAAGAAGAGCTTCACCTTTCCCGTAAGCCTTTCCATCACGCCGGCTTCCTTCAGGGCCAAAAAAATACGGCAAGCATCACGCCGGTCTGGGCATAGTGGCCGCAGGCATGGGCGGCATTTTGGTCGCTTGAGGCATAGGGATGCCCCAGAACCGGCACCGCATCAAACTCCGCAATTAAGCCGATGCAGGGACCTTCCTTTCCGGAATCCAAAGTCGCCATAAGTCCCGTGTAAGCCACCTCGGTAAAGGGAATCTCCGCATCCTTTAAGGCCTCTTCCACCTTTTCTCGGCTCCGAAATTCCTTATAGCCCAGCTCCGGGTTTTTGAAAATGTCTTCCGCCAAGGCGATGGCCTTGGGCAAAATACGTTCCAGTTCTTCATGCACTTTTTTTGCATAGGATCTCCATCCTTTTCTTTAATGTGCTGACTTGCTGTCGCTGTTCCCTCGGCGCAACAATTTGTTGCAAAAGTAAATATCTCTCGTATTCGTTCTTTGGCTGACTGCTATCGAAAAAGCCCCTTATCGCTTCTCCCGCCTTGCCTTCTTGGTGACTTGCAGCATTCTTCTATAGGTAAATACCATAAAAAGCAGAAGGAACATGGAGTAATAGGGGAAGAGCTTCATGCTGAAGCTTCGTCCCAGAACCCCAAAGAGGGGAGGCATAATCAAGGTTCCCACATAGGCGGCGGCCATTTGCGCCCCAATCAGGGCAGAGGAATGTTCCACACCGAAATTATAGGGAGTGGAATGAATTACGGAAGGATAAACCGGGGCACAGCCCAGACCAATCAGAATTAAGGCCGGCAGTACCAGAGCCTTACTCCAGGGAGTAAAGAGCAGGAAAATGCCGAAGAAGACGATGGCGCTTCCCCCCAGCACCATTTGCTCATCCTTCCATTTCATCGTGAAAAAGCCGGAAAGAAAACGGCCGAAGGTAATTCCAAAAATAGAATAGTGCCACATAGGAGGCGGCTAATTTCTCCTCCATGCCAAGGGCAAGAACCATGAAAGAGCCTGCCCATAAGCCCACGGTCTGCTCCAGGGCGCAGTAGCCGTAGAAGCTGGCCAGGCTTTCCTTGGCTCCGGGGATAGCAAAGACCTCTTTCAGACTTAAAGCCTTTTGTTTGGGGACTCCAGATGGAAGGGGTTCTTGCTTTTTAGCTTCTTCAGAACAGGATTCCAGCTGAGATTCATTTTGCCGGAACTCATTTTGCTGAGAATTTTCTTGTTTTGCAGTGCTTGCAGCATTTTCCTTAAGTTCCTCCGGCTTTTTTTCTTCCATAAAGAAAGACTGCAAAAAGGGCAATAGCCAGAGCAAATTGAATCAGAGAAACAATCAGGTACCCCCTGCTCCAAGGCTCTCCCTTTTGTAAAACAAAGCCCATAATATAAGGACCTACGGAGGCTCCCAGCCCCCACATACAATGCAGCCAGCTCATGTGTCTACTGGAATAATGCAAAGCCACATAGTGATTTAAGGCCGCATCCACAGAACCTGCTCCCAAACCATAGGGAATGGCAAAAAGACAGAGCATAAGGAAGCTATGGCTAATGGAAAAACCGAATAAGGCAATGGCGGTTAAAAGCACCGAAATTGCCGTAATTTTCCCGGTTCCAAAGCGACGATTCAATTTTTCACTGTTTAAGCTGGAGAGAATGGTTCCTCCGCAAATAATCATAAAAAAACTGTTCCCGAATAGGATACGGGAACAGCAAATTCCTGATACATGATCGGCCAGGCCGAGCCCAGCAAAGCATCCGGCAGTCCCAGACTGACAAATGCCAGATAAATCATGAGCAACAGTATAGAAAACATCTTCTCTCCCCCTTAAATACAATACCGCTCAAGAATACTCTGAAAAGAAGTTCTGTGCAATAAATTTTAGGGAAAGTTATGATTTGAAAGCGATGATTTGAAAATGATGGTTTAGCCGCTTACTTTTTGCTGGGATCTCCTATAGTAGTCCAGAAAATAGTCAGATCCTTCCTTCCACAATCCGGAATCAAAATTATAAAGACACTTACATGCATTGGAACTCAAAAGCCTATTTCTCGACTCTTCAATGGAGATATTCTCTTCCTCAGCCATATCCTCAATAGCATTTGTGAGTATCATGTCTGCACATATATTCATTTTTCAAATGACATATTTTCTTGCCTCCTGAAAAACTTAAACAGCCGATTGCCTTTTCCGTGAGGAAACAAAATTGGTCCACAAGCTGATTCGGTAGCAACTGGTCAATAGCAAAAACTTGCTGCTTTTTCTGATTTTTACATCCCCATAAAGTCCATTAAGATACGTTGTAATAACCGGGTTTGTAGTATCATTGGCTATTTTACCAATTACTATTTCAGCATTAAGAAGATCATTATTGATTAAAGGAAGCAACTCTCCTGCAAGCTTCTTTCTACGGTTTTGTGATATAAACCAGAGCCACTCTTTGTTTGCATCCTCAAATTCCTGAATAGAAATATCCTCTTTAGGATAAGAAAAATCTAAATGATGACACATATCCAAAAATTTTTGCGAAAGTGATATTTGCCCGGAATTCTGTGCCTTTATGATTGATGAACGAATAAAGCTTCTAGCTTGATTAGGATCACTTGTTAGGTAAAACCCCTTTCCAAAATCTTTTCCCTCTACGCACTGCCCCAAATCTATCTTTTCTACGCAAGCATAGCTCCCATGATATAGAAGCATTCCATCCTTTAGCTTCACGAAATCGCTCCTTTTCGCTTTCAAAAACAGTGCTGATTTCATCTAAATTGTACTCGTCACCATTAATATGAAAAATATCATAACACGACTCTATATATTGCCAAATTTTATATTTCGAGAAGAGGGCATTGGCAGCAGCCCTGACTCATTTTTATATTTTTTTGACAAAACTCTCCTAATAATCTAATTTCCATAAATAATATTTCATTAATCATAAGAGTGTTACTCCTTTTTATGCTTAAGCGTCCAAATAGCAGTAAAATTAGTTTCTGACACTGCATTCTTATGAAATGATAATATCACAATTTATGAAATGCACCAATACGAAGTACGCCTATAAAGACTATTTCCATACAGAAGATATTGGAATAAAAATAATTATAGTTTTCTATTCCAACAATAATTCCAACAAATGGTTTAATACTGTTCCTATATGATGGGTTGTAATAAACTTTTGAATCTATTTGATTGAGATATTCAAGATATTCAGGATTAACAGCGTAAAATCCATATTTAATCGCTTCTTCCATTGTCTTCTCCTAAAAACAGAGAGGTTTCATCCTCTCTGCTCGCTTTAATGCTTCACCTTTGGGATATAGGTAGTGAGACACCTTCTTTAATGCTCCACCTTTAACGGTAGTGGGACACCCTTTTTATTCACTGGAAGTATAACGAATATTTTTTTAGAAATGTCAAATTGGTAAATTTCCTAAACTCCACTCCAAGAGGGCAGTTATTTTTTTGTTTATAGCCATTGACTTTTTCCCCCTTTTTTTAATTTTCTAATCTACACTTCATAGAATATAACCTCAGTTAGAAATTGAAATTAACTCTCTTTCACAGAAACTCTTTCAACTAGTATTCTCTTTTTATGGAAATTTTTTTCCGCCTTTCCCTTGAAATTCATAAAAAATTTATAGACTATTGCTGTTTTTTTCTTTAGAAAGGATAGCCTTATGCTTCATGAACAGCAAAAAAAGGCGCTAAAGGCCGCCTTTCCTCATACGATTCCCATCTTAACCGGCTTTTTATTTCTGGGCTTTGCCTATGGTATCTATATGCACAGCGCCGGTCTTTCCGTGGTCTACACCTTCTTTATGGCCTCATTAATCTATGGCGGTTCTTTAGAGCTCTTGGCTGTGGGATTTCTTCTGGGTCCATTTGCCCTTTGGAAACGCTTTTTTTCTGGCTATTATGATTCAGCTTCGGCATCTGTTCTACGGCATTGCCATGCTGGATAAATTCCCCAAAAAAGGATGGAAGCGTTTCTATCTAATCTTCGGGATGTGCGATGAAAGCTTCAGTATTAATTACAGCACAAAAATACCGGAGGATGTAGATCCTACTTGGTTTATGTTTTTTGTGACACTGTTAAATCAAATCTACTGGGTTGTCGGCTCCTGCCTTGGTACGCTTCTTGGAAATGTCCTGCCTTTTTCCACAGAGGGCATTGATTTTGTCATGACTGCTCTCTTTGCGGTGATTTTCTTAGACCAGTTTTTGAAGGAGAAAAATCATTTTTCTTCCTGCTGGGGCTGGGGGTATCCATCCTTTCCCTACTAATTTTTTTAAAAGCAGAGCATTTCATCCTTCCTGCCATGCTGGGAATCCTAGGCATTTTCCTCTCGGCAAAGCCTAAGTTGGAAAAGGCAATTTATGGAAGCGAACGAAAGCTAATGTAGTAAACGAAGTTTTTAGAAAGGCAAGCTTATGACTGTATGGCAGCGCATCATTATCATAGCGCTTTGTATTCTGGGCACCATGCTGACCCGCTTTTTACCATTTATTTTATTTCAAAAAAACACACCTAAGACAGTGCAATATCTGGGAAAGGCTCTGCCTCCCGCAAGCTTTGCTCTACTTTTGGTGTATTGTCTTCGTAATGTTCAGTTATTTAGCGGAAACCACGGACTCCCGGAGTTTCTTTCTCTGGGACTGACTATCCTGATCCATTGCTGGAAGCGGAATATGCTGCTTTCCATCTTCTCCGGCACTGTCCTGTATATGCTGTTTCAACAGGGGATTTTGGCTTTGCCGTTTTAACGGCCTAAGAATTGTCAGAACAGCTATGCGTCTTTATAGATAGCGATTATCGATTGCTCTACTCATGTAGGCACCTTTTTTGAAAAATCCGCCTTCCTTTAAGCCCCAAGCGATTGCCGAGCAGACAAGCTCTTCTTTTGCATTCATTTTCGCGCTTAAAGAGGTGAGGACTATCCCTTGGGGGAACAGCTGTGCACTCAGGTATTCATACAGCCTATCGGCCTCTCCCTTTTCCACCAGCTTCGTAAGATAAGTAGGATTGGTATCCCACCATTCAGATGCCTTACAAAAGGATGCACTGGCACGCATTTCTCCAGTAGAGAGCTTCTCCGCGCAAAGCAAACGCAAATTCTCCAGCTGTGCATCCTCTATCACACCGTTTGTAATAGAATAAGCATAATAAGCACATGCCAGACCTTCATCTTCAGCTTCCTTTAAAAGGTAGAGATTCGAAACGCCCTTTTCTTGTATTTCTTCCACTTTGCGGCAATATCATGAAACACCTTTCCACTATAGCGATTAGAGCTTCCCTGCTCCAAGGCTTCTTCCAATGCAGGAAGATCCACCTCTTTCTTTTCCCAATCATCAATCAAATTATACTGTAGCTCTGCCATCCTCTTCCTCCAATTCTTGATGCTAAACAACGCACTATTTTTTATTTTCCATTGTATTGCGAAAAGCATAAATTACAAGATGAAGTCAGCTATATCTGCCTACAGACTTTGAATAGAGGAAAGAGTTTGTCAGACTTTGGCAAAAGATTGTTTATTTTGGGGATAAAGACTATACTACAAAAAAATGAAAAAAACACTTCGAACGACAATGAGGATAAAAATGAAAATCAGCAGTGACTATACGTCAAATAGAGCATGGTTAAGGGATGTGGTTGGTAATCAGCCAATGATTTTGCGTTCTGTCTCCGCCTTGGAATTTTTGCAGCTCTTCGTGGGCTATTTTTCAGAAAGCAAGGTAGAGGTTTATGCCTTGGAGGAAAGTCCGGAAGAAAAATATACAGTGCCATATCGTAGAAAATCTGGATGCTATAGAGCATATCCGTTTTGAAAATGTTCTTTGTTCCAGTCCAAGCCAGGGCCGTAAATGATATGCTTTCCGATTTTGAGCATAGCGATGAAACTGCTCTTGTAGAGGCTTTAAGCAAGTATTACTATTCCCACGAAGAAAGCTTTAACGGATTAGACATCAAAAAAGAAAATCGGAAACGATTTGAAGAACTAAAGGACTGGGCTATAAACTATTTTTGAGGTGGGTTAAATGACGAAGCAAGAAGAAATTATGTATGAAATCATCGGTTCCATCACCAGTACTGATTTGCCCATTGTTTTTAAAGGCGGTTTAGTTCTAAAGCTATTGCTAAAGGAAAATGGATTCGAAGAAATAGAGAGAATGACCAAAGATATCGATGCCAGCTGGATCGGAACTGCTCCAACGATGGCTGTTATTGCTAGTGAAATCAGCCAGTGCCTTGAGAAAACACATCCTGCTTTAGTTGCTATTCCCTCTCGTGAATATGGAGAGCGCCGTTCCGGAGGCATTCGAATTGTAGAAAAGGAAACGGAAGACGAAATTGCTTCTATGGATATAGATATAAAACCCGCCCTGGGGGATCAAGAGTATTCTATTGGAGACATTAAGGTAAGGGGAATTATTAGCGACGAAATTCTGGCAGATAAAATCAGCGTTTTATCCGGTGACTTTATCTTTCGACGAGTAAAAGACATGGTGGATGTATATGCCTTAGCCCACTGCATAACGATTAAAGTCAATGATATTTTTTCCGCCTTCCAAAAAACCGGTCGCGTTTGCGGAAAGTTCCAAAAATTTTTAAATCAAAAGGAAGACTTGGAACATGCCTATAATAAGCTGAATATTGTAAAGGGAAAACCAAGCTTTGAAGAGATTTATTCCTACCTTTTGCTATTCCTCGAGCCATTTTATAAAGAGAATACAAAGTCCAACTCTGTTTGGGACAATGATAAAAAGGAATGGTCTGATGATAAATAATTCCCCTTCAACAAGATGTCTCAGGCTTCGCTTACGCTACTTATTAAGAATAAAAAAAGGATATAGGAGGTATGGTTATGGAAAAATAATTTTTATAATGAAATTAAGAATATATTGATAAGTGCAAGGAATAAGGTTTATAAAACAGCAAATTTTGCTATGGTTGAAGCTTATTGGAATATTGGTAAGAGAATTATTGATGAACAAGGCGGTAAATATACAGCAGAATATGGGCAAGGTTTATTGCAAGAACTATCTAAACAGATGACAAAAGACTTTTGGTAAAGGCTTTACAGTTGCAAATCTTAAGAATATGAGACAATTTTATCTTACTTTTCCAAATGGCTACGCACTGCGTAGCGAATTGAGTTGGACACATTATCGAAGTCTTATGCGTGTTGAAAAATGAAAAAGGCAAGGAACTTTTATTTGGAAGAAACGGTAAAATCAAATTGGAGTACAAGGCAGCTTGATAGACAAATAAACAGTTTTTTTTCTATGAAAGATTATTATCAAGTCAAAATAAAGAAGAAGTATCAAAAGAAATAACAAGATTGGAAAAAAGTAAAAGTCCAGAGGATATTATAAGAGATCCGTATGTGTTGGAGTTTTTAGGTTTGGAAGCTAATACAGATTTTTTTATGAAAGTGATTTGGAACAAGCCTTAATAACTCATTTACAGAAATTTCTTTTTAGAATTAGGGAGAGGTTTTTCATTTGTAGCAAGGCAGAAAAAGATTTACCTTTTGACGGAAGACATTTCAGAATAGATTTAGTGTTTTATAACTACATACTGAAATGCTTTGTCTTGATAGATTTGAAGATTGGAGATTTAACACACCAAGATTTAGGACAAATGCAGATGTATGTTCATTACTATGAAAGAGAAATGATGAATGAGGGAGATAACCCTCCGATAGGCATTGTACTTTGTGCTGATAAGAGTGATTCTATTGTTAAATATACTCTTCCGGAAGATGAAAAACAGATATTTGCATCAAAAATATAAACTGTATTTACCAAGTGAAGAAGAACTTCTAAATGAATTGAATAAGGAATATCTAACCATAGAAAGCTATGCAGATTAAGAAAAAAAGACAATAAAAATAGTCAATTGGTCAGAAAACATTTGACTCATTAAAAAAATGAAATTTAATATTCAAGATAATAATTTGTGAGCTTGAAAAAAACGAAGTTAAACGACTGGAAAAACCAGTCGTTTTTTTGGTGTAATGAATAGGAGGAAAAACTATACTTTAAGTTCCTTCTTCTCCCTCTCCTTCAATTCCTTCAAGATTCCTCCGGTAATCAGGGCTGCAATAATAGCCGTAAAGAGATCACTAAGAGGCTGGGACATTTGCAGGCCGAAAAAGTCCGAAGGCACGGGGAAAAATCAGCAAAATTGAATCAGGCAAAGGCCCTGTCGTAGCAATGCCACGATGCTGGCCCGAAGGGGATAGCCGGTAGTCTGGGAAAACATATTGGCCATGGTAATCTGGGCAGCCGTGGGGCATGGTCAGACATTGCAGCTGCAAAGCCAAGGTGCCGATTCGGATAACCTCCGCATCCTCTTTTCGGAAGGCGGTGACAATGGGCTTTGCCATAAGAAAGACTCCCACGCCGGCAAAAATCAGCATGATAAAGCAGACCTTCAGGCTGAAACGGTAGGCCTCCGCCACTCGCTTGTAGTGCTTGGCGCCATAGGCATAGCCGCAAACCGGCTGAAAAGCCCTGCCCGAAGCCGATAACCAGAGAAAAGATAAACATACTGACACGCATCACGATGGCCATGGCTGCGATAGCCGCATCTCCGTAAGGATGGGCGGAAAAAGTTCAGCAAAATGGTGGAAACCCCGGCAATTCCCTGTCTGGCAAGGCTGGGACAGCCAAAGCGCAGAATAATGCTGTAGCGTTTGATACTCGGCTTAAAAATTTCGAGGAGATACGGAAATGCAGGCCGGCATCTTATTGCATTGGTACAATAATATGCCGAAGGATATCATTTGACTGATTACGGTAGCCACCGCAGCACCGCCAATCCCCCATTTTCCCAACGTAAATAAAGAGAGGATCCAGAAACATATTGATGACACCGCCGGTACTGATGCCAATCATGGAGTAAAAGGAATTTCCCTGAAAGCGGAGCATATTGTTCATGCCTAAAGATGCCATCATAAAGGGGCTTCCGAAAAAGAATGATTCTGGCGTACTGCATGGCATAGGGGGCAATGGTTTTGGTGGAGCCCAGAGCGTAAACCGGGGTTCTACGAAAAATGCCGGCAATCACCGCAATCAGTGTTCCCAGTATCAGCTCCGTAAAAAAATCCCACCGCCACATAACGTTCCGCTTCTTCCTGCTTTTTCGCACCCAAAAGTCGAGAAATTTCATTTCCGCAGCCCATTCCAATCATAAAGGCGATTGCCTGAATAATGGCCGCCATGGAAAAATACCACCCCACTGCCGCAGAGGCGGAGGTTCCCGTGCGGGAAACGAAGAAGGTGTCCGCCATGTTATACACCGCCACCACAATCATGGACACCATGGAAGGAACGGCCAGCTTGGGAATCAAACGATTCACCGGTTCCTCCAGCATTTGCCGAAACTTCTCCTCTTCGCTTATGGCCATGTCTTCCACTCCCTTCTCTGGCAATTTTTTTCTACTTCCATGCTACAATGACAGCCATTATACTACCGTAAAAATTTTTTTCGCAAAAAAATCTTGAGTTTTTGGGAATTATCAGCGTTCATCGGTGGTTTTATTGATTTAATGTTCATCGGCGGTTTTTATTTAACATTTATCAGTAGTTTTATTGATTTATCGTTCATCGGTAGTTTCGCAATTTTAATATTATGAGTATGTTGAGAGTCAGGGGAGTTTAGAAATGAAGAAGTTTTTTTCGTTATGTCAGTCAAAAGTATAGCCGGGATGATTGGGCTTTCCGTTTATATTCTAGCGGATACCTATTTTATTTCTTCCTATGCGGGAACGGATGGCCTTGCAGTTTTGAATTTGATTCTTCCGCTGTACGGCCTTCTCAATGCCCTTGGCAATATGATTGCGGTAGGCTGCGCCACCAGATACAGCATTCGACAGGCTGCGGGAAAGGATGTAAGCTCCTTCTTCTTCCGTGCTATTTTTTTGGAACTTCATTTTCGCCCTGCCCTTCACCTTCTTCGGCCTCTTCTTTCCGAAGCAGGTTTTAGCGATTTTAGGGGCAAATGCGGAATTGCAGAATCTGGGAATGAGCTATGTTCGAATCATTTTAGGCTCTGCCTTCCTCTTCATGGCAAACAGCAGTATGACTGCCTTCACCAGAAATGACAAGAACCCTCCATTGCCATGGCCGGTTCTTTGATGGGATCCCTCTTTAACATTGTTTTTGACTATATTTTCATGTTCCCCATGGACTTGGGCATGACCGGAGCGGCTCTGGCCACCGCCCTGTCGCCGGTGGTTACCAGCCTGGTTTGCGCTCTGCATTTTCGGAGTCCGAAAAATACCATCGCCTTTCGTTGGCAAAGTCCACGTTTCAAGCACCTCTGTGCCTGCTGCAAGCTGGGATTTTCCGCCTTTGTCGGCGACCTGACCAGTGCCGTGACCATCAGTACCTTTAACGGCCTGATTTTAGGCCTTAGCGGAAATATCGGTGTTGCTGCCTACGGTGTCATTGCCAATGTTTCCTCTGTCTGCACCTGTGTATTCAACGGTTTGGCTCAAGGAAGCCAGCCCTTAATCAGCAACAGCTACGGAAAACGTGATATTCATAAGCTCCAGTCCTACCTGCATTACGGCATCGTAAGCGCTTTGGTACTGGCAGTTTTGATTGTGGCAAGCATCATTTTCCAAAGCGACTTCTGCATCTCTTTTTTAACCTGGGAAAAATGATCCTATCCTCTACCAATATGCCAAGGAGGGAATTCCGCTGTATTTCATCGGTTTCCTTGCGGCTGGGGCTGAACATCCTGATGGTGAGCTATTTCTCCGCTACCAGCAATCCCCGCCCCGCCTTTATCTGTTCTTTACTGAGAGGCACCATCGCTATCGTATTTTTCGCCTTTTTACTTTCTTCCCTTCTGAAAATGCCGGGGGTTTGGCTTTCCTTCCCCGCATCTGAAGCTTTCACCTTCCTGGTGGTGCTGTATTTTTACCGGAAGGAGCGGAAAGAGATGAAGCTGCATTTGGAGGCGCAACAGGAGGGGAAATAAGGTCGGCGAAGGGAAGGACTGTATTCATTGATGAGGCTCGCTCTGAAGCAGTATGGGTCTATAAATGGGGCACGCTCTCGCTAGCCTCGCCTCGTAGCGGTACTAACTTCAAGCTTCGTTTCACTCGCTTTCAGTAAGTACCGACGGGCTCAGACTACCCCTATTATAGACCCATACTGCTTCATTCGCTTCTCTTGATTGATTTCTACAGTTCTTCCCTTCGCTGACTTTCAGTAAGTTTCAGCAGGCCAGATTACCCTCTTACAGTCCTATACTGCTTCTGTCGCTTCATCTTATTGATTTCTACAGTCCTTCACTTCGCTGACTTTCGGCAAGTTTCAGCAGGCCAGATTACCCCTCTTGCAATCCTATACTGCTGCATTCATCTAATCTTATTGATTTCCGGGTATAAGGTTGCAATGCTTTTTATCCGTATTTGTTTAGCTTAATATTTCAGACGAAGACAGCGGCTCCGTGGAGTGCACATAGCACCACCGGCAGACCGCTTTTTCTTCCTTCTCTCGCATGGTGGTCTGTGCTTTTTTTAGCGAACAAGCAGTCTAGGAAGCCATTCAATTCCTTCGCGTTATTATCAGCATATTTTTTTCCACCCTCAAAGTTGTTTTTTTAAAAAGATTGAACCGCCCTACAACCTTGATTTACAAAGGTGTAGGGCGGTTTTCATCAACACATTTTTGTCCTATACGCTAACTATACAAGTCATATATAGTGAATTGATTGCAGAATAAGTCTCTAAGAGAATAATATAAGCTCTTCACTGCTTCGGATAACCTACGAAGCGAAGCACTGTAGAAATTGAAAAGCTAAAGCGACAAATGCAGTATAGGTATGTAAGAGAGCAATCTAAGCTCACCGGTACTTACGAAAACCAGCGGCAGGAAGGACTGTAGAAACCAAATAACTGAAGCGACAGATGTAGTATAGGTCTGTACGAGGGGCAATCTGAGCCCGTCAGTACTTACTGAAAGCGAGCAAAGCGAAGCTTGAAGTTAGTACTGCTACGAAGGCGAAGTTAGCGAGAGCGTGCCCCGAACACAGACCTATACTACATCGGAGCAAACCATTTCGATGAATACAGTCCTTCCCTCCGCGGTGCGAGCACAGCGACAATGCCCCCCTCTTACATACCTATACAGCATCGAAGCATCCCTATTTATCCTCCAGAATGATACTGTAGCAAAAGCTCTTTGCTTCATCCGGTCCCAGGCTAATGCGGTCTTTCATAGAGCATAACTCCTCCATTACGCCTTCTCTTCCGGGGAGGCTTGTCCATGGCTCTACGCAAAGGAAAGGCGTTTTCTCTCCATAGGGCTGCCAGAGAGCAATATAGGGATAGTCCTCATAAAGGAAACGAATGGAGACCGGCTCGTCATCACTTCCCAGCACCAGTTCTCCTCCACTGTGCGCCAGCACCACCGCATCATTTCGGAACAGAACGGTTTCCAAGGGGAGACGTCCGTTTACCAAGGCGAAATTCTCCCGTTCCTCCAAGGTAAGTAAGTCTTTTGAAAAGCGAACCTTCTCCATCATCGCTTCCTGCTTAGGGAAGTGAATGGCGTAATCACTTAATGCCTGCTTCTTGGAAAAGGGGAGGTAGAAACCGGGATGTCCTCCCAGCGCAAAATACATTACCTCAATTCCCAGATTCTCCACTCTGGAGCAAACATCCAGACGATTGTCCTTTACCCGGTAGCTTTGCTGTAAACGAAAGGAAAAGGGGTAAATCTTTCTGGATTCCGCACTATCCCGAAATTCCAAGGTGCAGGAATCCTCTTCCTGATCTACGATACGAGCCTGCATGGAGCGTAAAAAGCCATGCACGTCCATGGGGTATTTCTCCCCATTGTAATAATAGGCCTTCTGAAAAAGACGTCCGATAAAGGGAAACAGAAGCGGGGAACGCTCTTTCCAATACTTTGCATCTCCCTGCCATAAGCACTCTCTGTTTCGTTTTTTGTCAAACACGGACTGTAATTCCGCTTCTCGGTTAATCTCCACCTGCAACAGGGCGGACTCAATCTTTATCATGTCTTTTTCCCTCCTTTAAACGGAACAGCTCCCTCTGTTCCTGCACCGACTTTTCCCGATGCCTCTGTAATTACTTCTGCCGTTACTTCTGTCAATGTTTCTGCCTACAATCTTGCCTTGCAAAATTCTTTTTGCAATCCTGCATGCCCGATCAATCAGGATGCAGGAGAGCTTGCAAGATGCATACTCTATTAATGCTTTATTTAAGCCTTCTTCCGGTTTCTGGTATGCCGGTCAATAATAGCCTGTTGCTCCTTGGTCAAATGAAATTCTTGTCCCATATGATCCAACTCTTCATGTCCTACATGGTCACACTTTCCGGATTTCGCATAACTGCAATATGCACAAGAGCCATTTTCCCGGTGCTCCTTCCGTAAAGCTCGAATGATGGCAACTACAATTAACGCCACAATGGCCAGTACGATAACGTTTCCCATTTTTTTCTTCCTTTCTCTAATAAATAATAAACCGCTAGATTATCCCGGATGAACAGCTGAAGCTGATATCCTGAGATAAAGCTTTCTGCTGAATAAGACCGCTCGCAAAAACGAACTTATTTACTATATTATAGCAAAACCGTCATTTTTCCAAAGGTTTATTCTAAAAATTAATATTCTTTAGGATTTCTTCAAAAAAACTTGGTTTTTGAGCTATCTCTTTTTGAGCTATCTCTTTTCGGCTATCTCTTTTTGGCTATCTCTTTTTCAACTATCTCTTTTCCCTATCTATCGCAAAGGACAGTATAAAACGGCCAAATACACAGCAAAATGTCTCAGACTTCCCTTTTGCCACTTTCTAAGTAGTAGAAATGAAAAAGGAGCTCCTGTTGAGGCAGGAACTCCTTGTTAAAATGATTCCGGCTCCCGGAATACTTCCCTATTCACAATTCTTTTCATCGCGATACTTTCATCGCAATTTTTCCATAGTATTCTTATGCCATGGCCTTCTCCACTGCCAGCTCTTCGGAATCGGAAAGAGTTGCCGCTTCCTTGTAAGGTCTGAACAAGCCCCAAAGTCCTACAAGAATCAGGATAAAGGCAACGATTGTGAAGGGGTTAAAGCTAACCTCGCCGGTTACCAAACCGCCTACCTGATAAATAACCAGAGATACACAGTAAGCCGTGAAGCACTCCCAAGCAATAGCGAAGAGTGTCCATCTACCGTTGTTCATCTCTCTTGATGGCACCGATAGCTGCAAAGCAAGGTGCGCAGAGAAGGTTGAAAGCAAGGAAGCTGTATCCTGCTACGCCGCTGGCAAAGTATTCCTTAACCTGTGGCCAGATTGCCGTACTGTCATCTTTTAAATCTACGCTTCCCGCATAGTGGAAGAGGGTACCGAAGGTTCCTACTACGTTCTCCTTCGCGATAAGTCCGGTAAGAGCTGCCACAACAGCCTTCCACTTTCCCCATCCGAGAGGAGCAAAAAGCCAAGCCAAAGTATTACCAAAAAGCTGCCGGGATAGAAGTATCCATATCATCCTCAGGAAGATACTGTAAGCTAAAGTTAAAACGGGATAAGAACCATACCAGAATGGTAGCCAAGAGGATAACGGTTCCCGCCTTCTTCACGAAGGACATCCCTCTTTCTCCTACACTCTTTAAGATGTCAATAGGTCTGGGCATATGGTATGCAGGAAGCTCCATAACGAATGGTGCCGGCTTTCCGGCAAACATCTTGGTCTTCTTTAATACGATTCCGGAGAACACGATAGCACATATTCCCAGGAAATAAGCACTCCAGCCTACCCAGGCAGAGCTGTCAAACATCGCTCCCGCTAAAAGAGCAATGATAGGAAGCTTTGCGGAACAGGGAATGAAGGTGGTGGTCATAATGGTCATACGACGATCTCTATCATTCTCTACAGTACGAGATCCCATAACACCGGGAACACCGCAACCGGTACCGATCAGCATAGGAATGAAGGACTTTCCGGAAAGACCGAACTTACGGAAAAATTCTATCCATGATAAAGGCAACTCTGGCCATGTATCCGCAACCCTCCAAGAAAGCAAGGAAGAGGAAGAAGGTCAGCATCTGGGGTAAGAATCCGATTACCGCACCCAAACCGGCGATAATTCCGTCGATTACAAGACCCTGAATAGCCTCACTTACATTCATCGCTTCCAAAGCGGAGGTAGCAATGCCCGGAATAGATGGAACCTCCACCAGACCGAAGAAAGACCATGGATCGGAACCGAACAGAACGTCATTTACCCAGTCGGTCATAGCGGTTCCCACAGTGGTAATGGAAATATAGTACACCAGAAACATCGCTGCGGCGAAGATGGGGATTGCCGAGAAAACGGTTGGTTACGATGGCATCAATCTTATCGGAAACGGTAAGTCCCTTCTTTGCTCTCTTTACATAAGCCGCATCGATAATGCTCTGAATGTAGTTGTATCGCTCATTGGTGATGATACTCTCGGAATCATCATCCTCCGCCTTCTCTACAGCGGCAATGATGCTCTCCACATCTAAGTTCTTCGCCTTCTCCGGCATTTCATTACGAATCTTATCATCTCTCTCGAAAAGCTTAATGGCGAAGAAACGCTTCTGGCTCTCCGGTACATTGCCCTCCAAAAGATTCTCAATGGAGTTGATTGCTCCTTCCACCTGTTCAGAGAACTTGTGCTGTACAACAGTGTCATTCTTCCCATTGGCTTCCGCAACAGCTAAGGCAGAGGCCTCCGCAACGCCCTTGTTTCTTAAAGCGGAAATGCTGACTACCTTACAGCCCATAGCCTTTCCCAGCTCTTCCAGATTCAGCACATCTCCGTTCTTCTCTACCACATCCATCATATTGATGGCCATAATAACGGGGATGCCTAATTCCTTTAACTGGGTAGAAAGGTAAAGGTTTCTCTCTAAGTTGGTTCCGTCCACGATGTTTAAGATGGCATCCGGGCGGTTATTGATTAAATAATTTCTCGCTACCACTTCCTCTAAGGTATAAGGAGAAAGCGAATAAATTCCGGGAAGGTCTGCGATGACCACATCCTTGTGTCCCTTAAGCTTTCCTTCTTTCTTTTCTACAGTAACACCGGGCCAGTTTCCTACATACTGGTTGGAACCGGTGAGCTGATTAAACAATGTGGTTTTGCCGGCATTGGGGTTTCCGGCAAGTGCGATGGTAATGGCCATGTCTCTCCTCCTAGTTCTTTAATTCTACTTCAATCATCTCGGCATCTGCTTTACGAACGGATAATTCATATCCCCGTACTGTAAGCTCCAAAGGGTCTCCCAATGGCGCCACCTTACGAACAAAAAGCTCCGCTCCCTTGGTTAGGCCCATGTCCATAATTCTTCTCTTTACAGCGCCCTCGCCTGATAGTTTCTTTACGACAGCGCTCTGTCCCGGTTTTAAATCTTTCAGTGTCATCTTGTCCTCCACCTTCTCTCGCTGGTAAAACTCTCTGAATTCCTCTCTTCCAATCTTCTCCGGCATGCGCCCCATAACTTTCGAAGAGAAAAATTCTGAGATCCTTTTAGGTTCATTCTATACCTTTACACCATGATTTTGTTCGCCATCTCTTTACTGATGGCTACCCGGCATCCTTAACCTTTACAATGACATTGCCCATAGAGGTGGAAATAACGGTAACCTCTCCCCCTACTACAAAGCCCAGGTCGCTAAGATGCTGTCTCACTTCTGCACTTCCACTAATCTTCTGGATAATCTGTGGAACCCCTGTTCCTGCTAATGTTAATGGCATAGTCCCTCCTTCCGCTGTAAATACTTTTTTTCTTTTTTTTCAAGATTCCGGTTGTTTTTGAAAAAGCCTAACACAGCCAGTCTATACAGCACGAATCTACCTCATTAAATTAGCACCGTCTAACTATAAAGTCAAGATTTTGTAAGAATTAATTAGCCCTGAGCAGGATTGTATTTAATTAAAATATTGTATTTCCGGAATTTAATATATTCATAAATCTGATTTATGGAAAAATAAGACTAATTTTTAAACAGAAATCCTCTATCGAATAAAAGAATTTGAAAAACTCCCTGAAAAATCCACTAAAAAGAGCTGTAAAAATCAAAAAGTTTTCTTTTGATTATTACAGCTCTTTTTGAATTTTTTTACGCTTTAATCTTTTGATCCTTTAATTTCGCATAAAAATTCTTTGATTTTGGTGAAAGATTCCGGACTTAAAACATGCTCCATGCGGCAGGCGTCCCGGGAGGCGGTGTAGGCATTGACCCCTAAGGCCACCAGCACATCCGTTAAAAACCGTGTGCTTTTCATAGGTTCCCTGGGCGATGGACAAACCGTGCTCGGTTAGCTTAAGGCTCCCTTCTCGTCCACTTCCACCTTTCCCTCTTCCCGAAGGCGCTTTAAGGCAATGCTGACACTGGGCTTGGAAAAATCCCAGCATATTGGCAATGTCAATAGCTCTGACATTTCTATGGTCCATGGACAGCATCAGGATGGCCTCCAGATAGTTCTCCTCTGATTCATGACTTTCGTATGGTTTCATTCCCTATTTCCTCCCTTTGTGCTTTCTTTTGGATTCTTATTGCCGGAGAATTCCATCCGGCATTTTTATCTCTTCGGCTTTTCCCTCCGTTCAGAACGGGACGCATATTTCTTAGGATGCCTTCTTAGCCAAGGCTTTCTTTCTCCGTTTTCCGGCTTCCAGTACCTCTTCCTTGTCCGCTTCGATTTCCTCCTCCGGAATCAAAGGTGTCATGCTCTTCAATCCGGTTGCGATGGTGGAAATGTTATGGAACAGGGCGGAGTTGGAAGGTGTCATAATACCGGCTAAACCTAAGGCAATCAGCATAGCGTTAAAACCGATAATAAAGTTGTAATTGCCGTGAATTCTCTTCATCAAACGGTTGCTCAGCTTCTTTAAAATTACCAGTTCGTAAAGGTCGCCCTCTTGGATAGTAATGTCCGCAACCTCCTTGGCGATAGCCGCTCCTGCGGAAATGGCGATTCCCGCATCCGCTTCGGAAAGAGCCGAGGAGTCGTTAATGCCGTCTCCTACCATGATTACCTTTTCTGCCTAAGCGATGCTCTTCCTGAATAAAAGCTTGCCTTATCCTCCGGAAGCACCTCTGCATGGAATTCATCCACACCAACCATTCTGGCAACCGCGTGGGCAGTCTTTTTATTATCTCCGGTCATCATCACAACCTTCTCGATACCCAGAGCCTTTAAGTCCTGAATAACGCCAACCGCTTCTTTTCGTAATGGATCGGAAATCAGGATTACGGTGGTGAGCTCTCCGTCCACCGCAAGATAGAGGGCGGAATGCTCAGGCGGAATGCTTGCCAGCTTCTCCTCTTCTCCCTTTGGTACGGTACAATGCTCGTCATCAAAGATAAAGTGATGGCTTCCGATTAAGACATGCTTTCCTTCGTAAATGCTGGAAATTCCGTGAGCTACCACATATTCCACCTTGGAATGGCGCTCCGCATGATGTAAATCTCTTGCTTCCGCCTCAGCCACAACTGCATTTGCCATGGAGTGAGGATAATGCTCCTCAAGGCAAGCAGCCATACGCAACATCTCATTTTCATCCGCATTATTGAAGGTGATAATGTCCTCCACCTTCGGCTTAGCGTATGTCAAGGTTCCGGTCTTATCAAAGACGATGGTGTTGGCCTCGGAAATGGCCTCCATAAACTTTCCGCCCTTGACGGAAATCTTGTGCTTTCCGGCTTCTCTCATAGCGGAAAGTACCGCTACCGGCATAGAAAGCTTCAAAAGCACAGGAGAAGTCTACCATTAAGAAGGCTAAAGCCTTGGTCACATTTCTGGTGAGCAGGTAGGTCAATGCCGCACCGCCCAAGCTATAAGGCACCAGCTTATCCGCCAAATGGGAAGCCTTGTCCTCTGTTGCGGACTTTAACTTCTCCGACTCCTCAATCATTTTCACGATACGATCATAGCGTCCGGAGCCTGCCAGCTTCTCTACGCGAATACGACATTCTCCCTCTTCTACTACGGTTCCCGCATAGGCGGAGGAGCCGATTTTCTTCCGAACAGGGATGGATTCTCCGGTCATGGAAGCCTGGTTCACCATAGCCTCACCAAAGCTTACCTTTCCGTCCAAAGGAATCATATTTCCGGTACGGACAATGATTTCCTGTCCTACTTCCACTTCATTTAAGGGAAGTAAAACTTCCTCGCCCTGAACTAAGGTCCAAACCTTGTCCACATTTAAGGACATGGTTCTTGCCGAGTCGTCCACAGACTTCTTATGAGTCCACTCTTCCAGGATTTCTCCTACGGAAAGGAGGAACATTACGGAGGACGCGGTATCGTAGTCTCCGGTTAAGATGGAAGCGGAAATTGCCACCGCATCCAGGAGGGATACTTCAATCTTTCTTTGGAAGAGAGTCTGTAATCCCTTAAATAAGTAGGGAATCGCCTTCACTCCTGTAATCACCCGCTTTAAGGGGATGGGATAGAAGAGGGTGGAAATCACTCGATCCACTACTGTCAGCACCAATTTGTCTTCATATTCTCTGTTTAAGGCTCTACCGGTCTGACTCGGTACAAGGCCTTCATTTCCTTTATAAGAAAAAAACGGGACAGGGCAAGAATCATGCCTTCCCGTTTTCCTTCGTAGAAAAATGACTGCATCTCCGGTTCGGTCATAAACCTTCGCCTCAATGACTCCCTCCCGGGCCTTGAGATAATACTCAAGGATATCTGCCTGTGCCATGGTCATGCGCTTCTGCATGGCGTGAACACGGATACGCCCCGGGGATTCATGCAAGATATTCCATTTCATTTTCCCTTACCACTTCTTTCTCAAAATTACAGAGCCGGGAATGCGTAAATCCCTTCCCTAGGATCAATGCCTTTCCGGCTCGAGTTGCTTCTGATTCAGTTTCTGTTGATTCAGTTTCTGTTGATTAAACTTCCTTTGCATCGAAGTCGGAAACTTCTTCAAAAATCCTCGATTAAAGAGTTCTCTGCAGCCTCTGCTCTCTTCTCGTTAATGCGCTTTGCATCTGCATAGATGTCCTCGCAGCTTTCCTTAATGCCGGTGCTTACCTTCATCACGCAATCCTGTCCTCTAAGAACTGCTGCAGCTGCCTCTGTGTAAAGCTTCTTCGCATCGGTAGAAGCCAAAATCTTCATACCTGCTGTTCCGAATAAAACTCCACCTGCGAAAATTCCAATCTTCTTCCATGCCCAATTTGCTAAAAACATATTCTTTCCTCCTCTTATTTTTGCTATACATAAACTACTATTTGCTGCTAAAGAATAAAAGCTTTCTTGCATTTGACACTCAGTTGTGCACTACGGTTAAAGTCTTGTTCTTTAGGACGAGCATATTGTAAAATAGGAATTATTATTAAGTCAAGGCTAACTCTTTTTGTATTTCGTTTCCATTTTTAATACAATGTAGTCTACGCTAACAAAAAGTTAGTAATGAATAACTTTTAACATCGATTATGGAAAAAAAGTCAAGAAGGAAGTGCTGTATTCATTGGTAAGACACGCGCAGATGCAGTATAGGCATGAAATCGAGGGCACGCTCTCGCTATGCTCGCCCCTGCGTAGGAGGGACTGTATTCATTGATACAGCACGCTCAGAGCAGTATAGGTATGAAATCGAGCACGCTCCCGCTAACCTCGCCCCTGCGAAGGAAGGGACTGTATTCATTGATACAGTACGCGCAGAAGCAGTATAGGTATGAAATCGAGCACGCTCCCGCTAACTTCGCCCTGCAGCGGTACTAAGCGAAAAAAACTACAGTTCCTTTGTTTTTCGCAAGTACCAGCGGGCTCAGATTGCTCTCTTTCATGCCTATACTGCTTCTGTCGCTTCAACTTATTAAATTCTACAGTCCTTCCTACCGCTGTTTTTCGCAAGTATCGGCGGGCTCGGATTGCTCTCTTTCATACCTATACTGCATCTGTCGCTTGACTCTGTCGATTGTTTAGTTCTTCTTACTCCACTATGTCAAATAGCAACTTATATTTATCAATAATTTCCTTTAATTCAGCCTTATCCAACGATTCTTCAATCTGTGTGACAGACCGTGCTTTTTAAATCCAATGCTATGGTTTGATCTAACATCACCTTTCCCTGTATCTTCCTAGTTGTTCTTAATTGATGATACGTTGGATAGTTCCGTGTCGTTGAGGAAATGGGTGCAACAATCGTTAATCCTCCAAATCGAGCTACCAAATCATGGCTTAGAGCTATCGCAGGTCGCCGATTTTTTTGCTCATGACCAATGCTGGGATTGAAATCAACAAAGAAAATATCACCTTGAGAAACTACCATGACAACTCCTCGCCTTCTGCTTTCCCCCAATCCAACTCATGATGGCGTAGTCCATCATCTTCCCAATCAGCAAATAATTCATGAATACTCGTTGCTTGTGTTGTTTCCGGTGTCAATACAATAGACTGTCCTTGTACAGAAACGGAAAATTTTTGGTTAACATCAATATTCAACAGCTTTAAAACACTTGCAGGAATTCGTGTTGCTTTGGAATTCCCCCATTGTGACAATGTAGTGTATTCTTGTATAGCATTTTCCATATTTTTTTCCTCCATACAAAAAAAGTATATCCAATGTATATCTTTCCGTCAATAAGTTAAAAAAATATAAACGCAAAAAAAGATCGGGGAGTTCTCCCCTGACCTTCTTATCTTCTCTAGAAAAAAATTACTTAAGAGTGATCTTAGCACCTTCAGCCTCAAGCTTAGCCTTGATATCATCAGCCTCAGCCTTGGAAGCACCCTCCTTAAGAACCTTTGGAGCTGCCTCAACGAGGTCCTTAGCTTCCTTAAGTCCAAGACCGGTAGCCTCACGTACAACCTTGATAACCTTGATCTTGTTTGGTCCTACATCAGTAAGCTCAACGTCGAACTCAGTCTTCTCTTCCTCAGCTGCACCTGCACCTGCACCAGCGCCTGCTGCTGCAACTACTACACCTGCTGCTGCGGAAACTCCGAATTCCTCTTCGCAAGCCTTTACCAAATCATTTAATTCCATTACGGAAAGTTCCTTAATTGCTGCAATAAACTCTTCAACAGTTAACTTTGCCATTGTATTATCCTCCATTATTTTTTTATTTTTTTGAAAATGTTACGGAATAAGTTCCGTATTAAGCCGCTTTACGCTGCTTCTCCGCCGTCCTTCTGTGCAATCTGATTAAGCACACGTGCGAAATTGCTGACAGGGGACTTGATGGATCCGAGAAGTCTTCCAAGAAGCTCTTCTCTGGATGGAATCTCTGCCAATGCCTGAACTGCCTTTGCATCGTAGAACTTTCCTTCCACTACTGCACCCTTAAACTCTAACTTTGGTGCTGTTTTTTTGCAAACTTTGCAAAAATTCTTGCTGCCGCTGTAGCATCGTCCTTAGATACTGCCAAAGCAGTAGGTCCATCTAATACTACGTCTAACTGAGCAAAATCTGTACCCTCTGCGGCTCTCTTGATTAAGGTGTTCTTGAAAAACCTTGTACTGTACACCGGCTTCTCTTAATGCTTTACGAAGCTCTGTGTCCTCTGCTACGGTAAGACCACGATAGTCTACAACAGTAGCGGCAACAGCACCGTCCAAAAAAGGGCCTTAATCTCGTCGATGATCGGCTGCTTTAATTCAACCTTTGCCATTCCTTGCTTTCCTCCTTCTGTAATTTTTTTCTAGAAAGTATTAACGGAAACGAGAGGCTTTCTTCTTCAAAGTATCCGGAAAATGCAAGACATAAACTCGCATAAAGCCGTTACTTCATTTTAGAAGAATAAAAAAATCCCTTGCCAAAGACAAGGGATGAACGCACATAATAGGATAAATCCTAGCTCTTTCCTCGGCGGGCGATTTCTCTTTACATCCTTACTTTCTTAGCTCCGCAACATGGTGCGAAACAAACTAAAAAGCTTAGATACCTGCTGTCTTCGGTTAATACCTTGCAGATACTAGCATCTTTCCGAGATAATGTCAAGAAAAAAATCGCAGCGTGTATTAACACAAATCGTAGATATAATTATTTAAAAGAAACAAATCCTATGTCTTATACTTAGAACGAGATTTCGCACACTACGCGTGCGATACTCGTTAAGAATAAATCCCCGACTGCCCTATGCAGACAGCTTGGGGAATCATTCTTTGCCGAGTTTGTAGTCACACTACTTACCCGAACCTTCCTTAGACAAATGTAACAACAAGAAGTCACACTTCATACATTGTCACAACTGTAAGTTCAAGGTCACACCATCCCTCACAGTACTTTCATTATATGCTTTTAATGTAAATCTGTCAAATTTATCATAATGCTTTTTAAACCCAAGGTTGTCTGTTGATTTTTGTTCTATCCCAAATAACCGCTCGAGAAAAAAATAGCTTTTAACATTATAAAAAAATTCTTTGATCCATTAAGCTCTCGGATAAAAAGAATCCGGAACAAAATCCGCAATTTGTAGTCCGGCACAATTATCCTTCTTCGTAAAAACTCAAAGTAGACAAAAAGCTCATTACATTCCTTGGCAGAATAGATGTCTGTACCACACTCCAGCATATGCATGAAGCATCTCTGTATTTCGGCATTTTCATTCCACTGCCTAGATTCAAACACAATAGATCCCATCGACTGATTATTATACCTAAGAAAAAGTCATATAATTATTCATTAGATTGATAAAGGCATAATTATAATGTTTATTATGTTTTTACTCTATAAGCAGATTTAAAATTGTCTACATCAAAATAAACTCCTAACGTTGTAAAAATCAATCATCGAAATCATTTTATTAAAGTCTTGCCAAAAAAATTTTGCTCTTTGATTTTGGTCGATAAACATTTTAAATTCATTGATATTTTTCTTCATTTCTGTATAGTGGAACACTATGCTAGTTGTGGAAAAAAATATTTTTTTCTTTAAGGTCATTTACTTTTGGAATTAATGAATTCTCATATTCATCACGCCTAATTACTATACCAGCCAAACAAAAAAATGGATTCGTAGAATTTGTATTTGCTTCGTCTAAATATAATATATAATCGCCCATAAATTCACCTTTCACTTTACATAGAAGTATATCACAATAGTGAATTCTGTCGAGTTATATCCTCTTTTTTTGTATGTTTTTTTGTTATTTTTTTGCTCCAGTACCGAATCTTCACATACTGTACCCCTTCCGAGCTTTCCCAGCGAATCCAGTCCTCTCCTTCATAGTAGTAATCCTCTACAAAGGCTGTTCCGGAAATGGGGATGTACTCCGGGATGTCATCCGGGGTAAAGTTGAAGACCTTGGTGCCGTCCTCAAGGGAATACTCCATGGACTCGTCCAGATGAATGCCTTCCAGCTTCTTCACCCAGTAACGGACGGTTCTGCCGTTTTCCTCGGTCTCGCCGGAGAACCAATAGAGTCTGAAGTTTGCAGTTTCCGGAATCTCTTCCTGATCGTGCATCTCGATATTCAGGGCGCCGTCATAGCCCGGTTGCTCGCCTTCATGCTTTGCCTGCTCCGCCTGCTCGGCAGCCTTCTTCAGTTCCTCCGCTTTCTTCAATTCCTCTGCCTTCTTCTGTTCTTCTGCCAGCTTTTCTTCCTCGGATAAAGGCGCGAAGTTCTTCTCTTCCTCTGCAAGCATTGGATCTACATCAATGCTTTTCTCTTCATTATTTCTTAAAGTAATTTCTGTTGTACCCTCTTCCGGAATATAGAAGTTTCCGGAATATTTTCCGTGGGGAGAGTTAATCAAGCGGTTATCCGAAACATTCATCTTCTTCATTTCCCAAAAAGCTTCTCAAAAATGAATGGAAGCCAAGGCATTGCCGTAGAAATCGTTGTCTGTTCCGGTCTGAATCAAGAGATTTCTCTTTATAGAAATGTTTTGGTTATCATCAAAGTTGTAGCTGGGGAAAAACGGTGCTGACACGTAGGCCCGGGCCGGATGTGATGTCCTTTACCAGATTTCCTTCAATGCGATGGTTCGCACCGCCGTGGAGGGCAATGCCGGAAGCTCGCCAGGTCAGCTCTACCGTGTTGTTTAAAAAGGCATTGTTCTCCGCAGGCTTGGATTCTGTATGGATATAACGAACCCTGTTTCTACCCCATTAACATTTTCCTTGATTTTCCAGAATCGCCTTGCTGGCAAAGGTCGCCAGACCGTCATCGCCATTTCCACGGATATTGGAGTTCTGTACCTTGGAATTTCTGGTTCCCTGGGCAAAGTTCACGCCGTCCGCAAAGTTGTTTCGAATACGGCTGTTGGAAACGGTCAGGTTCTTGGTATATTTCATCTTATCCGCTTCCACATAGTCTCCTACCCAGATTCCGCACTCAAAATGCTCAAGCCAGAGGTCATGGAGCTTGGAATTCTCTCCCAAAAACGCCGGCGATTCCCTTGTAATTTGCCTCCTGATGAAAACGGGACTTTAATTCGGAATCCATGTATAGGTTATCCATCTCAACATTTGAGCTGCTGTCCAGAAACTCGATGCCGCCTCCGGCCTGCTCATCAGAGGTAAAATGAAGCTGTGTGTACCAGATTCCTGCACCGGTAATCCGCATATCTGTAGCACTTAGCACCAGCTTTTGGTCAAAATCGAAGGTACCCTCCGGAATATATAAGGTCTTGTTCTCCGCATCCGCGTCTTTCAGGGCATCCAGAAAGGCTTTGGAATCGTCCTGTCCATCGTTTGGCACCGCGCTGTAAGGAGCGTCCAGTGATGGAAATGCTGTTGCTTGGGGCGCCCTTTGCTTCCGGAGCCTGCTCCAGCTCGATAAAGTCGATTCCCAGTTCATCCGCTTTTTTATCAGTTCTGCGGATGGTGAGTACGTCACCCTCCTCCAGTTCCATTAGTTCCTTGTTGTCATTTTCCAAGAGAAAATGTCTCTCATCAAAGCGAAAACGAGAATGAGAGTCGGCTATATTTTCATCGAAAAACATCATTTTCCTTCACATACTGCCAAGCAGAGCTGTTGTCCAGCTCCACCGTTTTCTTTCCAAGAAGCTCTCCATTTCTCTCTACAGAAATCTCCAGCTCTCCGGATGCATCCTCCGGCATGGTAAAACGAAGAGTCATGGCATTGGCCGCCTTCTTTACCGTAAAGCGTACTGAAGAATCCTCCTTGGTCAACTGCACATAGCTTTGGTTGGAAGCCTCCATCTCCACTTCATCGTAAGCAGTGGAGTGCTTCAGCACCGCATCTCTTCCGATTCCCTCTTCCGCCTCGTAGCGAAGATAGGGAAGCTTGGCGCCGTAGCCCTCAGCTTTCCTTAGCCCAAAGCTCTGTCCTCGTTTCCGCAAATGCGGTTCCATGGGAAAGAAGCCCCGTGCCTGTCATGGTCAAGAGTAACGTAAGTTGTTTTCGAATTTCATTCTTCTTCCTTTCTTCTCCAAAAAAAGTTACATGTATTTTTTTCGACTTACTTTTTTTAGTTTAAAAAGGAAATTCAGAAAAATATTATGATTTATTTCGGGTGAAATATTAAATAAAAGCAAAATTCGTCGTAATTTATTGTTTCCCGTTATAAGCAAAAATATCCATTTGCAACTTACTGCAACTTAGCGCAACTTAAAATTTTTGCTCTCTACTCCGCACAAACCCTTATTTTATGCGATTCTCAGTTTTTAAAATTGAGATTTTTTTATCGTTTTTGCAACTTACTGCAACTTAGCGCAACTTAAATTTCTGCTTTGTACTCGTCACAAAGCCTTATTTTTATGCGGTTCTTGGTTTTTTTAAAAATTGTGATTTTTTTCTCGTTTTTGCAACTTGCTGCAACTTAGCGCAACTTAAATTCCCTAATACTCCAAATCTCTAATGCAAGACTTATATCATCAACGGCTTCTATACTTTATTTCTATTTTTTTATCAAAAACCCTGTATTTCCTAGGATTTTGATGTAAAAATAGAAACAAAAGGTCGGAGGTGACAAATGGATTTATATAAAGAATTAGCACGTTTACGATGTTTCAGCTATGCGGACATGGTTCAGCTCTGCGGATCCGAAAAAGCCGCTGATTGGCAAATCAAAACTTATCTAAATAGGGGATATATCGAACGTGTAAGGCGTAATCTATACGTCGTAATCAGTATGGAAACCGAACAGCCAATAGCCAATAGATTTCAAATAGCATCACAAGTTACACAAGATGCTTGTATCTCTCATCATAGCGCATTTGAATACTACGGCTATGCCAATCAAGTATTCTACGAAGTTTATTTTTTTCCACGTGCAAAAAATGTTCGTCCTTTTTACTTATGACGGAATAGAGTATATACCACTTCCAAAGACAAGTGCTATAGAGATACCGGATATGAATAACGGAGTTAGAGTGACATCCCTTGAACGTACTGTCATTGATAGTATTGTTGACATGGACAAAATCGCGGGGCTTGAGGAAATTTTACGATGCCCGGAACTGATTCCTCTCTAAACGAAAAAAATTACTTACTGTTTTAAAAGCATATGGTAAAAAGCAGCTTTATCAAAAAGTGGGATATATACTAGAATTTTACAAAGAGGATTTATCGCTTTCCCAAGATTTTTCCTAAAAATGCATTTCATGCTCCTCTTCCAGCAAAAACATATCTAACTCAGGAAATAAGAGAGAATATTTTTTTCACCCAAAGTGGCTACTCTACGCCCCCAAGGATCTTAAACAGCTTATTAATAAAGGAGTAGAGTATGATGATGTCATTTGATCGTATATCCCTTGGCAGACAGGCAAAAGAGGCTATAAAAAAATCAAAAATAATAGAGAATTTTTCGGCAATATAGGTCTGAATCCGGGGTAGTCTGAGCCCGTCGGTACTTGCGAAAAACAAGAGAAACGCAGTTTTTTTCGCTTAGTATCCGATACGTGGCGAAGCTTAGCGAGAGCGTGCCCTGTTTCAGACCCTATATTGCTTAGAAAAATTTTTTGATTTTTATAGCCTACTTAAAATTTCTATTATGCGCCGAACTGTAATCCGTCTAACTTCACGCCGGGGCCCATGGTAGAAGTCAAGGTAATGGACTTCAGGTAGGTTCCCTTTTAAGGAAGATGGACGAGCCTTTACGATAGCTGCCATTAATGCATCCAGATTGGACTTTAACTGTTCCTCGGAGAAGGAAGCCTTTCCAACAGGAACGTGGATGATGTTTGCCTTGTCCAGTCTGTACTCAACCTTACCGGCCTTAGTATCAGCGATAGCCTTAGCTACATCCATAGTAACGGTTCCAAGCTTTGGGTTTGGCATTAAGCCCTTAGGTCCAAGCAAACGTCCGATACGTCCAACTACACCCATCATATCAGGAGTTGCGATTACTACATCGTAGTCGAACCAACCGTCCTGAATTCTTGGTACAAGGTCATCTGCACCAACGAAGTCTGCGCCTGCAGCCAAAGCCTCATCAGCCTTAGCGTCCTTAGCGAATACTAAGATACGAACGTTCTTACCGGTTCCTGCAGGAAGAACTACAGAACCACGAACCTGCTGGTCAGCGTGACGTCCGTCACAACCGGTTCTGATGTGTAACTCTACAGTCTCATCGAACTTAGCAGTTGCATTCTTCTTTACCAACTGAATTGCATCCAACTCAGCGTACTTAACCTGTCTATCTACAGCCTTTGCCACTTCGGCATATCTCTTTCCCTGTTTCATGTATCAAAGCCTCCTTCTTTTACTCTTCTACCTTAACACCCATAGATCTGCAGGTACCTGCGATCATGGACATTGCAGATTCTAATGATGCAGCGTTTAAGTCTTTCATCTTAGTCTCGGCAATCTTCTGAAGGTCAGCCTTGGAGATAGTAGCAACTTTATTCTTATTTGGCTCGCCTGAACCCTTCTGCAGCTTACAAGCTTTCTTAATGAGAACAGGAGCAGGAGGAGTCTTTGTAATAAAGCTGAAACTTCTATCTGCGTAAACGGTAATAACAACAGGAATGATCATGTCCCCTTCGTTAGCAGTTCTAGCATTGAACTCCTTAGTGAAGGCAACGATGTTAACCCCGTGCTGTCCTAATGCAGGTCCAACGGGGGGTGCTGGAGTTGCTTTTCCAGCGGGAATCTGTAATTTAATGTATCCTTCTACTTTCTTTGCCATATAGGCACCTCCTTGTGGTAATTGCGGGTAAACCCTCCCACGAGCTTGCTTTGCAAGCGGTGGCTAAATGTACTCCATGGGATAAAATCCCTCGGGTATTACCAAATCTTATCTTAACTTCTGTACTTCACCATAGGAAAGCTCCACAGGAGTATCCCTACCGAACATTTCCACGTTAATGGTGACGGTCTTCTTCTGGTCATTGATTTCTGTAATGACACCAACGGTATCCTTCCAAGCACCGGAGACTACGCTTACGGTGTCTCCCTCTGCGAAGTCCACCAAAACTTCAGACTTTCTATAGCCCAAGGTCAGGATTTCTTCCTCAGAAAGGGGGACCGGCTTAGATCCTGGGCCGACGAATCCGGTAACGCCTCTGGTATTTCTAACCACATACCAGGTTTCATCGTTCATCACCATGTTCACCAGAACATATCCCGGGAACATCTTCTTGTCGGTTTTCTTCTCTACGCCATTCTTTACTTCAATAACCGGCTGCATGGGAACGCTGACCTCTAAAATCACATCTTGAAGACCACGGTTGTCAATGGTCTTCTCTAAGTCCATCTTCACCTTGTTCTCATAGCCGGAGTAGGTATGGGCTACATACCAACGGGCTTCTGTGTTCTTCTCTGCCATATTCCCACCTTTACTTTACAAGAATCAATCCAAGACCCCACTTCATAGCAATGTCTAAACCTGTAATCAAAAGGCCTACCAACACACTAAGAACGATGGTTGCAACAGAGTGCTTAATCACTTCCTGACGTGTGGGGAAAACAATCTTCTTAAATTCAGATTTTAACCCTGCAATGAATCCGGCTCCTCCGGATTTCTTTTCATCTTGCATTACTTTGTCTCCTTATGCAGCGTGTGCTTCTTACAGAACTTGCAAAACTTTGTTACTTCCATACGCTCCGGATGAAGCTTCTTCTCTTTGGTAATAAAGTAGTTTCTCTGCTTACATTCTGTACATGCTAATATAATCTTTGTACGCACGGCTTTCACCTCCAATGATTTTTAACTTCGCATGACTACGAAATTAGTGCATAAAAAATAGGGCGTTGCCCCAAGTTCTGCTATAGGATAGCATGGAGACTCGCCCTATGTCAAGGTATTTCGATGTTCTGAACGCTTTATTTTTTTCCGTATTCTTGGCAGTATATTGTCCTATTCCTCACCCTTTAATTGCACTTCTGTCTTATAGTGCTTTGTGGACTTTAAGAACTTCCCGAAAAGGTCGGAGGTTTTTACCTTCAAGGTGGCAATGTTATGGCAGGGATGGGCACAGAGATATTCCTCCTTCATCAGATCCTTATCCACCAAAAGCTCTACCAGATCCTCTTTATCATGAATCAGTCCGAAAATGGAGGAAGAGCCCGGTGTGCATCCCAGCACCTCTTCCATCTCCTCAGGCTCTGCAAAGGAAAGACGGGACACCCCAAGCTGGGAAGAAAGCTCCTTAGTCTTAAAGGGCTTATCCCCGGGCATTAAAAGCAGATAGTAATAGCTGTGCTTACTATTGGTTAAAAACAGGTTTTTGAAAAACTTTGCCCCCAGAGCCTCTTCAATGGGGATACAATCCTCCATGGTATGAGCCTCCGGATGGTCTACTCTCTCATAGGCAATTCCCTGCTTGTCCAGATAATCGTAAACCGCAAGCTCTCTCTTGCTTCTGCCTTCATTCTGTGCCGGTCTTCCTTTTTCTACTTGTAATGCCATTGGACTTTTTCCTCCATTTTTTTCTAATTGTTCTAGTTTTTTTCTTTGAGTGCTTTTGGAATTTTATTCCATCTTCTTTTTTTGGACCACATTGATAATTTCTTAACTACTATACCATAGAATGCGGAAAATGTTTTTAAAGTTCCTCCGATTTACAGAGATAGTCTATAATCACATCGAAAGTATGCAAGTCTTCAAGCATTCCTTTAGCTCCTTACTGTCTCCGGTATCGTAGTACTGTAATAGAGACTCGTTAAACTTCTCTCCTTCAGATTTTTCCGATACTAAGAATCCCTATTCCTGCTTCCATAAGTATTTTGCTTGCAAATATGGTGGCGGTTCGTTTGTTCCCATCCCAAAAGAGCTGGTGATAGACGATATAGCAAAAGCTTTCCAATGCTTTCTCCACCGTATCGGGTATAGCAAGAATCTTATACAGCTCTTCCTTTACCTCATCTTCCCTGGGTATTTCAGGCATATATTCTGTTCCGCTGATGCCAACTTTTCCTGTTCGCAAGCTTCCCCAAGCCAGGCTTTCATTGCGAGAGACCATTTCGTTGATTTTACAAAGGAAGTCGTAGTTTGTTGTGCTTTCAAAGTTGTTGATACAATACCGCCAGGCATCTCGTAGGTTCAGTACCGTCTGGATATCGGAAACCGGTACCTGATTCACGATTCCGCCATCCAAAATTGTCTGCGTCTGAGGGAAGGTGACATTCACACCTTCAATATAGGCGGTGTTAAAGACCAATTCTGTAAATAATTTTTTTGCCAAAAATACTGTTGTTTTCTTATCCATTACTATCCTTTGTTCTATATCTCTGTTTATTGCATTAAACTCTTTTTCTTACGTGCTTAGGATTTACGTCTTCTAAGTTGGATGTAGCTTTTAACAGCCCTATCTTTGCATGACTCAGATGTTCAATCATACAGCCTGTAAATATTTATAGCTTTTTGATTTATTATAGTACAAAAAAACTTCCAAGGTTAACTTGGAAGTTTTTTTAGAACAAATAGATTTTCATCTAGGACATATAGCACCATGTCCCACGGTGTCACACCAGTTGCTTCTACAACTTTTGCACTTATATTTTTTAGGATAAGCATTAGGTGCTTTTCACTTCTTCCTCTTTCGCTCAACTTAAGCTATGATTCGTCAATGAAGTTGCTTAGCCTGAAGTGCCTTGCGGCTTGTCCATCCTTGGGTTTTACGATTCTAAGGGAATCGTATCGAATCAAATCCTTAGTTGATTGTTTATGGCTGAATCTTTAGATTTAGCCTCTGTTCTCTTTCTTCTGTCCCTGCTTCTTATAGCCAAGTCCCCAGAAAAGAAGAGACATGAGGGATAATGCTGCAAAGAGTCCGTATAATGCCATGAAGCTTGAATCTCCGGTTGCTACCTGTCTCAATGCTCCCAATACTTCAGGAACCTTTGGCTCTCTGTCTACGCCGAGAACTCCGGGTTCTACGCTACTAGGTCTTGTTGCACCAAGTACGGAAGGATTACTGGGATTTGGGTTCGGGTTTGGATTAGGATTTGGGCCCGGGATTAGGACTCGGATTCAGGGCTAGGGAGGATTTCCACCACCGCCTCTGTTATAACGGTTATAGAAGGAAATATCACCATGCTTTGCAGTATTTTCCCCTGTTCCTACCCAGAATACCGGTAAAATATACGGAGAAATTGAATCTCCGTTAGCATCTGTTGTAATTTCCGTAGTCTTTACTAAGAGAGTATAGGTTCTGCTGTCGTAGGTTAAATTACTTTGTGTTCCTACTGTCTGCTTGATTGTATACTTGTAGTCACCTTCTGTGGTATATACCATCTCCGGAAATTCCAGGATGTAATCCTTAGCTCCGGTTCCCGTAACACTTACTTGATTCGGTGAAGGCAGTGGTGCGTTCGGATTGGAAGGATCTCTTTCAATCGTAACTGTATAGGTTTCCTCCGGTGCAGCGCCTGATGTGCTAATCTTTACCGGAATCTTTAAGCTTGCACTTTGCGCAGCTGCCCGGGATGAGAATCCCAATCCTGCGGAAAGGAATAGCACCGCTGATAATACTGAACCAGCCTTTATTAAAATGTCTTTTGCTTTCATTTCCGTTTTCCTCCCTTATGGGTTTACTCTTGCTAATACAACAACCCTACCATTTGTTTCCAGTGATACACAGGTGGAGAGTGCCATAATCTGGTCGCTTTCCTTAATCCCGATATCTCTAAAGTTTGTGGAATGTTTTTTTCAGATATTCCACCAGTTCCATAATGTGTCCCTTTTTGTCTTCAGTGCTATAAATCATGTTGTCATATGCATCACATTCAATAGCAGCAAATACTTCCATCTTCCGCGCTCTACCATCCGGCATGAATAGATTTCCAGTAAGATGCTTATCGAAGTAATCCTTGTGAACATACTCCATCACATCTCCATACATCCCCCCGTTATCCATATGGTGTCCATAGGTAAGCATATATGGATCTGAAAAATCTGCCTGATTATAGGCACTTAAGAAAATTGCTCCGGATAATGAAAAATTACCGGTGACACTTTTGTTAACATACTCCATGTCGTCTCTTCCTTGAACCATGGGATAGTCAATGTGGGTTCCATCAATGGTTATCCAGCCTCTTGTATCCGGATTAATCTTAATAAGCTCTTCCAGACTTAATCTGGTATATTCCGGATTATCTACTGAAGGCTTATATTTCAGTAAATCTCCATTTAGAAAAGCACCCGACATCGTAATGTAAGTGTCCCAAAGGGAGTATCCACCAAAGGCCAACATGGTAACCATGAGGACAACTGCAAGGATTGATAGAACTCGATCCCCTGCTTTAGCGGCTTTTGCTGCTACATCCATTCTTTGTCCTTTCCACTCCTTTTCCTGCTGTACACCGTGTGTACATGGGTTTCTTGAAGCTTTCAAAAACCAATCTACATACGATTTCAGTATCTCTTCGGGTGGCAAAGCCACCCGAGATTTTGATACTGATTCAAAATATCTTGTTCTCTTACTTTCGCGCTATTTTTTTGGAGAAGAAGAATTTATGCTCTACGGTAAGTTAACGCCATATTCTGAAAACATTATAAGTCAGAAAGAATTATTCCTCTTCCTTCTTGCGGTTCATGAATACTACACCTAATCCACCAGCTACTGCAAGCATCATAGCGTAAGGAGCAACATTCATTACGATACCGGTAGGAGTAATAGCATCCTTCTTGTTGGTTACTGTAACCTTTGCATCATCATGGATTGCATTGAAAACTGTAGTGTAGGTAGCTGTTACATCCTTATCTGCATCGGTAAGACCAGTGATAAGAGTAGGAGTCTCAGTCTTAACTAACATTGTATAACCTGTACCGTTAGCCTCCTTAACAGTAATCTTATCTCCATTAGTAAGTCCCCAAATACGAATTCCTTCTCCACCGTCCTTAACGTGGAATACCTTTGCATCAGTTACATCGGACTCGATAAATGTTCCAGCTGCAACATTCTCACCAGTTACTGCATAGTACTCATGGCCATCCTTATCACCAAGCTTATCACTCTCAATCTTAATCTCAAAGTCGAAGGTCATGGACTTGTTAGCCATAGCTCCCTTAACAACCTTCTTGATTAATACATCATGAGTATCTTTATCCGGAGTATCCGGTGTGATAGGAGGATTTTCTGGAGTCTCAGGTGGTGTTACAGGAGGATTTTCCGGAGTCTCAGGTGGTGTTGTCTCTCTACCATAGTTGTTTCCGATAGAAGAGGTCTTAACGCTAGTATTGTTTTCACCAACTCTACTAACTACAACTTTGGACTTTAACTTGTCACCATCAGCCTCATCCTTGTAGATGATTACTAAGAGCTTGTAGTCATGCTCGTCATATCTGATACCCTCATAAGTTCCCTTATGCTCCTTTAAATTGAAAAGGTAATAACCTTCTCCAGGAAACTTATCAAGGTTTACATTGATGGCACCGGACTTTCTGAAAACATTTCCATCATTATCTAACCTAGTTCCCAACTGATCATCTGCAGGATTGAATTTGATTGGAGCAACTGTTACAGCGGAGTTTTTAGCTGTATCCTTCGGTGTGCTGAGAGTAACTGTAGACTCACCGTTCTTGAAGGATGTAACAGAAGAATCATGTGTTACATCAAATGTAAATGTTGTGTTCGGTGCAAAAGTATGACCATCTGTGTAAAGTACCTTTGTTGATTACCGGCTGATCAAAGTTCTGTGCAGCCATAGCAGGTACTGCCATAGACATTACCATCATTCCGGATAATGCCAGAGTTGCAAGTCTGTTTAAATTCTTTCTCATCTTGTTCTCCTTTTTAAAAAATAGTAGAAACGTTGTGTGATTTATAATGAGAAGGAGCGACCCTTCAAATTATTAAAAGTTACTTGTTGAGTTTCAGCTCACGTTGTATCGAGATACATCCTTCGGCTCCGTGGGCGTTCCCTCGCCAATTTACCATGCCGTACCATGTCTGAACCTCCTTTCTTTTTCCTAAGAAAAAGACTTATATTTGTTTTTCTTTGCCGATAGTGTTACTAAAGGCAAATATTCAGTCCGCTTCTGCTACAGATGCAGCTGTTGTAGTGACGCAGGAGTCGCCATTTCAACTCCTTTCGTCGGTCTTCTGTAACGAAGTTCTTTTTCCAACTTCTGTCCTGCAACAGATGTATCTGTAGCAGAAGCGGGTGAATGTTTAATTGAGAATGTGCTGAAGAGGAGTTTTATGCTTCTCTTCTTTTTCTTACTGATGGTGAGGTATGCACCTGCCATCGCAACAAATCCGAAGATTCCGAAAAGGTATGGAGTTATGTCTCTTACGACGCCGGTAGGAATTGGAATTTTCTTTGGATTAACAAATTTCGTAAATTCTTTTAGGCTTTGTTAAATAACCTGTACAAGTAAATTGAACTCCATTTCTTGTAATAACATCACAGGTTACCTCTTCTCCATCCTCTCCCTTTTTTTGTCAAAAATTTCAGCTGCATTGTAGTCATTTTCTTTTTTTCTCGATTACATTGTATTGTGTATTAATATCCAACGGAATCTCGATTTGTGTATTATGACGTAGTTTAAAGTGAAAAAAACTGAAATTTGTTTTAGTACTTCCTTTTTGAATATCCTGAATGGTCGTAATACTAATTTTTTTCTTTTTAGTTGTTCGTCAAATCCATTTCTTATGGTTGTTAATTGTTCTTCAGTTAACTGTCTTCCAGCATCGTCTTTTTAGTGCTAAGTAAAAATCAAATTCTCTCTCTTGCTCAGCCTGTGTAAAAAGCTGGTAATCCCATTTCCTTTACTTCTTTTTGAACAACAACTTTCTTCTTAGGATTTTTCTTTTTCGTAGGTATTTTTTGATTGTTACTACTTTACCGTCTGTTAACTTAAATGCCTCTTCATTGGAATCATTTGATGACTCCTTGAATTCATATTTAAGATTAGCGAAGTTCTCAGATACATTTGTATACTGATAAGATTTTCCCGAAACAGTTTCCTTAACCTTATATTTCTTACTTGGATCCAGACCTGTTATTGTATATCCCAAGGTTAATCTATCATACTCTTTGATGTACTGAACCTGATGTCTCTTTACAGTAATATCACCTACTTTGATGATTCCTTCTTTGCTTTGATCTTCGTTGCTGCCATCTTGATAAAGCTTGAAGCTAACATACTCTTTTTCAGTACCATCATCTTGTATCTCATATACTGTAAACTTGATATCTTTTAGTATATCAACACCCTAATTTAGTAAATCCTGAAGTCGCACTATCTCCCTTGCTTTTGCTCTTATTGTCCGATGTTATATAACAATTTCCATCAAGGCCAACAATCTGCTTTTCAATTTTGAAATCTCGGCTCTGAACTTTTACTATTGGTTTGTTATAGCGCTTTTCTTGAGGTTGTCCTCTCCAGCTATAATTGAACTTTGCTTCATCATTGGTGAAGAGTCCCTTTACATTCGTAGAAGTTCCATATTGTTCATCAGGACCAAACTTTCGTCCGTTCAGGTATGTCTTGTAAATATCATTTAAGTCAGTTCTTTCCTCACCGATATTTGTTTCCGCCAAACCTTTTCTAAGCTTTTCATAAGCTATCTTACTAGGCTTAATCTTAGCTGTAAGACGAATTTCATAGCCTGCCGGTAATTCAAAAATTCTTTGGATCTGTCTCTAGACTAATTTCCTGTCTATTTTTTACACTGTTCCAATGCTTTTCTGTTACCAGGTTATTCAAGCCCAGCTTGTTGTACTCTGCCGGTATTAAGGCATTTCCATCAGCCTCTACATTATTTTCCTTTAGCTTATAGATTTCTGCAACGAGCTCTGTATTTGCTACTAGATCCACATTTTCACTAAAGGTATCATTAATTTTTATGTTAGAAACCTGTTCCGGGGCAATGATTTGTTCCAATTCCTCGAAACTTTGCTTTTAACTTTTCCGGTGTTGATCCATTAAACACCTTACTATCTGCACCAATCGCAAGTGCTGATTTGGCTCTAATGTATTTATCCCCAAAAAGCTTTCCACTTATCACTCTGATCATGTGCATGTGCTTCCGTAAGTTCTTTTAAATGCCTCCAGTTGGATTCATCACCAATACCAATACTATAAAATGCAGCATATTGATCCGCTTTTGACAAGTAGCCTCGAGCCTGATTAAGACCTACTCTACTAAAGTCAACTCCATTTCCGTAAGAGTCACCTTTTTTAAGCTGTGGTTCAAATTTTTCTAATTGAGCCATTAGTCAATTTTTTTCAGTCTCATCATATACTCCATCTTGCGTAATGAAACTATATACCGGATCATTATCCGTAAGCATAATAACTATGCGACGTGCGTTATCTTTAATTGTATCTCTTCTTTTTGTTTATATTTTCTATCTTTGTATTTGGTAAGTCCCCAGAAAAAGCTACCATCTATAAGATATCGCATTCCTAGTATTGCAGCTGTATAGTTTGGTCCAGTTACCTTTCCTGTGCTTTCCGGCATATTTTTCAATCATAGATTTGAACTTGCTCGCCGAATTTGTATATCCTCCAATATACGTAACATCATCAAACAGTTTTATCTGTTACCGTCGAACCATTTACCGTATTTCCACCCCCAAATCCTACTATTCCAAATTGAAGGTCATAATTTGTATTATTCAGTAAATTTGTTACCATTTGGGTTGCATACTCTTGAACTTTGGCTTTACGGCTTTTTCCGAGTGCATCGAAAGATAAGTTCATATTTTTTGAAGTGTCAATCAAAAACACTATATCTAACTTTTCTTTCTCTTTTTAAATGTTCTGTTTGGCTCGTTAAAGTCAAATCATATGTACCATCGAGATTGTTTGTGATATATTTTTTTCATTTTTTTGTATTTACATTTTTTTCTCAACTCTTTTGAAAGCATTTTTGATTATCTATGTCATATACAAAAATAAAAAAATCTCTCGTATCACATGTTACATATCCACCTTTTAGGTTTACCTGGTCCATTATCTTTATTTTCATCCACCCATATCCAACGAGTAACTCCTCTGTTATGGTTTTTTGCATATACTGTAGTGAATCCCGTATCATCTATAAAAATCTACACCATCACCAAAGTCTCCGTTATCGCCATATTTCCAAGCAAAATCAAAGTACTCATTTTGTATATCCTTTTGCCAAAACGTCCATATTGTCTTTATGTTCGCTGTAAGGATATACTTCAATAAATTTGTAATTTGTTATATCCTTCATTGCTTCGCCGGCAGCTTTGGATTTTTGGATTCACTTTAGCAACATCCCTATTGTAATAATTGTGTTTTGGCTTTGTGAAATCTAAAGACCAACCATTATTACTATATTCAATACCAGATCTATACTTTTCGTTGACTCTCACCGTTGGACTAATTTCATTAAAGTTTTTTTATCTACATAATGAAATCTTATAGGTAAGCACGCCCCGACATCTTCGAAAGTGATCTGATACAAAGAGAATGAATTAACTGTAAATTCCTTTGTGATAACTTCTTTATTTTTGCTCAGTATCAACTGAATCGTTTTTTTGTCAATGTACTTGTAGCATTAGTTTGGTAATTTTTATCTAAGTCTTCTAGTTGCTTTTCTATTATTTCATCATTGGTCAATCCACCCAACTCTAATCTGCTCAATCTAGCTGGCTGAACAACAGTTTCCACTCTTTCAACTTCCTTTGTTTCATTATTCTCCACCAAGTGATGGATGGAAATTGCATCAGACGAAACCTCTGCCGGTAATGCCTTCTTATCAATGCTGATTCTTACAGATACCGGAGACTTAGGCTCTACTTCTACAGTGCTGTCTTTCTTATCCACAAAGCGGATATCCAAGCTTGCTGCATCGTCGTAGATGGAATGCTCCTTCAGAACCTTAACCTGCTCTTCGGAAAGCTTTTCTCCTTCTGCTTCTTCTTCCGGCTTGAAGAGACGCTTTGCTTCTAATACTACGTCGCCATCAAATGCCGCTTCATCGTAGAATACCTGTACGTTACCGAATCCTTCGATTTCTACGTTCTGGCTCTTTCTACCAAGTTCGTTCAAGCTGTACTGGGTAAAACGAATAGATTGTAATTCAGGAAGGATTTCTTCGCTGTGCTCTGTAATATCTTTCAGAAGACTGCCGTCTTCTACAACTGCTTTCTGTGCTTCTGTTGCCTTTTCAGCCTGAGCTGTCTCGGCTTTAGCTGCTGTTTCTTTAACTTCCGCTTCAGTAGCTTCAATTTTTGCTTCTGTTGCTTCTTCGGAAGCTTCTGCCTTAACTTCAGCCTTGGCTTCTGTAGATTCCGCTACTGCTTCTGCAGCGGTGCTTACGATTGCTACTTCGGAATCATCCTTACGTGCTTCCTCGGAAGCCTTGCTTTCCTCTGTAGCTTTAGTTGCTTCAGTTGCTTTGCTTTCTGACACTTCCTGCTTAGCTTCGGTAGAACTCTCTTCTACTTTGGAAGCTTCTACAGTCTGTGCTTCTGTGCTTTCAGCCTTAGCTTCTGTAGCCTTGGCATTCTTAGCTTCTGCCTGTGCCTTCTTGGCATCGCTCAAGAACTGCTTGAACAGGCTTGTCTTGGAAGCCACGGTTACTTTCGGATATTTATTGCCATCAACAGAGAGCTGGAAGGTCATTCTTTCTGTAGACTTGTTCTCATACACGAAGGTGATGAGCTCGCTTCCAGTTAACTCTGTGTTTCTTTCAAGGTTACTGTCAGATGCTTTCTCTTCTTCTGTTAAGGAAACCGTTGTTGCTTCTTCTTTCTTAGGAAGAAGTCCTGCCACTGCACTTTCCTTGCCGTAGAGCAGTAAGCTTTCTTTACTTTCCTTACGAACCAGTCTGTCTAAGTCCTTCGCATCTCTTTCTACATAAATCTGTAAGCCGGCTTCTTCAGCGTTCAGGCTTTCTTCCAGGTTCTCGGCGATACTGTTCAGAGGAATGTTGTAAATCTCTTTCTCTCCGTCAAAGTACTCTTCGAACTCTGTCGCCAGTTCCTGATCCTTGCTGTAAGAACGAAGGTTGCTCTTTCCCACTTTCTCGCCCTTCAGGATAGCTTCTGTAGCTGCTCTCCGAAGATCCGCTCCAAGGAGCTGTACCTTTACCTGGCTTCCGCTTACTTCGATTTCGTTATTCTGTTCGGTGTGAGAGGAATCTGCTCGTCCGGAAATGGTAAGTCCACGATAGCCGGTGAACAAAAGACAAGCAATCATCAGCAAGGATAACTTCTGCTTAAATCCCTTCTTCATCTTCCCTATATAATTATTTCTACGATAATTCTTCATGCCATCGACCACCTTTTTTTCGTACTGTTGGGTTTACAATTCTTTGAAAGAATCCGAAAGCTTTCTTTCAGACTTTCGAAAAGTTCTCAGGCTTTCTTAGACTTTCCGGAAGTTTCCTTTAAGATTGCTTTTCCACTTTCTTAGAATCTTCTTTCCTTATTCTTACTCAGTACAGTTCAGGCTCGATGTTGCGGGCGTTCCTTCTCTGTATCCCGTATTCTAGCAAAAGCAGTTTTTATTTCAATAGACTTTGCGCGAAAGGCCCTTTAAATGTCATGAAAAGGGTTTTTCCCGTTTTATCCCATTTTTCGCCTATTCAAAAATGCTTTAAATATCTTCTCGTTCCTTCGATTTTCTGTGCAAAAATTTCTTAATATTTTTTTAGTTTTTTTCTTGTTTCTTTTTCTTCTCAGCTGTATTTTTCGCGCAAAATATTCGGAAGAAGTCCTTTCTCCCTATATTTACGCGCACAAAAAGAGTTCTTACGCCTTGTCTTCATTTTCATAGATGATTGCCCCGTGGGGACAGGTCTTTGGAAAATGTAAATATGCGTTCAAACGTTCTATCAGCTTCTCATCGCTGATGTGCTCCAGCTGCTCCGCCTGTTCGTGGACTTCCGCTTCTTCATATTGAAGCTTGGTCATCAAAAAGCTTTCCCACAAACGGTGTCTGCTTAAAAATGCGTTTTGGCGATCCGCTCTCCCTCTGCGCTCAAGGATAGCTGTCTCCCCTCTGCTACTACAAAACCTTCTTGAATCAGTTTCTTCACCATCTCTGATGCTGATGCCCTGGAAACTCCCAGACTATCCGCAATTCTCTGATTACTGGCCTCTCCTTCGCGTTCAGCAATCTTAAAAATCGCTTTGATGTAGTCCTCCCGGTTCTGTGTCATCTGGCCTCCTGTATAGACTCTTACTACAGACCTCTTCCTTTCTTTTTCTGTGTTGCATAGTCGCAATTATTCAATTTTTTTCTTCTCCATTACAGGGAATATAAACCCTTTCTAAATAAAAACGCAAGCGTTTCCGTCATTATTCCCCATTTTAATATTTTCACGCCATTTATTTAAGCAATATTCTTAAATTGCAAGTTTTTTTGCTTTGTGAAAATAGACTATGGCTGCCTTCTTCTCTATAAAAATCACCCGGCTTTTTATAGGAATGGTAGCTCCTTTTTCGATGTGCCTTCTTCCATTCATTTTGTATCAACCCGTCCAGCATACCGACAAAGGCGCAGCATCCGGATAGAGAGATATTGAAGCGAAAGGATAGTATTAACGCCACTATAGCGTGTAGCAGAGCAAAGGCTATGCTGTAGAGAATACATTCCCGCAGATTCCTGCTGTATAGTCTTGCCACGGCAATGGGAGCTACAAAGAGGGAAATGGTCAGGATTCCTCCCACCGTATCAAAGGAGGATATGCTTGTGATGACGATGCAAAAAGAGCAGGGGCATAATGAAGACGTCTTTGGCTTTTTGACATTTGCCCCGCCTCCTCTCCTTCAAAAAGCAGCTTCTTCATGGGACGGTAGCTAATCAGCAGAAAGGCGGTGTTTAAGACCAGGCAGAATAGCATTTTCCAAAAAGCGACAGGCATCCCCAGAGTTCTTTGGAAGGGTATCAGGAAGGGATTTCCCATCAGCACCATATCCGTGTCCAAATGGACGTTTCGGTAATATAGGCTTAAAAGAAGTATGCCCAGAGCAAAGAAGAAGGGGAAGAGAAAGCCCAGACTCTCCTCTCTTTTCCAACGAAGCTTTTCCTGTAGCAATTCTATACAATAGAAGGTGAAGAGGGCGAAAAACCCCTGTGCCCAAAAATCAGCAGGGGGAGGACAGGTCTTTGATGAGGCTAAAGCTTAGGACGATCCCCAATAGAGAGGTGTGGGACAGGGCATCTATGGACATACTGCAATTTCTATAATAGACATAGGGACTGAGCATGCCTGTGGCTATAGCGCAGAGAAGAAAGACCAGACAGATTTCCGGCATGGCACTCCTTTCTTATGGGAAGAAACTTTTTCAGTGGTTTTAGGAAGAAACTTTTCAGTAGTTTCATGACAATGTTTTTGTGACCTAAGCTTTGGATTCCGGCACGAAGCTCTTTTCAGGAAAAAGCAGTAGCATAAGGCTTCCTCCCATCAGTACGATGATGCCGGCTCCGGTGGAAAAAGCCTTTTTGGCTTAGGCTTAGGCCTGTTCCCAATAGGGAATAGAATAGGGATAGCAGTCCCGCCAGCAGGAAAATGACGTTTCGCCTTCCGGACAGCTCTCTGGCAAAAAGCATTGGCAGAACCAAAAAGGATGCCATTAGAAGCACCCCCAGCATTTTGATGCCCAGAGCAAGGAGGGTATCAGAAGAAACCAGAGCAGGATATGCATTTTCCTCTCCTCCATGCCCAGAAATTCTCCATACTCCGGGTCGAAGCAATAGAGACAAAATGCCCTTCTAAATAAGAAGAAAAGACTTAGGCTAAACAAGCTCCAGAAGAGAATCAGAACAAAGTCTTCCTTTTGCAGGAAGGCTGCGGAGCCGAAAGAAAGCTTTTCAGGCCGGATTGGGAGGCTTTGGCAAAGTGGGGATTTCCCGTGATTACAGTTTTTAAAAACCATTCCCAGTCCGAACATTCCGCTTAGGCTTAGCGCCAGAGCGCTTTCTCCCGCATTCCCTGCTCTTCCTTCGTGAGGCTTTTGGATAATGCGGAGAGTACAAAAAGGCTGTAAATGCAGCGCCGGGGCAAGAATCTTAGGGGACTTGGTGGCAAAGAGCATATAGGCCAGAATCACTCCGGGATAGGTTCCGTGTCCCAGAGCATCTCCCAGCAGGCTTTGCTTTTTATAGAGAAGAATTCCTCCGACGAGAGCAGCACTGAGGGCCAGCACCCCCAGGGGGAGGGCAATCACAAAGAAATCATAGGATAAAAAGAACATAGGCTTTCGCTTTCTATGGGAAGCTTGCTGTATCAGGGAAATCTCATTTTATAGAGCAAGCCTCTTATGGGGAAATAGCAATTTTTCTTATGCAAGCATGGTTTAGCAGGAGAAAATGGCTTCCACATTTTCAGGGGTCAGAACCTCGGCCGCCCTTCCGAAGCCGTAGCTTCCCGCCTTAATCCACAGGACATAATCAAAGTTCTCCTGCAAACGGCTCAGGTCGTGGTGGATGCATAGGATGGTCTTTCCCATTTTCTTGAATTCCTTCAGCTTTTCCGTGATGCTTCGTTCGCTTTTTTTGGTCAATTGCGGCGAAGGGCTCATCTAAGAGGAAGAGTTTGGCTTCTTCCGCCAGAGCTCTCGCCAGGAAAAACCTTCTGCTTCTGCCCTCCGGAAAGTTGGCTAATCTGCCGTTTTTCGTAGTTCTGTTAAGCCCATTTCCTCCAGTGCCTTGTCTCTTTTTCTCCCGATCCTCGTTTCTAATAGGGAAGAAACCAGCCTCGTTTTTTTGTAGGACGCCATCTCTACCACCTCTTCCACAGTGATGGGAAAGTCCCAATTTACCTTGGTGCTTTGGGGAATATAGGAAAGGTAATTTTTCGCTTTTTCCCTTCTTCTCCGAAAAATGCGGACGGTTCCGGCATTTTTCGGAAGAAGCCCTAACACCGCCTTCATCCAGGTGCTTTTCCCAGCGCCGTTTGGTCCGATAATGGCGGTCATGCTTCCCTCCGGAATCTCTACGGAAAGCCGGGAAAGCACTTCCTTTTCCCCGTAGGAGACGGAAAGTTCCCGGCAGGAAATGGCGGATGGGGGCACAGCTGTGTTCGCAGGCATGGCTTCATTACCGGCTTTTGCGTGGGAGAATTGCGCCGAGCTAAAGTTCTCTGCATCCATCATCCTCTCCTTCTATTTTAGGTGGTCTACAATCAGGTCTACGTTGTAGCGCACCATGGTGAGGTACGTGTCTCCCGCCTCTCCTCGGAGTCCCAGGGAGTCGCTGAAAAGTCCCCCCTCTCCTTCCTTTTCTCCTTCTACCACCTCTACGGAAAAGCCCTTTTCCTTGCAGGATTCTCGGAGCTTCTTCATTCGCTGAGGGTCGGTGGTGGATTCCGTGAAAATGGCTTTAATCTTGTGGTCTACAATAAATTGCGCGGTTTCCGCCATGTCATAGGCGGACACTTCGCCGTCGGTACTAACGCCCTGGGGCGCTTTCACTTCTATACCGTAGGCTCTGGAAAAATACTGGAAGGCATCGTGGGGGGTAAGCAGCACTCGACTTTCCTTGGGAATTTCCTCAAGTCTTTTCTTGGTATATGCTTTCAGCTCTTCCAGCTCCTTCTGATAGGCTTCTTTTTCTCTCTTCAATAACAGTTTTTTTCTTCCGAAGCTTTTCTTCCAAAGTAGCCGCCATGGTGGAAACTGCCTGCGCATAAAGGTCTTGGTCAAACCAAAAAAATGGGGATCAGGCACATCTTCTCCTTGGAAGGCCTGAATGACCTTATCCTCCGGGAAGTCCTTGGAAACCATTACACCGCCCTGTGCCTTCAGGGCGTCCTGCATTTTCCCTTCAAAATGTAAGCCGTGATAGAAAAGCAGTTCTGCGTCCTGCATCTTCTTTAAGTCCTCCGGCTTCGCCTCATAGGTGTGGGGATCCTCCCCTCTTGGGATAATGCAGCTGATTTCCACGCTGTCTCCCCCAGTACCTCCGCCATGTCCTCTAAGAAGCTGGTGGTGACGCAGAGCTTGAGCTTGGCCTTTGCGCCGGTGGAGCTTGCGTCTTTGGATTTTTCGTCTGTCGAGTTTTGCGTCAGAAGACTTTGCTTCCGGGGACTTTGCGTCTGTAGAATGATCTTCCGCTTTATTGGTGGATTGGTTTTTGGATGCACTTCCGGATTGGCTTTCCATGGCTGCTCCGCAGCCTGCGGAGAGGGCAATCACCAGAACTAAAGCCTAGGAGTCGTTGGAATATGAGCTTTCCGTAGGAGACTTTCTTCTTCATTATTGTTTTTTTCCTTTCCTTTGATTTTTTTCGTTTTCCTATTGCTGTTTCTTGATTGTTTCTTCTTTATTTTGTATTGCTGTTTCTTGATGGTTATTTCTTGATTGCTACTTTTTAATTGCTACTTTCTAACTGTTGCTTCTCCATTACTACTTCTCGAATGCAAAAATTCAATATTATTTATCAAGTTTAGTATTTTTACTTGTATTATTTGAGAAGCTTTTATTCTTTTTTTGTAAGGTTATCCTTACAAGTGATTCTATTACTTTGTATACAAGATTGCAAGAACTTCTTTTCTCATTTTTCTTATTTTTTTCCAAAAAACAGTCAAAAAAATCAGAAAGAAGCAAAGACTGGAAATGAAAAAAATACGCTACAATGGGATGGAAATTTGAGAAATTTCAAAGCAAAAAGGAGGAGTAGGCGATGTCTATAGAAATAAAGAAGAAAAAAAGAAGAAAATGGCAAGGGAGGAATTGGCCCTCCTGGTTCGGCGTTACCCGGCACTTTCCGGAAATCGAAGAAAAATATCTGGCAGGCTTTTACCATGATGCGGGATAGCTACGATAAGGGAGGCAAGCTTCTGTTATGCGGTAACGGGGGCAGCTCCGCAGATACGGATCATATCGTAGGGAGAACTGATGAAGGCTTTTTGCAGTAAGCGGCCTTTGGCTCCTGAACTTCTGTCCAATGTAAAAAAGCTCTTCGGAGAAGAGGAGGCCTCTTACTTCGAAAAGCATTTGGAGCAGGGACTGCCTGCCATTTCCTTCAGCAGTCAAACCGCCCTGCACACTGCCTTTAGCAACGACCAGGACGAAACTTTGTTTTATGCCCAGTGTCTCCTGGGTTACGGCAAACCGGAGGATCTGCTCTTTTGTATCAGCACCTCCGGAAATGCCAAAAATGTTTCTTATGCGCTAAAGCTTGCCAGGCTATGGGCATCCCCAGCATTTTACTGACAGGAAAGGACGGGGGAAAGGGCAGAGCGATTGCGGACCTTTCTTTGATTGCACCGTCCAATGAGACGTATCAGATTCAGGAGCTGCATCTGCCGATTTATCATGCTTTGTGTTTGATGCTGGAGAGGTATTTCTTTGTAGTGTAAAGGGGACTGTAACTATTAAAGAAATAAGCTCGGATGCAGTATAGGCATGAAAATCGGGCACGCTCCCGCTAACTTCGCCTTCGTAGCAGTACTAACTTCAAGCTTCGCTTTAGCTCGCTTTCAGTAAGTACTGACGGGCTCAGATTGCCTCTCTTTCATGCCTATACTACATCTGTCGCTTCAATTCATTGATTGTTACAGTCCTTCAGTTCATAGGCTTACAGTAAGCTTTGGCGGGATTAGATTATCTCTCTTTCAGGCCTATACTGTCTAAAAATCTCTTCATTATTTTGATTTTTTTATAGCCTCTTTTTTTCCAAAAAAATTTCTTCACTTCAGATGCATCCCGAAGATGTGTAATACGTAAAGAAGAGTCTTTTTTTCTTGTCAAAGACTCTTGGTATGATTCTTCTATAGCATTAGCAAATTTTTTTCGACCTGCTCTTTCCCTGATACTATAAAACTCTTTGTTATACTTTCAGTTGGCATAAGTTCTCCTTCTATAAATCTATAGCTCCTTCATCCAGCAAAAACTGCTCTACGCCAAGGTAAAGAATACCGTCTTCATCATGCTTTTGGGAGGATATAGTCTTTTACAACGACTATTTTTTTCTAAAAAAATCTCCGGACTGCTTTTAAGGAGGCTGTTTCCTGTGCTCTTTTCTCCGGACTGTCTACATGTAAGGCTGACTGAATATAATATTTATTACTTCCTCTTTTCACTATAAAATCAATTTCCAGATTTTTCCGTGCTCTTTTGCCCTCTTCATTTTTATAGTTTTGCTCCACTACGCCCACGTCCACATTTAAGCCACGCATACGGAGTTCGTTGTAAATGACATTTTCCATAATGTGCGTCATTTCGTTTTGTCGGAACTTCAGTCTGGCGTTTCTGAGACCGGTGTCGGAAAAATAATATTTGTAGGGTGAAGAAATGTATTTTTTCCCTTTCACATCAAATCTTCTGGCTTTTTCCATCAAAAAGGCATCAATGAAATAATCCAAATAAGTGCTGATGGTTAGCTGAGAGATTTTGATATTTTTTTCCGATTGAAAGGTATTTTCCAGCTTTCTCGGATTGGTAAGGGAGCCAATGGAAGAGGAAACGATATCCAGTAAATCTTCCAGGATAAAGGTTTCTTTGCCAATGCGATTTCTCTCCATCACATCCTTAATATAGGTATTCTGAAAGAGATTTTTCAGATATTCGCTTTTTTCTTCCGGCGTTTTCCTGCTAAGGACGGTAGGCATCCCGCCATATAGACAATATTCTTCGAAAGCCAGTCTGGGATCTCCCTCATAGCAGGAGGAAAACTCTGCAAAGGAAAAGGGATATACCCGAATTTCATCCCCTCTGTCCCGAAACTGAGTCAGAACATCGGAGGACAGCATCTTTGAATTGCTGCCGGTAATGTAAATATCCGCATTGGGAAGTTTCATCAGGCCTAAAACAAGGTCTACAAAGCCAATTTTATTTTCACTGTTTTTGATATAAGGATTCTCTACTTCTTCCACAAATTGAATCTCGTCAATAAAGATGTAGTAGTTTTGTTCCGGCTGCATGCGCTCCCGAAGGTAAGCATCCAGTGTAAGAGGATTTCTATACTGCATGTTGTGAAGCTCATCCAAAGCTATGGTAATGATTTGCTCCTCTTTGATGCCAAGACTAAGCAAATATTTTTTTATACAGAGTGAATAATAGGTAAGACTTTCCGCATCGCCGAATACCTGTGATGATTTTTACCCTTCCATTATCCTTTTTATCGATTAAACGCTTTAAATATCTTGGTCTTTGCACTTCCATAGGCTTCTCCTATTTTATACTTTTGTGTAAATGTACATTTTTATAAAATTTTTTTTCTATTATAAAGGCAAAGAATGGAAAGAACAAGGGAGTACCGCAGGCTTGCGATACTCCCTCCTAATAAAAGAAGCTGTAAATATAGAAACTATGTTGTATGCAATATAGGGCTGAAAGAGGTGTAATCTGAGCCTGCTACATTCTTGCTACAATTCTCTTGTATAGTACCATTATGCATATTGTATTGTTTTAATTTGCTGTAGTTCGAGATCCAGCTTTCTTTTCTGCATTCGAATATCAATGTCATTCTGCATATTGATGAAATACTCATCCGAAACACCGAATAACTTCGCGAGTCGGAGAGAGGTATCAATCGTGATTTTTCGTCTATTATGCAGAATGTCTTGGATTCTGGAAACAGGAACATGAATTGCTTGTGCAATGCTATATGCGCTTAGTTCCATCGGCTCCATAAATTCTTCTCGAAGGATTTCACCAATGCTTGGTGGCTCAATATAATTTAATTTCCATAACTTCTCCTTTTTAGTGGTAATCCACAATCTCAACGTTTCTAGCTTCTGCAAGATGAAAGCTAAAGCACAGTCGAAATTGTTTGTTGATTCGAATACTATATTGCCCTGCTCTATCACCGGATAATTTCTTTGTCCTTAAATGTTGTAATCATAAATCAAAATATACCTTTTTCGCGTGTATATGTCAATGCTACGGTGGAGTAAGCCATAAAAGACTTTTTCTTCTTATTGTTGTCTATTTTATAAAAATGTGCATTTTTCATAATTTTATAAAATGGAACGTCTATATGTAAAAAAATATTAAGCTTTCTGCCGGATTTTTGGAGCAATCAAGATTAATAAATATACTGTACCCACCAATTTCGAAGTGGAAAAACCTGAAAAATGCTATAATATGCTGATAAAATTTATGAAAAGAGGAGGTATTATGCAGCTTTTTAGATATCAAAAAGAATGGCTCATAACATTCTTGAAAAATCAATACATAGAGAGCAGTTTTATCGAATATAAAAAAAGTCGGCAAATTTTTAAGGATAAAATTATAAAAACTGCTTGTGCCTTTGCCAATAACTATATGAACAATGAGATAGGTTTATTGTTTATTGGTATTGAAGAAGTCGATGATAAAGAAACGGGAGAAAAAGCAATTCCTAAAAAGACCGATAGGGGGATAAAAGAGTCTAAAGTTGAAGGGATTGAAAATGAATTACAATCTCTTCTTTCCAATATTCATCCTAAAAATCAACTACCACATTGTTGCGGATCAAATTGATGATGAATACTATATCGTAGTGGCGGTAGAAAGTGGTAGTAACGGTCCGTTTCAAACAAGTGAAAGGGCAGAAAAAGATAAGGATATTCGTTTAAAGGCAGGAAGATATATCAGAGTTGGTAGAGATTCAAGACTTCCAAATCCAACCGAAGAATTTGAACTTTTGAAGAAATTCGCCAATTTTTTTCTTTTTAGTTCAAATCTAAACGATACAGCTACAATAGATGATTTAAGCTATGAATATATGAAAGAATATCTTCTTCAGACGGGAGCCAAGAAAGATATTAGAGAAATGTCCAAGCTGGATATGGCAAAGAGTATGGGACTTATAAGTGAAAGTGAGTATGGAGGATATAGAGCTAAAAACTTTTTGCCGTGCTGATGTTTTCCGAAACACCGAATAAATTTATTTCAAATGCCCATGTTGAAATCATTAGAGAAATAGATGGAACCGATAAAATGGAATCAAAGAAATTTGACGGTCCGGTTTGGATACAGACAAAAACAAGTCAGTAAATATTTTGAAGATAATATTATGGCTTCATATACCATACGAGAAGCAGATCAAATCGAGCATAAGATTGTCTATAACTATCCTCTTACAGCATTTGAGGAACTTGCTACGAATGCCATTTTACATAAGGAATACGATACGCCTGAATATGTAGGAATATATATTTACAAGGACAGAATTTCTTTTGTAAATCATAATAGACCACTTCCTCCTGTAACAATTGAAGCTCTTAACAAGGACAGAAGCTTTGATAGAAGGCAGTATCTCAACAAAGAACTTAAAGATATGTTCTTTTCCCTTAACTTAATAGAGTCTTACGGTTCAGGTATACGGCGTGCAAAGGATGCACTGTTTGAAAATGGTTCTCCTGAGCTTAAGTTTTACCCGGATAATGAAGAAGATAACTATACAAATGCAGTTATAGGAATAAATAAAGAATTTTTGAATGAGTTTAATAGTAGTAGTTATGAAAAACTACCACGAAAACTACTACTAAAACTACTATAAAACAGGAAGAAATTATTAAAATAATTGCTGAAAAATCCTCACATTAGCGCGAACGAAATGGCAGAAAAAATTAAACCTTACTGTTGATGGTGTACGTTATCATTTAAATAAAAATGAAGAAAAGCAGGACTTATTCGATATGAGGGTTCAACAAAATTAGGTCAGTGGGTAATTATGAAGCTAAATAGTAAATAACCTGTCCTTTCAAAAAAATCCACCAGCTTTCTACAGAAGTTATGGATCAATCAAGAAAAAGTAAGCGACATTAAAATGTCGGTTTGAATGTCGGTTTGAATGTCGGTTTAACAATCGAGTAGGAGGCGGCGACTAACCGCCGTCCTCTCACAGCACTGTACGTACGGTTCTCGTATACAGCGCTTTCAATAGTTGACGTGCACAGACTGATAGGCTGTGGCTAAATCGTAAAAAGCCACTGTTTATCAGTCTTTCTTTTTGTCATTGCCATGTTCATGACAACTGTATGTGTTGTAAACCAATAGCCTCGTCTGCTGCTTTGCTGTTTTTCCACCCTAGGTCTTTTGGGAACTCCCATGACCCTCAGGTTTCGGTATCTGGTTCGCACACATTTCCATTGTTTCCATACACACATACGTATTCTGTGATAGAGCCATCCGTTGATATCATTCATGTTGCTCTTCATACTTGCTATTCCATAGTAGTTAAGCCACCCTCTTGCGTATACCTTGATTCTTTCTAGGCTCGGCTTGATTGACTGACAGCGCTTACGGGAAGAAAGCTCTTTCAGTTTTCGACTTAAACTTCTCCCAAGACTTTGCATGAACTCGGACATATATGCCACTTCTGTTCCTTCCCAGTGCAAAGCCAAGGAATTTAAAATTTCGGATTGCAAATACACTGACAGTGCGGCTTTTCTCTCGATTCACTGTAAGTTTCAGTTTCTCCTCAAGATACCTCGTACTGCTCTCTAAGAGTCTCTCTGATGCCTTTCTGCTTTTTCGCAAGAAGCACTATGTCATCTGCATACCTTATGCATGGGACACCTCTTTTTCAAAAACTCCCGTCGAACTCATTGAGGTAGATATTCGCGAGCAAAGGGATAAATTCCTCCTTGTGGCGACCCTTCCTCTGTTTCAATAACCACTCCATTTTCCATTACGCCACTTTTTCAGATACCTCTTGATAAGTTGCACCACACGTTCATCTTTAACATTTTTTTCCTCAGAAGGTTGATAAGAATCTCGTGGTTGATTGTATCGAAATATTTCGATAAATCTAGAACTACCGCATATGTGTAGCCCTGTTCAGCGTACTCCTTAATCTTAAGTATTGCTCCTTTTGCGTCTCTGTTTGACGGTAACCGTAGCTGCCGTCTGTAAAAAGTGGCTCATAGATTGAACTAACTGTTGTGTTATCGCCTGTTGAAGTGTACGGTCTCATCACTGTTGGTATGCCAAGCTTTCGCACACCACCATCTGGTTTGGGAATCTCAACTCGTCTTACTGGAGACGGAGTATACTTTCCACGATAGATACGGTTAGTTAACTCCTGTTGATGTTCCTGAAGATAAGGAAGTGCCTCTTCGATGGTCATACCATCAATTCCGTGTGCTCCTTGTTTGCCTTCACTCTCTTATACGCTCTGTTAAAGTTATCTTTATGCAGTATCGCTTCTAAGAGCTTCGGCTGTGCACTGCCTCTTTCTTTCCATATCAGATTGAATGACCTACGCGCTTTCGCATACCCTTCATGTTCCGCACTATCTCTTTGCGAACAGCCATTGTTTTCAATGTTTTCTGCCATAACCAGTCATTCCTCCTTTCTCAGTCATACTTGAGACTCCTACTGATTCGGTCCTTTGTCTCTCGACTACTATGACCTCTGCTGACTTCTGTGTGTTCAGCATTGCTTTGGACAATGGTTACCTCTTTCGAGGCATATCACACAGACCTCCCTAGGTACCACACGTTTCTTCCTCTCCATATATCTGCCTCATCTATCATGCATGATTCCGTGTAGTTATTGGACTTTGGCTTGTCTTGCAGTCTTATCCTCATGCATAACCTCATATGAGATTTCTGTTCGTCAGACCAGAGATTTGCCCATGAGTTAGTATCTTCCTCATATCCAGCTTCCTTCAGATTCGAGGTCACCCTCGACACCCTTGCCTTCGGCTATATCCTTCCCACTACCGGGCGGATTCGGGACTTTAACCCGTTAGAAACGTGCGCCGCTAGGCGCACAAGTACAAGGAGTATCGCAGGCTTGTGATACTCCCTTGTTCTAAAAGAAGCTGTAAATATAAAAACTATGTTGTATGCAATATAGGGCTGAAAGAGATGTAATCTGAGCCCGTCAGTAGATTTAGAAAGCCTGCTCAGCGAAAGACTGTAGAACTTTGCATGTCAAAGCGACTGATGTAGTATGAGGCTGTAACAGGGACAATCTGAGCCCGTCGGTACTTGCGAAAAACAAAGGTACTGCAGTTTTTCGCTTAGTACTGCTGCAGGGCGAGGTTAGCGGGAGCGTGTCCCGAATACAGCCCCATACTGCATCAAAGCGCACTGTGCAAGGAAAGCAGTCCCTCACTGCGAAGGCGAAGCTAGCGGGAGCGTGCCCGATTTCATGCCTATATTACCTTGAAGCGAACTCCTATGATGAATACAGATTCCTCTCCACAATCCATCTTGCGGCTTCCTCTAAATTTTCAAAGTATGGAGGGCAAGGCTTCCTTCCTCTTCCAGCTTCTTTTTCTCCTCTTTCCGTAGCCGGTAGCCAGAAGGATAGGCTGTACGCCAAAGTTTTCTCCGGCTTCACAGTCTAAGATTTTATCGCCAATCATATAGGAATGAGACAGCCAAGCCTTTCGCTCTGCTTGCTTGTGTCCCCGCTCCAACGCTTCCCGTTCTTCCCAGCTTAAGCGGTAAGAGCTTTGAATGGGAAACTCCGCTTCATTTCCTGTAACAAATCCCACTCGGCCTGATAGAGCATTCCGGGATTGGGCTTTCGGCAATCACACTCCCTCTGATAAGCTCCTATTCCTTTCGGATGGTGGGGGCAGTAATAGATGCCTTTCAGGAAAATGTCTCTCTTCCGAAGCTCTTCCCGAAGATAACTATGGAGCACCTCCGCATCCTTTTTCTCCGTAATAGCCTCTTCCGATTCCGGCCTGATTGGTAACTACCACCAGCTGAAAACCGGCTTTGGTCAAGATGGATAAGCCCTCTAAAACATGGGGCAGAAAACGAAAGTCCTCTACTTTATGCAGGTAGTAAACCTCCTCATTGATGGTGCCGTCCGATCCAGAAATACGGTTTTTTTCTCAATGCTTTATTTTCCATTCTTTCCCTGCTCCACATCCGTAATAAATTGCTGATAGTCCTTGGGAATGCCGATATCCATGAAATAGCCATCGAAGGGAAGACCGAAGATTCGCTTTCCTTCGGAGAGCCATTTGGGGATGCAGTCCTGCTCCAGGCTTTGCTTTCCTTCGGAGATTTCCGCAATCAGGCTCTTCTTCATTACATAGATGCCTCCATTGATTTCTCCGGCTAAGGGCTGCCCACCATCTTCCAGCTTCTCATTCCATGCCAAAATCCGGCCTGCTGCATCTCTTCGCACTGCGCCGTAGCGGGAAATATCCGGTACAGCTCTGGTGGCAAGGCTAAAGTCTCCGTCATTTTCCTGATGAAAATGGTAAAGTCCCTGATAATCCATGGGGAAATAGGTATCCGCATTCAGCACCAGCACCTCTTCCTCCAAAATCTTCGGAAGGGCGTTTCGGATGGCGCCTCCCGTGCCCAGGGGCTCTTCCTCATAGGAGTAGCTAATCTTTAAGCCGAAGGCGGAGCCGTCCCGGAAATACTCTTCAATCATCTCCCCCATATAGCCCAGTGGGCAAAAATCACCTCTGTAATGCCCTTGTCCCGGAGCATTTCCAAAAGGTACTGTAAAAGGGCTTTCCGCAAATATCCGCCATGGGCTTGGGGCGGTCCGAAACCACGGAACGAAGTCTGGTGCCCATTCCTCCACATAATAAGATTGCTTGCATTTTCCCTCCTTACAAAATACTTCGCCACCGGCATGGTGTTTACAGAACTTTCTCAAGTTTGTGCCGGTGGCTTAATTTCTACTTCTTTGCTTGATTGCTTGCTACAAGTAGCTTGATTTCCACTACTTTTTCTTCTTGAATTCGTGCCGGAAACTTTTTCGGCACTGAATTTACTCTAGCTCTAATACTTCTCCGTCTTTTCCAAGACCGAAGTCCTGTCGGATTCCTTCAAATACCGCCTCTGTGGAAAATGCTTTTTCCACAAATTCCAGGGATTTCTGTCCCATTTCCCGAAGCTTGGGTATGTTTTGGTAAAGCAGTGCTCCGGTTTTCGCAAATTCTCTTTCTTCTCCTTCGATGGCTACCACTTCTTCAATGCCCGGGATGCCTTCCGCTCCGCAGGGTGGTCAGGATGGCGGCTCCCTCGTGGAGGGCTTCCACCACCTTGCCTTTCACGCCTGCTCCGTAGCGCAGGGGCACAATCACCATTCGGCTTTCCTGATAAAGGCTATGGAGCTTTTCGTCACTGACAAAGCCCAGCACCTCGATGCCTTCCTGCTGTCCCAGCGCCAGAACCTTCTCTGTCGGCTTACTGCCCACGATGCGGAAACGAAGGTTCGGAAGCTGTCTTCTCATTAAGGGAAGATTTCCTAGCAAACCAAAGCACGCCGTCCTCATTTGGCGGGTGGGCAAAGCCTCCCACAAAGAGCATGCCTTCCCGGCTCTCCGTCATTTTCTCCACCTGCACGGAGTCGGAGAACACATAGGCGGTAATGGCCTTTACCGGAATACTGTCGTCAATCTTATGGATTTCCTCCACCTCTAAGTTGGAGGGGTAATAGCTGATGTCCGCCTTTTGCAGAACGGAAAGCTCCATGCTCTTAAAGTAGGCTATCTCCTCCAAAAAGCTCCGGTCTTGGCTTCAGAGCATACTCCCTTTTTGCAGACGGAGAAAATGCAGGTCATGACCGTAGAAAAATAATCTTCCAGTCCGTATTTTCTTTGATATAGTCAATATACTTTGAGGCGATATGGGGGCGGTTAAGATAAGCAATCTGAATCATCTCCTTATTGTCTTCCATCCACTTCCAAATGCCACCCTGCATCTTACTGCCGTAAGGACTTCGATGCCCATTTGCTCCAGGGGCTTCCGTGTAAGGCTCTTCCTTTAGAAATTGTCCCCTAAGAACTTCACCTGCACGCCCTTTTTCCGCCAGCATTTTTCAGGTACTGGTAGGTGGTTTTGGAGCCTGCGTCCTTGTCAAAAGTGGGCACATAGTGATCCACGAAGAGCACATAGCGCTTGCCCATGCCCCGTTCTCTGGCACTGGAAGGGGTTGGGGCTCGATATTAACACACTGCTTTTTCAGCTCTTCCTTCCATTTTTCCTTGAATTTTTCCTGGTTGACCTTCTGGTAACGCTTAAGGCCGCTGCCTTCCACATCCGTTCCGTTGGAAATGCCTTCATAATGGATGACCTTGGACTTTGGCTGGTACAATACCTTTTTACCCATTTTCCGTACGGAAAATGCAAGGTCGGAATCTTCGCAGTAGGCGGGGGCAAAGAGCTCGTCAAAGCCTCCCAGCTCCTTCCAAATGCTTGTCCGCACCAAGATGGCGGCACCGGAAATGTAGTCCACTTCCTTCACATAGTTGTACTCCGGATCCTCCGGGCTCTTGCAATCTGCCGTAGTTCCAGCCGGAAGCATCGGACCATATAATGCCGCCTGCCTCCTGCAATCTTCCGTCCGGGTACACCAGCTTAGAGCCGACGATTCCCGCATCCGGTCGTCTTTCCATCAGTTCCACCAAGGAGGAAAGCCAGCCCTCCGTCACTTCCGTATCATTGTTTAGGAAGAAAAATGTATTCTCCCTTGGCTAAAAGCGGCGCCCTGGTTGCAGTTTTTCAAAAAGCCCATATTTTCCTTGTTCCGGGCAATCACCAGATTTTTCCGAAAAGAGGCGTAAATCTCTGGTGGCATCCGTGGACACATCATCCGCAATAATTACCTCGTAAGGCGTCTCCACGGAACTTGTGAAACGGGTATGGACTGTAAACAGCGGTAGGTATAGTGAATCTGATTATAACAGGGGAATGACGATACTGACCTTGGGATTCTCTACCTTGGGAAGGCAAACCTTCCCCCGTCAAAAATAGGCCTGTCCGATTTTAAAATGTCCGGAAATCCGATTTCTTCCCTCCGCCGTAAAATATAAAGGCAGGGGTCTTAAAGGGGTGAAGGACTGTTCGTCCCATGTAATGAAGAATCAGTCTTCTCTTACTGTCCTTTGGAAAAACGGCGGTTAAAGGCGGCGGAAAGCCGTCTTCTGATCTTCGAAGGCAGGCTTTGGTGCCGTTCAAAGTAATTTCGCTCCTCCTGAAGCTGAGCAATGTCCCGCTCATGGGCACGAATCACATTTTCCAGATTGCCCACGTGCACATTGGTAAGACGGTTGACCTCCCGCTCTTTCTTTACGGAAATCTCCTTTTCCTTCAGCTCTTCCTGCAAATATTGGATCTGCTCTCTCCGAAGGGCGATTTCTTCCTTCTGCTTTTGGAAATTTTCCGGGCTCATGCGACTTTGCTGGTAAGCCCAGACATTTTCCTCCTGTCCCTCTCCATGAACCTCTTCCTGAAAAATGGCCTCTTTTCGCTCGCAGGAAAGAAGCTCCAGCTTGTTGATGGAAAAACAGGCGGAAGAAGCTTTCTTCGTCCTTGTATTTTAATTTGTCCTTATATTCTTCGTACCAGTAATGGAGGATGCGATACAGGAGGAAAAAGCCGTTCCTCTCCCTCTTCCTTCACCCACTCGCAGTCAATGAGCACCGCCTGCTCTCCGTCCATGATGACATTTTCAAAGAGTAAATCCAAGTTGGCAGGCTTTATAAAGTTTTCCTCTCCCAAAAAGAAGATGAAGGAGCTTCCTGGATTTCCTTTACCGGAGCCTTTCCTTGGAAATCAAGTCTCCCAGAATTTCTCCGATACTCTTTCCCTTTACAAAAGGGGTACAAAATGCTGGAGGGGACTGGGGAACCGGCATAGGCTCGCTAAAAGCCTTCTTCCTCCAAAACCTGAATCTTCCGCTGTGCAAAGCTTTCGCTAAGGGAGTTTCCGCTTCTTGGGTAAGGAATCAATGTGGGCATTGGCCTCCGCCCCCGATGCCTTCCTTTAAGACCTTTTTAACGCCCTCTTTATCCCGAAGAATCTCGGTTTTCAGGGGCATACTCCGGCTTTCTGCTGGAATTGTATTTGATATATTCCACTTCCTCGCTATGGACGTCCTTCATGGAAAGGATAGCCGTGGCATCCCCCGAAAACGATAGAGAAAGCTGGGAGCGAACTGGGGAAAACCCCTTTCTTTCCCGAGGCCACATAGCCGTAGCTCCTCTCTCCTCCTTGGGAAGTCTTTTTCTGTATAAAAATGAATGGGATAGTCCAGAGAAGGCATGGGAAAAATAAAGACTTGCCCTAGCCTTTGGGTGAGTCCTTTTTCAGGCTCTCTTCCAACATTTTCAAAAGCATCATAGCTTTGGTAAGCCGGCTCCTTCTCGTAGTAGCCGGTGGAAATGCGCTCGAGGGCATTCTCATTTTCCATCCCAAAAATCACTTCGCCCCGGAAGCAGCCACTTCTCCAAAAAGGTTCGAAGCATCTCCTCCGAGGAGCCACGGAAGAGCATCAAATGCCGCTTGGTCAAAAGCGGAATGATGATATAGTCAAAGCGGTCTTCCTCCAAAACGGAGACTGATGCTTTTTACTCTTTTTCGTAGTAGCTTTTCAAAAAGCTCCGGCTGTCCTTTTCTGCCAGAAGCAGGACCTTGCTGTCCTTCTCCAGCCCCCCTTCTCCGGGAAAAAACGAAATCCATTCGATTAAGTTGGATTGCAGCTTCGAAAAACTCATGCCTCATGCCTTTCCAGAGTCACTTCGACTCCATATCATAAATTCCTACGGTGTTTTTTTATTGGATAAAACGGTGATACTGGTAATGTCGTATTTTTCTGTCGTAAACTGTATGCTCCCCTCTTCGAAGCCGGTGCAGGAAATGGACAGAAGGTACTCCCCCTTGCAGATTCATCCTCTGGGTGAAGGTGCAGAAATACTCGTCCCCTTCTTTACCGCCGGGATTTCCTTTCCTTCAAAAAGGGTGTTGGTACCGCTTAGGTCCATGCCCCGCTTGTCCTTGATAGTGAAGGTGAAAAATGGGGCAGCGATATCATCATGGAAGACAATCCGTTCTTTAATGGAAAATTCTTCGCCCTTTAACAGCACATTGCTTGGGCGCCCGTCCTTATCCAGCACGCCGAAGTCCAGAATCTCCGCCTTACCGTTGCCGTACTGCTGGCTGGAGGGATTTAAGGTCAAATGGTCTTTCATAAAGCCGACAGGGCTTTAGGGGAAGATTGGCCGGCTTCGGGGATGCGGGTTCGGCGGTTCCTGAGGCTATGCCTGTGCCGACGTTTTTTTCTGTGGTTCCGGCGGTGCCGCGCGATGCCTCCGACTCGGATGAGCCTTCTTGACCGATGCCGTCAGATTCCGTATTTCCTGCTGTATCGGCTGTTCCGCTGCCATCGGCTCCGGTTTTACCGACTTTGCTATTAGCTCCGCCGCTTCCGGCATTTCCCCTACGCTCTCCGTCCACATTGCCAAGGAAGTTCTGCTCCTCCATAAACTGCTCGGCATGGGGATCCTTTCCTGCCAAAATCTTCTTGTACTTATCCACCATTTGTCCGGGAAGGCCTTCCCCAACCTTTTTCTCCCTTGTGGAAAAGCACCACCCTGTCGCAGTACTTCATTACCGAGCCTAAGTCGTGGGTTACCATCAAAATGGTGGTACCCTTCCGCTTTAATTCATCCATGCGGTGATAACATTTGGCCTGAAAGAACACATCTCCCACGGACAGGGCCTCGTCCACAATCAAAACCTCCGGGTCAATGGAGATATACAGGGCAAAGGCCAGACGGACAAACATACCGCTGGAATAGGACTTTACGGGCTGGTACACGAAGTCTCCAATATCCGCAAACTCCAAAATGGCAGGGAGCTTCTCATCCATCTCTGCCTTGCTAAAGCCCATCATGGTGCCGTTCATATAGATATTTTTCAATACCGGTATAGTCCTGGTTAAAGCCGGCTCCCAGCTCCAAAAGAGCGCATATGCTTCCCCGGCTTTCCACCTTTCCCGTGGTGGCACTGAGTACCCCGGTAATAATCTTCAGCATGGTGGACTTACCGGAGCCGTTGGTGCCGATAATCCCCACTGCCTCTCCCCTTCCTACGGAAAAGGAAATGTCTCGCAGGGGCATAGAAATCCTTATGGTAAGATTTTTTTCCGAAGGCTAATGCTTTCCAGTAGCCGGTCTATGGGCTTATCGTATAAACGATAGACCTTGCTTACCTGATCCACCGAAATGATTTTCTCTGCTTCTTCCATAGTCCCCCTTAAAAATCTTATAGCAATCGCTTTATCTATACTTTACATCTGCATTTCTGCTTGGCAAAAGTCTTCCAATGTTTCCGGAAATCCCTTACTCTCAAACGAGAAGTATACCATAAAATGAAAATGTTTTCTCTATAAACCTAAATGAGCTCTTAGCAAAACCTAAAATGAGCCTTAGCAAAAACCACATTTACATCACTGTTAAATCTATCAAGGAATCATTAGCAATTCTCTCATACAAATTTATGAACATCTTACTTCAAATAGAAAAGACGACAGACTTATTTAATCTACCGTCTTGTGAAAATTTATTTTAGTTCATTTTCGATTTCTTCTATGCTTGGTAATGCTCCTTATAATTTTGTCTGATAGCTATAAAGTCAAAATTATAGGGATCTCTTGTCATTTCATTGGCCAAATCGCTTTGTAAAAGCAGGCAAATTATTTGTAAAATTTGTTATCGCTTTTCCTTGTCTATCAAACAGGTCTGTATCCAAGAAATTTAAGAGTACAGCTCTACTCCAGCTATTTTTCTAATGTTTTCGATATAAAGAAAAAATGCTTTATTCAAATCTCCTTCACATCTATCCATAATATATCTTTGATGCCCCTCAAAGGGATGCTAAAAATCTTATCAAAATTTCCACTGCTTTGTGATATTCGTAAATCGTCCACAAGCTGTGGACGATTTAATGGGGAATATATTTCATAAAATTTTTTTCATATATTTTTAAATTAGTAACAGAAAGCCCTTTAACATTTGGAATTTCCTTTTGTAAATCCAATTTATTTCACTCGACATTTTTACATTATATCCTATTTTTGCTTGGTTTTACAGCCCTAACTCTGCACATCTTCTTGAGCTTTCAGCTATTGCTTTGACAGTTCCCCTCTTTTATTGCTCCTTGATTTTTCTCCATATTTTTCAAGCTTATACTCTCCTAAGTCTATTGTTGATTATGCCATGCTTTAGTGGTAGTCAACTTTTTAGTTGACTACCACTGTCTAACTCTTACCCGCGTATAATCAAAGATTGTGGCATCTCTAACCCTGCGCATAATCAAAAAGATAGCGGAAAGGGCTGTAATATCCCTTCTGCTATCTTCTTTTTCTTATACTTAGTAGCTTCCCCTTAAGAACTTAATTTTCTTCCTTAAGCTTCTCTAGTAATAAGCGATAATATTTTTTTACCCCTTCTTTTTGAGTTGAAGATATGTATCTATATCTTCTTCCAATTCATCTTGAATGAAATCCAAATAGGAATACCCTAGCTTATCATAGATATCCAGAGCTCTGACTTCCCAATTCCCAGTATTTCTGCTGCTCTTCCATGAGAAATACTTTGATTTAAAATATAGGGATATAGCAAAAGTGCATTTCTTCGTAGTTCCAACTCCGGTGAAAGCTCTTCCAGATACTTACGCATTTCTACCGGCACTTTTATTGTGATTGATTCCGTTTTCACCATAATTGTCTTCTCCCTTCCGGTAAGCTATATTCATCAGTGCTCCATCTTTTTCCAATGCCAACCCAATCAATTGATCCGCCTGATCTGCCATAAACAGCGGGATATTCAGCACATCATCGTCCAATTTCAGATTGTCCAATGAGAAACGGATGCGGAGCTTGACCTTATCAGGGAACAGTTCCTTGAACTTCTTCATACTCTTGCTGCTTGTGTTGGTTTCGGATTTGACCTCCACGGGGAAGATGTCATTCTCCCGCTGAATGAGGAAGTCCACTTCGTAAGGCGGGTTGTTCTGGCTCCAATAACGGGGCATGACTTCAAACTGAGTAATTAAAGTCTGCAACACAAAGTTTTTCGGTTAATGCGCCTTTGAATTCAGTAAAAAGGCGATTACCTTCGCCAAAGGCAGTGGGAGCCAACTGTGCCAGACGGCGGAGTAGTCCCACATCCACCAGATAAATCTTGAAGGCAGATAAGTCATCGTAAGCTGCAATTGGCAGACCGGGAGCAGAGCTGCGATAAATTTTATGCACCAAACGGGCATCTACCAGCCATTGCAAGGCATCCTCGTACTCACGGGCTCGTGCTCCTTCCTTGACCACTTTATAGAGGAACTTCTTATTCTCTTTTGCCAGTTGAGAAGGAATAGATTTCCAAATCATTGAGATTTTTCGGGAACTCGCTGAGATTAGGATGTTTTGCAAAATCTCGCTCATAGGCTCCGATGATTCCGGACAATGCTTCCTGCATGGCAGAAACATCCCGTGCCTCCGTCCACATCAATACCGACTCCGGCATACCACCGGTGACATAGTACATTTTCAACTTCTCTACAGCGGATTAAAGAAGGCATCAGGGATGGGTTCAAGACTGTCCACCTGTTCCAGATACTGTGCCAGATTTTCATCACCGTTGGCAAGTAGGAATTCATTAAAGGTCATCGGGTCAATCTGCATAAAGTTGACCTTACCTACCGGAAAAGAGGAAGGTTTCGCTAGCGCAATACCCAAGAGAGAACCGGCGCAGGCAACGTGATACTGCGGTGCGTTCTCGCAAAAAATACTTCATGGTGTTGATGACCTTCGGGCAATCCTGTACCTCATCAAAAATGATAAGAGTTTTTTTCAGGCACAATTTTTGACCGCTTACCAGCATAAGATTTTGTAGAATCCGATCCACGTCCTTAGTCGTTTCAAAAAATTGCTTATATTCTTCATTTTCGTCGAAGTTAAAGTAAGCCGTATTTTCATAATAGCGCCTGCCGAACTCTTTCAGAATCCAAGTCTTACCCACCTGACGTACGCCCTTCAAGATTAATGGCTTGCGATAGGGAGAATTCTTCCAAGACAGCAATTTTTTAAGATAAACCGTTCCATAAAAACAATCCTCACATTTTTTTATTAGGATTTTTGTGCTATATAATCACATTTTTTTATTGTATTTTTAATCCATGAAAAATTACAAGCAAAAATACAAAATTATTTGATTCACCTAAACCGCTTGTCAGAAAAAAATTCCTATACCTGCGTATAATCAAAGATTGAGGCATCTCTATACCTGCGCATAATCAAAGATTGGGGTATCTCTATACCTGCGCATAATCAAAAATAGCAGAAAAGGACTGTAAGTTCCCCTTCTGCTATCTTCATTTTTCCTTATCTTAACAAGCGCCTCTTATGAAACACAAGCCATCTTTTTAAACCACCGCCGCAGTTAGTTTTCCGTCCTGCAAACGGATTTCTATATTGTCACCTTCTTTACCCTGTCTTCCAGAATTTCCTTAGCCACCAATGTTTCCACATGCTTTTTGCATATAACGCTTCAGCGGTCTTGCACCAGCTGGGCTCATAGGCATTTTCCAAGATGAAGTCTAAGGCTTCCTTCTGAAGATGGATGTGCAAACGACGCTCCTGCAAACGCTTATTGATGTCCTTCAGAATCAAATCGGCGATTCTTTCCATATCCTTCTGTACCAAAGGCTTTGAAGAGAATGATTTCATCCAAACGGTTCAGGAACTCCGAGCGGAAATGACCGTGAAGGGCTTCCATAACTTCCTTCCGTACATCCTCCGGAATGTCTCCATTTTCAGAGATACCGTCCAGAAGCGTCTGGGCACCGATATTGGAGGTCAGGATAATGATGGTGTTCTTAAAGTCTACCGTCCGTCCCTGAGAATCGGTGATTCGTCCGTCATCCAGCACCTGTAAGAGAATGTTGAACACATCCGGATGGGCCTTCTCGATTTCGTCAAAGAGCACTACCGCATAGGGCTTTCTCCGAACCGCCTCGGTCAGCTGTCCACCCTCTTCGTAACCCACATAGCTGGGAGCCGCACCAATCAAACGGGACACGGAATATTTTTCCATGTACTCAGACATATCGATACGCACCATGGCATTTTTCATCATCAAAGAGGTTCTGGGCAAGGGACTTGGCAAGCTCCGTCTTACCTACACCGGTAGGTCCTAAGAAGAGGAAGGAGCCAATGGGCTTTGTGGGATCCTTGATACCGGCCTTGGAACGAAGAATAGCTTCTGTAACCTTGGTTACCGCCTCTTCCTGTCCAATCAGTCTCTTATGGATTTCATCGTCCAGATGGAGCACCTTGGAACGCTCGGACTCGTTTAACTTGGTTACCGGAATACCGGTCCAACGGCTGATGATTTTTGGCGATTTCTTCCTCTGTCACCTTGTCGTGTACCAAGCCTTGAGCTTCCTTACTTTGTGCAAGTTCCTCCGCCTCCTGCAATTCCCTTTCTACCGGGGCAAGTCCTGATATTGCAGCTTTGCCACCTTTTCGTAGTCGTAGTTTTGCTTAGCGATGTTCATTTCGGACTGAATCTTATCCTTCTTCTCTCTTAAGGTCTGAAGATTGGATACGGCGTTACGCTCATTTTCCCACTGGGCTTTCTGCACATTAAACTCATCCCGCAGGTTAGAAAGCTCCTTCTGCAGGGTGGCCAGTCTTTCCTTGGAAAGCTGATCCTCTTCCTTCTTCAAAGCCAATTCCTCAATCTGGAGCTGCAAAATCCTTCTCTGCATCTCGTCCATTTCCTCCGGCATGGAGTCCATCTCGGTCTTAATCATGGCGCAGGCCTCGTCCACAAGGTCAATGGCCTTATCCGGCAGGGAACCTGTCGGAAATGTAACGGTCGGAAAGGGTAGCTGCCGCAACCAGTGCGGAGTCGGTGATTTTTACGCCGTGGTAAACCTCATAACGCTCCTTGATACCTCTTAGGATGGAAATGGTGTCTTCCACATCCGGCTCATCCACCATGACAGGCTGAAAACGTCTTTCCAAAGCCGGATCTTTTTCAATATATTTTCTATATTCATCCAGAGTGGTGGCTCTGATACAATGCAGCTCTCCTCTGGCCAGCATGGGTTTTAAGAGATTTCCGGCATCCATGGAACCTTCGGTTTTTCCGGCTCCTACAATGTTGTGGATCTCATCGATGAAGAGCAGGATTTCTCCCTCGGACTTCTTCACCTCGTCCAAAACTGCCTTTAATCTTTCTTCAAACTCTCCTCTATATTTAGCACCGGCAATCAATGCACCCATATCCGTGGGCGAAAAATCTTCTTCTTTTTCAAGGAATCCGGCACATCTTCCTTGGCAATTCTTTGGGGCCAAGCCCTCTACCGCAGCGGTTTTACCAACCCCGGGTTCTCCGATTAAGCAGGGGTTATTCTTCTGCTTTCTGGAAAGAATACGGATGATATTACGAATTTCCTCATCTCTTCCGATAATGGGGTCAAACTTCTGCTGTCTGGCTCTTTTCCACCATTTCATAGCCATATTTGTTCAAAGAATCATAGGGTGCCTTCCGGATTGTCCGTAACTACCTTCTGATTGCCTCGAACGGAGGACAGAGCCTGTAAGAAGCCGTCCTTGTAATATGGAAATTCTTTTGAAGAGCTCCTGAATCTTCTTGTCTCCGTCCTTTAAGAGGGCCGGAAAAGATGCTCCACGGAAACATATTCATCTCCCATGGCTTTCGCATGGTCTTCCGCATTCATCATGACCTTATTGGCATCCCGGGAAAAAAATACTGCTGTCCCCCGGAAACCTTAGGCAGGCTGTTTATCTTCTCTTCCAGCGCTCTCTTAAAGTCTTCTACCGGAATTTCCATCTTTTCCAGAAGCTTTTCAATCAGGCTATCTTCAATGTCTAACAAACTATATAAAAATATGAAGCTGTTCAATGGCTTGATTGCCGTGGTCCATAGCAATCTTTTGGCTGTTGTTGATACTTTCAACGGATTTTTGAGTAAAACGATTAATGTTCATAGGAGTACCTCCTTTATTTTCCTTAAGATAGCTCCATTATACTACGCATTGTTAGCACTGTCAAGTGATGAGTGCTAATTCTTTTGTGATTTTTGTGAAGCAAATTTCACTTGCTTTTTATGAAAAACTCCCGCTATACTTACTCCCGTTATATATTTCATAAGGGAGTAACAAGAGCCTAGCTCGTGGATATCAACATTGCATGCAGGAAACTGCTGGTATCTACTGAAAATGTGAGACTTATGCAACCCAGTTTTTCTGAGTGGCATAGGTCTCTTTTTATTCTATAGAGAGCGGTGCAGAGCAGGCTATCTCATTTTTAGAAGCAATCAGATTCTTGCCTCTTATGAAAAACCTAGGAGAAAGGGTAAAGGAAAATGAAGGATCAAAACATGGAACAGAAGAGCACAAGAAAAGTATGGCAGGGACAAGGCTTTATCAAATGGAGATAGCCCGAGCTGCTGAGAGCCGTAGAAAGTCCGGTGGAAACAGGACTTTCCTCTGCCGATGTAGCCAAAAGACAGGCGGAGTACGGCAGTAATGCTCTGGAAGTGGAGAAGCATTCTTCTCTATTAGAAAAAAATTTATAGAGCAATTTAAAGATTTTATGATTATCATCCTTTTGGCTGCTGCCGCTGTTTCTCTTTTGCCAGCCATGAATGGCATGATGCGGTGATTATCCTTTTGGTGGTGGTTTTAAACGCTATCATGGGGCGTGATTCAGGAAGCAAAGGCGGAGGAGGCTATTGATGCCTTAAAGCGAAATGGCTTCTCCGGATGCCAGAGTTCGCAGAAACGGCAATGTGGAAACCATCAAGTCCCATGAGCTGGTTCCGGGGGATATCGTGCTTTTGGAGGCAGGAGATATTGTTCCTGCGGATATGCGTTTGCTGGAAGCCAACTCCCTGAAGGTAGAGGAAGCGGCGCTTACCGGAGAATCCGTTCCCGTGGATAAGGACATTGCCCCCATTACTTTGGAGGATGCGGGAATCGGCGACCGAAAAAAACATGGTTTACTCCGGCACCAATGTGACCTACGGTCGTGCTGTAGCCGTGGTGACCGCCATCGGTATGGATACCGAGGTGGGACATATCGCCAATATGCTGGCCCATGCGGAAAAGACCAAGACCCCTTTACAAAGGGATCAGGACCGTTTGGGAAAGAGCTTAACCATTATGATTTTGGCCATTGCCGCAGTAACCTTTGTGGTGGGACTGCTTCGGGGAAGAGCCATTACCGATATGCTCCTGGTATCCATTTCCTTGGCAGTAGCCGCTATTCCTGAAGGCTTACCTGCCATTTCCACCATCATCCTCTCTCTGGGAACCCGTTCCATGGCGGAAAGAAAGGCGCTGGTGCGTACTCTTCCGGCGGTGGAGACTCTGGGAGGCACCGGGTGATTTGCTCCGATAAAACCGGAACCCTGACGCTGAACCAGATGACCATTGAGAAAGTGTATTTCGACGGAAAATTGCAGGATCGAAGTGTGGAAATCCCTCGCGGAGAATCCTCTTCTTCGCAGTCTTGTTTTGGCAAATGACACCAAGCTGGATGCAGAGGGAAAGCTGATTGGCGATCCTACAGAAACCGCTATGGTACAGTTTGCCTTAGATCAGCATTTTCCTCTTCAGGAAAATGAGAGCAAGTACCCTCGTGTGCAGGAGCTGCCCTTTGATTCAAGCAGAAAGCTGATGAGCACCTTCCACCCCATGGGCGGAGAATTCCTGCTTTGCACCAAGGGCGCACCGGACCAGCTTTTACAGCGTTGCAGTCATATCGTGGAAAATGGAGAAGTTCGCCCTTAACGGAGGAGGACAGAAAGGCCATTCTCTCCGAAAATACCAAAATGGCAAGGGAGGCCCTTCGTGTCCTGGCAGGAGCTTATCAGATTTGTAATGCCGTGCCGGACTCTCCCCGTTCCGAGGAAGTGGAGCAAAACCTGATTTTTGCCGGCCTTGTGGGCATGATTGACCCGGAGCGTAGAAGCGGCGGCAGCGATTGCCGTAGCTAAAGGGCGCCGGCGTTCGTACCGTAATGATTACCGGCGACCATGCGGAAACCGCCGGCCATTGCCGAGCGTTTAGGCATTCTTCCTATGGGTGAGGATAACCGTTGCCATGTTTTAACCGGTGCTGAGCTGGAAATGATGTCCGATGAGGAACTGGAGAAAAAGGTTCCGGAGATATCCGTTTACGCCAGAGTTTCTCCTGAGCATAAGGTTCGAATCGTAAGAGCATGGCAGAAGAACGGCAAGATTGTTTCCATGACCGGTGACGGGGTAATGATGCTCCCTGCACTGAAACAGGCGGATATCGGTGTAGGGTATGGGAATCACCGGTACGGAAGTTTCAAGGGTGCTTCCGACATGGTGCTGGCGGACGATAACTTTGAAACCATTGTGGTGGCCATTGAAGAAGGAAGAAAGGTATTCTCCAATATTCAAAAGGCGGTACAGTACCTGCTTTCCGCAAACTTTGGAGAAGTGATTACCCTCTTTGTGGCAACCCTTTTAGGCTGGACCATCTTACAGCCGGTACATATCCTTTGGATTAACTTGGTAACGGACGTTTTCCCGGCTATCGCTTTAGGAATGGAAAAGGCTGAGCCGGATGTGATGCAGAGAAATCCCAGAGAAAAGAGCTCCAGCTTCCTCTCCAACGGTGTACTGGAAAGCATTCTTTATCAGGGCGTTTTAGAGGGAGGCTTGACCCTGTTCATCTATTGGATGGCAGAGCAATATTTCCATGAGGAAAACCTTTCCGAAACCATGGCCTTTGCTACCACGGGACTTTTACAGCTCTTCCATTCCTTTAACGTAAAGTCCGTTTTCCGCTCCCTGTTCAATGGAAATCCTTTGGACAATATTTACTTAAACGGTGCGGCACTGCTTTCCGCCTTCCTGCTTTTAGGCGTAATCATTACTCCCGGAATCAATCAGTTCTTCGATGTGACTCCTCCAAGCCTTATGCAGTGGGGCTATCGTTTTCGGAATTTCCTTCAGTATTATCATTTTTTTGTAGAGATTGCAAAAGCGATTTTCAGGACGATGCGGAAGCAAGCATAACAAACTCCATACGAAAAAGAGGCTACAAAAACCAAAAATTAAAAAGTTTTTTAGCAATATAGGTCTGAAAAATGGGGTAGTCTGAGCTCGACGGTACTATCGAAAACAAGAGAAACGCAGTTTTTCGCTTAGTATCCGCTTGTGGCGAAGCTAGCGGGAGCGTGCCCCGGCTTCAGACCCTATATTGCGTAAAAACTATTTTGATTTTATATAGCCTCTTTTTAATGCGAGGAGATGTTTATGCTCTGCTTCTCATCGTCCATGATATAAATCCTTTTGCAAGGGGCTCTTCTGCATGCGAGCCATCTCCTCGTGAAAAGACATCCATGTCCTTTCCAAAAACTACTATTCTGGGAAATTTTCCTTCTGAAAAAGCTTTCTTTAATGTCCCATATTGGAACCGCTGGCTACCAGGTTGGAACCGGAAACTACGGGCTTTGGAAGGTTGGAGCTGCTGGCCTTAGCGCCATTCTTTTCTTGCCGCTTGCGCCTCCTGCCCCTCCTGTTCCGGAACCGCTTCCGCCGCCGGAGAAGCTGATAATGGTCTTTGTGGGAGTGGTGCTTGCCGCCTCCTCTGTGCTCTGCTTCTGCTCTACGGAAGGATATCCCTTTCCGGCCTCATATACGGGAGTGCCGTCAGCATTTACCCAATGTCCCTCAGCATCTACCTTATAGCCGTCCTTCTCGGAGGAAACCAAAAGCTCTCCGAACTTAGGTCCTTCTTCCTCCTGCAAATAGTAGGAATATCCTCCTACCCACTGCCAGCCCTGAAGAAGCTTTCCGAAGGTACCGTCGTGTAAGTGCTCATAAAGAACCATTTTCCGGCATCATTCTTCTGCCAACCGGAGAATAAAGTTCCGTCCTCCTTTAAGAAGAACCAGCTTCCGTCAGTATAAATCCAGCCCTGGTACTTGCTTCCGTCAGGCTTTACAAAAGGACCACTGTCCCGCTTCCTGCTTCCAGCTTCCTTCTGTGTTTAATGGAGCTGCCACTGCAGGAATGGCAGATACCAGTAAAGCTGCTCCCAATCCCAATGCCAAAAGACTTCCTTTTCTTCCCATTCTTTTCATCTTTCTCCTTTTACTTCCGTACTTACATTTCTCAGTACTCTTCCTTAGAAATTCACTTGTTTGTATTATTTCTTAAAAAGTTCTTTTCCGAGAGAAATCTTAACACAAGCCTCCGACATTCTCAATAATTCTCCAAAATGTTATTAAATTTCGTCAGAAATACTTTAGGATTTAACTTTTCTATTTTTGATAATTTTTGAAAATTTTTCTGTGATATGGTTGCCGGCAATTTCCTCCTCTGTTCGAAGAAAATATTTGTCGATAATCTGATTTTCTCCGTCCTCCGTCACCGGATCATCCCAGGTACAGTCCACAGAAAGCCATTTTCCGTCAATCAAAACTCTGTTCCAGGCATGGCTACCTACTGCACCGCCTCTGCTAACGGACTTTTCCTACCACAACCCTCATGAGGAATGCCCAGAACCTCCATAAAATAATCAAAGGCTTCCACATAGCCGTTGCATACTGCAACCCCCTTCAGCATCACGCCTTCGATATGGTAAGAATCCTCCGGAATGGTTCGTCTTCTCTGGTTCTCAATATCGTACTTGGTCTGCTGAATAATCCAGTCATGAACCGCCTTCACCTTCTCCCTGTCGCTCATGGCGTCATTGCAAATCTGCTCCGCCACGGTGAAGACCTTAAACTTTGCCACTGCCTCGGGAGAAGAGGCATCCAGACCATAAGCACGCCGTCCTTCCTTAATTCCGAAATGCAGGTAATGACTCCAAAAAGCTGAGGGATTCATTCCGTAGGCCTCCAGTACATCCGGATTATCCTGGCATATTGCTCCGCATCCAGATATTCTCCATTTTTTCCAAAGCTTAAGGCGGTTCTCCTGTCTCCTTTAATGGGAGAAGCGTAGCTTTGCAGACTGAAAAGAAGGGGAAATAGCAAGAGCAGCAGTAGCTTTATGCCCTCAGTCTTTAAGCTTTTGTTTTCGTATGGATTCATCTATGACCTCCTCACTATCCCTGTTCGTGTCATTTCTTACTTAAGTTTCACCAGACTTCCTTGTTGCACTCCATGTCACTCCTTTCTCATTTGAGGAGTCACAGGCTTCACCTACGCTATTTATTCTGAAATATGATAATACCCCTTTACTGTCTCTTCAGTAAAGGGTATATCTAAATCTTATGAAATACTTCAGAATAGGCTTAGTGCCTTGCAAAACTGCTTAAGGATAGGTCTTTAAGAACTCCACATTCTTCTTTTCAATCTCTGACATTTGTCGATAAATAGTATCCACATTTGATATCCGATCCCGGAGAGAAGAGTACCAATAAAATTGCTCAAAATAATCATTGAGCTCCGGATCCTTAAACTCATAACCGTATCTGGCATATATCTCATTTATAATCATCTGAGCAAGCGACCTTTGCCCGGGGAAGAGATCCTTTGGATACTCTGCCATCAATTCGGTCATATCCTGCTTCGTAATCAACCTGAAGGAACTGTAGGGGCAAATATAGTCCGATACAGCATACTGTGCTTTTTGCCTCCTCAGTTCTCGCATCATCCTCTGCTGTAGAAAACGGCATCGAAGAATCTTCTGTGCCTATAGCAGTATCTTTCTCCTCTGAACTTTTCCCTCAAGCCTCGAAACAGTATAAGTTATGTTCTTTTACTGGGTAAAAATACCGCAAGATTCATAGTAGTAAAGCGGGCTGTATCGTAAATCAATATCTACTTTGGAGCCATTAGATATTGGAATATATATTATAAAGTCATCTTTTTAAGACCTTCTGGTAAAGCTCTTAGAACTATCTTGCCATATCCATTATTTTCCTACTGCCTTAATTTCCATTTTCCTGAAAAATATCCTCTTCTTTCACCAGAAGCATCGGTATGGGCTTTTTATCTTTTTATTATCTAATTTCAATTTACAATTTAAATAACGGGTAATCTCTCTGTCATCAAAGTTCCACTGATAAGCAATTAAATCTCCATTTTTAATGTTTTTCTCTTTCTTAAGACTGGGAGGACTGATAGATTCAAACAAGCAAGTTATCGGAGAATGATAAAGCTCCTCCAAACCCTTCGATTTCGCCAACTGAGTGAAGGATAATTTTCCCCATAATCCCTTTCGATTCCATCCCAGTCTATTTCTGTACCTGCTACTGGCATAGCCACTTGGTCCATGGATATTCACCTTCACATATTCATCTAAGGGAATTGTAATTTTTCTTAAAGAATTGTAGATATATCCCAAGTTCCACTGCTCCCTATAAGAAACGCCAGAAGAAGGCAAATAAAAATGTAAATGTAATTTTTCTTTGGCTTTCAAAAGCCTTAGCTTCTTTTGTAGCCACTGTCTTATTCCCTAGAACAGATTCGTTTTGGCACCCGGGGCGTGGAGGAAAGAGAAAGAGTTCCCTCCGAAAGCTGTTCTACTTCCTCTTCGGACAATCTTGCTCCACAAAGTTTGCAGAATACGGCATCATCATCATTTTTTTAAACCACATTTTCTACAAAACATCCTATTCTCCTTTGATAATTCGTTTTTGAATTTAGTTAAGGGAATCCACGACATTTACCTTCTATCCTATATTTCTTTTCCGTGTTTGACATGGAAAAGTCAGCTTTTCCTTAGTTTTATCATAAGTTTTATTAAAAAACAAATAATCCTCATTCTCTCTCTTTCCATTCCCCTGCCTTTTGCTATCATTAGAGCCTAAAGAATACATGTTTTTGATGAAAAAAGGAGGGTTTTCTATGAGTGAAAATGATAAGCGGCAGGACGCGATTTCTGGGATGAATATTTTATGGGAATCTGTACGCTATCCGCCCACCGTTCCAAGGATCCCTCTCCACCGGTAGGGGCCTGCATCGTATCTCCGGATCATAAGATTCTCTCCATGGGCTACAACGGCTTCCCAAAGGGTTGCTCTGACGACATTTTCCCTTGGGCGAAAATGAAGGCAGAGCAGGATCCCTATAACGCCAAGTATTTTTATGTAACCCATGCAGAATTGAACGCGATTTTGAATTATCGGGGCGGTTCCCTGGAGGGCGCTACGATTTATGTGACCCTCTTCCCCTGCAACGAGTGTGCGAAAGCCATTATCCAATCCGGCATCAAAACCTTGGTGTACTGGGAGGACAAAGTATGCGGATACCCCCGCGGTAAAGGCCTCCAAGCGCATGCTGGATGCTGCCGGTGTACGCTATTACCCCTACCAGCCCACCGGAAGAAGCATTACTATTGAATTTTAAAAATGTCATGCTTGCGTTATCCTAAGAGGGGCAACTTTATAACTTCTAAAGAGAGCATACTATAGTTTTAGTTTGGTATCTTCAGATACCTTTTTGAAAAATAAAACTATCTATAGAAAGAAATACAGGAAATAATGTTTATTCGTTCTGAATCAAAGAAAAAAAGAGAAATGAGAGTTCGAGAAATCATGAAGAGGCTGGATGCCCATTATGGGGACCGGCCCATGATTTTTTTGGAGGCGAAAAATGCCTGGCAGCTGCTTTTTGCCACCATTTTAAGTGCCCAGTGCACCGATGCCCGGGTAAATATGGTGACGGAAAAAGCTTTTTGTTAAATATAAAGACTTACAAGCCTTTTGCGGATTGTGATTTAAAGGAGCTGGAAGGGATATTCATTCCACCGGTTTTCTACCATAACAAGGCCAAAAATATGAAGGCCTGCGCCAAAGCGCTGGTGGAGGAGTATGGAGGAGAAGTTCCCAGGAATATCGAGGCCTTAACTGCCCTTCCCGGTGTGGGACGGAAAACCGGAAACCTGATATTTAGGAAACATTTACCATATCCCTCTATCGTGGTGGATACCCATGTGAGCGCATTTCCAACCGTTTGGGGCTGGCGGATTCTCCGGATCCCACCAAGGTGGAATTTCAGCTGATGGAGCATCTTCCGGAGGAGTTTTGGATTCGTTGGAACACCCATATCATTGCCTTGGGAAGAACCCCTTTGTACTTCCCAGAAGTCCCAAGTGCGGCGAATGTTGTTTGCAGGATCTCTGCCCTTCCAGCAAAGAAGGATCCGGAAACCTGGCGGCCTGTGAGGGAAAGAAAAGCTGTCGAGAAAGAAGACTGTGGGCAACAAGACTGTGAGAAAGAAAAGACTGCTGCAAATAAAACTGTTGAAAACAAGACTGTTGAAAGAAAAAGACTGCTGCAAAAGCAACGGTGAAGAAAAGTTTGGAGGTTTAGTCCATGTAGAATGTGAATTATGCAGAAATTTGGCTTTTGACGATGAAGAGGAAGACTATGAGTGCATGGCCGAATTTGATGAAGATGAAATTGCCAAGATGTGGCAGGGAAGGTAGCCGTTCTCACTGCCCCAACTGGAAAAAGCAATGAAAATGAATACCAGACCGTAAAAATATCAGGCTATCGGACATTTGGCTATTGAGGGCGCGCACTGGCAGGGTTCCGCTTCCGAAAAGGAAGAGGATGCTGCAAAGAAAAAGAAAAATCCTTGCGGATTCCATTGCCAAAAAAAGTGGCGGCAAAGATGGGTTCCTAAATCCTGTAAACCGTAAATTACCGAGAAGATTATACGCTGAACCATAAAGATAATGGATAGAATCGGAGAGACTTTATGAATATCGTTTTTACATGAACCGGAAATCCCTTTAATACCGGAGCCATCGGCAGAACTTGCGTGGCAACCAAAAGTACCCTGCACCTGATTAAGCCCTACGGCTTTATTTTAAATGATAAAAACATCAAAAAAGCCGGCATGGATTACTGGTCTTTGTTAAAGCTTCGGGAATATATTTCCTATGAGGAATTTATGGCAGGCGTAGAGGAAGAAAGAAAAAGATTGCCCTTCCCAAAAAATGGTTTGGTACTGCCACCACCAAGGCTCATAAAACTCATACGGAGGTCTCCTTTTCTCCCAATGATTACATTGTCTTCGGAAAGGAATCCGCAGGCATTCCGGAGGAAATTCTGGTGGATAACGAGGAACAGTGTATCCGTATTCCTATGTTGGAGGAGGCTCGCTCCTTAAATCTTTCCAATTCTGTAGCCATCATTTTATATGAAGCCCTCCGGCAGCAGGACTTTCCTTTCTTAAGTAAGGAAGGGGCGTTACATCATTTGCAGTGGAAGAAATAGCGTTACTACTTTCTTTGAGAATCCTTATATTCTTCTTCCAACTCATCAATCAGATATAAGTCACTTCTGCAATGCATATCGGAAATGCCTTGGCTAATGAGTTGATACAGCTCAGATTTATAAAAAAAATCCAAGGCATTTTCTAAAGACATTTTTTCTTTCTCTGCAAAGCCTGCTATAATGCGGGCGTATTTTTTTTGTAAAAGAACGGGATGGGCATTCATAGCTGCACCCCCCATTCTTTCATCACAGACAAAAAGCTCCTGAAGGATATATTCTTTTTCCTTGCGTATGAAGCACCTCATATTCGGTATGATATAGTTCTGCAAAAAGTTCTTTCCACTGCTAAGCCCCTGATAAACACTTGCTCCATCCTTATGCAAAGCTTCTGCTAAACTTTCAATACAAAACAGGGTAAATTCCAATTCATGAATGTTATTCAGCTTGTTTTCTACCGATTCTTTCATCACATTACCTTCTCTTTTGCTCATTCTCCTGAATATAATTCCATTTTAAACTGTAGTTCATTATACCATGCAAGTTTAAAAATAGCGGTAATGCCATTTCTTTATCGCCATTACCGCCATTTTCCCAAGCTCTGGACTCCCAAAGCTTCTCACTATTCAAATTCTTTTTAGTTATCCCCTGCATCTTCCTCAGAGAGAGTAAAGGTAAATCTCTTCTTGATTTCCTCATCGGATGCCAGGTACTCATCATAGGTGGTGAGCTTATCAATAAGCTTTCCGTCAATGATTTCCATGATACGGTTTGCGGTGGTTTCCACAACCTGATGGTCACGGGAAGCAAAGATGATTACGCCGGGGAAATTCTTTAAACCGTCGTTCAAGGCGGAAATCGCTTCCATATCCAGGTGGTCTGTAGGCTCATCCAAAATCAGGACATTGGATCCGGAAATCATCATCTTGGAAAGCATACAACGAACCTTCTCTCCTCCGGAAAGGACATTGACCTTCTTTACACCGTCATCTCCCTTAAAGAGCATTCTTCCCAAATATCCTCTTACGAACTGGGTATCCTTGTCCGGGGAATACTGGGTAAGCCATTCCACAATGGTATCCTCGGAATCAAATTCCTTGGTATTGTCCTTCGGGAAATAGGACTGGCTGGTGGTTAAGCCCCACTTATAGTCTCCGGAATCCGGCTCCATTTCCCCGGAAAGAATCTGCATAAGTACAGTCTTTGCCAATTCGTTAGGACCAACCAAAGCTACCTTATCGGTACGGTTTAAGATAAAGCTGATATTGTCCAAAACCTTTACGCCGTTAATGGTCTTGGTCAGATTGTTCACTTCCAAAACGTCATTTCCGATTTCACGGTTTGGCTTAAACTGGATGTAAGGATACTGTCTGGAGGATGGCTTAATGTCATCCAGCTCAATCTTCTCCAAAGCACGTTTTCTGGAAGTCGCCTGCTTGGACTTGGAAGCATTTGCGGAGAAACGCTGGATAAATTCCTGCAATTCCTTAATCTTCTCTTCCTTCTTCCGGTTGGCTTCCTTCTGCTGACGGACAATCAACTGAGAGGACTCAAACCAGAAATCATAGTTTCCGGCAAAGAGTGTAATCTTTCCGTAGTCGATATCCGCAATATTGGTACAAACCTTATTCAAGAAGTAACGGTCATGGCTGACTACAATCACGGTATTTTTCAAAGTTAATGAGGAAGTCCTCCAGCCATTCGATGGAGCCCAAGTCCAGGTGGTTGGTAGGCTCGTCCAAAAGCAGGATATCCGGATTTCCAAAAAGCGCCTTAGCCAAAAGCACCTTCACCTTCTCGGAACCCTTTAACTCGTTCATCATCTTGTGGTGAAGTTCCGGGCCGATTCCTGAGCCGTTTAACATGGTCTCCGCATCCGACTCCGCATTCCAGCCGTCCATCTGGGCAAATTCCTTCCAGCTCTGCTGCACGGATACCGTCCTCGTCGGAAAAATCAGGGCTTTGAGTAAAGCGCATCCTTTTCCTGCATCACTTCATACAGGCGCTTATTTCCCATGATTACGGTACTAAGCACCGGGTACGCATCATATTTAAACTGATCCTGTTCCAATACGGACAAACGCTGTCCCGGGGTAATGATGACTTCTCCGGAAGTGGGCTCCAAGGCTCCGGATAAAATCTTTAACAAGGTGGACTTACCGGCACCGTTGGCACCGATTACCCCATAACAGTTCCCTCCGTAAACTTGATGTTGACCTCTTCAAAAAGGGCCTTCTTCCCTACACGATAGGTTACATTACTTGCTGCAATCATTTTTCCCCTCTCTGCTTCCGATATTTCGGAACTTTTCTACAAAATGGCTTTTTCCCACCTATTATAAGGGGAAAGCGGAAGAACTGGCAAGGGGAGTAGGGCTTTTCCCCAAAAAAGTTCTTTATTAATAGGCTTTTATGCAGTATAGGTCTGTAATCGGGGCATGCTCTCGCTATGCTCGCCCCTTCGTAGTGAAGGACTGTATTCTTTGTAACGATACGCTCTGATGCAGCAAGAGTCTGCAATCGCTTTAACCTATTGAGTATTACAGTCCTTCACTTTGTCGACTTTCTGCAAGTATCGGCAGGTCAGATTGCCCCTCTTACAGACCTGTACTGCATAAAAAGCCTTTATATATCTTTAGAACAGCATTTTTGTGTACAACCCCTATCTCCCTACGTTATGCATCCGACCTGCCGTAGCCGTTCTTCATCTGACAGCTGACTTCATAGAGTACTTTATCCAGTACGTCTTCGGTTTCTTTCTTTACCATGTCCGCTATCTTTGCATTGCATTCTTCTAATAAAGAGGAAATTCCTTTTTTCTTCTTTCCGTGCTTTTCCAGCTCTTCTTCAAAGGCCTTCATAATGGTATAAGCCTTAGTGGGTACTTTGCTCTGGTAGCGTTCAATATGGGAGCGGCAATGGCTATACTGGCTGTCTGCCAAAGCTCCAATAATGCGATTTGCCCAGTAGAAGCTTTCCGTTGTTACCCGCTTTTCCGTATTGGCAAAGTATTCCGGAGTCTTATCGATATTGGCATAGAAGGGCACAAAGGCGTTGAAGGTATTGGAGCAGAAGCAAACCCATTCCAAAAACCGCATATTCCTTGGGCACATTCGGACGAATCTGGGTAAGGCTTAGGAAGTTGTTTCTACTAATCCCGATGGGACGGTACTTTCCTCTTTCCTTTTTCCTCCCGTATTTTTCCGGTAGCAGTCGTATGGGTACCCTTGAAAAATGTGCGGAAAGGATATATTTTACATCCTCCGAGTAATCTTTAATTCCGACATAAGCACCAGGGAATGTCATCGGATTCCGTGAACTCGCATTTTCCCCCTCGAAACGGAAGGTATTTCGGTTAAAATATCTTGCCATATACAGGCTCTTGGGGTGTTATATACATGGTCCGCATCGAATGGGAGCCGAAGCACTCTCTTGGATTAATCCAGTCCCCGCCGGTCTTTTCAATTTCGTCTTCAAAGCGCAGATCCAAATGATTCTTTTTGATAAATTCCTTTAAATCCTTAGAACAGATGTATTCCTCCTGCTGCCCAAAGGCATCTTCAAAGTCAAAGTAGTCGATACCCAGCTGGTTTGGCATCATCACATAGGCATTGTCCGGCACTCTTCTGGCAATGTAGTGATGTCCGCCAATGGTTTCCAGCCACCAGATTTCCTCTGCATCGGAAAAAGGCAATGCCGTTCATCTCGTAGGTTCCGTACTGCTCCAGCAGCTCACCCAAACGAAGCACACCCTCTCTTGCAGAATGAATGTAAGGAAGCACCAAGGTCACCAAATCTTCTTCTCCGATTCCTCCGATTTGCTCCTCTTCTCCATCTTCCGCCTTTTTGATATACTACCAAAGGGTCTCCGGAAAGCACCCGTCTCATTACTGGTAATGGTTTCCGCTGCGGTCATGGAAACATTTTCACTGTTTACCCCTGCTGCACCCCAGATGCCTTCTCCTGCCACCGCATTGGGCATGCAGGTATAGCGAAGGGGATTCTTGGGAAGGAATGGTCACATGGGACAGTACCGAGGTATACGTCTCGCCCCTGGTCCTTGGGTTCCACCACTATAAACTTCTTAGGGGAAAATGATCCTGAGCCGGAATCCTCATTTCTTGCAATCATAGTGGACCCGTCGTAGGATGCCTCTTCCCTACCAAAAATCGTTGTACAGCCATCTTCTGCCTCCTTTATGTCTTATCCTTTTGTTCTGCTGAGGGTTTGCTGACATTTGCTTTCTGCCTTTAACCTCTATTTGTTCTGTTTTTAGTATACCCCATTCCTAAGGGCTTTTTCTATAGACGGAAAAGATTCTTTCCTTTTCATCTATTTGTATATTTTAAACAAAAGTTCTAAAAAAATAATATTTATTCTTATTTACCTTTTGTCTTACTTTTAGAGCTTAATTAATTTTGTATCTTGCCGATAATCTAATACTTACACAGAACCGTAAGCAAAATACCATTATCTTAAACTGTTAGTATGCAAAAACAATGAAGACCAAGATATTGGACTCATCCTAGAGGGGATTATGAAAAGAGATGGAACCAGTCCACTAAATTAGCCTTTTTCGATTGGGAGTATTCTGCTTTTGCTCCTACCGCATTTGCCGGTGTAGTAAATAAGGTGCAAAGCAAAAAAAGCTACAGAGCTTATAAAGGAGCAGTTTGAATTAACTGTGGCTGCCGGAGACTATTCCGATGGTAGTGTTACCCTGAGTAAAACCCTCCAGAGCCTATGCCGCAACAGGCGATAAGGCTTATTTGGATGCCTACAACAAGGAACTGACCGTGGATAAAAACCGGGAAAATGCCGTGGAGGTCATGCATAAATACGGTTTAAGCGAGTCCGAAGAGGCCGCCTTAAAGGGAATGTCCGATGCCTCTACCTATCTTGCCGGTTTAGAGGCTCAGTCCTTTACCATGGTGGAACAGGGAGATCTTAAGGGAGCCTTTGACTCTCACAGTCAAGGACTATCAGGAGAAGGAGCAGGCGGTTTCCGATGACTATGACACTCTTTATGATGAGGTAGCGGAAAGAACGCAGGGAGAGAGTCATGCTGCAGAACAAATGGCTGCCCTGACCCAATTTCTCAGCCTTTTCCTCCTGATTCCCCACCATTATTTTCGTACTCATAACCGTGTTCTTCGTTCGGACAGAGCTGATGAAGCCTCTCCTTGCTATCAAAAATTGTATGCTGGGACTTTCTCAGGGTGAACTGATGAATACCCATTTGGCTCTTCCCGTAGATGAAACCGAGGTGGGAAGCACCGTAAAAGGCCATTAAGGATATGAATGCCCACTTAAAGTCCGTTATTGCGGATATCGTAAGCCGTTTAGGCAATATGGCTGCCGGAAATTTCCGGGATGAAGCCGCTTGCCCGAAGATGTACAAGGGAGATTATTCCGCCATCTGCGATTCCTTGAAGACCATCCAGTCCATGCTGAAGAGCACCTTGCAGGAAATTGACAATGCCTCTAAAGAGGTCAATGCCTCCGCCAAGGAAGTTTCCCATGGCAGCGATGTGCTTTCTCAAGGAGCCGCTGAACAGGCCAGCTCCTTGGAAGAGCTTTCCGCTACCATTCAGGCCGTATCCGATCAGGTACGAAACAACGCAGACAATGCGGAAAATGCCGCTCTCCTTTCCAAAACCACAGAGACGGAGCTGGAGTCCAGCAGTACACAAATGAATGCCTTTAAATGACTCCATGAGCGAGATGAACCATACCGCTCAGGAAATCAGCAACATTATTCATACTATTGACGACATTGCTTTCCAGACCAATGTCTTAGCCTTAAATGCAGCTGCTGAGGCGGCAAGAGCCGGAGAATTCGGGCCGTGGCTTTGCCGTGGTTGCGGATGAAGTTAGAAATCTTGCCGGAAAATCCGCAGAGGCGGCAAAAAACACCACCGCCCTCATTGAAAACACTGTCCGCTCCATCGAGACCGGTTCTCAAATGACTGAGGAAGCCGCAAAGTCCCTGGCACAGATTGTAAAGCGTTCTCAGGAAATGCATGAAAAGATTACGGAAATAGCAAGCCTTTCTCAGAGCCAGTCCAAGTCCGTGGAAGAAATCGCCCGGGTTGGAGCAGGTATCCGCTGTGGTACAGCATAACTCCGCCACTGCGAAGAGTCCGCTGCCAGCAGTGCCAAGCTTTTTGATCAAGTACAGACCATGGAAGAGCTTTTGGCAAAGTTCAAGTTATAAGGCTTTTTCCTAAAATCAAATTGCATACTTCACTTATAAAGCTATGCTATAGAGCTAAATATAAAAAGCAATTCAGGAAACTATAGATTTCATTATGCTATCCCTCCATCGCCTGGGCCTTCGGGTCCGGGGTGATTGCTTATATCGAGTATCCCTCGCAAAGTGTAGCGATATCTCGTTGCCTCCACCTGACTAAAGCTTTCCAAACATGCACCCTCTGCCCGCCACAGTTCATCCGGGCTTCTCCCTCAGCCCTCGATGGATTCCCTCCCCATTGACCTACCGAAAAATCGTCTTATTATCAAGCTGTTTTATAATGTCGGTCTGAGTATTGGAGGATAAAAAATGAAATTTAAAGATATGCCCTATGAGCGCATTTCCGTAGAAAGCATTAAAGAGGAAATGAAGACGCTGATTCAGAAGCTGAAAGGAAGCTAAGGATTTCGAAGAGGCGGAGGCTCTTTTTCTTAGAAAATGAAAAGCTGCAAGGCCATGTATCACCATGTGCAACCTTGCCCAGGTTCGCCACTCCATTAATACGGAAGATAAATTCTACGATGAGGAACAAAACTATTGGAACAATGCCTATCCTCAGATTCAGGAATTTAATCAGGAATGGACTAAGGCCCTTTTAGACTCTCCCTTTAAAGATAATTTTGCCAAAAAATATGGGAACATTATGTTCTTGAACGCAGAAATCGACTTTAAAGACATTTTCCCGGAAATCATCCCCATGATGCAGGAGGAAAATGAGCTGACCACCGCCTATGAAAAGCTTCTGGCCGGTGCGCAGATTCCCTTTGAAGGAAAAATCTACACCATTTCCCAGATGTCTCCCTTTAAAAATGACAAGGATGATGCCAGAAGACTGGCCGCTTGGAAGGCGGAGGGACAATGGTATAAGGACAATCAGGGAGAGCTGGACCGTTTGTATGATAAGCTTGTGCATCTTAGGGATCAAATGGGGAAGAAGCTGGGCTATACCGACTTTACCGAGCTTGGCTACTACCGGATGAGAAGAAACTGCTACGACAAGCAGGATGTGCAAAAGTTCCGAGAGGCCGTGCAGAAATATGTGGTACCCGTTGCCGAAAAGATTTACAAAAGACAGGCTGAGCGACTGGGCAAAATCCTATCCCCTAAGCTATGCGGATGCGGCCATTGAGTTCCGCTCCGGAAATCCGAAGCCAAAGGGAAATCCGGACGAGATTGTTGCCTCCGGAAAGAAGTTCTATGACTGGCTTTCTCCGGAAACGGCAGAATTTTTCAATCACATGATTGATGATGAGTTAATGGATCTGCTCTCCACCAAGGGCAAGCAGGGTGGGGGATATTGTACCTCCTTCCAGGACTACAAGACGCCCTTCATCTTTGCCAACTTTAACGGCACCCAGCATGATATTGAGGTCATCACCCATGAGGCAGGCCACGCCTTTGCCGCTTACCTGAACCGAAATCGGGTGCCCTATGAGTGCATTTGGCCAAGCCTTGAGGCCTGCGAAGTCCAATTCCATGTCCATGGAATTCTTTGCAGAGGCATTTTCCCGAAGAGTTCTTCGGGAGGATGCCGGAAAATACAATTACTCCCACTTGGCAGGAACGCCTTATGCTTTATTCCTATGGCACCATGGTGGATCATTTTCAGCATATCGTGCATGAAAACCCGAGCTCAGCCTGCAGAGCGACACGCCAAATGGAAGGAGCTGGTGCAGATTTATCAGCCCTGGTTCAAAGCTGGATGGAGAAATCTTTCTATAGTGAGGGAGAGGGCTGGCAGAGCAGCACCATATCTACTCTTCTCCCTTCTACTACATTGACTACTGCCCGGCACAAAACCGTGGCTCTCCAGTTCTGGAACATGATTCAGAAGGATCAGGGAAGCTTTGGCAGCACTACATGGCGTACACCAAGCAGGGGCGGTTCCGTGGTCTTTGCAAAGCCCCTTAAAGAACGCCGGCTTTGGAAAAGTCCTTTCCGTGAGAGCTGCCTTCGAGGAATCTACGATACCGCGAGCGAAATATCTTGGTGACTATGATTTGCGGGATTGCTAAGGAAAAATGCTTAGCCTATTTAGGAAAGAGAAAAAGCCCGTATAAAAATACGCTTGATTCAAATTTTTGAAGAAGAGAAAACAGTCTACTAGTTAGAAAAATAACTAGACTTATTTTTGATAAAAATGGAGACAGTTTAGCTGATGAAACAGAATAATAAAACACTGAAAGGGCTGATTGAGGAAAATCAAAGGCTCTTCCGGAAAAATCAAAGCTATACAGAGCGGGGCGTCCCTCCCATTTTTCCAATTCCATGAAGAATCCAAGATTCTTCTGGTGGGGCAGGCTCCCGGCAGGAAGGTGGAGGAATCCGGCATCTCCCTTCCACGACCTTTCCGGAAAACGCCTGATGGAGTGGATGGGCATTTCCGAGGAAGTCTTTTATGGGAAATCCATCTCCATTATCCCTATGGACTTTTACTATCCGGGAAAAAGGAAAGGGTGGGGATCTTCCGCCCCGCCCCTTTATGCGAAAAATACCATGACGCGGTAGCCTCCTTGCTCCCTAGGTGAAGCTTCGATTTTAATTGGAAAAATACGCCATTGCCCACTATGATCCGAAGGGGGCAAAGCTCCCCCTAAAGGACTTGCTGTATCCTTACGGAGAGGCATGGGAAAAAGACAATGGGACAAATTCTCTTGTGTCGGGACAGACTTCTTCGGAAATCTTGAATTTTCCCTTGGTGCATCCCAGCCCTCTAAACTATGGATGGATTAAGAAAAATCCCCGGTTTATGGAAAGAAATGTGCCGCTATTGCAGAAGATGGTGAAGGAATTATTGTAATTTATAAACCAAGTGTTTTTCCTCCTTGACTATATATATATATATATACTGGTCTAAAAAGAAAGGAGGACTTAAAAATGGTAGTTCATGTTAAAGCCAAAGACCGTCAGACGGGAAAGGTTATTACTCTCAGAATAGAGGCAAAAATACGCAGGAAGCGAAACAAATTGCTATGAGAGACTGTGGCCATTCCTACGAAATTCTTTAAACATGAAAAAGCTAGGGTTTTATGCAAAAACAGCATGAATCCTAGCTTTTTATTACTTTTAGTAATCCCCTATCTATATCCCCAACAAGCAACTCTATTTGTTTCCATTCTTTACACACGTGCTTAATACGCGTATATTATCTAGTTAAAAAGGAGGCCGAAAAATGAAATACATTTATCCTGCCGTTTTTTACACCTGAAGAAAATGGACAATTTTCATAAACTTTCCTGACTTAAAAACTGTTACACCTGTGGAGATGATTTGAGTAGATGCTCTTTATATGGCTGAGGATGTTCTAGCTATGACATTAGTAAGCTATGAGAACAATAGTACTCCCATTCCGACTCTCTGAAATGCTAAGTTTAGAAGACGGACGAATTTCAAAAACTTTATTGCTTGTGATACAGATAGTTATAGAAAGCAAAACATTTTTATACACTGATGGAATTGTTATACAATTCATGTGGTGATATCCCGCCACCTTCCCACTCTACGGAATGGTTTGTAACCCTTACTTTTTAAATGTTTCTGTCTTTTAATTCCCACACCACGCCCCGCTTATGTATGGCGAGACATCAAAGATTTTCTTTTCCCCGTTTTCGTATAAAAGCAAAAGCTTATAGTCCTCCTTAGGAGAAACGCTCAATAATTCAGGCTGTAACATATCCCCCCTATTTTAAAGGCTCAATAGTAAAAGTTTTTTCGCCCTTCTCCAATAAATCCCAGTTAGCCAAAAGGTCATCATAAAACAAAAGAAGCCTGCAAATCAGGCTTCTTTCTTTTCTTAGAGAGCGCGAGACGGGAATCGAACCCGTTTCGATTTTACAAGCTACTACCTCATAAAAGTGAGGTATTTATGCAACACTATTTCAATGTAGAGATTGCAACTTCATATGGTGTGAATTGTGCAATACTATTGGATAATATACTCTTTTGGTGCGAGAAAAACAAGGCGAATAAGAAAAATTTTTATGATGGCTTTTACTGGACTTACAATTCCAATGAGGCCTTTTCAAAGCTTTTTCCTTATATGACTCCTAAAGTGATTAGAACCTCACTAGATAAGCTTTTATTCTAGAAGGTCTTTTATTAAAGGGTAATTATAATCAAAAATCAATACGACAGAACTGCGTGGTATGCAGTACAAGAAAAACTCTAATTCTGTATCACATAGTGGATCCGGAGGATTATACCGAAAACCCCGTAGAACCGCATAAATCCTCATTTGCCCTACAGGGCAAAATGCATCCGCCCCACAGGGCAAATGGATTTGCCCCAGGAGAAAAATGCATTTGCCTCTGAGGGCAGACCAATACCATATAATAAACAAGATATAACAACTGATAAAAAACAATCTACCTATCCGGCTGCGAAGATGGATGAAGATGAGATGGATATCGCTGGAGATCCTGCTTCAGCCTTTTTAGAGTATCAAAATCTCATCAAAAAAGAATTTTTCGCTATGAAGACTATATACTAGAGAACCCAGGAGCAAAGGATAAGGTAGATGAAATTATAGACCTTATGGCCGAAATCATTTCTATACCACAAGATAAGGTTAGAATTAATCAAAAGAATTATCCCTATTCTGTTGTAAAGGCTCAGCTTCTAAAGCTCGATGATTCTCACCGACTATGTTCTGAAATCTCTAACAAAAAGCAAGCCAAAATAATGAGATTAAAAATATTAGGAGCTATCTACTTACTTGTCTCTTCAACTCAAAAGAATTTTGCAAAATATAGGCCTATCTGTGAGATACAACATGATTTACAAAAGCTACAGACATAACCCATGGATGTACTGCAAATGAGAAAGATGAATTGGATTATGATGAACTTGTAATGCAAAGGTTCCAAGCTCGTCTGAAAGGAACAAGGCAAGGAGGAAATTAGCAAGAAAAAGATTTTGTGAGTATCGAAAATTATCTAAGGAGTTATTAAAAGATACAAGAGAACTATCAGATGTTTAAAGCGAAAGCTTGCTGCGTTCCTTCAAAAAGCTCAAACCGAATTCTGAGGACGATATATCAGACCGAACATCCATGCTTGCAGTTAAACTTGTGGAGATTGAAAAGCAAATAGTCGAGTTTAACGAGAAACGTCTAAAGAAAAGAAACTAAGAAAAAGAGTTAATGGAAGTAGAAGTATATATTAATACGAACAGTTATAGAAAGATATTATATGGATCTAAAGACCCGCAAGAAATTGCAGTTGGAGATTTTTACGATATTTTTAAACAAAAGACACTTTGCGTATGAGTACAAAAAGATATTTTCGAAAAGCAAAAGGAAAAAGAGAAGGAAATATGCTTTCCATGAAACGCTATGCCCATAGTAGAAGGAATACTACTTGAAACAATTAGAATGATCACAAAAAGAAGGCTGCATACTAAAGGTGCTGGAAGTAGATAGTACAAATCTAACTGATGTTCTACGAGCACTTTTGAGAAAGATAAAAATTGTAAAGACTACCTACTCAGAAAAATAAAAAGTACTGGAAAGTATCAAGAGGCAAAACTTAACAATTGATGAGGTCAATACTATTCTCGATAATTTTATTTGTGAAACGCAAAGTGATTACCAAGATTATGAAAACAGTGAAAAATACTTTTTAGTCCCTATTTTTATGATGGCTGGAAGCTGCCTAATGAGAATGAAATTGATATAGAAAAACTCTCATAGCAAATAGTAAGCCGTGAGATTATCTTTTTATGTAGGCTCTCAAGGTCTTTAAAAACGAGATAGATTCTACTGTAGATACATAAAAATATAACTAAAAATATACACCCGGAAACGGAATAGAAAAAGGAGAAATATGAAATATTTAAAGTACAAAGTGATTGATATAGGTAAAATGCATAGCAGAAATAATATGAATAATGCCAGTGAATTAGCATTTCTGTATAGCTTTAAAAAACAGTAGCAAGAAATGACTACAATGTAGTCAAATGATAAAGTTTTTCAACTTTATTTATGAAGGTTTTCAACCTTAAACCGAGCAAAAGCTCAGCTGTCTCACATTTAAAAAAATATTGATTTTTATGAAAGAGTTTAGAAAAATGAGTGTAGAAAAATATATAAAAATAAAACATAAAAATGAAAAATCAAGAGGAATTGATTCTAAACAACTACATTTCTAATCCGGAAAAAGTTACATTTTCTGATGAAAAATCATCTATAAGTTCATTATGAATATATGGAAAGAGATGAAAAAAATTTTCTATGAAGAAGATAATAGATTACTAGTAACAGAGATAAATTGTTCAGACAAAGAATTTGTTAAGTATGCTCATTATTTAGAAAAAGTTATCATGCTAAAAAAGTGAGAGGCTAAATGAAGGACATTTAGCAAATGATGTATTTCATTTTATATCATCTTATAAAGGAAAAGACTATGATCCTGAAATAATTCATCAAGCAGGAGTTGAATTATGCGAAGCTCTTTTGTGAGGAAGAATTCATAGGTAAAATTACTACTCATTTAGATACAGAAAATATTCATAACTATATTGCCATATGCGCATATGCTATAGATAAAAATCACAAATTTAAAGACTCGTATCATTTATATAAACAGGTTAAAGAACTATCAAAAGATATATCTTTTACGATATGGATTAGATTTTGAAATTAAAGGGATTGGGGAAAGAAAAAAACTGGACTGAGATTTTAGAAGATAAAGTAGCAAAAAGATATAGTATCATTCACAAAAAGAAGTCAAAAATGATATCAGAGAATGTGCTTTATCAAGTAATAATATAGAAGATATGAAAAAGAAAATGGAGGAAAATGGATATAAAATAATTGAAAGAGGAAAAGTCTACAAGTTTTACCTATGTTAGAGGAGATATTACTGTTTCTGATTATCGACTAGGTAAAAATATATGCGAGAAGGTCTTGAGTATTTGATTGATGTAAAAATCAAAGAAAAATACTTACTTAAAAGGATAAATCAGAACAAAGTTCAACATTCAAGTCAAATAAATTTAGCTGGAATCTATATTCAAAAAATATGATGTCACTGGAAAAAGGATCCCCAGCAATATTACAACTTTTTGAATTTAATTAAAGAGATTATTTCCAGAATAGGAGACAGCTTTTGTTGAATTGTCACTAGAAGAAGAAATAGTAAAAGATACAGCTATGGCATCATCAAAAAGCAAATTAGAATTACTAAATTTCGCTATATCAACTTGTTTAAAGCACGGAATTAATACACAAGGCGATATAGATGATAGACTTTTTAAAGCGGGATTAACAAAAGCTGTATCCATCCGAGAGTCAGAAAAATTATATACATTAATAGACAAGATGGAGAATATTCTACAACAGTATGAAAAAGCAAAAACAGCAGAAAAGTTATTAATTAGTCTCAGGTATAAATCCGGAGCAAATATCTAGGAATGTATATTCACCGGAAGATATATATATTGCCTCACTAGATCCAATAGAGTTTTCGAAAAAGCAAATAATGAATATACTTTCTGGATCTGAATATAGAATTTTAAAAAGAGAACCTTAATAATATTTCAAATACAGATGCTAAGGATATACTTTCTTTTTCTGCAAGGGAAAACTGTCTGTGCCACAAGTCCTAATATCTAAAACAGGAATATGAACGTAAGAATAATGAAGAAATATTTCTCAAAAAGGGCTAATGAATATTTTGAAAAATTACATAAAAAGCAACATGATGAAGCAATCACAAAGAAGCAAGCTTTATACATTAAATAATTTGTTGTCTAGTGAAGATCAAAGTAAGGTAAAAAGTACATGAGTTAAGAAAAAGACGAGGCAAATAGATTACTAAATATTTTATTAGAAACCCCTATATCAAATAATAAGGGGATAAAAGGATAATGTAGCATTAACTCAAATGGGAAATGGAAACACTACAATTAATTGTAAAATTATACCTGATAACTTTCAAGCAATTGATATTAGTAAAGTCCACAAAAAGAAGCCAATAATATCATTCAGCATTATTTTGGTAAAGTAGATACTATATTTCAGGATATCGTGCAGCGTAATATGGGAGTTAAATCAGAAGATCTTATAAATTTCGGATTAGATGGAAAACTGCAGCATTTTCACTAAAGAAGAAAAAGAATAGTATATCCCTATAAAAAAGTATTAAAGATTTAACTTTAAAAGTACGGGTTACAAACTGAAGAAGATGTTATTAAATTCAGGGCTAGAGAGACGTTAGAAAAAGAAGCTATGGAATTACAAGAAATAGCTAACTCTAATGCTGAATTATATAGAGACTTGTCCGGGACAAACACAGCTTTTATCGTTGGCCACAAATAAGTCATTTATATTTGGCAGCCTATTTGCTGGAGATACAGGAATTCCAGAACATCTCTAAAAGCTTAGAATCTTTACCTTTGGATTATTTAATCGAATTGAAAGAGAACTACCGGAACTCTGCACTTCGAGAGTCTTATGATTCAGGTATATATAATCCATATGTAACAAGGAGGATCCAAAAGCTAAAAAGATATAGCTCAAGGAGAGCTGGCTGATAAACTTAAAATTTGTCCCAAAAAGAACTTCCGGAACTACTAGAATCTACTTCTTTCCGGAAAGAGCTAGATAAATCTATTTCAATACACAAAAAGAAGAGAATGCAAGACTGCATGTTGAAACTATCAGGGAAATAAATTATAAAGATAGTAAAGAAAATCACTTACCATTCAATCAAAAATTATAAGAAGATAGATTAGAAAGGAAAAATACTATGTTTAAGAATGTGATTGAAATTCGAAAAGAAACGCCACAAAATATTTTAAATATCTTAGCCAGAATAGCTGATAGTGCTTTTTGATAATAGAGCTGGAAAGGCTGAAAATACAAGTAGCGATCCTTATCGTTTTATTTATAGAGGAGAGGAAAAATTGTTTAGCTGCTTACAGTTAGGGATGCTTGCTTTTAGAAAAACGACCTGATTTCTTAGAATATGTGATTTCTTGGAAATGGATTGATGAAGAGGATTCAAGCGAAAATGAAGATATTTTTGGATGAAATTCATACATATAAGGTAAGAATATGAGAACTATGCGAAAAACAGATAACTTTTTGATTTAGATACAAATGCTTTAAAAATTTATTATCCATCTGAAAACTGGAATAATGCTTATGAAAATAATTCGCAAGCATATGACTTCAAATGGTTTTAAATGGTTACAAGGTTCTGATATGTTTCAGAAAAACCCATACAAGCATATCACATAACAAGAATATTGGATGAACTAATCCAAAAGAATAGTTGGCTCAATGTTTGTATGAGAGATTGTAGAAAACCACTATTGGTAAAGAATATGATCTTAATAATTTATTTAACAAGAGTGCAGCATTGCCACCAGAAATGAGTTAAAAAGTAAAAAACGGAAAGACTCTAAAAAGCTGTTACAGATAAGGCAAAAACAAAAAGCTAGAAAATAATTTAAATGATAGAACTATTGAGAACAACTCATCACAATCTCGAGGTTATTTTAAAAGATAACTACCAGTATATTAAGTATAGATCCAACTCCAAAAGATGATTGATGTGTTATTTTTAGTATTTTTGAAAAAGTATAGATTTTTATCAGAAAGTGTCGAACCGAGAATCCATAGAAAGAGAGGTGAAAGAGAGATGAAAATGATAATAAGATAATTATTGGAATAATTATATTGATTATAGGAGTCATCGGAAATAAGTTAATCTTATGTCTTCCTATAACAAGTGAATATGGTGATGTAATTGTGAGTCTTCCTAATTGGATAATGAGGTTTTTTATTATTCATATTTACTATTTTTGTAATATTTGGTGTTGTTTCTAGCTTGCTAAACTATTTGGATTTAAAAAATAGGAATATGAATGGAGGACTAAGATGAGTGAAATAATTAAGGAATCAGGAATTATTGTTTTTGTAGGTTGTATTTTGATGTTATCGACGGGAATAGTACAAGTATTTTTGGACACTAACAAGAAGAATAGCGGAAGAAGATGGATATCGAGCAGCATATTTTATGCGAAAGCGTGGGATTCTAAGTATAGTGATAGCAATTTTGGGATATATTTTATTGTTTTTCCCTATATTTTTTCTGGGCATAAAAATGAAGTTATAATATATAATGCCTTTATGACAAAAGTGGCTATATGCAATGTGACATTATGCCTATTTCTTAAACGTGGATTCATGGATATTAATGTTAGTAGAGAACTTGAAAAGTTATTGGATGACCAACTAAGAGAGTTTAGAGAAGAGCAGCTAAGAGAAGAACCTGAGAGATATAAAAGGAAAAAGGAAAAGTCTAATCTCTGTCTGTATATCCTCACCGTGAGGATATACAGACAGGTAGAGAAAAAGAGAGGTGAAAGAGAGATGAGAAGTTTGCCTCTGTCCCCCTTACCATGGGGATATACATTATATAAATAGTTTTGTTTTTAAAGGACAAAGAGTTGATAATGGAGAATATATTATCGGAAGAATAGGGCCACCCCATATCGTTAAAAGGGATATTAGTTTACCTAACAAGGAAGTTGAAACTGAAATGTGGGTTTATGAAAATAAGAATAAGAGAAAACCGTGGAAAATGTATTATGTCAAGACAGAAACCATTGTTATGTTATAAATATTGATAGAACGGTAAATTTGGAATAGGAACAGTATGTATTAAAAAGTATACGTTTCGATAGTATTTAAAATCATCTAAATTTTTACTATTAAAATCTACTGAAGATATATTATGATAGTATCATAATTCATTTTATGCTTTTTGATAGTAAAGGAGATACATGGAAGAGAAATTTTTGATATACAAGAGTAAGCACAAAGGAGCAGCATCTAGAAAGAGGTATCCGAGAGATTATTACATTCTGTACTGAACATGATCTTAAGATTGACGTAGATAGAAATATTAAAAACAGATAAACAAACTGAAGGATTTTAAAAAGATCCGATATATATCTTTGAAAGAATGTGTCCGTAAGGATGATATTGTTATTATACCGAATATGATCGTCTAGGGTCGTGCCGATGAAACTGCCCGGAGCTTGCATACTTTAAAGAAAAAGGAGTTGATGTTATATTTTTAGATATTCCACTACATATCTTTTTAGAAAAAGGTAATGATTCCGGAATGATGAAAATGATTTATAGTTTTATTAATGACACATTAATATCTGTATTTCAGCTTCTGCCACAACAGAGTTGGATAGAAAACAAAAAGCGACAGGCTGAAGGTATTGCTCAAAAAAAGACTAAGCGATTCTCGGACGATTATGGTCGACCAAGAAAGCTTTCAAAGGAGGAGTTCTTTTGAAAGATATAAGAATGTAGAAGATGGAGTTACCAGCTAATGCCCAACTCTTCAGTGAATTAAAAACAGAATGTCTCAAGCAACTTACTATAGATATGTTCGAGAATATAGAAGTGAAAGACAAAGTAACAGTATAAAATAAAGGGGAAAATTCTCCTTTTTATTTTATATTTATCACATAAAACATATTGACTATTTTTATAATTATTATATATATAATATTATAGTTATATATCGAATATAATTAAATAGAGGGAGATAATATGGAACGCATGAATATCAAGAATGAAGTTTTTGGAGTCTTTTAATGAGTATTGTCAACTAAAAAGGATTATCACAGTTCTTAGTGCTTTCTATTTGTATGGAAGAACCTCAACAACAACCCCTGTTATAGTGCAAGAAGTAACTAGATCTTTAGTATACAAAGGAGTAAAAACCCATCAAATTACAACTTACGTAATTTAGATCTTTCCGGCGCAGATATATCTGGAGCAGAACTAGCTGAACGGATTTGTCTCGAGCTAATTTGTAGCTAAAGCCAATCTATCAAAGGCTAATTTATCTGAGCCAACCTATCTGCAGCTAATTTAGCTGAAGCCAATCTATCAAAGGCTAATTTATCCGGAGCCAACCCATCTAGAGCCAACCTATCTAGAACCAATTTAGTCTGGGGCAAAAGCTTTATGAAACAGATTTAACAGAAGCAAAGATATATTACGCTAATCTATCAGAGGACAGATTTATCCAAGGCTAAATTATATGCAGCTGATTTAACTCTTATAAAATTTGATAGCCTAAGGATGCCGGATAAACTTACCTCAATAAGATTTTTTTAATCTGCAATTTTTCAGGAAGAAATTTTTGAAAAATATAGATTTTTCTCATTCATCTTTTTGATGACTGTAATTTATCACACGTCTCTGCACCCAATATAAATTTTAAAGACACACATATGAAATATGGATTTTAAAATATTCTGATTTAACTCGATCAATTTTCCCAAGACAAGAATATATTGGAAATGAATTTTTCAGAAGCTAAACTCAAAAATTCAAATTTTAGCAAAGCAGTATTTGTTACTTATCAAGATTATAACGAAGATGCACATGGAATAGTAGATGGATTACAATATTGCCAAAAGACCTGAAGGATGTAAATTTTGAGGGTGCAGAATTTTAAATATGGATCTCGAAGCTGTGGATTTTAGAAATGCAAATTTTAAAAGATGCTACTTTCGAAAAACTCAAATCTCAAAAATGCTGACTTTAGAAATGCAAATTTAGAGAATGTAAATTTTGGAAAATCAGATATAACAGGAGCAATTTCTAGAACAAAGCTTTTAGTAATCTATATAAAAATATATATACTATTTTGTATATATGATATTATGTATATGTAAAAGCATTGTATAATTTTAAAAAGGAGAAAATTATGACACAGGAGGAATTGAGCAATTCAAAACATAGCATACACAATTTGTCTCTCAATGCTGTGAAGTAATGAATCCTAAACACTCATTACTCAATAGAAATATTGAGCTTGAAAAATACTGAGGAGCAATCCTTTTATATGATGGTATCTGATTTTTTTCTGCAGCAAAAACAAGATGAACTTTTAAGAGAAAGAGAACTGGAAAAATGGAGGAAACTAAAAATAGTACAATATTTGCCGGAGCAAGTGAGCCGGGAAATCCACTCTATATAAATTATTTGATGGAAAGGATATTGGAATCCGTATAAATTCTGATGAAATTATAACTCAAAGTGGATGGGACTGGAGAGATGCAAAGGCGCAATTCAAAGCTATGCGGATTGCTGTGAAAGATCAGAAGCGCATAGAAGAAGGAAAAACCTTCCAATCAAGAAACCACTCTTGCAGCCATTCTATAATCAAGACGATAAAAAGAAGCTAAAGGAAAAGGATTTTCAGTTCAGATGTTATGTAGGCTTGAGTCTCCGGAGCTTGCAATAAAAAAGAGTATCAAATGAGAGTTAAAGAAGGTGGTCACGGCATAGACGAAGGCGATATACGAAGAAGATATGACACTTTATCAACACTAAAAAGAAGTAATTCCTTTTTGTGATTATATCGAGTTTTTGATAACTCTATTCGAAACTATAGCACTCTTATGATAAAGGAAAAATTATAGAAAAGAAAGAAACAAACTGGCTTAATCAAGTAATTAAAGACATTCCTAAATTAGACCAGGTAAAGAAAGAAAAAAGGAAACCCACGTTAAAGGAAGTGCTAGAACGAGGCAAAAACGACAAAGCGAATTAAACTAGTAAAGAACATAATAAATCAAGAACCCTTAAATGATATATCAGATAATCGGGAGGAAGAAATGCAGATTATTGCAATAGCTAATCAAAAAGGTGGAGTCGGAAAAACAACCACTTCCCATGCTATGTGTGCTGGACTTGCTCAAAAAGGATTTAAAGTTCTGGGAATAGATATGGATCCACAGGGAAATTTCTTTTCCGTGCTTGTGGAGCAGAAAACTTGGATGTATCAACAATATATGAGTTAATGAGAGGGGACTCCAATATTACTGATACAATTCAATCTCTGAAGAGTGGATTTGATATTATACCATCAAATATTATGTTGGCCGGAGCAGAGCAAGAGCTATCTCAAACAGGAAAAGAATATCGCTTAAAAGAATCTATAGAGTCAGTGAAGAAAAAGTATGACTTTATAATTATAGACACACCACCATCTTTAGGAATTCTGACTGTAAATGCTTTTACTGCAGCAACAGATATTATTATTCCTACAACAGCCGGAATCTTTGCGACAACAGGGATAAATCAATTAAATATCACTGTAAAAAGCGTACAAAAAGTACTGTAATGCAGCTTTTAAAGATTACTGGAATTCTATTTACCAGATTCAATCCTAGGGCAAATATAAGTAAGCGAAAATAAAGGAATTAACCGAACAGCTAAGTAAATACATATCCTGCACCCCTATATAAAACATATATAAGAACTGCAGTGGCTATCGAAGAGGCACAGGCCAATAAAAATGGATATATTTTAACTATGCGCAAAAATCCACGATAGTCTGAAGACTATAAAGATTTTATAGATGAATTCTTGAAAGGATGTAAATAATGGAAAAGAAACGAGCTAAATTTGATCCGGAATCTGCTTTTAAATCAATAGTGGGATTAAATGACTCAATAGAGGAGGAAACAAAGAAGAAACGCCCCTGAGAGAGAGTCGGACGTCCACGACTTAGCCAGAGCGCAAGAAAAACTGTTGCTATTACTGTATATCCTAGTTCCTACAATGACTATGACTTATGTAGATCGCCAAAGTGCCAGTGAAATAATTGGAAATCTAATAGAACAATATATAAAAAGAAAATGAAGAAAAATTGATTGAATACGATAAAATAAAAAGGACAATAAACATTATATGCTGTTTCGGTGTCAATGGTCTCGGAAAATACTCCTATTTTTCCTCAACCCTTACGGGAAACCATTGACACACTTATTTTTGACGTTACGTCGCTTCTACCGAAACAGGAAACATAATACTTCTAAATGCTAAATCCTTTTTCGATCTATAAGTTTAACGCAAAAAACGCTTCATTTTCAAGGACGTTACCATTACCTCTCCAGAAACAATAATTAGTATTTTTCTAGAATGATATTGATATAATCACTCAATCTATCAATCCCTCTCTTTCTTTCATCTTCTTTCTTTCTGCTCTAATAAATATAAAAGGTAAGGCTAAATAGTAACACAATACATACAAATATAAATATCCTGATTTTATAGCTCATTTTTCTTTTGCTGATCCTGCAGCTTTGCATTCTTTTGTGAGATTAAATTCTCCTGGCTTTCTTGCAGACCATTCAATTCTATCTGAAAGCGTGATTTCGGAACAGATTTCCCAAAAATGAAGTTCAATCATAGTAGGCTTTATCTGACTTATTTCGAAACTCCCGCTATCACTAGAAAAGAAGAAAATCTTATCAAGACTCTCGCCTTTTTCAAAAGTATATTCTCCTATTGGAATAGATTTTTGTTGTATAAAAATCATTTTGCTTGTATAGATATATTTCTTCTTTTTGATTTTTATTTCTCCATAGGACTACTTTGATGTTATTTCTTGACCAGTCAAAATCCGGATTATCATAAAAAAATATCGTTATAGTTCCTACTTCAGAAGGAGTATCTGAGGCATCAGAAGCTTTCTGCACTTTCGATAATTTGCTGATTTTGAACAGCTTCAGAAAATGACATGGTTTCTTGATTTTCAGAAACTGTATTTTTGATTTTTCAAGACCGGCTGAATCCTCTCCACTAAATCCTGAAAAATCCCAATCTAATACTTCTCCATCTTCATTAACATATTCTCCATTTTCATTAGTGGGAAAGGTACTCATATACTGATTGAAAGCATTATCTCCTCCTTTTTCTTGCCCACCTAAATGATAAAAATATGAATTGTTGGCTTTAATATCAAAGCCATAATAGAACTTTCTAAATTTATCCATATTACTCCTATAATGTATATATTTAATATATTATAAATTTACTATTCGCTAAATGACCACCACTGTTTTCCCAACAGATGAAAGATAAGATTGTGTATACTTTCTGCTACTTTTTGTCACGATGAGAGGGAATTAGGGATCATTAACTACAATATATCCATCGTCTGTAACTCCTGTAAGAACAATAAAATGCCCTCCATTAGTAAATTCTGAAGGCTTACAGCTCATTATAACCGGATGTCCACTTGCAAGCTCTTCAGTAATTTTGGATGAAGATATCGTTTTACACTTCAAACCATAATATCCTGCTACAGCAGGAAATATTCCCCACCCTTGTCCTGCTTCTCCAGCGTAAAAGTGATTATAGTTCCCTGTTTTTTCAATAATTTTTTGCACAACATCTGAAGGATAAATCCACCCAGTCTTATCTGTTCCGCTCTTTAAATACGATAGCACCATGGATAGAGAAGTTACGGAACATCCTGAAGAGGATATATTGCCTCCTCCGAATGGAACGCTTGACCAGGGCTGTCCTCCACTCTGAGAGAAATAAACAACTGGATTATTTCCGCCATTATCCGGCACAAGGTAATTTTCTGCAATAATTCCAGCAATTTCTAAACCTGAAGCAGTGCCACTAGATAAAGGTCGTAGAAAGTGAAGTAAATGTAATTCCATAGTCATTATACCAGTCACTTTCAGTCAGTAAGGCTTTTGCCCATTCTTGATTGGCTGAATTCCATCCTCCAGATTCTTTAAATCCCAGTCATTAACTCTTCATGACTATCTATAAAAAGCTTTTACATAATCCGTATAAGAACCACCATCAATGCCATATAAAAATTCCAGCCCCTTGCAGCATAGATCCTAAATCTCCTGCACTTGAGGTGGCTATAGACTCTCATTTTTCCACTTGGCTAAATCCTGAATGGCTGAATTTCGTTTTGCCCTTTTTCCCAGCGATTTCTAAATCCAGTTAAGTATTTTGTTTTTATACCTTTAAGCTCAGATGTAGAAGGCGAGTAACATATATTAAGCATTTCTTCCTCAGACATTGAAGATTTCAATTTCTGAATAACCTTTTGAACTCCGCTACTCCCAGCCCATATGGATATACTAAGCAAAGTGCCTCGAAGAACCGGCGAATATTTTTCCGTATCGGATATGTCAATTCCTTGTTTACTCATTCCGGAAACACATGGAGGATAGTATTTTGAGATAAACTCTTCAATCTGCCTTTTGTAAATCCTTCAGGATCAGCATCGTAAACTGAATGCCAGGCACTCACCATAGCTGCCGTATCTGCTGAATTTGCAGAGATTAAACTCTTGGTATTGCTGTACTTATTATGCAGCTCTTTAAATGCAGCATATTTCTGTTCGTCTTCAGCTAAACACTCTACCAACAAATCCCCAAAGATCATAACGATCATCAAATTGTGCAATTCCATATGCATGACTATAGTCGGATCCGGCGCTTCTTCCTCCTTCAGCTCCAGACTCATATTGCACAAATCCCATCCAGATTTCATCTTCCTCTGCAGATGCAGCTAATGAGTAAAGTCGAAAAGAGAACACTATAGTTATTAGACAAAGAAGAAAAACTACATAAAAATATTCTTTTATATTTTAAAATTCCACTTATCTTAAATCTACAAATCATCTATTCCTTTAAAAAGAACAAGGAAATTCCTTGTTCTTTACTCTGTTCCATTCTCCTCTAGTGCAGATTCTTTCTTTTCTTTAGACCATTCTTCTGCCACTTTTTTTCCTGCTCTTCTGCAGACAGTTTATCAAAGTCCTCTTCCTTCATCCCATAAATAAGTGTAGTAGTAGAGTTAGAATTGTTTTTCAGACACAGGAACTGCACCAATTTGGAATATTCTTACTTGAGACGCAATATTTACGTTCATATTTAAATCCATGGCCAAAAGCATACTTTTAGAGGAGATCCATCTGTATAAGTATTATGGCCAGGGCATCCATAATGGTTATGAGCCTAGACACTCATAATAACCTTCACATCCAAGTGGTCCAGCACAATATCTTATTCTAATATGACCAGTTCTATCTTCATACTCATGGCCAGGACAAGAATATACGGCCTGATAATGAGAGCAAGTTCCATAGCTACGTCCCATATTTCCACCATCTCCATGGTAACATGTTCCAGTGACAGTGCAGCCTGCATAGCCTGAATAGGGAATATCCCTTTTGCCCGCAAACCTCACATTCCTGGTCTTTAGTTGGCGAATAAAGATCACCATAGAGCCAGGGATTATACTTTAAATCAGTAGACCAATATTTTGTTACTTGAGAAGAATCTAAATCTACTTGCGGTTTATTTTCATTGCAAAAAAGTATGTTGCATCTCTGCAGCCTTTTAGTTCCAGGATATAAAAGCTGATTCTGAAGTTGAGTAGCTATGAGTTGATTTATAAAAGTGCTGTTAATAATTCTTTTCGCCTCTTCTCTATGCTGAGATTGATTATTTTGCATCATAACCACTAAGCAAGAAATACAATCTCCTATATTACTGAAATACCTTGCGTAGCATTACCATCATAAAAAACTTTTGAAAACACTCCATTTTTTTATATTCATCCGGCTCATTTATTCCAAAGTGAATTTGCTCTCCCTTTAAATTAGTCGTATGAGCATACCCATTAATAATTCCGGATATTTGTGAAGAAAAAGCTATTGTCTAGAGCATCATAAGTAGTCTGAAATTCTTCCAGTTGCTCTTTGTCAGACAAAATAACACTCACAGCACTAGATGCAGCAGCGCCTCCACCTCCTCCTGAATTTTGCAATAATTAAGATGAAAAAAACATAAATAGGCCGAAGATACATATTATGGGCATAATAATTTTTCTTCTTGAAAAATTTACAGATTGGGATAACAGTCGTATGGGAGAGGTAAAAATGAAATGCTTTCCCAAGCTGCTGTTTTAGCTTTCAAAAAGGCGAAGAAAAATTCTGTCTGGCTTGATACGTAATATCAACATTGACTTTCTTCAATAAACGAATAGTATTACCGGCAAAGGAGTGATTCAGACGATCACTCACACCTCCCAAAATCTTTTCTGAAGCTCCGGAAAAAGGGATTCTTCAATTCCCCTAGAGGGGTTTCTTTTTAAAATATTTCTTCCGGTAGCTGCGGCTATAGAAGCTGAACCCTTTAGAATTCGGCCACTGTAAGCGCAATGGATGAAGAGGTTTTTAAATAGGATAACCCCTCAGCACCTTCCATAGACATTAATTGATTGGCTCTAATATATTTAAAAGCAGAACCAACGGCATTATGTTGCACTAAACCCTTCATTTTCTTAGAGCTATGAGATAATAAGGATTTAGCTCGAAATATAGAAACAATATCTGTTTGTCCAAGTGCCTCAAAAGGTTTTTATGGCCTTTTTAATATCTTTTTCCCTCATGCGCTTAAGAATTTCGAGATTAATTCCTCCTTTTTAAAAAGCTAAAGGTAAATCCCCCTAATTCTTTCTTTGCTGCCCCAAGAATGTGAAGATTTGTATTATTTAAATTGTGAAGAAGATAAGTATCAATAATTCCCTGAGCTGCTTCAAAGTCTTTAAGGCTTTTTAAATCTAAAAATCTGATTATTATTCTGAAGGATTTTTAGTTGAGAAGGTGAAAAATACCTTTGGCTTCACGCATCTTTTCTTCTAGTCCATGCAGCTCAATAAATTCTGTTGCCCTATCTGCTCTTTTTCCGGAATCCGGAATTAAAAGGGAGTTCCATTTACATCCTTTGTTTTGGATAAATTCTAAAAAGTTTTTCATCAATTGAATTGGAACCCTCATATAAAAACGCTCTGGATTATTGATTAGCTCAGAATAAGCTTTTATCAATTCCCCTAGTATAGCCTTTATATACCCCTAAGGCCTCCTGGTCTTTCATGTAATTTTCAATGGATAGATATTTTGCCATCTCCTTTGAAAAACCTCTGAAAGCAATATAACGATTACTTTCTTTCTGTAATTCTTTAATTAAGAAATTTGTCTCTCAATATTACCAACAGCACCAATAATCTCCTGGATATCCTTAGTTTTTATGAAAATCATTTTGCACTTTCGTAAGACTCTTCTGCGCTGGCTTTTACGACAGTAGTAGGAGATTTTTAGGGCAGATTCTACCATAGAATCCACAGATGTTCTCCCGTGATAATCTAAAAGTAACTTTATTCCCATTCTGTAAATTCTTATCAGATTCCATTTTCCCTCCATTACTTAACTAAAACCCTTTTTCAGCTAAAAAGGAATTGCAATAAAAGAGAGGCATTATATTTGCCTCCCTAAGATTTTAAACTTTCATCTCTAATGATTTTTGTTGATATTAATTTATAAATTGGCGACTCTTTAGAGATTATATTCTTAAAAGGTATAACTGACGTAACCGGATATTCTTGCGAAGCAGCAATGGATAAAAGTCCATGCCCAGGCTGAGAGTTGTGACAATAATCAAGTTCTGTCTTTGAAAGGTTTAGTAGTTCTCCAAACCTTATCGCATCCTGAGGGTGCTGCTTTTAATAGCTGGACAAACGCAGTGTTCTTAATCATATCTCTTCCGGATTCAGAGTTTAGAAGATTTGTTACGTTTTTGTGTTATACCACAAGTATAAAGCAATATATGCCTACCAACTTTCCATATTTTTTTGAGAAGTATTGTGACACCAACTCTGATTTAAAGAATAGATGCACCTCATCAATATCCAAAAATAGTTATTTTTCTGCTTTGCATTAGCACAAGCTCTTTGATATATGTACTCCAAAATAACTAGCATGGCTAGTTCTTTCAGATTGTCTCCTAAACCTACCAAATCAAATACAACAAAGCGATTTTTTAAATCAATATTTGTCTTTTCTGAAAATAAAATATCCGTTCCTCTTTGTGTGTATCTTTCAACTGTTTTTTGCAATTCGTAGGTTTGTCCCATATCTAAGGTTGTTGGCGGTACTTCCATAAGAGCATTATAAAAATCCTCCATAGTAGGAATGTCTTCTTCTTTTTGGCTATATTTCCACTCATCAAATATCTTCTTCCCCGCTTGAGTAATTTCTGTTTGCTGCAAAGAAGATAAAAATGGTGTGAGAGCCAAACATAACAGATACCATGGAAGTAATAAAAGTCTATTTTATTTGCAATAGGATCAACATTATCGCTGATGGAGTACAAGTTATTAATATCAAAGGGATTAATTCTATCTTTACCAGATCCCGTAATATGAATAACTTGACCGCCTAATGCTTTTGCATAATGTTCCATATTCTCCCATCGGATCTATACAAATAATGTCTGCTCCAGGATCTAGAAGAAAATTTGAAAGCTGCTGGAATTTCGTAAACATAGACTTTCCGGAACCGGTAAATCCTAGCCTTAACATATTGTAAGAATCTCCGGAAGATCGACTATATGAAATCAAGGATTTTGTGGCTTTTGTTAATGCCAAAATATTGTGGACGATAAATTCCGGAAAGCTTTTGTCTAAGATCTTGAGCAGAAAAAGGGATAAATCCTGCAATGGCCTCAGTTGTTAGTGTTCTTTTTCTTCCGCTTTTGGTCTTGTCCAAAAGGAAGACAAGAGTTGAAAACTTGCTCTACATTCGTAGATGCTCTTTTGGCAACCAACTCCCTTTGAACGACACCTATCTCTAATCGTATCAATGTGTTTTTCACTTCAGTTAATGTATTTGCAAAAACTGTAATATGGAATTGTACTTCCCATAAGTCTTGATCTCTAGCTGAAAGATCGTCAAGCATTTCTTCTGTATTTTCCAAATCTCTTTTTGTGGTGTATGGAATAAAAAGTTTTTTTGATTGCATAGCTGAAGCATCACCTTTCAATATTAAGAAGCTTTATTTTTCACCAATTTGTAAGATGTAGCCTTTATCTATCTTTTTAAGATTAAAACTCACTATACAATCAAATTTTCTCTCAGAAAGCTCAGTAAGAAATTTATCCGGGATAGCTGAAGGATAAGAAAGGACAGAAAGGCAGGCTCCAAATTTATCTCCAATTTTAAAAATAATTTGAAAAATTCCATAGATGAAGGAGCAACATACGTTTTAATATCTAGGCCTTGGCCATATAAATTATTTAAATTAAAAGCAGAGATAGCTTCTCCATTTAAAAGATATTTCATCTATATCCTGGTCTGAATCCTGATTATAAAAGACTTCTAGTAAAGTTAATCTTTCCGTTCTATCCAATGGATTTAGATAAACATGTATTTTTCAAGTGAAGAAAAAATATTTTCTTCAACCGAATTATATTCGTTTATAGCATCTTCTAATGAGTCTTTTTCTTCAGTAATAGTAATATACTTTTCTCTAAGTACATTTTTCCTTGTGGACATTATCTCGGATAATTTCATTATACTCCTCTCGGAAAATCATCATATCCATCTCCAGCTTCTTGTAATAGCACATCTTTAATCATTGAATCACTTTCTAGAATTCTATTGATAATCGTAATTTGAACTCTATTATCAATATCAAAAGAGGATAAAGCTTCTCTCCAATTCATATAAATATCTACTTTATCCTCTAATTTTGCTAGATTGAAATTTATATCCTGCATTTTATAGGTTTTAGAATAAAAGGCCTTTTCGTACTTCAATAATTCCTTCCTCAGATATACTACGCATTGGAATACTATCTGTAATGCTAAAATGTGGAATGTGTAAAAGCTCTTTCTTTAATGACTTGTTCAACTCAATCTCCTTTCCCGTATTATAGTATGTCTTTATAAAATCTTGAAAAGCGATAAAGACCGGTATTTCTCAGATGGATCATTAATACTCATCTTCTGCTTTTTGTTAAAGGAAAAAAACACGGTTTAAAAGCCACTCTATCTTGACTGTCTAAATATCCAATTTGGAAAAAGGTGCAGCCTTTATATGATGAGAAAAAGTTCGTTGAATCCAGCATTTTTGTTTCCATTGGTATCTCTACTTCTTAAAGAACAGATAGATAATAAAAATCTTTCTTAAAGAAAAATATCCGGAAGATTGGTTCCGACAAGCTCTTCTCCGTCTAATATATAAACGGCATCTGCTTTAGAATCTGCGATAGCAGAAAACATTCTTGCAACTTTCTCATAGCTTGATTGAGATTTTTGCTCCAATAATGCGTACCACCGCATCTACGTTAGAATTTCTATAACCTCACTTTGAAGAGAAAGAAATTCAATTCTTTTTGTATAAGGCAATAGATTCGTCTTTAAGTCTTTTCTTTAAAAAGCAGAAAATGAAATATTATCTAATCCATCAATTATTCTGTTAAAAATCTCTTTATGCTCTCGCTTTATTTGACCTTGAAAACCAAAAATCTTTCTTGTAACATACCGAAGAATTTCTCTATCTACTTCCTGCACTCCGGAAAATAAAGTTCCAGGATATTGAATAGAAGAAAAATTCTCCCAACTCAGGAATCTCTTGTGTTGTATAAATTTCTACTCTCTTTCCATTTTGCAAGAAATATTTACATTCTTCTTTAATAGTTCTTAGCAGTGTGCTGCGATTGGAGGATAATAAAAATCCATTTTAGCTTGGTAGACATCCTGTCAAAAGTAAATCCTTTCTTCCATATTCATCTTTTCCATAGTAAACGCCTTTTTCGTAGTGCTGAATATAAGAAAATGGAAAGAAAAGAATTCTTTCCTTGCTAATTGCTTTAAAAGAAGATATATAATTTTTTTCCCCAAAGGGCTTGAAGAACAAAAAAGCTTTAGTTTGCTGCGTATTTAAACTATTAATCTTAACTGCAAAAAGATGCTGCCATTTCCTTTAATGCCATAAATTGTTTTTACATCCTCTTCGCATTCTCCGACTATACTGATATATATCTGCAGATTATATAAAGATTTTGTTTCCAGCTCTTTTTGTAATATAGTGACTTTCTCTTCAGGAGAGATAAAGAACCTTTTTTTAAGCTCAGCAATACAAACTTCTTCATCTACTGCATTGCAAAAATATAGATATTGTTGTCCCTAGTTTTTAAGATTTCTGTCAAAAAGGCATGAGAAAGGATTTCCGGAAAGCTATCTATCATAACTGTTTTCACGTATTTATTGTTAAGAGATAAAAGATTTAAAAAGCTTATCCTTCTCTTTCTTTCAACAATGTCCGATGGCATAGGAGATAAGTCTCTTAAATAGAATTTTTTTCCCAATCTGAAAAGGAATCTATCCTATCCATCATTCTAAAATGAGATTGTATAAGCGAAAACCATTCAGTTAAAAGGAACCACGTTTAATCCTTGATCCTCACATTCCAAAAATATCTGTTCTGCATCTTCAACATACCTCATATCAAGATTACATAAAAATGTAAGTAGATTTTTTTCATGTGAATAAATCTGAATGAATGGCTTGGTTTTATACTTTTTCCCTTTAACCTTTTCTAGAAAAAAAGCAAGAAATATTCTAATAACTTATCCTCATATTTCTTCTGACATAGTTCATCTATCTCTTTAATTTTAAATAACTTACTAAACCCGGAATCTGTTTGTAATATATTCAGTTCTTGATAAAAATCCCTTTACTGGAACATAGCCTTTAAGCGGTTTAATTTTATATTTTCTCTTAAAAAGAAACATCATTACCTCCCTCTTGCTTTGGTAAATTTCAATTTCTTTCTGCGAAATCTCCATTTCTCCTTGAATTTCTTTTGCTTAGAAAAATGAATAGCCTCCAACTTTTCATATTCATTTCTCATAGTAGGGATAACAGCTAGGGGCTACTTAACCTGAGATTCACGTTAAGAAATAAAAACAATTCTGACATAGTAAATCCATTAACCTTATAAAATCCTATACCAATTGGAATAAGGGACAATATTGCAGATATGATTAAACTATATTCCTTTAAGTAAGAAATACCTGAAAAAAAGCTTTAAAGTAAAATAAAAACAACTATGGCAGTTACTATAAAAAAACATTCTCTAATGGAGAAATTCCCTACCAATTTGTCCTTGACGTTGTTAATTTCTTTAGGAATAGAAGTCCTCTGGCCATCATATTTAATGTTTTGAACTCCATATTCAAAAGCTATTGCTTGCCATCTAATTTGTCCTCCACATTAGAATCATTTTCAGCTAAATTCGATTTACCCAAGTTTTGAAAAAGCATTGAATCTCAGTTAGGACTTCCCAGTATAAAGGCCTTCGTCTAATAAATGCGAATATATTTCTGCAATATCTTTTGTAGCCTCATCACGAATTCTCTGCAATTCACGCACGTTTTTTCTCAAGTTGTTTAAGTCCTCAAGTTGATCCCTGGTTAAGTTTATATCTTGCTTAAGTTCCTCAAAAATCTTTCATATCAAAATCCATAATGCCTAGTCTCCTCCAAATATTTTTCTTGTTATTTGCGCTGTTCCTCCCTACAGTAGTTAGTTGAGCAAGTTTTATTGCCACCATTGTCCAGGCTACTTTTGATATATCTACTGCACCTTTTGTTGTATCAATTGATCCAAAATATTGCTGAAAAACAACTCCACAAGCTATGGAAGAAACCGCTAAAACTGCCATTATTGCAGCCGCCTGAAAACATATCCCTAAATAACCTCTTATAAAACGAAGGGCTTGAGAATTTGCACCTTTGTAGATATCAAAAAAAGCAAAAGGAGCAAACAAAGTTAGGCATGCAAGCTCTAACAGTCTCCGGAAAGCCACAAAAAACATTCCAACATTTTGTAATTTGAGCTACATATATATGGTCCAGCTAGCATAATTATTGCAGATAAAAAAATGGTATAATATTTTTAACATTACTTAAAAAGACCTTTTCCCCTATTAAATCCCATTTCTTGTGTCAACTGGTCTTTTAATTGATCAACTATAGTAATTTGCCCGGAAGATAGACTTAAAGAAATGCTTTCACATAACACTTTTGGATAAAAGTAAAAATCCCGAAAGTAGTTTTTGAATATTAAATATAAAAATACAGCCAGAATTAACTTTAAATACGGCCGAATTATTTTTCTACAGAAACGTCTCCAAAATTTCAATATACTCTTCTGATTGTTCATAAAAAAACAGGGTAAACATAAGTATTAGAAAAACCCTTGTATGTATTTATAAAAATCAAGATTGGTAAGGCCTTCAAAAATCAGCTGCACCATCCATAGTTGTATCACCACCATCCCCTGTCATGGCATAATTCAAGTAGCCATATGAGTTTTTTCAAAAAGAGTAGCCGGAGCCATAAATGCATCTTCTTCCTCGGTAGAAAGAATAGTCCCCAGCATAGTATTCTGAATAAATTTTTCTGCACCTGTAAGTTCATCTTTAGTCTCTGTAGAATCATTCTCTACCGGTTTAATGATACTTCCCTCTGTCTCATCTCTAGTGACAAAAAAATTAGCATCATCTTCTGCAGCATAAGTCATAGCACGAACTCCAAATAAAATTAACGCACTACTATAACTGCTAAAATCAATGATGATTTAAAAAGTTCTATGTTTATGAAGACTAAGCTGCTTAGTGCTATACAGCCCTTTTTATTTCGTCTTTTATATGACAAACAAAAGATTTTCTAAAATTCTTAGCATAAACCTCCTTTTTGAAAATAAAAATAGATTCTGCTTCTAGGCAGAATCTATTTTTTTATCATTTAACAGGAAAAAAGTCTTAATCCATTTATTCTAGAACGGAATCTCTAATTTCAATGGGCATTTCATCTTCTTTAAGCTCCAATACTTCACTTGATTTTTACAGTATCTTCTTTAAGCGGAAAAAGTTAAAATTGAAATAAAAGCCAGCAAGAAGAAAAAGTAATAGCAGCTACTAAAATTTTGAATGAAATTTTTAATAGCTTTATAATAATGGGAAAAAAACAAAAACTCAGAAACAATAGTCCCATTGATGGTTGTGGAAATTCTATTCAAATAAAGCCTTAGATACATCAGAAAGATATGGAATTAATACAACAATTAAGTATATTACAAAATATATGGCTAAGGTAATCATAACTACCTCCTGATGTTTTATTCCTTGATTATAATTTTGATGATTCTATCTCTAAATACGGTCACACTAATAGCTATCGCTAGAAGAACCAAAAGCAGCTGTAACCTATCCTCTAAAATGTTTTTATTCGCGCCAGGATCGTCGTTTGTTTGAGAATCGCTATAGCTTTTGCCTGCCATCAATCCGGTAATAAGGGCGGATATGAAAAAAATCCGACCTGTATAAAACTAAATATGTCAGTGACAGTTCCTTTGATAATTTCATTATTGTCTTCCGCATAGACTATTGTACATAGATTAAATCCAATTAAGGAAAATATCAATACAAATCTCTCAATTTTACTAACAATGTCTCTTTTAATCTTCTTTGCTACATTAACTGTTTTTCATTTGTTTTTCCTCTCTTTTTAAAATGCATCTATCCGGCAATCCCTACTATAGGGAAAGTCCTTCGTCATTCTTTCTTTTTATACTCCGCTATTTCAACTTTAGACATAAAGTGATTTGATCCGTATTCTATACCTTTTTGTAGCTTTGTCTCCTTTTTGGTCTTTCTACCTTTAAGCTGGATAGGACTTGATAGATAAAAACAAGAATAAACAACCAAATAAGATGTTTTTCTAAAGCAAAAATATTGAAAAATATTTTTTTGGTATAAATGGAACAATGCCAAAGTAATTAACTACAGAAGATAATTGTAAGATATCAAAAGCTACCTATACTTCTTTCCCATAGTGAAAGATGCGATGCAAACCACTGCGACATTAACAAAGAATAATCAAATATGAAATAGTCCATATGCTAATTTTTCTTCTTTACCATACTGGTTCTAATTCCTCCTCCTGATAAATTTCTTCCTGCAGCACAATTCCTCCAACCCCTTTAAGATTTGGAGTCTTTTCTAGTGGAACCACTGAATTTCTTAGCTGCGCAGCATTTTTACTATCCATTCTTTCCATCTCATCAATCTTTTCAAATTCTTCTTTAAAGGCTATTTCTTCAGCCCAGGCTTTTATCTTGTATTTTCCTAATTCCTTCAGAATATGAACGCCCCAGGCGATATGTATCTTTGTGTGTCTTTTCAAAAGAAGGATGAGAGTCTTTAATTTCTTTTGCTATATCGTAATTCATGCAAGACTCAAGTTGCTGTCGCTTTTTTGTCAGAATCGGAAATTGTCCACCTAGTAAAATAATGCATTCATCACTTTTTCATTCTTTTTACTTCCAGAAGGTGTCATTAATTCTCTTTTTGTGCTTGTACGGGAAGTATTAATTTGCGGAGTATTATCACCTTTATGGTACGATATAGAATATGATTCTGTTCTTATTGTTTTATAATCTAAGTTTTTAGATATAAAGTTCTGCAGCGCTATCATCCTTTGCTAGTATGTTCCTGAAGAACCTAAAAAGGGTAATAGAACAGTTTTGACATTATTGTTCCTGCTGTTTTTCGTACAGCCTTCAATTTGTGAAGGAGCCTCGGACAATGATGGGACAAAATATACCAACGCTTCTATAAAGTGATTTTTACATCAAACTCTGGAATCTTTTCCCTGTATTTGCAAATTCATCAAGGAGCATCAAACCTTATGTGGTAAAGTCTGCCCGAAAATCTTTGTATTCATATTGGCCTTGCTAGTTAGTACAGTAAACAGCTGGGAATACATTAAAGAGACAAGAAAGTTAAATACCTTCGTATCAGGAGGCGTTATTACAAAGAGCGCAGACGGACGATCACCAATTTTGTCAAGCTCCATACTATCTGTATTTGTCATGATTCGAATAGATCTTTGCGCAAATACACCTAAACATTTTGATGCTGTAGATAATATTGATCCAAGTTCTTCTCCCCGTGCTGTTATTTTATGATAATACATAAGAGCCGGATGATCAGATCCTTTTTCTTCTTCCAAATCTTCCATAATTGCATCATATACAGATGATTTATCATTTGTAGGTGACCAGGTTTCAAGTAGTGATACAACAGATGAAAGATTAGCTTCGCTATAATCTATTTCATAGTACACATAAGAGCATATAGACGTTAATACATACGTAGCTGTTGTCGACCAATGATCTCCTTGGTCTTTTGCCATTTTGTCATATTTTCTACAATTGCTCAACAAGAACAGATATATCTTGCTGAGTTCTGATATATGCGACGGGATTATAACAATCACTTTTATTCATTTCAAAAGATTAAATACTCGAACTTCATATCCATGTTCTTTTAGAAATGTTCCACAGTCATTGAGCAGCTCTCCTTTTGGATCTGTAATTACCATAGATATCGCTTTTCCTGTTACCGGATCAGTCGGCAATGAGTATATATTAGGCTTTACATAATATCTGGATTTTCCGTTCCGAGTTTCCACCGATAACTAATGTATGCTAGCCACCCTAATCCATTTGCAGGGAATATGTTATAAGGATTAGTATTATATGTTATTGATACTTTTTCACCCAGTAACATATTTGTGGATCTTCCATGAGGACAGTTCATATTCTCTTTACATTCTCCTATTTATCTATCATATATTTAATATATTACATTTGCTAGCTTTTTAATATTGTATATATAATATTAAAACTTCTTCTGAATTTACTTCACCCTGCTTTCAATTTCATTAGGCTGCTCTTTGGAAGAACCACAATTTCAAAAATTTTAAGATCCTCCTCCTCAAGCTCAAATGAAAATTTTACACGTCTTTTTAACATCTCAATGATTTGATAAAGCTCTTAATTACAAATGTTCTCATAGTTTCTTCTAATGCCAGGCTCTTTATCTTTTATCTACCTCAATATTTTCATAACAGGTTCTAGCCTAAGCTGTCAATATACCTGATATTCATAGTTTACTTTTCTCAAGGCGTTTTTGTTCTTCTTTTCTTTAAAGCTTAGCCATTATTTCCTCCTTATAATATAAAAATAGACTCAGCCGTACAGTACAGGTCTATTCGTCCAATTCAATTAGATGAAACTATTTATATATCTTACTTATTTCTTCTTGTGCTGAATTCCTGATCAAAGTTTGCTTCTCATCAGAAAAGAAATGTTTAAATATATATCTTCATCCACCAGCATCCATTAATGTAGTCTACTGAACTCTGTCATAAGGGGTTTCACCATTTTCATTCTTTGGATAATCTTGTAAATCCTTTTTCCATATTAAACTCCTTTCTTTTGAATATATTTAATGTATTATATATATAATATACTATATTTTTATATTGTAAATATATTATATATGTTCTTTTTCCCCAGAAGTTTGATGTGGTTCTTTTTGCCTTTGTACTTAGAAAGTACCTCTGAAGATTCTTAGATGCTTTAACTATATTGTTTTGAAGGCATCACTAAAAGTTAGCAAAACTGTTGAGACTTTTTGAAAGCATCTTCAGCAATGTTAAATTCATCATGTTCTTTAAATGAATGATCAAGTTTTCCATTATTATAACCAACTATAATGTGGTCTACCAGGTGAGTACCCATTGGTTCACCGAGCGTAGAGTAAATTTCCAGTTATTATATAGTCTTGCGGTGATGGTTTTAAAAACACCGGATGGATGGTTATGCATCAATCAAAGAAATGCGCGCATTAGATAAAATAGCCGCCTTAAAATACTTCTCTCGGAGATACAATAGACTCATTTAGACTCCCTATCGAAACAATATGAGCGTTAATAGGTTTTAAGGGCATTAGAGCAATTAATTATAGCAACAGCTTCACGGTCAAATGATGCAATTTCTTGGCCGATGAGACTCACTTTTCTTTTTCAGGAGGATTAATCGCAGTATCAGGTAAAGCTTTTATCTGTTATAAGCCGAATGCTTACCATATCTAAAGAAAATTTATCGTTCATATTTTTCTACCTCTTTTATCATTATTTCTTGCTTTTCTTAGAAAAGCCCTATCTCTCTCATGAGAAGTTTTACTTCTGCTTTAGTTAAAACATCATCGGAGTTTTTATCAGCAACATATTTATGATCATAACTTATTTTTGATTAGTATTGCCATGTGCTAAAGACATTGATTCTTTGACGTATGGCAACATTTTAGCTATCTATCACAATCTCTTACAAGGTGCTGGTATTTCCCCGGGATCCTCAACCGATTCACATTTATAACAGCTAATAGCACGTTCAGTATTTAAAGCACTCAAACAATTCTTGCTTGAGCTTGCGATTTATCGGAATCGAATATATCCTCCCACCCTGCTCCAGCACTTAAGATTTTAGTCTACTTCAAGCACTTTATACACCTGCTCTGGCTCTAGGATAAGTCTTTCTAGTATAGCAGTAAGAATTGAGTTTAATGATTCTAGAGTTGATTCTCTAGCTATTTTAGTGTACTATTCAGCTCTTCCATAGTCTGTATCCTTTCAAAATAATAATACAAATGTATACAAACTTATTCATTGTAGAATTTTAACATAATACAAAGAACATAAGCGAACAAAATAGTGAGACTCGCCGAAGTCTTATTAAAAGCCATTGTAGAGTACTTTTTAATTTTGTTTTTAAGAGATATGATGAACACTGTGAGCATGATTAAATATATATTAAAAGCAGCAGTATTCACATCTATCCTCCCTACATACTTAGTATAATCTAAAATAAAATATATATAATATATTTTAATAAGATGACGGAATAGTACTGTAATATATAGTGAATTATCTAGGGAGGGAATAAATGATTCGTGACATTTTAAAAGTATTTGATTTATGCTGCTGAGGATGGAAGCTCTCAAAAACTAATCTAAGACGTTACTATCCTCCGGCACAAACAACGATGTGAAAATATATTGCACACTCTCAAAATGGATAGAATACGAGTTAAAAGATGTGAGTCTCTCCATTATTGAAGAGATGGGCTAATTCATTAATAAAAGACTTTTCCAAAGCTTACAACCCAAGAATGGGAGCAATATGCGCAGCATCTAGAGAGTGAGTCACTTAGCTCCTCGTTCCTGAGATATGTTTCAGAAAATATCACAGATAAAATAAAATTAACCATGCAGAGCTCTTGCATAAAAAGAAATAGTGCAGAGAAAAAGCCCTCTCTTTACATGAAGAATTTAGTATATTAGAGGAGTGCAAGAGTACTTTACAAAGATTCCCGGGCTTTGGTCACACTTGCTATTCAATTCGAGATTTATTTTATGGGATTACGTGTTGGGGAACTGCTTGCTATCAAGTGGGGTGATATTTGCGATAATACAAAATTCATATCCAACGGCAATGCAGAAAAGAGTATTGACGATGCTCGCGGTAATCATTGCTATAAAGTGGTTGAATATACTAAAACCGCACGCAGTGGACAGGAAGATTCAAGCGATAGAAATTATTCGCTATTCCGGAAAAAGCGCAGGAAGTAGTAGGATGTAATTAGCTCATCGGATCAGAGATATATTTTTATCAGGGATGGTAAATTAACAACCCACATCTATGCTAAAGTCACGCTATATAAATACCATACGAGGTATCAGTCCTTTAAAATCATCCCACGCATGCAGAACCTACGCATCAGCTAACTTAACTACAGCTACAATGTTAAAGACAATACACCTCCTTTACTGGGACATCCAGATGTATGAGACAAACCTATAAATACATAACATTTGACCTCGAAGAGAAAAGGATTCACAAAGCGTATCTAGAAGTTGAATAGTACATTTTCGATATGCAATTATCTCAACGAACTAGAAGGCACAAAAAGGATCCTCTCAAAGCTGCATGTAACTTCGCAATGCCTATTGGTGGTATGCAAGCGCGAGACAGCAATCGAGACCCGCGACCTTCTCCTTGGCAAGGAGACCTGCATACTACCCTGCCGACTCTGCGCATGTGGCAAATGCCCAGGAGCCAGGAATCGAAACCAGCATGACGGAGGAGCTCGCAGTCCCTCTCGCTCTACCGACTGGAAGCTATCTGGGCAAAAGCGGGTGATGGGAATCGAACCCACGTGTTCAGCTTGGAAGGCTGACATTCTACCATTGAACTACACCGCATTTGTACTTTGATATTTTCAAAGGCACGAACGATATATTACTATACATTGACCTTGTCAACGACTTTTTGTTTTACAAAATCCCCTTCTCTAAGAGCAGGAGAAGAGGCAAGAGATAAT